>Ga0190275_10004408_pt1 | contig 10109 bp, 6 predicted proteins | sample Popmic550T_FD_133745 | JGI IMG/M metagenome (GOLD analysis project Ga0190275, IMG submission 133745) | Populus adjacent soil microbial communities from riparian zone of Yellowstone River, Montana, USA - 550 T | ecosystem: Environmental > Terrestrial > Soil > Riparian zone > Trees stand | place...
TCCAGCTTCGGGTCTGGCCGCAGGATGCCCAGGCCGGTACCGGGGATGCCGCGCAGGATGCCCTGCTCGCCGCGCATGGTGAAGCTGTACTCGCGGTAACCGAGGAAGGTGAAGTGCTCGTCGGCAAGCCACTCCAGCAGCTCCCGGGCCTCCTCCACCTCGCTCTCGCCGACCGGCAGCTTGGACGCGTCCAGCTCCTCGGCGATCGAAACGGCCTTCTCGTGCATCTTGGGCCAGTCCTCGACCGCTTCTCGCACATCGCCCAGCACCCGCTGCAGGGCCTCCTCCAGCGCGCGGTGCTCCGCGGGGTCGGCGATCCGCTCGACCTCCAGGTGCATCCAGCTCTCCCGGACCAGGTCGTGCTCGTCCGTGGCGGCCGCGTCGTCGAGCACCTCCTGCAGGGTGCCGGTGACGTCGCGCCGGACGACGAACTGCGGGTGCACCAGCAGCTGCAGCTCGAGGTTGTGGTCGGTGATCACCATCGAGGCGCTGTCGACCAGGAAGGGCATGTCGTCGATCACGATCTCGACGACCGTCCGGCCGTTCGCGGACCAGCCGTGCTCCTCCACCGTCGGGGTGAAGACGTGCACCTTGGCCGTGCCCTGTGGCCGGGTCAGCGCGGACTTGTAGTGGTGCTTCGCGGCGCCCAGGCAGTCGGCCGGCTCGCGCTCGGCGACGTCCTCGGCGGCGACATATCGGTAGTACCGCTCCAGGAAGGTCCGCAACTTGCCGGCATCGACCTCGTTGCCGTGTGACCCCGTGGCCACCGCCTTGGCGAGAACATCCGCCTTCAGGACGTCCAGCTTGCTCTGCATTCCCCACCGTCTCCACGCGTGCCAAGCGGCGCTCTGCGCCGGGCGCACGACGTTGTGCGCCTCCCTCAGAGATTAGTCCACTTCGGTCACTGGTGTGATGTCGGGACGGTCCTTTCCACTGCCTTACGAATCACCTTTAACAGTCCCCGTGAGTCGCAGGGCCAGGGCCGGACAGGCCAGTACTGCGCGCCGCGCACTCGCCAGCGGGTCTGAAGCGGCTGGCGGCTTTGTCCACGCGATCCATGAGCGCCGTGAGAGCACCTGCGGCCGCACCGAGTACTACCGGGTCGTCGACGGTCAGGCGGACAGTGCAACTCCAGGCCTGCCAGGTACGTGAGGCGCTCATGAGCCGATACGAGGATCGATCGCTGTGGTGGCTGAGAAGGCTTCTCAGCCGCAGCCGCGGACCTCCGGCGGGCAGCTGGTCCGCTCGTGCTTCTCGACCGCCTCGATCACCTCGCGAGCCGCCTCGCCGAGCGCGACCATCCGCTCCTTGCCGAGCACGTCGACGAACAACTCACGGACCCGGCCGGCATGATGCGGCGCGCAGGCCTTGATCGCGGCCCGCCCTTCGTCGGTCAGCACGATCTCCGGATAGCGCGCGTTACAGGCTTCCTTGCGGATCAGCCCGCGCTTCTCCATCCGGGCCAGGTGATGCGACATCCGGCTCTTCTCCCACTGGGTCGCCGCCCCCAGCTCGTACGCCCGCATCCGGCCGGTCTCGGACTCGGACAGGTTGACCAGGATCTCGAAGTCGGATCCGGACAGGCCGAACTCCCGCTGGAGATGCCGGGTCAGGTGCGTCTCCAGCGTCCGGCCCATCAGCAGATAGCTGCGCCAGGCCTGCTGCTCGTCGTCGTCGAGCCACGGTTCGTTCGCCACACCGGCCATCCTACCGGATGAGGTTGACACATCAACCCGGCGAGCTATGCTCATCTATGAGTTGACACATCAACCTGAAATCACAACGCTGGATCTGAGGAGAGTTCGATGACAGACAAGAAGCTCATCGCCGTAGTCGGGGCCACCGGTTCGCAGGGTGGCGGGCTGGTCCAGGCGATCCTGGCCGACCCGGCGCAGCGGTTCGCAGTACGGGCGCTGACGCGGAACGCGCAGTCGGAGAAGTCGCTGGCCCTGGTGGCTGCCGGTGCCGAGGTGGTCGAGGCGGACCTCGATGACGAGGCGAGTCTGCGGAAGGCATTCGACGGCGTCCACGGTGCGTACGTGGTGACCAACTACTGGGTCGAGCGCAGCCCCGAGCAAGAGGCCGCCCAGACCCGCGCGGAGATGGAACTCGTGCAGGTGGACAACGCCGCGCGGGCCGCCAAGGACGCCGGCGTCGCACACGTGATCTGGTCGACACTGGAGGACACCCGCCCGCACTTCGGCGAGACCGATCGGGTGCCGAGCCTCGACGACGGCCGGTACAAGGTGCCGCACTTCGACGCGAAGGGCGAGGCCAACGAGCTGTTCACCAAGTACGGCGTGTCGACCACGTTCCTGCAGACCACCTTCTACTTCGAGGCGATCAAGCAGGGCATGGGCCCCGTCCGCGGCGAGGACGGCAAGCTCGTCCTGACTCTCCCGATGGCCGACCAGCCGCTGTCCGGCATCGCCGCCGAGGACATCGGCAAGACCGCCCTCGGCATCTTTGCCCGCGGCAACGAGTTCATCGGCCAGACGGTCAGCATCGCCGGCGACCACCTGACCGGCAAGGAGTACGCCGCGGCCCTCAGCGACCTCCTCGGCGAACAGGTCACCTACCAGCCCCTCAGCTGGGACGACTACCGCGGCCTCGGCTTCCCGATGGCCGTAGAACTGGCCAACATGTTCCAGTTCTACGCCGAAGACTCCGCCCGCTTCACCGGCGACCGCGACCTCAACCTGGTCCGCGAACTGAACCCCACCCTCCAGTCCTTCGAGACCTGGCTCAAACTGCACACTGACGAAGTCAAATCAATCGTCAACTGACCTGGTCCAGACTCTGATCGGCTAGCTGCACTGCCGCCGGACGCAGGAGGAGACGTAGACCGCACCAGGCCAGGACTGCGGCGACGAGGGCCAGCATGGCCCGGTAGTCGGCGAAGGCAACGAAGGCCGCTCCAAGTGCGATCGCTGACGTCTGCGGGATCGCAACGATCATGCCGGCGGCAGTGCTGACCCTGCCCATGACCCGGGTCGGGGTATAGCGCTGCAGGCTGGTCTGCCAGCTGACGACGAACCAGGTGATGCCCATCCCGGCCCCGACCGCGGCCACCAGAACCCCCGGAACCCAGGGGATCGCAAAGCCTGCGGTGCTTGCACCCAACACGGTGATACCGATCCCGGCCACCCGAGCCTCGCCGTACCGACGCAACAGCCAGGCAGCCGACAGGCCCGCCGCCAGCGCACCGATCCCCTGAACGCTGGCAATCACCCCGAAGAAGGCGGGCGGCTGGCCCAGGCCCTGTTCGATCACGGCGAAGATGAGGATCTCCAGCAGCCCCGCGATCCCGAACGCGGCGGCACCGATCCTGGTGACCTGCGACAGCAGTGGTACCCCGTGGATATGACGGAAGCCTGCCGTCAGCTGCGCATGCAACCGCTCATGGTTCTTGGGCTCCGGCGGTGACTCACGAACGGAGAAACTCGACAGTGCAGCGATCGCGCACAAGAAGGTGAGGGCATCGAAGACCGCCAGGGCCGGACCGCCGGCCCAGGAGTAGATCGCGGCTCCCCCCAGCGGAGACCCGATCCGCAGGATGCCACCCAGGGTATTCAGGGCGGCGTTGGCCGAGGCGAGATCGGCGTCGGGAAGCATGTCCTTCAACAGTGCGCTCTTGCCAGCGCTCAGAATCGTCGAGGCCAGTCCGTAGAGGGCGGCCACCAGGTAGACGATCCACAACTGGTCTTCGGTCCGGACTGCCACCAGCGGCAGGACAGCCAACGCGGCGATCGCGTTCATGATGATCAGCAGTCGGCGCCGGCCGGTTCGATCGACCAGGCGCCCGGTGAAGGGCGCGAGCAGGAGCGGCAACCCCATGGCGAGAAAGACGCTTCCGGCCGCTGAGTTGCTTCCGGTCAGGTCCTTCACCCAGATGGCGAGCGCGAGATACAGAGCACTGTCGCCGAAGTTGGACAGGGCTTCACCTGCGTAGAGCCGACGGAAGCGACGGTCGGCGAACGCACTCACGCCCGCTCCTCGGCCACGGTCGTGGCAACAAAGATCCGGACCGGCCGCGCACCGGCGGGCACCAACGAGCGGTCTTCCAGCCGATCGACGTAGCGGCTGGCCAGCTCGTTCAGCTCATCGCTCAGCTCATGAAGTTCATCGGCGGTGAGAAAGCTGGTGACACCGCTCGTGACTGTTGCGTTCCGCCAGGGCTCGGGCTCGACCTCCCGTCGGCGGTGCCACTGGATCAGTCGCTCCAGCTCTACCTGGAGGAACGTCTCGCTGACCATGGCGGCGGCAAGTCCGCCCTCGACGCTGTCCGCCTCGGCAGTCCAGCTCTGCCGCATGACAGTCAGCCTCCACGGCTTCTCGCGCCCTTGCCCTCCTGGTGACACCTCGATGAATCCGTACTTCGCCAGGAGGTTGAGGTGGTAGGAGCAGCTGGCCACGCTCTCGCCCAGGACGCCGGCGCAGTGGGTCGCCGTGGCGGGACCCTCAGTGCCGAGGACATCGATCAACCGCCAGCGCAACGGATGGGCCAGCGCCCGCAACGCCTTCGGATCGCGGATCTCGCCCGGCTGCTCGCTGGTGTCATCCATGCATATCAAGGTTCCTTGCTAAAGACTTCTTGTCAAGCTGTGAACCGCGCCCGCAAAGTGCCACACGCAGGTCATCGCCAGGCGGGACGCGGGAACTCCGACAGGCTGGTACCGGCCGCCAGCCAGTACACATAGGCGGCCAGCAACCGGAGAAAATCGGAGCCGTGCTGATGCACCGCGGACTGCCTCGCGCTGGTCAGCCGGACGTTGGTCACGGACCCGTCGAACTCAACAGCCAGCATCAACTCGGCTCCCCGCGCGAGAACCAGATCTTCGACGATCACCTCGTCCTCGGTACCGGCCATGACTGGCCGGTCACCCGGCGCCGGTGAGCTAGCCGTGAAGTCCGGCCGCAGATAGTTGAAGTAGGCCCCGAAGGCATCTGGCGCGAGGGCGTGCGGAAGCGTCTCGGCAACCACGACGTCAAGCGCCTCCGGATGCGCGTGCCCGACGAAGATCGATTCCAGTCGCTCGCGATGAACCCGTTTGACCAAACCGTCGATCGGATCCGTTCCCGGCAGCCCGATGGCCAGTGGGGACTGCGTGAAACGCAACGCGGCGGACCGCAACTCGGCCGGCGTCAACCGATTGAAATGCAGACCCATCAGGCCCGCCCGAGATTTTTCGTGAAAGGAAGCCAAGGCCCATCCGTAGGCACAGAGAAAGACTGTTTCCCCGGAGACCGAGAACCTCGCGGCGGCCAACTCGGCCGCGTGCTGAAGGCGTACCGACTCCAGCCGGTGGACTCCCGATCCGCCGCCCGGCGGGGCGAGATCGCCGAGTCCCGCGGCGCTGCCGGTTTGCAGATCGGCGAACCCACGAAGTTGCCTCCGCCAGTAGCCGACCGCCAGCCCGCTCCGCTTGACGCCCTCGGCCGAATCTTCCCAGTCGACCGTGTCCAGAGGCTGAGTCACCGGAGCCGGCAGCGAAGCCTCTGCGGTGAGCGCTGACCTCAGATCATCGATCAGAACCTTGAGCCCCCAGCCGTCCACTGCTGAGTGGTCGACGACCAGATGAACTCCGGCGGCGCGACCGGCGCTCTGCGTGACAACGAAGCCGACCGGCCACTCACTGCGCAAGTCAAAAGCGCGTGACCAGCGATTCGCGGCCATCTCGTCGCCCGCACCCTCGGCTGCCAGCTCCACCAGGTGTTCGATGCCTGCAGGTGATCGAGGAGGTTCAGCCACTGCTTGACGGCCGTTTCCAGCCACGTCGAACTCGACTGTCGTCCTCAGCGACTCATGCCGCGCAACCACCGTGGTCAGGGCTGTCAGCAGGGCGGGCAGCTCGCAGTCCGCGGTCGGCAGATATCCCCGGACATTGTTCTCGTGCGCGGTTTCGGCATCGTCGGGATCGCCTCGCAACCAGTTCTGCTGGAGCCAGTTCAGCCGGCCGGTCCTCCCCGTGGTCATCGACCAGCCGACTTCGTGATCTCGGCCGCCAGGCTCGCGAAGGTCGGGTGCCGGAACACCGCCGTGATCGGCAACGCTGCCCCGAGATCCCGCTCGATGGCCGCGACCAGGTACATCGCTTTGATCGACGATCCCCCCAGGCCGAAAAAATCGCTCTCGCCCGAAACGGCCGGGACACCGAGGAGGTCCTTCCAGATCTGTTCCAGAGCATGGTCGACCGACGAGGGCTCGCCGGTGGCACTGCCTGACCCAGCTGTGCCGGCTACGGGACCAAGACCCGGCAGCACCATCGCTTGCAGCGCGGCCCGATCCACCTTCCCGCTGGGGTTCAAAGGCAGCTTCTCGACGGTGCGGTGGTGGGCGGGCACCATGTACGCGGGCAGCTTGCTGGTGAAATGGCTCCGCACCGCCTCCGTGCTGGCCTCCCCCACCGTGATGACGACGAGCTCAGTCCCTTCGGCGGTGGTCACCGGTACCACCGCACCGTCCAGCACATCGGGGCAGCCTGCGATCGCCTGCTCCACCTCCCCGAGTTCCACCCGGAACCCTCTGATCTTCACCTGATCGTCGGTTCGGCCGAGAAACACCACCTCGCCACCGGCCAGCTGCCGAACCATGTCACCGGTCCGGTAGAGCCGCTGACCGGACCCGTCCCCGAACGGATCGGCCACGAAGGCACCGCTGGTACGACCTGGGTCCCCCACATAGCCGTCGGCCAGTCCCTGACCACCGACGTAGAGTTCCCCGCTCTGCCCGGCCCCGACCGGACTAAAGCGCTCGTCGAGGACCCGCAGATAAGTCCCGGCAATCGCCGAGCCGATCGGAAGCAATCCGGCCTCGAGATCTGCGGGGCTGACCTCGTACGCGGTCGAGTACGTCGTGTTCTCGGTCGGGCCATACACGTGGATCAGGCGCTCTGGTCCACCCGCAGCCATCATCCGCCGCAGCGTTTCGATCGAGTACTGATCGCCGCCGAGCAGCAGGGCCCGGACCCTCGCGAAGATGTCGGGGGCCTGTGCCACCAGGACATTGAGGAGGGCGTTGGTGGTGAAGATGATGCTCACGCCGGTCTCCCGAAGCAGGCGTCTCAGCGAGTCCGGCGACAGCGCGACCGTGCGAGGTACCACCACCAAGGTGGCGCCTGCCGACAGCGCGCCCCAGATCTCGAAGGTCGCCGCGTCGAAAGCAGTGTTCGACAAGTGCGCCACCACGTCGTCCGGGTTCACCTCCAGGTAGTTCGACCTCGGTACCAGCCGAGCGACTCCTTCGTGCGGCGCCAGCACACCCTTCGGGGTGCCAGTAGAACCCGAGGTATAGATCACGTAGGCCAACTGCCGCTCCGGCAGCGGCTGGACTCGCGCCTCGAAAGCGCCTGCCTCCGCCGAGGCATCAAGTGTCAGCGGAACGACGGCGACAGACCCCGGGACGTGAGCCTCCATCCCTGGCTCGCAGATGGCGTACCGAACCCCGCTGTCGGCCATCAGCCGCCCGCTACGGTCGACCGGTTGAGCGGTATCGATGGGCAGATAGGCGGCGCCGGCCCGCAGGACAGCCAGGAAGGCCGCCACCGTGGCCGCTCCTCGGCCCGCCACCACCGCTACCCGCTCCCCCGGACGCGCGCCGAGTGCGGTGAGCTGTCCTGCGAGCCGACCGGACGCCCGCTCGAGTTCCCCGTAGGTAAGGCTGAGTTCGCCGTCGCGGATGGCCGTCTTCGCAGGAGTTCGCCGGGCCCATTGCTCGACCTGCCGATGAACCGGCTCAGCTACCGGCTGCCGCCAGCCGGATCCCCGGCCCGCTTCCTGCAGCGAGTCGTCCTTGGTCAGTACCGTTGCGATCGCTTCGTCCGGCCGGCCGGCCAGGTCGACCAGGGTCGCCTCCAGATCGGCATGCAACTCCTCGGCGCGCCGACGGCTGAAGATCGCCGTACTGAACTCCAGCCTCGAGCGGGCCGAGGCCTTGTCCCTGGTCAACGTCCACAGCAATTCGTACTTGGCGGTGCCGGTCGACAGCACGTCACGTTCTGCCTCGGCGCCGTCGGGTGCCCAGAACCATTGCCGGTCGTCCACGTAGGAGATACCGACCTGGGTCAGGGGATGGCCGGCCGAAGCGGAGACCACCAGGTCCTGCAGTGGCACATGCTGATGGAGCAGGGCTTGGCCGAGCAGACCCCTGGTCGTACCGATCAGCTCCCGGAAGGTCGTCCCCGGCTGGAAGTGCAGGCGAATCGGCAGGGCGTTGACGAACATTCCGACCGTCGTCTCATCATCGTCGGTCCGTCCGCTGAGCGGGACGCTGATGACCACCTCGGAGGCCATCGGCGTCTGGCCGGTCGCAGTCACCCGGCCCAGGAAGGCACCGTAGGCCGCCAGGAGAACCACGAACTCCGTCGCCGAGGACCGGACCGCCAACTGGTCGAGTTGCTCGACGAGGTGCGCGTCCAGAAAGGTCTCGACAACGTCTCCGCCAGGCCCCACGAGGTCGGGCCGTTCCTGGTCCGCAGGGAGTGCCATCCGGCCGCCCAGGCCGGAAATCTGTTGCTCCCAATGGTCGACAGACGCCTGACGGTCCGGATGACCGGCCAGCCCGCGGCGGGGAAACTGCGGCAACGGTTGGCGATGACCGACCTCTGCGCCGTACAGCTCCTGCAACTCGAGATCGAGCAGATCCAGCGAGTGCTGATCGGCGATCAGATGATGAAGGGTGAGCAGCAGGGTGGTTCGTTCTCCCGGTTCGAGCACCAGACAGGCCCGCAGGAGCGGAGCCGCGGTGACGTCCAGAGGCCGACGTGCTTCCGCATCGATGTGTGCTGCCGCAGCCGGGCCGGCGGCGGCAGGATCCTCGCCGGTCAGGTCCAGGACGGACCAGGCCAGCCTGGCCTCCGACAGCACCACCCGGCGCCCATCGGCGGTGAAGCAGGTCCGCAAGGCGTCGTGGCGGCGGATGATCTCCTCCAGCGCCGAGCGCAGGAGGTGCTTGTGGATCTCGCCGCGAAAGCGATAGCGGACCGGAACGTGATACTGCGCCGACAAGGGATGCAGCCTCGACAGATAGAGCAGGCGTTCCTCCGCGGGCGTGACCGGGCTCTCCCGCCGGGACAGGCTGACGTGGGCCAAGTGATCGGCAAGATCGCCGACGGACCGATGCGTGAAGAGCACGTCCGCGTCCAGCGAGAGGCCGGTACGCCGAACAAGCTCCAGCGACGCGTTGACCGCCAGCAGCGAATGCCCGCCGAGTTCGAGGAAGTCACCATCCAGCGGCAGCTGGTCCCGCTGGAGGATCCGGCTCAGCACCTCGGACACCAACTCGACGTACGGCCCGGGCGCAGGAGTCTTGTCAGGCCTCACGATTCACCTCTCGGTTCGTCTCCGCAGCGGCCGGAATCCGGCGGGTGACCAGCACATTGCCGATCAGCAGGGCATCCAGCGCAGAGCGGGCGAAGGTACTGACCGCGAGCTCGGGCGTCCGGATGATCGGCTGACCGCGCAGGTTGAACGAGGTATTGACGAGAATGGGGATCCCGGTCCGTCGTCCCATCTCGGCCAGCAGGCGCGCGAACAGCGGCGTCGCCTCCGGGTCCACCAACTGCACTCGGGCAGAACCGTCGACATGGGTGACCGCCGGAAGGGCAGCCCGGTACTCCGGCCGCACGTCGGCGACCATGAGCATGTGCTGGAACGAGGTCTCGCTGCCCGGCGCGATCTCGAAGTACCGGCCTGCGTCCGCCATCGGTATCGCGGGCGCGAACGGGCGGAACTCCTCGCGTTGCTTCACCACCTCGTTGAGGTGATCGCGCATCGTGGGTGATCGCGGATCCGCCAGGATGCTCCGGTTCCCCAACGCCCGGGGGCCGAATTCCATCCGGCCCTGGAACAAGGCCACAGTACGACCCTCGACCACCAGCTCAATCGTCTTCTGGGCCAGCTGCTCCTGGTCGTACTCCGCAGACTCGAAGTCCGGCCCGAGAGACTGCAACGCCTGCTGGATGTCCGCCGCTGTGAAGTCCTCACCCCAGTAAGGCATCCGCATCCGCATCGGTGGCGCTGGCCGCTGCTCACGAAGTGCCACCAGTGCAGCGCCGAGCGCGCTGCCGTCGTCGCCAGAGGCCGGCTGGACGAAGACCTCGTCGAACAGA
>Ga0190275_10004409_pt1 | contig 10108 bp, 7 predicted proteins | sample Popmic550T_FD_133745 | JGI IMG/M metagenome (GOLD analysis project Ga0190275, IMG submission 133745) | Populus adjacent soil microbial communities from riparian zone of Yellowstone River, Montana, USA - 550 T | ecosystem: Environmental > Terrestrial > Soil > Riparian zone > Trees stand | place...
CCCGTCTACCCCGCAAACCGCTGCACCCGATCGCCGGCAGACCCTTGATCGAATGGGTCTGGCGCCGCGCCGTCGCGTCCGGTGTATTCGACGATCTCGTCCTCGCCACCGACTCGCCCGAGGTGGCCGACGCCGCGCGCGAGTTCGGCGCGACCGCGGTGCTCACGCGCGGCGACCACCCGTCGGGCACCGACCGCGTGGCCGAGGTGGCGCGGCGGCCGGAGTACCGCGAGTGCGGGGTGATCGTGAACGTGCAGGGCGACGAGCCCTTCGTGCGGCGCGACCACCTGGAAGCCGCCGTCGCCCTGGTGCGCGACGGGGGATGGGACGTCGGCACCGTCGCCACGCCTATCGACTCGACGGACGAGTGGCGCGAGGCGTCGGTGGTGAAGGTGGTGCGCGGCGGCGACGGCGGCGCGCTGTACTTCAGCCGCGCGCCGGTGCCGCACCCCCGCGACGCGGAGCCCGACCTGGCGTCGGGCGCGTACCTGCGCCACGTGGGCATCTACGCATGCACGCGCGACGCGCTGCTGCGCTGGGTGTCGCTCCCCGAGGGCGGGCTGGAGCGCATCGAGAAGCTGGAGCAGCTTCGCGCGCTCGCCGCCGGGCTGCGCATCGGCGTGGCGGTGGGCGAGCCGGCCGAGGGCGGCGTGGACACCCCCGCCGACGCCGCGCGCGCCGAACGGATCATCCTGGAGAGCCAGGCAACCACCCTGGAGCGAGCACGCACATGACCGCCCTGAACACGGCGCCCACCAAGTACATCTTCGTCACCGGCGGCGTCGTCTCGTCGCTCGGCAAGGGGATCGCGGCGGCCTCCATCGGCCGGCTGCTGGTCGAGCGCGGGCTGCGCGTGACCATCCAGAAGTTCGATCCCTACATCAACGTCGACCCCGGCACGCTCTCGCCCTTCCAGCACGGCGAGGTGTTCGTCACCGACGACGGCGCCGAGACCGACCTGGACCTGGGCCACTACGAGCGCTTCATCGGCGAATCGCTGTCGCAGGCCAACAGCATCACCACCGGGCGGATCTACCAGGACGTGATCACCCGCGAGCGGCGCGGCGAGTACCTGGGCGCCACGGTGCAGGTGATCCCGCACATCACCGACGCCATCAAGGGCGCCATCCGCCGGCTGGCGCCCAACCACGACGTGGTGATCACCGAGATCGGCGGCACGGTGGGCGACATCGAGTCGCTCCCGTTCCTGGAGGCGATCCGCCAGTACCGGCAGGAGGTGGGGCGCGAGCACACGCTGTTCATCCACCTCACCCTGATCCCCTACATCGCGGCCGCGGGCGAGCTGAAGACCAAGCCCACGCAGCACTCGGTGCGCGAGCTGATGGAGATCGGGATCCAGCCCGACGTCCTCGTCTGCCGCTCCGAGCATCCCATCAGCCCCGAGATGAAGCGCAAGATCGCGCTCTTCTGCAACGTGGACGTGAACGCGGTGATCGAGGCGCGCGACGCCAGCACGATCTACGAGGTACCGCTCGACTACGCCCGCCAGCGGCTGGACGAGCTGATCGCCGGGAAGCTGGGGCTGCACACCGAGCGCCCCGACCTGGCCGACTGGCGCCGCCTGGTGGAGCGCGTGAAGTCGCCGAAGCAGGGCGAGGTGCGCATCGCCGTCGTGGGCAAGTACGTGGCGCTGATCGACAGCTACAAGAGCGTGCAGGAGGCGCTGATCCACGGCGGCATCGCCAACGACGTGAAGGTCAGGATCGACTGGCTGAGCTCGGAGGACTTCGAGAACGGCCAGGGCGCCGAGAAGCTGGCCGCCTACCACGGCCTGCTGATCCCCGGCGGCTTCGGCGTGCGCGGCGTCGAAGGGATGCTCAGCGCCATCCGCTGGGCGCGCGAGAACGGCCTCCCCTTCTTCGGCATCTGCCTGGGGCTGCAGACGGCGGTGATCGAGTTCTCGCGCTCGGTGTGCGGGATCGAGGGCGCGCACAGCGCCGAGTGGGACGATCGCACCTCCGATCCCGTGATCTGCCTGATGAACTCGCAGCGCGAGATCACCGACCTGGGCGGCACGCAGCGCCTCGGCGCCTACACCGCGCGGCTCACCCCCGGCAGCCTGGCCGCCGAGATCTACGGCGCGCACGAGATCAGCGAGCGCCACCGGCACCGCTACGAGGTGAACAACGCCTACCGCGAGACGCTGGACGAGCACGGCCTGCGCGTGAGCGGCGTCTCGCCCGACGGCAACCTGGTGGAGATGGTGGAGCTCCCCGGCCACCCCTGGTTCGTGGCCACCCAGGCCCACCCCGAGCTCAAGAGCCGCCCCGACCAGCCGCACCCGCTCTTCGCCCGCTTCGTCGAGGCGGCGGTCGTTCGGCGCGGCCCGGTGGCGCCTTCCGCGTCCACGGACACGCCGACCGACGGGTCCGCAGACGGCGCCGACGCGCGGCCGCGGCAGGTCGCCGCGCTGGCGGGGGACTGAGGCGCGTGGGCGAGAGCCGCGACGGGCGCGTGCGCGCGCCCGAGATCCTCCGCGGGCTCCCCGTGGACGAGCTGCTGGCGGGGGCAGAGGTCGACGCGCTCGCGCCGCGCCGCCTGCCGCAGGCCGGCGCGGACGTCGCCCGGCTCTTCCGCGTGGGCGCGCCGTTCTGGCTGATCGCCGGCCCGTGCGTGCTGGAGAGCGACGCGCTGAACCTCACCATCGCCGAGTCGCTGGCGCGGATCGCGGACGACCTGGGGCTGCCGATCATCTTCAAGGCCAGCTTCGACAAGGCGAACCGCTCCTCCCCCGGCTCGCCGCGCGGACCCGGCGTGGACGAGGGGCTGGAGAAGCTGGCGCGGGTCGGCGCGGCCACCGGGCTGCCGCTGCTCACCGACGTGCACGAGCCGGCGCAGTGCGCCGCCGTGGCCGAGGTGGTGGACGTCCTCCAGATCCCCGCCTTCCTCTGCCGGCAGACGGACCTGCTGGTCGCCGCCGGTGCCACCGGCCGGCCGGTGAACGTGAAGAAGGGGCAGTGGATGGGGCCCGCCGAGATGAAGGGCGCCGCCGCCAAGGTGCGCGGCGCGGGGGCGCGCGGGGTGGCGGTGACGGAGCGGGGGACCTTCTTCGGCTACGGCAACCTGGTGGTGGACATGCGCTCCTTCGCGCTGATGCGCCAGGCGTGCGACGCGCCGGCCGTGTTCGACGGCACCCACTCGGTGCAGCGGCCGGGCGAGGGCGCGGGGATCAGCGGCGGCGAGCCCGGGCACATCCCGGCGCTGGTGCGCGCGGCGGTGGCGGCGGGTGCGGACGCGGTCTTCCTGGAGACGCACCCGGACCCGGCGCGCGGCCTCTCCGACACCACCAACATGCTCCCGCTGGCGCGGCTCCGCCCGCTGCTGGAGCAGGTGCTGGAGATCCGCGCCGCCGTGCACCCGTTCGAGTGGGAGGCGGGCGCCCGTGGCTGAGCCGATCGACGCCGGGCTGGCGAACCGCGTCCGCATCGTCTTCCTGGACGTGGACGGGGTGATGACCGACGGCGGCGTGTACCTGGGCGCCACCGAGAGCGGCGAGCCGGTGGAGCTGAAGCGCTTCGACATCCAGGACGGGCTGGGGATCCGGCTGATGAAGGAGGCCGGCATCCTGGTCTCCATCGTCACCGGCCGCGAGAGCCACGCGGTGGCGATCCGCGCGAAGGAGCTGGAGATCGACGAGGTGCACCAGGACCGCACCGCCGCCAAGCTCAAGACCGTTCAGGAGATCCTGCGGCGGCTGGGGATCGGCTGGGACGAGGCGGCGTTCCTGGGCGACGACCTCCCCGACCTCCCGATCCTGCGCCGCGTGGGCCTCCCCGCCGTCGTCGGCAACGCCACCTCCGACGCGCGGGCGTGCGCCGTGTGGGCGGGGGAGCGCGAGGGCGGCCGCGGCGCGGTGCGCGAGTTCGCCGAGGCGCTGCTGGGCGCCCGCGGCGTGTGGCACGAGCGGGTGGAGGCGTACGTGGCCGAGCGCGAGGGCGCCGCCGGCCGGAGCGCCGGGCAATGACCGACACGCTCGCGGTCGCCGACGGCCTGGCCCTCTCGGTCAGCGAGACGCTGGAGCGCGCCCGCCGGGTGATCCGCCAGGAGGCCCGCGCCGTCGCCGACCTGGAAGACCGCATCGGCGCCGACTTCGCGGGCGCGGTGGACGCGATCGTCCAGGCCACAGGCCGCGTGATCGTGAGCGGGGTGGGGAAGAGCGGGATCATCGCGCGGAAGATCGCGGCGACGATGACGTCGACCGGAACGCCGGCCACCTTCCTCCATCCCGTGGAGGCGCTGCACGGCGACCTGGGGATCGTGGGGCCCGGCGACGTGGCCGTCCTCCTCTCCAAGAGCGGCGAGAGCGAGGAGCTGCGCGGGCTGGTGGAGTACCTGGGGCGGATGGGCGTGCGGCTGGTGGCGATGACGGGGCGGGTCGAATCGTCCCTCGCGCGACAGTCGGAATTCGTGCTCGACTGCTCCGTGGCCGAGGAGGCGTGCCCGCACGACCTGGCGCCCACCTCGTCCACCACGGCCGCGCTGGCGATGGGCGACGCGCTGGCCGTCGCGCTCCTCCTGCGCCGCGGCTTCGGGCGCGACGACTTCGCCCGGCTGCATCCGGGCGGCGCGCTGGGGCGGCGGCTCCTGCTGCGCGTGGCGGACGTGATGGTCACGCGCGACCTGCCGCTGCTGGGCCCCGCGGCCACCATGCGCGAGTGCGTGGTGCAGCTCGCCGAGCGGCGCGGCACCGTGGCGGTGGTGGACGAGGAGAACCGGCTGCTGGGCGTGGTGACCAGCGGCGACCTGGCCCGGCTGATGGAGCGCGAGGAGCACTTCTTCACCCTCCCCGTCTCGCAGGTGATGACGCACCGGCCGCGCACGGCGGAGCCCGACCAGCTCGCCGCGGCCGCCGTGGGGGTGATGGAGCGGTACGGGGTGATGGCGCTGCCCGTCCTCGGCGAGGACGGCCGCGTGCTGGGGATGGTGCACCTGCACGACCTGATGCGCGCCGGCGCGGTTTGACGAGAAGCTGCAGGCGTCCGCCGTCGACCGCACCGGCGACGTGGAGCTAGTTGACCCGATTCGATCGAGAGAGATGACGCGGTTCCGTACGATCCTGTTGCTGGCCGTGGGGTTTCCCCTGGCCGCCGCCTGCGACGAGGCGCCGGCGGCGCCGGGCGTGGCCGTGGGCGTCAACAGCAACCAGGTGACGGTCGGGATGCGGCTCAAGATCACCGAGGCCGGCCGCCAGAAGGCCGACCTCACCGCCGACAGCGCCGAGACGCCCGCGGGGCAGACGGTGACGGCGCTCAAGAAGGTGCACCTGGTGTTCTACGAGCCCGGCCGCAAGCCCAGCAACCTGACTTCGAAGACCGGCGACTACGACCAGCAGAACGGGATGATGACGGCGCGCGGCAACGTGGTCCTGGTCACCCAGGGCGACAAGGGGATGCGCACCATCACCACCCAGGAGCTGCACTGGGACCAGCGCGCCGACCGCGTCTGGAGCACCGTGGAGACCACCATCGTGGAGAACGGACAGACGCTGATCAGCGACGGCTTCACCTCCAACGCGGCCTTCACCAACGTCCAGGGGAAGAACGGGCGGGTGAAGGGCGTGCGGGTGGGCGAAGGGGGGCTGCGGTTCTGATGAAGCGCGCCCTCCTCCTCCCGCTCGCGCTCGCCGCGCTGCAGGCGGCGGCCCCCGAGGCCGCCGCCCAGAACGTGTGCGAGGTGGTGTATTCGCGCGGCACCTTCACCGCCGTGGGCGACCCGCGCAACCGCGTGATCAGCGCGCAGGGGCCGCTGCTGGTGCGCTGCACCGGCGGCGAGGAGCTGCGCTCCGACAGCGCCGTGGTCTATTCGAGCCAGAACGAGGTGCACCTCTTCCGCCAGGTGGACTACCAGGACCCGGGCCGCTCGCTCACCAGCGACATGGCGATCTACAACAGCGCCAGCGGCCGCCTCTACGCCACCGGCAACGTGGTCTTCACCGACAGGGGCCAGGGGAGCACGCTGCGCGGCCCCGAGCTGGAGTACTTCCGCGCCGCGCAGGGCCGCCCGCAGAGCCAGGCCACCGCGCTGCAGCGCCCGCACGTGACGGTGACGCCGCGCGGCAGCGGCGGCAGCGGCGGCAGCGGCGGCAGCGGCGGCAGCGGCGGGCGCCGGCGCAGCCCCATGGAGATCGACGCCGACCGCGTGACCAGCGTGGGCGACCGCTACATGACCGCCACCGGCAACGTGGTGATCGAGGACAACGGCACCCGCTCCACCGCCGAGGAGGCGTACTACGACCAGGTGGCCGGGCACGTGGAGCTGCGCCGCCGCGCGAACGTGGTCAGCGAGCAGTACCAGCTCTCCGGCGACTTCATCGCCAGCGACCTGCAGAACGGCGCGGTGAGCAAGGTGCTGGCGCAGGCCAACGCCCGCATGGTGAGCGAGCGCCTCACGGTGACCGGCCCGCAGCTCCAGCTCTTCTTCGAGCGCGACCTGCTGCAGCGGATGATCTCGGGGCACCAGACCGGCGCCGGCGCCCCCGCGGGCTCCGACGGCCGGTCGATCGCGCTCGCCAAGGGCTTCCGGCTCGAGGCCGACAGCATCGAGGCGCTCCTCCCCGAGCAGCAGGTGCGCCAGGTGAACGCCGTGGGCAAGGCACGCGGCGAAAGCTGGGACACGCTGGGCGCGGTGCGCGTGCTGGTGGACACCGGCGCCGCAGCCGGCCGCCCCGACACCGCCACGCGGGTGCTCACCCGCCCCCCCGAAGCGCTCGACGAGAAGGACGTGCTGACCGCCGACACCATCATCGCCTTCTTCCGCAGCGACTCGGCGGGCGCGGACAGCGCCGGCCGCGGCCCCGTGCTGGCCGGCCGCCCCGCCGCCGCGCCGCGCGACAGCGGCCTGGTGCGCCCCGGCGGCGGGCGCGGCACGCAGGCGCGGAGCGACACCGCCAACACCCAGATCGAGCGGCTGCTGGCCATCGGCGACGCGCACTCGCTGTACCGCACCCGCAACGACTCCACGCGCCCCGCGAACCAGCAGAAGCCGGGGATCAACTACCTGGTGGGCGACCGCATCGACCTGCGCTTCAAGGCGGGGGAGGTGGACGTGGCGCACGTGCGCGGGCTGAAGCAGGGCCTCTACCTCGACCCCGTGCCCCCCGGCGACTCCACCGCGGTCGATTCCGACGGCGCCGCGCGGACCGGTGCCGCGGGACGCACCGGCGCGGCCGCGGGCCAGGGCACCACGCGCGGGAACGCTCGGCCGCCGACGGCGCGTCCGGCGACGGGAACGACGGCGCCGACGCCGGCCGCGGGGACGGGAACGACGCCGCCGGCTGCTCCGCCTGCGACACCGCCCGCCGCGCCGCCGGCTCCGACGCGGCCGCTCTCGCTCGCGCGTCCGGCGTCGCCGCGTCCGGCCTCCCTGTCCGACGCGAATCGGGACGGAGGTGGATCGTGAATCCGCCGCGGCTGGAGCGGATCGTGAGCGCCACCGGGCCCGGCGGCGTCTCCGCGCTGATCGCGCTGCGCGCGCTGGCGGCCGCCGACGACGGGGCGCACGCGGTGGACCGCGCGCGCTGGCTGACCGGCGTGCGCGAGGAGTACCGCCGCTGGTACGGCGGGTCCGAGGGGCAGGCGCCCGGCAACTTCGCCGAGCCCGAGACCATGCAGTACCTGGACGAGCAGGTGGCGCGCCAGCTCGCCGCGGCCGGCGTGATCGAGTTCCTGGCCCACCCCGACGGCGACCCGGTGGAGAACCAGGGGCCCGAGAGCTGGGAGGCCGTGCGCCTTTCCGCCTGGGCGATGGCCGAGGTGGAGGGCCGCCGGGCCGAGCTGCTGCGCCACATGGACGAGCGCATCCGCGCCATCCTGGCCGACACGCACGGCCACGGCGCCGCCGTCGCGGCCCCCGCTCCCGAGCCCGCGATGGCGTACGCCGGCGGGGCTGAGGGGGATGGCGAGGGCGTCTACGACGGCGCCGGTTCGGAGCTTGCCCTGTCGGCCGGGGAAGAGCCGCCGCACCCGCAGCCGCGCCGCTCGATGCTGGTGGCCGGCGGGCTCACGCTGGCCGCCAAGGGGCTGGTGAAGAGCTACCGTGGCCGCCGCGTGGTGAACGACGTGGACGTGCACGTGAGCCAGGGCGAGATCGTGGGGCTGCTGGGGCCCAACGGGGCGGGGAAGACCACCTCGTTCTACATGATCACCGGGCTGATCCGCCCCGACCGCGGCAAGGTGTTCATCGGCGAGCGCGAGCTCACCGGCGTGCCGATGTACAAGCGGGCGCGGGCGGGGATCGGCTACCTGGCGCAGGAGCCCTCCATCTTCCGCCAGCTCACGGTGGAGGAGAACGTCCTGGCGATCCTGCAGATGATGAAGCTCTCCCGGGCCGACCAGCGCAAGCGCCTGGACGAGCTGCTCGACGAGCTGGGGATCAAGCACCTGCGCAAGACCAAGGCGTACGCGCTGTCGGGCGGCGAGCGGCGGCGCCTGGAGATCACCCGCGCGCTGGTGAGCCAGCCGCGGTTCATGCTCCTGGACGAGCCGTTCGCCGGCGTGGACCCGATCGCCGTGCACGACATCCAGCAGATCGTGAGCGACCTGCGCCGCCGCGGCATCGGCGTGCTGATCAGCGACCACAACGTGGAGCAGACGCTCGACATCGTGGACCGCGCCTACATCATGTACGAGGGCCGCGTGCGCGTGAGCGGCACGGTGAGCGAGCTGGTCTGGAACGACGAAGTGGCCGAGATCTACCTGGGACCCACGCTGACGGCACGCATGCGGGACCGGTACCAACACCCTGAATCGGAAGACGCGGTATGAAGACGGGCCTCTACCAGGGAACCACCCTCAAGCAGGAGATGAAGATCAACCCTCGCCTGTACCAGGCGATGGATCTCCTGTACATGCCGCTCCTCGACCTTCAGCAGCACCTCAAGCAGGAGCTTCTCAACAACCCCTTCCTGGAGATGGTGGAGGGGGACGTCGAGGAGACCGTGGAGGAGCGCAAGGAAGAGAAGGACGCCGAGAAGCAGGACGACGAGATCGACTGGGAGGAGATCCTCCTGAACGGCTTCGAGACCGGCGGCCGGCGCGAGGAGTACGAGGAACGCGAATACTACGAGCCCGTTTCGGTGGACACCAAGGAGCTGGGCGACCACCTGCAGGACCAGCTCACCCTGCTGCGCCTGTCCGAGCGCGAGCTGCTGCTGGGCGAGGAGATCATCGGCAACATCTCCGACGAGGGGTACCTGGAGTGCCCGCTCGACGAGATCGTGGTGTCGCTGAACGACTTCATGCGCGGCACCGACGGGTGGGACCGCGAGCGCCCCTACAGCATGGCCGACGCCGACGAGATGCTGACGGTGATCCAGGCGTTCGACCCCGCCGGGATCGGCGCGCGCGACCTGCGCGAGTGCATCCTGCTGCAGCTGCGCGACAGCGTCGTCCAGGACCTGGTGAAGGAGACCGGCGAGGGCGAGCCGCCCGTCGCCGAGATCGAGGAGCGGCTGCGCGGGTCGCTGGCCTACCGCATCGTGGACCAGTACTTCGACCAGCTCATCAACCACCGCTGGAGCGAGATCAGCAAGGAGCTGTCGATCACCCCGCGCGACGTGCAGGACGCGGCCGACGAGGTGGCGAAGCTCGACCCCAAGCCGGGGCTCAAGTACGCGTCGCACGGCGACAACTACATCATCCCCGACCTGATCGTGGAGAAGATCGAGGGCGAGTACCTGGTCTTCCTGAACGACACCTCGCTCCCGCGGCTCAAGCTGTCGCGCACCTACCGCGACATCGCCAAGGACAAGAAGAAGTTCCAGGGCGAGAACAAGGAGTTCATCAGCAACAAGCTGAACAGCGCCAACTGGATGATCCAGGCGATCGAGCAGCGCCGGCAGACCATGCTGAAGGTGATGAACTTCATCGTGGACCGGCAGCGCGACTTCTTCGAGAAGGGCGTGCAGTACCTCAAGCCGCTCACGCTGCGCGAGGTGGCCGAGGTGATCGACATGCACGAGTCCACCGTCTCGCGCGTGACCAACGAGAAGTTCGTGCAGTCGCCGCGCGGCGTGCTGCCGCTCAAGTACTTCTTCTCGTCGGGCCTCTCGACCGACAGCGGCGAGGACGTCTCGGCGCGCGGCATCAAG
>Ga0190275_10004410_pt1 | contig 10108 bp, 10 predicted proteins | sample Popmic550T_FD_133745 | JGI IMG/M metagenome (GOLD analysis project Ga0190275, IMG submission 133745) | Populus adjacent soil microbial communities from riparian zone of Yellowstone River, Montana, USA - 550 T | ecosystem: Environmental > Terrestrial > Soil > Riparian zone > Trees stand | place...
CACGTCCGGATGGAGCTGCCCGGGCCCGGCGGGCTGACCGTCCGGCGCACCGACTTCGCGCCCGACGGCCGGCGGGGCGTGCTGATCGGCCTGACGCTCTCGTCGCGCGACGCCCGCACCGTCGACCTGCAGCTCGACGCGCACTCCGGTCCGGCACTGGACCGGCGTCGAGGCCGACGCGGCGGTGATGCGCCGCACCGTCGAGGCGTTGTTCCGGTCGTGACCGCTAGTGGCGGGCGAGCGCGAGCCGCGCACCGAGGCCGATCAACACGCAGCCGGTGAGTCGCTCGAAGCGGGCCATCCACGGCCCCTCGACGAACGCCCGCTTCGCCCGCGTCACGAGGTAGGCGAGCACGGAGTACCAGATCAGGTCGAAGACGACGATCATCGCGGCGATCGACAGCGCCGCGGGCAGCACCGGCGCGCCGTCGGGGACGAACTGCGGGAACAGCGCCACGAAGAACACGGCGAGCTTGGGGTTCGAGACGCTGGTCAGCAGCCCCGTGCGCAGCGCGCCGCCGGGCGGGAGCGGCCGCGCGCGCTCCTCGCCGCCGGCGCCTCGGCGGCGCAGGGCGTTGACGCCGAGGACCACGAGCACCAGCGCGCCCACGAGCTTGAGGACGGTGAACGCCTCGACCGACGTGGCCACCACCGCGGCCACGCCGAGGGCCGCGAGCACCGCCCAGGCCAGCACGCCGAGCGAGTTCCCGCACGTGGTGCGCAGCGCGTGCCCGCGGCCACCGGCCGCGGCGCTGCGCACGACGAGCGCGGTGGCGGGTCCGGGCGTGATCGTCAGCACCGCGGCGACGGGCACGAAGGCGAGCAGCATCTCGAGCACCCGTCGACCCTAGCGCCGCCGCTCATCCGCCACGACGGTCCGCGAGGCGCACCTCGCGGACCCGCACCACGTCCCCGTAGGCGATCAGCGCGGCCCGCGCGGCCTCCAGGGGGCCGCGCACCTCGACCGCGACCTGGTTCTCCACCTCGTCGATGTCGAACGCCACCAGCTCGCCGCCGGGCGGGGACAGCTCCCGGCGCGCGGCGCGGATCTCGTCGCGCACCGCCTCGAGCTCGGCCAGCGACCGCCGCGGCTGGAACGCCCGCAGCGCCTCGGGGTGCGGGAAGCCCGCCCGCGCGCCCTCGAGCGAGCGGTCGACGTCGTGGGTGAAGCCCAGCCAGACGAGCATCCCTTCGCGCGTGGGCTGCTGCGCGCTGCCCGCGAAGGTCTGGGGCTGCTCGTGGCGCAGCCGCTGGGCGAGCCGGCGGCCGGCGCGCGAGATCGTGCCCGCCCGGGCCATCCACGCCGGTGGCGGCCCGGCCCCGCCGGAGTCCGCGTAGGCCGCGTGCTGACGCGCGAGCCACTCGCGTGTCGCGGGGTCGGCACGACCGGGGCGATCGGGCCACATCGCCCGCACAGGCTGCCAGAGAGGGCGGGCGGTGGCTGCGGCCATGTCGGCGCGGGTGACGTCGACCGGCCGCGTGCGTCAGCGCCCCGCGCGCCCGTCCCAGCCGTGCTCGAGCGCCCAGCACGCCCCCATCGTCCACGCCTGGGCGCGGTTGGCCATCGCGACCGGCTCGAGCGCGCCCTCGGGTGTGACCGCGTAGAGCTCCGGCGCGCGGCCCAGTTCGTCGAGCGCCTGCAGGACCCCCGAGCGCACCCGCTCGGCCGCCTCGGCCCGGCCCGCCGCGCACAGCCCGCCCCACCCCAGCCAGCTGTCGAACGGCCAGATCGAGCCGCGGTGGTACGCATGCGGGGCAAACGCCCCGTGGAGGCTCGAGAGCGTGCGCAGGCCGAAGGCGGTGAGCACGTCGGACTCGCACAGCCGCTCGGCGGCGTCGTCCGGCGCGGGCCGGGCAGCGCCTCCGCCCATAGCAGCCAGCCGAGCTGGGACCCCGCGCCCGCGACCGGCGTCCCGTCGGGCTCGACCGCCATCGTCTCGGGCCCGAACGTCTCCCCCAGGCGCTCGGAGAGCTCCGCCGCCGCGGTCCGCCACCGCTCGTCGCCGCTCAGCACGGCGAGCGCGCGCAGCGCGGCGTAGGCCACCGCCTGCGTGTCGGTGTCGGCGAGCGGGGCGGCGGGAAGGCGGCCGTCCGCGTGCAGGATCCCGCTCCCGCCCCCGGCCGGGTCGCGGGGGTCGACCGCGTCGCGCCAGCCCTGCTGGCCGAGGCCCCCGGGCCGGCCCGCGGGGCCCGAGCGCACGAAGCCGCCACCCGCGGCCAGCGCCCGCTCGAGCCACCCGGCGGCGGCGCGCCAGTGGTCCTCCAGCTCGCGCGCGAGCGCCCCGTCGCCCAGCGCGGCGAGCACGACCAGGAACCACGCGGTTGCGTCGGCGGTCGCGTAGTAGCGGAACTCCTCCCCCGTGTCCGGCCAGCCGGCCGCCACCAGCGTCGCGGGCGGGCGGTCGCGGTGCTCGTGGATGATCTTGCCCGGCTCCTCGTGGGTGAGCGGGTCCTCGCGGCTCCCCTGCAGGGCGGCGAGCGCCCGCAGCGTGGCGCGCGCGACCGCGGGATCCGCGGGCAGGACCTGAAGGGAGCAGATCAGCGAGTCGCGGCCGAACAGGGCATGGAAGCGGCCGGGGTCACCGGGCTCCACCGGCGGCGTCGAGGCGTAGGGCCAGCCCTCCGGGGAGAGCACGGGGTCGAGCTCGCTGATCGTCACTACGCCGAGAGCTCGACGAGCACGCCTTCCCACGGGCCGAGCCGAAGACCCGCCGCGGCCACGGCCGTGCCGTCGCGGCCGCGGTCGGTGCCCACCGCCACGGTGCCGGCGATCCCTTCCACGACGACGCCGCGGTCGGAGAGGTTCAGCGCGACCGCCCAGCCCTCGCCGCGCTGCCACGCCCACGCGCCCTCGGGCGCCGGCAGGGTCGCGTAGGCCCCGGCGGTGAGCGCTTCCGTGCGCCGGCGCAGCGCGATCAGGTCGCGGACGAGGCGCAGCGTCGATCCCGGGTCCTCGCGCTGCGCGGCGACGTTGCAGGCGGCGGCGTCGCCGAGCGGCTCCCACGGCGTGGCCTCCGGGGTGGTGAAGCCGGCCCCGGGCTCCGCCGTCCACTGCATCGGGGTGCGGCAGCCGTCGCGGGCCCGCGAGGGATCGCCGGTGCGGCGGCCGACCGGGTCGAGCGCGCGCTCGGGATCGATCGCCGGCTCGGGCATCGCGATCTCGTCCCCGTAGTAGAGGAACGGCGTGCCGCGGAGGGTGAGCAGCATCAGCAGCGCGGTGCGGGCCCGGCGCTCGTCGCCGCCGGCCCAGCGCTCGACCAGCCGCCTCGCGTCGTGGTTGGAACCCGTCCACACCGGCCACGAGGTCGCGGGCAGGTGCGCCTCCACCTGCTCGACGAGCGTCCGCAGCGGCGCGGCGGCGAACTCGGAGTGGATGAAGAGGAAGTTGAACGCGAGGTGCAGCTCGTCCTCGCCCTCCCCGTAGAACGGCATCAGCTGGTCGAGGTCGAGCACGTAGGTCTCCCCCACCAGGATCCGCTCGGGGTCCTCGGCGCTCGCGAGCGCCCGCCAGCGGCGCAGCACGTCGTGCACCTCGGGGCGGTTCATGGAGAACACCTGCTTGAGCCCGCGCCGGCGCACGACCGGGTGGTCCTCGGGCGTCGGCGCCGGGTCGTCGCGCAGCTCGCGGTCGTTGACGATCGCGTGGCAGACGTCGATCCGGAAGCCCGCGATGCCGCGCGCGAACCAGAACCGCAGCACGTCGTCGAAGGCCTCGCGCACCTCCGGGTTCCACCAGTTGAGGTCGGGCTGGGAGGGCAGGAAGTTGTTGAGGTAGTACTGGCCGGTCGGCTCGTGCCACTGCCAGGCCGAGCCGCCGAAGTTCGACAGCCAGTTGTTGGGCGGGGCGGGCGGGGACGTCTCCGCGGGATCGCCCCACACGTAGAAGTCGCGGTGGCGCGCGGAGCGCGAGGTCAGCGCGTCCTGGAACCACGGGTGGCGGTCGCTCGTGTGGTTGGGGACGAGGTCGAGCAGCACGCGGATCCCGCGCGCGCGGGCCTCCGCCACGAGCGCGTCGAGGTCCTCGAGCGTCCCCAGCTCCGGGTGCACCCCGCAGTAGTCGGCGACGTCGTAGCCCCAGTCGTCGTTCGGCGAGGGCATCGTGGGGTTCAGCCAGATGCCGTCCACGCCGAGCCACTCGAGGTGATCGAGCCGGGCGATGATGCCGCGCAGGTCGCCGACGCCGTCGCCGTCGGAGTCCGCGAACGAGCGCGGGTAGATCTGGTAGAGCACCCCGTCGCGCCACCACGAGCGCGGCACGCCGGTGCCGCCGCCCGTCCGGTCGCGCGCGGTCGCGGGGTCGGCGGCCATAGGCGCGGCAGGATACGCGCCGAGCCGGGCGTCCCGTCAACTGTCTGACACATTCCCGCTCGGAGGGTGGCATGATTCCCGCGTCATCGAGGAGAGACGACGGAGGGGGAGCTTGGTGTCACGGCGCTTGATCTTGCTGGTGTTGTGCGCGGTACTCGCCTGTGGGGCGGCCATGGTCGGCTGCGGCGGCGACGACGACGAGGGCGGCGGGGGCGGCTCCGCGTCGAGCGGAGAGTCCGGGACCACCGAGGGAGCCAAGGTCATCGACGTCAAGTCGATGGACGCCGCCAAGGGCAACGTCACCTACTGCACCGGCAAGGACACCTCGGGCGACCTCAAGGAGGGCCTCAAGAAGTTCAACACCGAATTCGGCGCGGACGGGCTGAAGGCCAAGATCCTCGAGTTCCCGACGTCCGCCGACGAGCAGCGCAACCAGTTCGTGCAGCGCCAGCGCGCGAAGTCGGGCGAGTGCGACGTCTTCGAGGCCGACGTGATCTGGACGGCCGAGTTCGCCACCCAGAAGTGGCTCTACGACCTCACGCCCTACATCGAGAGCCGCAAGGCGGAGTTCATCCCCTCCACGCTGACCTCGGTCACCTACGACAAGAAGATGTGGGGCGCGCCGCGGGTGACCGACTCCGGGCTGCTCTTCTACCGCACCGACAAGGTCGACAAGGTGCCCCAGACGTGGCAGGACGTCTACCAGCAGGCGGCGAGCGAGGGCGGCATCGTCTACCAGGGCGCTCCCTACGAGGGCCTGACGGTGGACTTCCTCGAGCTTGCCTATGCGGCCGGCGGCAAGGTGCTCTCCGCGGACGGGTCGAAGGCCGAGTTCGACAACCCCAACAACCTCAAGGCGCTGAAGTTCATGGTCGACGGGATCAAGGACGGCTCGGCGCCGAAGTCCGTGACGACCTTCATGGAGGAGGAGGCGCGCCGCAGCTTCGAGAACGGCAAGCCCGCCTTCATGCGCAACTGGCCCTACGCCTACGCGCTGGGGAACGAGGCGCCCAAGGTCAAGGGCAAGTTCGAGGTCGCGCCGTACCCGTCCTTCGAGGGCGCCGGCAAGGCGGGCATCCTCGGCGGCCACAACGCCGTGATCTCGGTGTACTCGAAGAACCCGGGCGGCGCGCTCAAGCTCGTCGACTACATGACCTCCGACGAGCGCATCACGCGCAACGCGGTCAAGTACTCCAAGGCCCCGCCGCTCGCGGCGGTCTACGAGGACCCCGCGGTCAAGAAGGCGCTGCCGTTCGCGGCCGAGCTCAAGCAGGGCGTCGAGCAGGCCAAGACGCGCCCCGTGTCGCAGGTCTACAGCCAGATCTCGCAGGCGATCTACAAGAACGTCAACGAGGCCCTGACCGGCGCCCAGACGCCGGAGCAGGCGCTCAAGAACGGGCAGGCGGAGATGGAGAAGGCCCTCCAGACCTTCTGAGGCCATGGAGGCGACCACGGTAAAGGCGTCCACACCCCAGCGGCGGCGCTCCCGGGGACTCTCGGAGCGCCGCCTCGCGGGGTACATGCTGACGCCGTCGCTGGTGCTGATCGCGCTGGTGGCGGCGTACCCGATCGTCTACGCGGTCTGGCTGTCGCTGCACGACTACAGCGTGCGCGTCCCGGGCCTCAAGCGCTGGGACATCGGCGGCAACTACGTCGAGGCGCTGACCTCGGCGGACTTCTGGGAGGCGTTCCGCACCACCTTCGTTTTCACCGGCGTGTCGGTGTTCCTCGAGCTGCTGCTGGGGATCGCGATGGCGCTGTGCATGCACTCGGCGTTCAAGGGGCAGGGCGCGCTGCGCACGATCGTCCTGGTGCCGTGGGCGGTGCTCACCGTCGTCACCGCGATGATGTGGCGGACGATCTTCCAGCCCGACCTGGGCTTCGTCACGAGCATGCTCAGCACGTTCGGGCTGCCCGGCGCCGACATCGTGTGGCTCGGCGAGGACGGCTGGGCGCTGGCCGTGATGATCTTCGCCGACGTGTGGAAGACGGCGCCGTTCATGGCGCTGCTGCTGCTGGCGGGGCTGCAGGTGATCCCCGAGGACGTCTACGACGCCGCCAAGGTCGACGGGGCCACGGCGTGGCAGCGCTTCGTGCGCATCACGCTGCCGCTGCTCAGGCCCGCGATCCTCGTCGCGCTGATCTTCCGCACGCTCGACGCGCTGCGGATCTTCGATCTCCCGTTCGTGCTCACCCGCGGCGCGCACGGCACCAACACGCTGTCGCTGCTCGCCTATCAGGAGCTCCAACAGAACCGCATCATCGGCCTGGGGTCGGCGCTGTCGGTGCTGACCTTCCTGATCGTGATGACGGTCTCGCTCGTGTACATCCGCTTCGTGGGCGGCAACATCCGCGCCCTGACGGAGGAGTAGGCCATGGAAGCCGCCGGCGTCTCTCAGGAAGCGGCCGGCCGGCCGGCGGTCGCCACCCGCGGCCGCCGGCGGCGCAGGCGCTCGAAGACCCACCCGCTGCTGTGGGTGGGGGTCGCGCTGATCGTGCTCTTCTGCCTGTTCCCCTTCTACTGGCTGGTCAACGTGTCGCTGAAGACGGGCCCGGAGCTGTCGGCGGCGGACCTGCTCCCGCCGAGCCCGAGCCTCGACAACTACCGGTCGATCTTCCAGAACGACGACTTCACGAACGGCCTGCGCAACTCCGCGATCGTCGCCTTCACGGTGACGATCGTGTCGCTGGTCTTCGGGTCCTTCGCGGCGTACGCGCTCGCGCGCCTGCGCATCCGCGGCAAGTTCTGGATGCTCGCGATCATCCTCTCGGTGACCACGTTCCCGGGGATCGCGATCGCGGCGCCGCTGTTCAAGCTCTGGAGCGACGTCGGCCTCTACAACACGCTGGTCGGCCTGGTCATCCCCTACATCACGTTCGCGCTGCCGCTCTCGATCTACATCCTCGTGTCGTTCTTCCGGGAGATCCCGAAGGACCTCGAGGAGGCGGCGCTGGTCGACGGCGCCACGCACTTCCAGGCGTTCACCAAGGTGGTGATCCCGCTCGCGGCGCCCGGCATCGCGACCGCGGGGATCCTGTGCTTCATCTTCGCCTGGAACGAGTTCCTGCTCGCGATCACCCTGACCTCGTCGCCCTCGGCGCGCACCGTGCCCGCCGCCATCGCCTACTTCACCGGCTCGACGGACTACGAGGAGCCGCTGGGGACGATCAGCGCGGCCTCGGTGACGATCTCGATCCCGCTGATCGTGCTCGTGCTGCTGTTCCAGAAGCGGATCGTGGCGGGCCTGACGTCCGGCGCGGTCAAGGGCTGATCAGGCGAACTTGGTCGTGGGCCGCTCCTGCCGCACGCCGTCGACGTAGAGGTCCACCTTCTCGTTGTAGAACGTGACCAGCCCGGCCACCTTGTGGCTCTCGGGCAGCGGGGCCGGATACGACCACGCCAGGTCCTCGTGGACGACGTCGCCGGCGCGCACCGACCAGTACTCGGCCCGGCCCTTGTAGGGGCAGTGCGAGACGGTGTCGGTCGGGACCAGCAGGTCCATGCGCACGTGGGGCTTGGGCAGGTAGTACCGCGGCGGCAGGCCGGTCTCGAACAGCACCTTGGGGCTGGTCGACTCGGCCACCGTCACGCCGTCGACATCGACGACCACATGGCGCGAGCTCGACAGGACGTCGATGCGCGTGTAGGGGTCGCGAGGGTGGGTGAAGACCTCCTCGTCCTCCTCGAACCAGGCGTCCATGGCGTTCCAGTCAAGCCGGATCGTGTCCCTGAGCGCCTCGAGCGGTGAGTCCACGTAGTGCAGGGCGGCGTCGGGCGCCTCCTTCGTCTGCGTCCTCACGGTGAGGACGTGGGCGTCGCCGCGGCTCGGCGAGTGCGCGTCGGCGCCGGTGCGTTCGAGGAGCTCGCCGCGCACGTCGGCGGCCGGGAAGTAGTACGCGGGGTAGTAGGGCTTCTCCCACACGTACAGGGGGCGGATGGTGTCGGCGACGAGCTCGCCGCCGAGGTACGCGCGGACCCGCTTGGCGCCCTGCTCGACCCGCACCGCTCCGCGGGATGTGGCCGTGTCCGTCGTCCTGGTGCTCGTCGCCATATCAGCCTCCGGGCCAGCCTTATACGAATTTGATCGAACAATAGCACCGTGGCTCTCCGTGTCTTGCCCTGACGGCAACGGCGGGAATAGAGTCGGCGGGTTCGCCTCAGCCATCAGCCGGGAGGTCGTGCCATGCCCAGTTACCTGTTCAAGGCGTCCTACAGCCCCGAGGGCGCGCGTGGCGTGGCCGCCAAGGGCGGAAGCGCCCGCCGGGATGTGCTCGCCGCGCTCTTCACCGCCCACGGCGGCAAGATGGACGTGTTCTACTTCGCCTTCGGCGAGACCGACGCGTACGTGATCGGGGAGCTGCCGGACAACGAGACCGCCACCGCCGTCGCCCTCGCGGTCAACGGGGACGGCCGCGCCAAGGTTGCCACGGTTCCCCTGCTGACGCCCGAGCAGGTCGACGCGGCCGCCCAGAAGTCGGTCGACTACCGCGCCCCGGGCACCTAGCGCCGGCGGCGGCGCCACCACACGACGACGACCGTGAGCAGGATCACGGCCGTCACGCCCGCGCCGATCGGGCCGAGCAGGTCGCCGACCTTCTGATAGTTGCGCCCCAGCGCCCACCCCGCGCCGACGAGCGCGGCGTTCCACATCGCGGAGCCGAGCGCCGTGAGCACGACGAAGCGCGCGAGCGGCATCTCCGACAGTCCCGCGGGGATCGAGACGAGGCTGCGGGCGCCGGGGACGAGGCGGCCCACCAGCACGGCCCACGACCCGTGGCGGTCGAACCAGTCGTCGGCGCGGTCGAGGTCGGCCTCGCGGATGCGCAGCCAGCGCCCGTGGCGCAGCAGCAGCGCCCGGCCCCCGAAGCGCGCGAGCGCGTAGATGACCAGCGCACCGGCGAGCGAGCCGATCGTGGCGGCGAGCACCGCCCAGCCGTAGGCGAGGTCGCCCGAGCCGACGTAGAAGCCCGACAGCGGCAGGATGAGCTCAGAGGGGATCGGCGGGAAGAGGTTCTCGAGGAAGATCAGCGCCGCCAGGCCGGGATAGCCGGCCGTCGTCACGACCTCGCGGACCCAGCCGCCGATGCTGGCCGGCGGGACCCATCCGAGTACGGTCACTCCGCCCGTGCCTGGAAGCCGCCGTCGGAGTCGATCACCTGGCCGGCGATCCAGCCGCCGTCGTCGGTGCACAGCCACGCGATCAGCCGCGCGGCGTCGTCGGGCTCGCCCCAGCGGCCCTGGGGCATCACGCGCAGCGCCTGGGCGTGGATCTCCGGGGTCGCCCACCCGGTGTCGGTCGGGCCCGGGTTGACCGCGTTGACGAGGATGCCGCGCGGCGCCAGGTGGGCGGCGAGCGTCTCGGTCAGCTGGTGCAGCGCGCCCTTGCCGGCCACGTAGGGCAGCTCGCGCAGCATCGGCCCGCGGTGCTGGCCGGCGGTCAGCAGCACGACGCGACCGCCGGGGCGCGCGTCGTCGTGGCGCGCCGCGAAGGCCTGCACGAGCAGGAGCGTCGCGCGCACGTTGACCGCCAGCGCCGCATCGAGCGCCTCCGCCGTCAGCTCCTCGAGCGCCTGGTCGCATGACATCGCGTGGTTGGCCACCACCACGTCGACCGCGCCGAGCGCCTCCGCGGCGGCGCAGAGACATGCGGCGGGCGCCGCGGGATCCAGGAAGTCGTGCTCGCCATGGGCGACGCGGCGGCCGGGGAGCTCCGCGCGTAGCGCGCCGACCACGCCCTCGATGCCCGCCGGGTCGGCGCCCCAGGGCTGACCCGCGTCGTGCGGGGTGAAGGACTGCACG
>Ga0190275_10004411_pt1 | contig 10106 bp, 7 predicted proteins | sample Popmic550T_FD_133745 | JGI IMG/M metagenome (GOLD analysis project Ga0190275, IMG submission 133745) | Populus adjacent soil microbial communities from riparian zone of Yellowstone River, Montana, USA - 550 T | ecosystem: Environmental > Terrestrial > Soil > Riparian zone > Trees stand | place...
CCCTCCAGGACATCCGCACGCTGGTGCCCGGAGAGCCGATCGGCTTCGCCGACATCCCGCCCGGCGCCCCGCAGTCCACCACTCCCGCGACGCCCACCACGCCCGCGCCCAAGCCTCCCGAGAGCGACTTCGGCGAGCTGCAGGACGACAATGCCCCTGCACAGAGCGATAACACCAGGAAGCCGAGGAAGCCCAAGGCCAAGCCTAAGCCTCAGGTTGAGACTCAGCCTGACCAAGAGCTTAAGGCTCCAGTCAAGCCTGAGGGTGAGCGCAGGAAGAAGCGACGGGCGCGCACGCGCCAGCGCGCCGCCACCCAGCCCGAGAGCCGCGGCGCCGACGGCGCCCCCCTGCCGTCGAACCCCGGGTTCGTGGACGCCCTGCCCGGGCCGTCGACCGCCTCGGGCGTTCCCAACTTCGTGATCCGCAAATTCCGGGTGCCGGTGTTCCTGCTGCCGATCTACCAGGCCGCGGGCATCCAATACGGAGTCCGCTGGGAGGTCCTGGCGGCGATCAACGAGATCGAGACCGACTACGGCCGCAACCTCAACGTCTCGTCCGCCGGCGCCCTGGGCTGGATGCAGTTCATGCCCCCCACGTGGCGCCAGTACGGCACCGACGCCAACAAGGACGGCAAGAAGGACCCCTACAACCCCGTCGACGCCATCTTCGCCGCGGCCCGCTACCTCAAGGCCGCCGGCTACGAGAAGGACGTCCGCCGCTCGATCTTCGCCTACAACCACGCCGACTGGTACGTGGACTCGGTCATGCTCCGCGCCCGCCTGATCGCCGGAGTGCCGGCCGACCTGGTCGGGTCGCTGACCGGCCTGACCGAGGGCCGCTTCCCCGTCGCCGCCCGCGCCCGCTACGCCGACGACCTCAAGGAGCAGAAGGTCAAGAAGGCCAAGGCCGGCCAGAACGCGGCCAACATGGTCGAGTCCAAGGACGACCGCCGGTCGGTCGAGATCTTCGCCAAGGAGGGCGCTCCCGTGGTGTCCACCAACGACGGGCAGGTCAAGAAGATCGGCCGCTCCAGGAAGCTCGGCCGCTACGTGATCGTCCAGGACGTGTACGGCAACCGCTACACCTACGCCGGCCTCGGGTCCGTGGCCAAGAGCTACGCGGCCCCGCGCGAGGATGTGGCCGAAAAGGGCGTCTCCGCCAAGGCCCTGAAGGCCAACCAGGACAAGGACCCCTCCCCCACGCGCCCCGCCTCCGCCGGCCGCCAGCCGGACAAGCCCGCCCGCCGCGGGAAGCCGGCCCGCCGCCGGGCCGCGCCCGCCGTCAAGGAGCGCCTGTTCGCCCACCCCTCGATGCCCTCGGCCCGCGACAACGGCGGCTCCGACCAGCTGCTGGAGATGCAGAGCAAGGGCGTCAGCACCTACGACGGTTACGCCCGCCCGGTGAAGCTCGACTCCAAGCGCTTCAAGCTGCGCCGGCTGAAGGTCGGCTCCCGGGTCATGGCGGGCGCGCCGCTGGGCACCGTCGGCCGTCCCGATGAGCGGAAGGGGGCGCACCTGCGCTTCGCCATCCGCCCGGCCGGCAAGGGCGCCCCGTCCATCGACCCCAAGCCGATCCTGGACGGCTGGAAGCTGCTGGAGGCCACCTCGATCTACCGCGCCTCGGGCCGCAACGCCCTGCGCGACAGCGACGACGGCTACTCGATCGGCCAGATCATCCTGATGCCCAAGGCCGCGCTGCAGAAGCGCGTGCTGGGCGACCAGCGGATCCAGCTCTACCAGGGCGGCGCCGAGGACATCCGCACCGGGCAGATCGACCGGCGGGTGCTGGCCACGCTGGCCTACCTGTCCGAGTCGGGCCTCAAGCCGACGGTCTCGTCCCTGAAGGGCAACCACGGCTTCCTGACCGCCTCGGGCAACGTGTCCGCGCACTCGTCGGGCAACGCGGTCGACATCTCGCGCATCAACGGCGTTCCCATCCTGGGCCACCAGGAGCGTGGGGGCATCACCGAGCAGGCCGTCAGGCACCTCATGCGCCTGCAGGGCACGCTCGAGCCCAACCAGATCATCAGCCTGCTGGACCTGGGCGCCAACACCATGCGCATGGGCGACCACGCCGACCACATCCACGTGGGCTTCCGCCCCCGCTTCGGCACGAACTCCAAGCTCTCGAAGCAGGCCCGCGCCGTGCTGCGGCCCGGCCAGTGGCCCGAGCTGCTCAAGCGCCTGGACGAGATCGAGAACCCGGTGGTGCCCACCAAGCCCTCGAAGTACGCGATCCCCGTGAAGAAGCTGAAGAAGCTTCCCTCGGTCGGCGCGCCCTAGCCGACGGTCAGCAGGTCCTTCGACAGGCGCGTGAACACGTCGGCGCCGGTCTCGGTCACCGCCACCAGGTCCTCGATCCGGATGCCGAACCTCCCTGGCAGGTAGACGCCGGGCTCCACGCTGACCACGTTGCCGGCCTTGAGGTCGCCCTCGGCCCGCATCGACAGCGTCGGCCCCTCGTGCACCTCCAGGCCCACGCCGTGGCCCAGGCTGTGGCCGAACTGGTCACCGAACCCGGCCTCGGTGATGACGTCGCGGGCGGCGGCGTCGACCGCCTTGCACGAGGCCCCGGCGCGCACGGCCTCGAGGCCGGTTTGCTGCGCGCGGCGCACCAGCTCGTACGCCTCCGCGGCCTCGTCCTCCAGCGGCCCGGTGGCCACGGTGCGCGTGCAGTCCGAGCAGTAGCCGTCCAGCAGGGCGCCCCAGTCCACGACCACCAGCTGCCCGGCCGGGATCTCCACGTCGCGCGGCACCGCGTGCGGCAGCGCTCCGTGCGGGCCGGACGCGACGATGCTCGCGAAGGACGGGCCGGTGGCGCCGGCCACGCGCATCTCCTGCTCCAGCTCCAGCGCCACCGCACGCTCGGTGCGTCCGGTCAGGCCGCGCTCGAGCACGCGCTCCAGGGCGGCGCTGGCCAGCTCCTGGGCGGCCGCGACGCGCTCCAGCTCACCGGCGTCCTTGACCTCGCGGAGCTCCTCGATCGCCCCGCCCGCGGGCACCAGCTCGGCCCCGTCCGGGGCCTTCTCCGCCAGCTTGCCGTGCGTGCGCACGCTCAGGTGGGCGTCGTCGAACCCGGCCCGCCCGGTCAGGTGCTCCGCCAGGTCGCCGACCAGGTCCCGGCCGGCGGGCAGCCGCTCGAACGCCGGGTCCACCTGCTCCTCGGCCTGCTCGGTGTAGCGGAAGTCGGTCAGGAACATGCGCCGGTCGCGCGTGACCACCGCGGCGCCGTTGGTGCCGGTGAAGCCGGTCAGCCAGCGCACGTTCACCAGGTCCGAGACCAGCAGCGAGTCCAGCTCGCGGCGCTCCATGACCTCGGTCAGCCGGTCCGCCCTCGTGCTCATGCCTTCAGCGCCTCCTTGAGAATCTCCAGCGCCTCGCGATAGCCCTCGGCGCCCTTGCCCTGGACCCGGCCCACGCACAGGTCGCGGATGACCGAGAGCGACCGCCAGTCGTCGCGGCTGTCCACCTCGGAGATGTGCACCTCGACGGCGGGCAGCCGGGTCAGCTCCAGCGCGTCGCGGATGGCGTAGGAGTAGTGGGTCCACGCTCCCGGGTTCAGGATCAGCCCGTCGGCGCGGTCGCGGGCGTTGTGCAGCGTCTCGCAGAACTCGCCCTCGTGGTTGGTCTGCCAGAACGTGATCTCACACTCCAGCTCCTGCCCCCAGCGGTGCACGCGGGTCTCCAGTTCGGCGAGCGTGAACGTGCCGTAGACCTCGGGATCGCGGCTGCCCAGCTGGTCCAGGTTCACGCCGTGCAGCACCTCGATCCGCTTGCGGCTCACGCGTGCACCTCGGCCACGGCCGCCTCGAGTGCCGCGGGCGCCACCCTGTGGCCGGGGCTCACGTCGCCCGGCGCCTCGACCAGCACGAACGGCACCGTGTCGCCCGAGCGCTTCTTGTCGCGGGCGGTCAGGGCCACCACGTCGTCCACCGAGGCGCCGTCGAAGCCCAGGGGCAGGCCGTGCTCGGTCAGCAGCCCGGCCACCTCCTCGCGCAGTGCCTCGCGGCCCGAGAGCCGCAGCGCGGCCAGCAGTCCGATGCCCACGGCCTCGCCGTGGCGGTAGCGCGTGTAGCCGGTGGCCGCCTCGATGGCGTGCGCCACGGTGTGGCCCAGGTTCAGCACCTGGCGGCGTCCCTCGTCGCGCTCGTCCTCGGCCACGACGGCCAGCTTGGTGCGCAGGCAGCCCAGGATCGCCGCCTCGTCCACCGGGCCGCCGGCGCGCACGCGTGCCCACAGGGGCCCGCCGGCGATCAGGGCGGTCTTGACCACCTCGGCGTAGCCGGCGGCCATCTCCGCGGCGGGCAGTGTGTCCAGCACCGCCGGGTCGCACACGACGGCCGTCGGCTGGTGGTAGACGCCGGCGTAGTTCTTGCCCTCGGGCAGGTCCACCCCGGTCTTGCCGCCGTAGGCGGAGTCCACCTGGGCCACCAGCGTGGTCGGCACCTGCACGTAGCGCAGGCCCCGCTGGTAGAGCGCGGCGCACAGCCCGGCCAGGTCGCCCACCACGCCGCCGCCGACGGCGGCAAGCACGTCGGCCCGGCGCACGCCGGCGCGGGCCATCTGGCTGAGCACGTCCTCGGCGGTGGCCAGCGTCTTGCTGGCCTCCCCCGCGTCCACCACCACCGTGTGCTCGGCGTCCACGTGGTGGTGTTCCGCCACGTTGCGGTCGGTGATGGCGAAGGTGCGCCCGTCCACCGGGTGGATCGGCACGGCGGCCATGGCGCCGCGGCCGAAGAACACCGGGTAGTCGCGGGACCGGGTGGGCGCCCAGATCATGCGCAGGTCGCGCGCACCCGCGGCCCGGGCCCGGTGCAGGGCCCGCAGGGCCGGCAGCGCGCGGCGCACGGCGTCGCGGCTGGCTGGCGGGATCGTGGCGTGGGCGATCGACTCGTACAGGGCGGCGCGATCGGCATGCAGCTGGTCGAAGCGCCCCCGGTCGCGCGCCAGCGGGCGTCCGCGCCCGGCGGCGCGCCGCCATGCCTCGCCGGCCTCCACCTCCAGGTGCACCACCGTGTGGGCGTCCATTGCCTCGCGGACCCGTTCGGAGGCCAGCGATCCGCCGCCCAGCGCCACCGCGCCCCCGTCCGCGCGCTCCAGCAGGCGCAGGACGGTGGCCTCCTCGCGCTCGCGGAACGCCTGCTCGCCCTCGCGGTCGAAGAACGACTCGATGGTCTCGCCGAGCTCGGCCTCGAGCTCGCGGTCGGAGTCCACCGGCTGGACCCCCAGCTCGGCGGCGACGGTGCGAGCGCCGCTGGACTTGCCGGCCCCCATGAAGCCGATGAAGATCAGCGCGCCCGTGGTGGCTCCTACCGCCTCCATCCGATGCGCTCCTCGTAGGCGCGCAGGGCGGCGCGGGCGTCGTCGATGTGGTCCCCGCCGAGCTTGTCCTTGTACGCGGGCGCCAGCACCAGCGCCACCATCGCCTCGGCCACGACGGCGGCCGCGGGCACGGTGCACGAGTCGGTGCGCTCGCGCAGGGCGGCCGCCGGCTCGTGGGTCTCCAGGTCCACGCTGCGCAGCGGCTTGGTCAGGGTGGGCAGCGGCTTCATCGCGCCACGCACCACCAGCGGCGTGCCGGTGGTCATGCCGCCCTCCAGCCCGCCCGCGCGGTTGGTCTCGCGGGCGAACCCGCCCTCTTCGCTGTAGAAGATCTCGTCGTGGGCCTGCGAGCCGGGCCGGCCGGCCAGGTCGAAGCCGTCGCCGATGCCCACGCCCTTCATGGCCTGGATGGACATGATCGCCTGGGCCAGGCGGCCGTCCAGCCGCTCGTCCCAGGCCACGTAGGAGCCGATCCCGGGCGTGACGCCGAAGGCGATCACCTCGTACACGCCGCCCAGCGACTCGTTCGCCTTCCGGGCGGTGTTGATCTCCTCGACCATGGCCCGCGAGCCGTCCGCGTCCAGGCAGCGCACGGGTGACTCGTCGACGGCGTCGAAGTCGGCCACCGTCAGGTCGTCCCGGTTGGGTACCGACACCGAGCCGATCTGGGTCACGTGGCTGCGGATCTCCACCCCGAGCGCGCGCAGGTACACCTTGGCCAGGGCCCCGACGCCCACGCGGGCGGTGGTCTCGCGCGCGCTCGCGCGCTCCAGCACGTTGCGCACGTCGGTGAAGCCGTACTTCTGCACGCCCGCCAGGTCGGCGTGGCCGGGCCGCGGCAGGTGCACCTCGGCCACCTCGGCCTCCACCGGCCAGGGGTTCATGCGCTCTTCCCAGTTGGCGTAGTCCTTGTTCGCCACCTTCAGGGCGATCGGGCCGCCCAACGTCCTGCCGTGGCGCACGCCCGAGGTCACCTCGGCGCGGTCCTTCTCGATCTTCATGCGCCCACCGCGGCCGTGGCCGAGCTGGCGCCGGGCCAGATCGGTGTCGATGTCCGCGGCGGTCAGCTCGATGCCCGCGGGCAGGCCTTCGATCACGGCCGTCAGGCCGGGACCGTGCGACTCGCCGGCGGTGGTGAAGCGGAAGGCCATGCGGCCCGCCAGCTTACTGGCGGGCTACAGCGGGAAGTAGAGCGGGCAGGTGCGGCTTCGGGTGTCCGGTGCGCACGGGTTGAACGGATTTGTGTTCCGCACGCCCGCCGGGGTGTCGATGCTGCGGTTGAGCATCTCGTCCAGGTTCGTCCAGTCGTCGTTGTCCTGGTCGTCCTCTCCGTCGAGCAGCGAGTCGCCGTCCACGTCGGGATCGGCCAGGTTGACGTTGGCGAACGGGCGGCGGCTGAAATCGCCCCAGTAGTAGTACTCCACGTACGGATCGGCGCCGGGCCACGGCTCGACGTCTTCCTTGGCCAGCTTCGCGCTCCACCAGCTGGCCGTGCCCTCGCCGTGGGCCTCCAGCACGTTGTTCAGGCCGTCGTGGTCGGCGTCGCGCTCGTTGTCGCTGAGCCGGGGATCGCCGTCCTCCTGCAGGATCGCGGGGTAGTTGGGGGGAATGAAGCCGATGTTGTAGCTCGGGCTCTTCCAGGCCGGCATCGGCATCGGATCGTCCGGGTAGCTGAACTGCGCGCCGTCGCTGTATCCCAGCGGCGACTGCGAGCCCGGACGCGACTGGTCGAAGTTGCGACCCGAGCTGACCCAGGCGTTGAACTCCTCCTTGGAGGTCAGCCAGTCCCCGTCGAAGTCGACCCCGGTGTCGGCGCTGTCCAGCGGGTTCGGGTAGGGCTTCTTGCCCGGGTAGGGCACCGAGCGCCGGTTCAGGTCCTTGGCCGACCAGAACTCCCAGCCGTCCTCGCTGCCGTCGCCGTCGGTGTCCTTCTTGCACGGATCCAGCGCGTACTTCAGCTCCACGTCCTTGCTCAAGAGGTCGTTGTCGGCGTCGCTGCCGGAGCAGGCGGCCACGACCCCGCGGGCCGACAGCACGATCGGCGACAGCCGCAGCGTGGTCTTCTTGCCGTAACGCTTGGTTACCACGCGCAGCTTCAGCCGGGTGGCGCCGCGCCTCTTGGCCTTGTCCAGCAGGTTCTCGACCGAGCCGGGAATCTTCACCACCAGCTTCTTGCGTGAGGCCCGCCGGGGCTTGGCGAACGCCTGGCGCTTGCCGGCGATGAACAGCACCGTGTTGCGCCTGCGGGACTTGGAGAAGTTCGTGCCGCGGATGGTCAGCGTCTTGCCGACCGTGGCCCGCATCGGGGTGACCCGCTTGATCGCCGGCTTGGTGGACTTCTTGGCGGCCTCCGCGACGCCCACGGGCGCCAGTAGCGCACCACAGGCCACCAGGGCGGTCAATACGGGCAGTCTGAGCATCGTGCTCCCCCTTACCGGTCTTCCGTGGCCGGTGCTCGAGTGATGAGGCGGCTTCATGAACGGCCGCCGGTGAACAGGTCGGTGATGACGGGCGGGATGAACCGGGGTACGCGCTGCTCGCCCACGGTCCGGGTGGCCCTGCGCGCTTGGCGCTTGCTGGCCTTGCGCGCGGCGGCGGCGGCCTTCGCCACCGAGGTCTCGCGCACCTCGACGATGCGGATGGTCCAGGTCTGGCCCTGGTCGTTGCCCAGCACGTGCTCCTCGCCAGGTGCCAGCGCCAGCGTCGCGCACTGTGCGGGCGACGGGCTGCAGGTGCCCTCCCCCTCGATCGACTTCAGCTTGGCGTCCACCAGGAACACGGCCTTGGTGCCGGCGTCCTCGACGCCCAGGAACACCAGCAGCGGGTTGTCCGCGGCGGGCAGCAGGGAGAGCTTGGGCAGGTTGCGGTAGCTGCGCAGGCCCTTGGGGCCGCGGATGGTCAGGTCCACCGCGTAGGTCAGCTTCTTCTCGGTCTTGGGCGCGGTGCCGCCGCCGTTGTCGGTGGGGGTGTCGTTGCCCTTCGGCGTGGTGGTCTGCTGCTGGTCGCCGCCACCGCCGGAGCCGCCGGAGCCGGTGTCCGCGCCGCCGCTGGAACCGCTGCCGCCACCCGGACCGCCGGAGGCGGCGGTGTTCGACGGCACGGCGTCGGAGGATCCGCCGCTGGAGGCGCCGTCGGCCGACACCTGCTCGATCGGCTTGAAGGGGTCCTTGGACTCGAACTGGTCCAGGTTTGAGTCGCCCTCCAGCACGGCCAGGCTGACCAGCGGCTTGTCGCTGAGTGCCTGCTGCGGCGTGGGCAGCCCGCCCGCGGGCGCGGTGTTGCCCGCAGCCGCGCCCTGAACGGGCGGAGCGACGGGCTCGGAGGAGGACTTGAGCGCCAGCAGCGGCAGCGCGACGGCGGCCGCGAGCAGCAGGATCGCCACCGGCAGCAGCCGGCGCTGGCGAAGGTCCTGGATGATGCTTGCGGCCATCGCGCTCACTGTGCGCCTTCCGACGCGGTGGTCGCGGAAGCCGGCGTGGCCGACGAGGACGAGCTGCCGGACGCCGGCGTGGCGGACGGGCCCTGGGCGGTCGCGCCGCCGGTGGTGCCCTCGGTCTTGGGCGCCAGGTAGACGGACGCCGTCACGTTGGCCGACACCCTGGGGAACTTGTCGCTGGTGAAGGCCATCGTGTCGATGGTCATCAGGCGGCCGCGGACGCGGATGTCCTCGTTCGCCACCCTCACGAAGCGCTTCACGCGGTGGAAGAAGTCCGCGAGGTCGAAGTAGCTGCCGGTGAACTTGAAGGTCAGGGGAACGGTGTCCAGGCCGGCGACACCGGACGTTGCGCCGGTACCGGTGGCCGCGGCGCCGGAGCCCGTCTTGGCGCCTGCCGCCTGGCTGGCGTTGTCCGAGGTCTCGGCCGCGTTGTTGGCGCTCTCGGCCGCCTTGCCGGCTCCGGACTGCGCCTTCTCACCACCGGCCGCGGTCGGCTGCGCGGAGGTCGTGGTGTCGGTGGTCGCATCGGCCGCGGCCGCCTGGCGCTCTCCGACCGTGATGCTGGCGAAATCGATCTTGGCGCCCTTGGCGGCAGCCTCGAGCTGCACGATCAGGCTGGGCATGTCCAGCGTCGAGGGGATCGCCTTGCCTAGCCGGACAACGGTGGCGTAGTCCTTGGCGTAGTTGGTGCGGCTGTTCTCGAGCTGGTTGGCCAGCGTCTCGGCCGAGTCCCGGTCGCCCTCGGCGGTTGTCAGCTCGGTGTCGAGCTTGGCGACCTCTGCCCGCTGGGGCGAGAGCACCAGGAACCAGTAACCCAGCAGGACTACGAGCGGCACCAGGAACAGCACGATCTTCTTGTCGCGATCGGTCAGGCTCATGAGCCGCCTCCCAGCCGCGAGGGCACGCTCTTCGGCTTCTTGGTCGTATTGCTCGGGGCCGCGAAGCTCACCACCGCGCTGAAGCGCAGGTAGGTGCCGCAGCCCGCGCCGCCGGAGCCCGAGTCACTCGTGGCCGCGCCCTCGGCCGCGTCGGGCGCCTGCGAGTTCTGGAGGTCGACCTCCTCGGCGCCGGCCAGGTTGCGCAGCCGGACCATCGTGGCGGCCACCGCGTCCTGCGAGGGCGCGCAACCGGCCACGGTCAGGGAGGTGCTGCCGCCGGCCGCGGCCGTGGGGGAGCTGCCGCTGGCGGGCGAGGAGGGGGTCGTCGAGGATGCGCCCGACGAAGCGTCGGCGGTGGCGCCGGCGACCTTGCCGTTGACCTCGGTCACCCACACCTTCTCCGGCAGCACCAGCGCCAGCTCGCGCATCAGGCGCTCCCAGTCGAAGCGCTTGGTGGCCAGGTCGGAGATC
>Ga0190275_10004412_pt1 | contig 10105 bp, 11 predicted proteins | sample Popmic550T_FD_133745 | JGI IMG/M metagenome (GOLD analysis project Ga0190275, IMG submission 133745) | Populus adjacent soil microbial communities from riparian zone of Yellowstone River, Montana, USA - 550 T | ecosystem: Environmental > Terrestrial > Soil > Riparian zone > Trees stand | place...
ATTCTTCCGCCGCTTGCGGCGTTGCAACGCCGCAAGCGGCGACCTGAAACCATCCCCCTCTCCCCCAGGTACAATAACCGCCCCTGCACCACGGAACCGGTCCATGCGCGTCGCCGCACTGCTCCTCGTCGCCGCTCTCGTCACCGCCGTCCCGGCCGACGAGCCGCGCCGCAACCCGTTCCGCGACGGCACCGGCACCGGCGGCACCGACCCCGCCCGCAAGGCCGTCACGCCGCCACCCGCGCCTGCCCCCGCGCCGCCCGCCCCCGACCTGAAGTCCGCCCCGAAGGTCCGCCGCGCCGCCGACCACGGCGTCGGCGGCCTCGTCGCGGACGCCCCCTTCACCAGCACCGCCGGGAAGGTGGGCAAGCTCTCGGACTTCCGCGACAAGGCGTACCTCGTCGTGGCGATGACCGACCCCGGCTGCCCGCTGTGCCAGAAGTTCGCCCCCGCGCTCGCCCGGCTCGAAAAGGAGTACGCGGCGAAGAACGTCGCCTTCCTGTTCGTGAACCCCCTCACCGACGCGAAGCTCGCCGGCGCCCTCGGCGTCACCAGCACCACGGAGGTCGTCGTCCTCGACCCGGCCCGCACGGTCGTTTATCGCGGGGCCGTCAGCGACCAGTACGGCCTCCGCTACAGCCTCGACGCGCCGCGGTACAGCTACCTCAGCGCCGCCCTCGATCACCTCCTCGCCGGCCGCGTGCCGAAGGTCGCCGCCACCACCGCACCCGGCTGCGAGGTGACGCCGCCGGCCGCGCCGCCGACGCCGCTGACGTACCACGCCCGCGTCGAGCGGATCGTGCAGCAGAACTGCGTCGAGTGCCATCGAAAGGGCGGCACCGCCCCGTTCGCGCTCGACACCTACGACCAGCTGTCCGCCCGCCGCGGCGCGGTGAAGCGCGCCGTGAGCGACAAGGTGATGCCGCCGTGGTACGCCGCCGCGCCGGCGCCCGGCGAGCACACGCCGTGGATGAACGACCGCTCGCTCACCGCCGCCGACCGCGCCGACCTGCTGGCGTGGCTCGACGGCGACCGGCCGAAGGGGAACCCGGCCGACGCCCCGCGGCCACGCACCTTCGAGACCGGCTGGCTGATCGGCAAGCCCGATCTGATTATCGAGCTGCCGCGGCCGGTGCCGATCAAGGCCGAGGGCGTGATGCCGTACGTGAACATCGTGGTGCCGACCGGTCTCACCGAGGACAAGTGGATCGCCGCCCTGGAGATGCAGCCGACCGCCCGGGAGGTGACGCACCACGCCCTGGTGTTCGCCGCGAAGCCGGGCGACCCGAGCCGCGGCGAGGGCGACGGGTTCTTCGCCGCGTACGCCCCCGGCAGCACGGCGCTGGTGTACCCCGAGGGCTACGCCAAGAAGCTGTCGAAGGACGCGGCCCTGCGGTTCCAGCTCCACTACACGCCGAACGGCACCGCCACCGAGGACCGCACGCGGCTCGCGCTGGTGTTCGCCAAGGCGCCGCCGCGGCACGAGGCGCGGGTGGCGGCGCTGGCCAACGGCAAGTTCGTGATCCCGCCGGGCGACCCGAACCACATGGTGGTGAACGACGCCAAGTTCTTCCCGCCGCGGCTGCTGCAACCCTCGTGGTACAACCCGGCGCGCATCCTGGCGTTCTTCCCGCACGCCCACGTCCGCGGCAAGGCGATGAAGTTCGAGCTGCCGGGCGAGAACGGCGCCCCGGACCGGACGCTGCTGGAGGTGCCGCGGTACGACTTCAACTGGCAGCTGGAGTACCGGCTGGCGGAGCCGCTGCCGGTGCCGGCGGTGACGCAGCTGCGGTACACCGCGTGGTACGACAACAGCCGCGGCAACCCGGCGAACCCCGACCCGACGGCGGCGGTGCGGTGGGGGCCGCAGACGTTCAACGAGATGCACCTCGGGTACGTCGAGTTCGTGGCCGACCGGTGACGTGAGGCGAGCGGCGCGGCGTCAGCCCGCCGGTGCGTTCCCATGACTTCAGGCAAGGGGAACGCACCGGCGGGCTGACGCCGCGCCGCTCGCCGACTTCGTACACCAACCCCGGGTTCCCGGGGGACGATCTCATGCGGCGGTGGGCGGCGGTGTTGGCGGCGGGGTTCGTGCTGCTGGTCGCGGTCGGCTTCGTGCTGACGTACATCCCGCGCTTCCGCCGCGCCGCCGGCGACGTGACGTGTGCCGCCAACCTCCGCGAGATCGGCCTGTTCGCGGCCCACCACGTCGACCCGAAGGTCGGCGACCCCGCCCGCCTGCCCACCGAAATCCCCGCGGGAACGATCGCGCTGGCCGGCGTCGCCCCGGACGACCGCCTCAGCTGGTTCCCGCGCGTCCTCCCCGGTCTCGACCAGAAGCGACAGGACGCCGCCCCGCTGCTCGACGGCATCAAGCAACTCGAACCCTTCTCCGCCGCCGCGAACCAGACCGCCGCCCGCACCCGGCTGCTCACCGCGCTCTGCCCCGCCGACCCGCCGCCGGCCGACCCGTCCGCCCCCGCCCCGAGCAGTTACGTGGGTATCGCCGGGCTCGGCGCCGACGCCGCGACGCTGGCGCTGCCGGACGCGCCGCCGGCGCCGCCGCGCGCCGGCTGCTTCCGCTACGACCGGCCGACGCCGTTCACGTTCATCGCCGACGGCCTGAGCCAGACGCTGCTGTTCGGCGAGCGCTCCGGCGACCTCGGCCCGTGGCTGCGCGGCGGGTCGGCGACGGTGCGAGGGTTGGACGACGGTGCGGGGGCGCCGCCGCTGATCGCCCGCGGCGGGCAGTTCGGCGGCACGCACGCCAACGGGGCGAACTGGGGCTTCGCCGACGGCGGGGTGCGGTTCTTCACCGACCGCGGCGACCCGCGGGTGCTGTTCGCCCTGGCGACGATCGCCGGCCGCGAGACCGACCCGCTGCCCGGCGACTGACGGGGTCTGGGGCCGGTTTCCAACCGGCCGGACGATGGCCGGTTGGAAACCGGCCCCACGACGGAATTCGTGTGGCAGAGTGAACGCGCCCCAACTCGCGGCGCGAGGTCCGGTTATGCGTCAGATGGCGGCGGCGCTGATCCTGCTGGCGTTGTTCGTGGTGCTGGTCGGGAGCCGGTTCAGCCCGGCCGACGGCGACAAGCTGGCGGCCGTGTCGCGGCTGACGGCGACGAAGCTGCGCGACGCGCTGCCGACGGACGCGGCGCTGGCGGGCCCGGTGGGGGCGTTCCGCCGCGGCCTGCCGGACGACCCCGCCGGCCGGGTGAAGGCGCGGCTGGAGACGGACCGCCGGCTGGCGGGGCTGCCGTTCACGGTGTCGGCGGAGGGCGAGAAGGTGACGCTTCGCGGGGTGGTGCCGGACGCGGCGGCGCGGAAGCGGGCGGTGAGCCTGGCCGAGAACACGGTGGGCGTGGCCGAGGTGGTAGACGAACTGGCTGTGCCGGCGGGGCTGTAGGCCGGATCACACTTCCCAATCCTCGACCGTCAGGCCCGACACGCGGCCGAACTCGGCCGTGTTGTGCGTCACCACCGTCAGCCCGTGGACGAGGCCGATCGACGCGATCATCGAGTCGTAGGGGCCGATCGGCTTCCCGATCCGCTCCAGATAGACGCGCAACTCCGCGTGACGGTCGGCCGCCGCGTCGTGGAACGGAAGGCTGGTGTACGGGGCGGCGAAGGCGTCCACGGCGGCGCGGCCCGCCGACGGGTTCGCGGACTTCCTCGCACCGCGGTAGAGTTCGGCCAGGACGACCGAGCAGAGGAAGATGTCGGCCACCGGGCGGGACGCCAGTTCGCGCCGCACGCGGGAGGCGGGGTCGCGTAGGTAGCGGATGCAGGTGTTGGTGTCGAGGAGGTACTTCACCCGAGGCTCTCCCGGGCTTCGTACTCCCCCTGGTCGCCGCGCTCGAACGTCGGGTCGGGGATCGACCCGGCCGTCCGCTCGAAGTAGCCCGGCGGCCAGCCCAGCTCTTCCGGCGTCGACGCCGAGTGCTTTCCGTTCGTGGCCGGCAGCGGGGTGAGGAACACTGCCACCTCGAACCGCCCGGCCGCGTCCCCCGCCGGGATGGCGAACCGCAGCACCCCGTCGGCGTCCGGCGTCACCGTCAGCTGCACGACCCGCATGACTCGTTCCCCGCGGTTAGACTTCCCAATCCTCGATCACGAGCCCGGGCACGCGGCCGAACTCGGTCGTGTTGTGCGTCACCACCGTCAGCCCGTTGGCGAGTGCGATCGACGCGATGAGCAGGTCGTTCGCGCCGATCATCAGGCCGCGCGCTTCGAGGTCCGCGCGGATGCGGGCGTACTCGGCGGCAGCCGCGGGATCGAACGGGAGGCAGGCGTACGGCGCCGCGAAGGCGTCCACAGCCGCCCCTTCTGCGACCGGGTCACGGCTCTTGGCCGCGCCGTAAAGCAGTTCCGCCAACACGATCGTGCACAGGGCGATGTCCCCGGGCGCGCTCGAATCGACCCGGCTGCGGAGCTTCGCGTTCTTCGCACGGAGGTAGCCGATGCAGGCATTCGTATCGAGGAGGTGGGTCATCCCAGCGGCTCCACCGGCGTGACGGGCAGGTCCGGTGGTTCCACGAACGTCTCGTCCTGGATCGAGCCGTAGACCCGCTCCCACCCCGGCGGGTATCCGGGGTGAATCGTGCGCGGGTGCGTACCGTTCGCGGCCGGCTCGGGGGTAATCACCACCGCCACCTCGAACCGCCCGGCCGCGTCCCCCGCCGGGATGGCGAACCGCAGCACCCCGTCGGCGTCCGGCGTCACCGTCAGCTGCACGACCCGCATGACCGGCCCTCCCCACGCATGGTGCCGCATTGTACCACGCCGCCACAGGCGTGGCCCGGTCGCCGGCCGCCGGTAACATACCCGTACCGGCCGCCCGCCCCCGCAGGAACCCGACCGTGAACTCCCCCCCGCTCGACGACCGCGACGGCGTCATCTGGCTCAACGGCAAGCTCCAGCCGTGGCGCGAGGCGAAGGTCCACGTCCTCACCCACTCGCTCCACTACGGCAACGCCGTGTTCGAGGGCGACCGCGTCTACAACGGCAAGGTCTTCAAGCTCACCGAGCACTCGGCCCGCCTCATCCGGTCGGCGAAGATGCTCGCCTACGACCTGCCGTACACCGTCGAGGAGCTCGACGCCGCGACGCGGCTCGTGGTCGCCGAGAACAAGCTCGAGTCCGGCTACGTCCGCCCGCTGGCGTGGCGCGGCCCGGAGGTGATCGGCGTGAGCGCCGTCGGCACGCACGTCCACGTCATGATCGCGGCGTTCCCGTGGGGGAAGTACTTCCAGCAGGCCGCGATCCGCATCTGCACCAGCCGGTGGAAGCGGCCGAGCCCGGAGAGCAGCCCGGCGGGGAGCAAGGCCGCGGGCCTGTACGTCATCTGCACGCTGGCGCGGGACGAGGCCGCCGCCGCCGGCTTCCAGGACGCCCTGATGCACGACTACAAGGGCCGCCTGAGCGAGGCGACCGGCGCGAACCTGTTCCTCGTCTTCGACGGCGAGTTGCACACGCCTACGACGGAGACGATCCTCAACGGCATCACGCGCCAGACGGTCATGGCCCTGGCCCGCAAGCGCGGCATCACCGTGGTCGAGCGCGAAATCTACCCCGAGGAACTGGCCCGCGCGTCGGAGGTGTTCCTGACCGGCACCGCGGTCGAGGTGCAGCCGGTGGGGTCGATCGACGACCGGGAGTTCCCGGTGGGGCCGATCAGCACGCAGTTGCAGGCGGACTACGCGGCCCTCGTTCGCGCCTAACCCGGGAAGCGCTCATGAAGTCCGCCGTCACGGTGAGCCTGGTGCCCGAGGCCCGCGGCGGGCCGTTCGTATTCTGGGACGACCTCCCCGCCGCGTGCCGGTCGGCGCGGGCGCTCGGGTTCGACGCCGTCGAACTGTTCCCGCCCGGCCCCGACGCCGTGGACACCGCCGACCTGAAGGCGCTGCTCGACGACACCGGGCTGTCACTGGCCGCGGTCGGCACCGGGGCCGGGTGGCTGAAGCACAAGCTGACGCTGACCACCGCCGACCCGGACGCCCACGCGAGGGCGATGAAGTTCGTCGAAGGGATGATCGACTTCGCGGCCGTGTTCGACGCCCCGGTCATCATCGGGTCGATGCAGGGCCGGTCGCCCGACGCCACGTCGCACGCCGCGACGATGGGCTACCTGGCCGAGGCGCTGCTGAACCTGGGGCTGCACGCGAAGGGGTACGGGCTGCCGCTGCTGTACGAGCCGCTGAACCGGTACGAGACGAACCTCGTGAACCGGCTCGAGGACGGGGTGAAGCTGGTGAGCGGGCTGGCGTCGGCGAACGTGAAGCTGCTGGCCGACCTGTACCACATGAACATCGAGGAGGCCGACCTGCCGGCGGCGCTGCGGGCCGCGGGGCCGCACGTCGGCCACGTCCACTTCGCCGACTCGAACCGCCGCGCCGCGGGGATGGGGCACACCGACTTCGTGCCGATCGTCGAGGCGCTGCGGGACGTGGGGTACGCCGGCTACCTGTCGGCGGAGGTGTTGCCGCTGCCGGACCCGCACGCGGCGGCGAAGCAGACGATCGAGTCGTTCCGGCGGTACGCCGCGGGGTGACTACGGCACCACGTCCACCGCCGCCTCCGCGACCACCGGCGTGCGTTCGGCGGCGAGCGTGGCGCGGACCGTCAACGGCTGGTTGAACGGCCCCGCCCCCGGCGCGAACCGCAGCACCAGCTCGCCCGCCGCCGACCCCGCGGGGATCATCAGCTTCTCGGCCGTCACCCCGGACCAATGCGGCGGCACCACCGCTTCCACCACCACCGCCCCGGTCAGGTCGCGGCCGCGGGTGATCGTGACAGGAACGCGCACCTCGCCGCCGGCGCGGACGCTGCCGCGCCCCAACTCGAGCCCGAGCCGGCCGGGGCCGACGACCACGATCATCTGCTGGTTCTGCCCCGTCGAGCTGAACGCCACCGGGTGTTCGGTCCCGTCCGCGTCCTTCACCACGCCGACGGCCTGGACGCACACCCGGCACGTCCGGCCGAGTTCCATCCACGGCGGCAGGTAGGCGGGGTAGTCGAACACGTCGCGGCCGGCGGGCACCTCCACGGTCGGCCCGCTGACGCCCTGGAGGTGCCGCGCCTGGCGGTCGGCCAGCGACACGCGGACGGGGCCGGTGAAGCCGGCGTCGCGCTGGACGCGGTAGGTGCGGCGGTAGATTTCGCCGCGCGGCGCCGAGGTCATCACGTACTCGTCCACGAGCTTGAACGGCGTCGGCACCGCGGCCGTGGCGTACACTTCCAGCGGTTCCACGGCCACGTCGCCGGCTTTCGCGCGGAGGGTGATTCGCGCCGGCCGCACGACCGCGGCGGCGTCCGCCTGAACGGTCAGGTCCGCGGCCGCCTGGTTGGGCGCAACAACGACCGACTTCGCGGTCAGACCCGGCGGCAACCCTTCGGCGGTCAGCTCGACCGGCCCCGCGAACCCACCCGCACGCTCGATCGACACTTTCAACTTCACGGACCCGCCGCGCGGAACACTTAGCGCGTCCGCCGGCAGCTTCGTGGTGTTGTCGATCGGCAGCTTGAGCGTCACGCCGGACGCGGCCTCCGGGGTCACCTTCAGCCGGTAGGTGAAGGTCGGGCCGCCGCGGCTGCGGAAGCGCTCGGCCACGCGCACGGTGTACGTTCCGTCGGCCGGCGGCGCGAACGTCAGCGTCGGGTCGGCGGTGGCATCGGCGGGCTCGGCCTTCGCCAGCTCCTTGCCCGCGGCGTCGGTGACGGTCAGCACGCCGCACAGCGGCGACCCGGACCGGCGGGCGACGAGGTCGAACGTGGTGCGGCTCCCCTTCGTCAGCTTCACGGACCACGCGGGCACGGCGCCGGGCGATTCGAGTCGGCCCTTCAACGCGATCGGTGCGGCGTGCGTGGCGGCGGTGTCGGCGGTTTCCGTCAGCCCATCCGCCGGGCGCGGTTCCCCGGACACGCCGGTCGTGATCGTGAGCCGGTAGACGTGCGCCGGCCCGCCCTGGCCGCGGGCGTCTGCGACGCGCACGCGGTACACGCCGGCCGCGGGCGCGGTGAAGCGCACGGCCGCGTCGACCCCCGGCGGCGGCACGTCGAGCGGGTCGGCGACGACGCGGCCGGCGGCGTCGAGGATGTCGAGCCGTAGCACCGCGGGCGAGTGGATCGCCTTGCCGACGGCGGTCGCGGTGACGGTCTGGCCGGCGGCCGCGTTAAACTCCCACAGGTCGAGGTCGTCGCGCGGGAAGACGCGGCCGTTGGCCGTGACCGGCAGCGTCACGCGCTCCGGTATCGCCTCGCCGTCGGCCTCCTTCTCCACAACCTCGGGCAGTTCGCCGACGACGAACACCAGCCCGCCGGCGGCCCCCTGCGACGTGAACAGAAACCCCTTCCGCGGGCCGACCGGGGCGTCCGCGGCGAGGGTGATTTTGCCCGCCATGTCGGTCGGGTAGTCCTCGGCCTGCTGCGAGTCCGGCAGCGGAATGACCGGCCCCTCGAACCAGATTCGCGGGGTGCGCGTGAGCGTCGGCGGCGCGGCGACGCCGGGGCCGGCGAGGGCGAAGCCGCACTTGTCGTGGAGGAACAGCCCGCCGACGCGGACGGGCACGGTGGTGCCGCGCTGCCCGCCGGCGGGGAAGACGTAGCTCGCCACCGGCGGCGCGGCGAGCGCCGGGGATGCGGCGAGAACGGCGAAGGCGGCGAGGAGGGTACGCATGGGTGTCACGTCAGCCCCGGGATCAGCCGGCCGTTGTTCACCGCGGCGACCGGCCGGCCGTCGGGCGTGTGGAACTCGGCCTTCGGGTCGATGCCGAGCTGGTGGAACACCGTGGCGAACAAATCCTCGGGGCCGAACGAGTCCGACGCGGGGCGCTCCGCACGCGCGTCCGACCGGCCGACCACGACGCCGCCCTTGACGCCGCCGCCGCCGAGCAGCACGGTGAACGCCGGCCCCCAGTGGTCGCGGCCGGCGTTGCGGTTGATCCGCGGCGTGCGGCCGAACTCACCCGTCACCACCACCAGAGTGCTGTCGAGCCGGCCGCGGTCGGCCAGGTCGCGGAACAGCGTGCTGATCGCGCCGTCGAACCCCGGCAGCAGCCCGTTCTTCAGCGTGGCGAAGTTGCCGTCGTGCGTGTCCCAGTTGCTGTGGTCGATCGTCACGCACCGCACCCCGGCTTCCACCAGCCGCCGGGCCATGAGGCAGCTCTGGCCGAGGCTCGTGCGGCCGTACTCGTCGCGGAGGCGGTCGGGCTCGGCGTGGATGTCGAAGGCGCGCTTCGCCGCGGGGGATGTCATCAGGTCGAAGGCCCGGTCGCGGAACGTCGCCACGGCGCCGGCGTGCGGGTTGGCGCGGGCCTCGGCGGCGCGGTGGAAGCGGTCCACGGTGTTCAGCAGCGCCCGCCGATCGTTCAGCCGGTCGGCGGCGACCACGGCCGGCGGCATCAGGTCGGGCACGCTGAAGTTCGGGGCGTTCGGGTCGGCGTCGATGGTGAACGGCGCGTGGTTGGCGCCGAGGTACGCGGGGCCGCCGCTCGGGTGGAACTTCGGCAGCGCCACGTAGGCCGGCACCGACCCGCGCGGGCCGAGCGTCCGCGACACCATCGAGCCGATACTCGGCCGCTGGTTGTTCGGCGACAGGTTCGGGTTGAACCCGGCCTGCGGGAAGTAGCCGGTGAGGATGTAGTGGTCGGCCGGGCCGTGGTCGGAGTTGTGGTGGCGGAACGACCGCACCAGCGAGAAGCGGTCGGCCTGCTGCCCCATCTTCGGCAGCAAGTCGCACAGGTCCATCCCGGGCACCTTCGAGCGCGTCGGGTTGAACTCGCCGCGGAACTCGGCCGGCGCGTCCGGCTTCATGTCGAGGGTGTCGATGGTGGACAGGCCGCCGTGGAGGAACACGAAGATGAGCGACGTGTCGCGGCTGCCGCCGTCGGCGGCGCGGAGCAGCTGCGGCAGTCCGACGGCGGAGCCGAACAGGGCGGCGGAGCCGACGCGGAGCGCGTCCCGGCGGGAGAGGCCGTCGCAGAACATGAGTCAGGCTCCAATTCAGATTGGCCGCAAAAAGGCACAAAAGACACAAAAATAAGACAGACCAAGAATTCAGATCAAACTCCGTCTTTATTCTCTCTTTATTTTGTGCTTTTTGTGC
>Ga0190275_10004413_pt1 | contig 10104 bp, 12 predicted proteins | sample Popmic550T_FD_133745 | JGI IMG/M metagenome (GOLD analysis project Ga0190275, IMG submission 133745) | Populus adjacent soil microbial communities from riparian zone of Yellowstone River, Montana, USA - 550 T | ecosystem: Environmental > Terrestrial > Soil > Riparian zone > Trees stand | place...
CACCCGAGAAGGTTTGCGACCGCCAGCAGAAACACTCCGGCGGCTGCTGCAGCTAGTACGGCGGCAATCGCTGCCATCACCACCAGCTGCACGACGGTACCGGCTGGCCCCACGGACTCGTGCCGACTGAGCTGAACGAAGACGACACCACTCGGCACCAATAATCCAAGGCCGGCAGCGATGTACAGGCCGTCGCTCCACTCGGCCCAGGTGTAGGTCTCGTAGTAGTACTTCACGTCCTGCCGCTCGGTCACCGTGGTGAGAAACGACCCGACGAGCGCGCAGGCAACTCCGACGAGGCAGATGATCAGAGTCGAAAGCGGCGACGGAGGAGCTGGGTGGGAAGGGGGTTACTTCTTGCCGCCGCGGAGGAGGCCGGTGATGTGTTCTCGGGCGTCGTCCCATTTGTCGTCGGGGAGGGAGCCTCGGAGGACGGAGTACGAGAGCCAGAGCGCCAAGGCGTAGAGCGGGAGGCCCAGGCCGATCTTGGCGATTCCGAGAGCGTTCAGTTGCTCGGTCAGGTACAGCGGGATCTGGATCACCAGGCGAACCGCGAAGAGGCCGGCGAAGACCAGGGTGGCTCGGTTGAACCCTCTGTACATGTCCGGGTCGCGGCGCCAGGCTCCGCCCGTCTGGGTGATCAGGCCGTAGATCGCGCCAAACAATGGCCAGCGCACGACGATCGAAAGGCTGTAGATCGCCAGGTACACGCCGCTGAGGATCATGCCGGGCAGGTAGACGTTCTCGGCCTTGCCGCTGCGGTTCGCGACCCAGGCGGAGAAAGCGACGCCGATGAAGCCACCCACCACGTTGCGCAGCGGCTGCTTGCGGACCAGGCGGAGCAGGGCGACCGCGCCACCGCAGGCGACGGCGACGATCAAGGCGAGCTTGAGGTCGTGGTCGGAGGCTGCGTAGACGATCATGAACGCGATCCACGGCAGCCCGATGTCGAGCAGCGCACCCCAGCCGCCCAGGGCGTGGAAGAAGTCCTTGTCCGTGGTCGCTTCCGGCTTGGCCGATCCATCAGCCGCCTCAGCGGCCGAGGAGGCCTCAGAAGCCTCGGAGGCTGAAGATGCGTCGGCAGGCGGCACCGTACCGGCCGCCTCGAACTCTGGTTTCAGGATCTCGACGAGCTTCTCGTTCAAGTCTTCGTCGAGCTGGTCGCGGTGGGTGCCGTGCGGGTCAGCCATGCGCGGCCGTCGGACGGAGTTCGTAGCGCGGGTTGAACATCACCCGGTCACCGTCCACGACGCCGATCCGCCCGGACGCGATCAGTTCCGAGCCGGGGTGGATGCCGGCGATCTTGCGCCGGCCCAGCCAGACCAGTTTGACCGTGCCAGTGCCGTCGTACAGCTCGCCTTCCAGCGCCGGTACGCCGCCGCGCGGGCTGAACGTGATCGTGCGCAGCGTGCCGTACAGCGTCACCAGCTCGCGGTCGTGACAACCGGTGATGGATCGCGCGCCACAGTCGTGCGCGTAGTCCTGGAGCACTGCGGCGTCCTGCTGATCGCGGTCGCCGGCCAAGCCCCGGAAGGCGCGCTTCCACAGCCCTCCGGTTTTCTGACTACCCATGAGCCCAGTGTAATCCGCTCGTGAGCCTGCTCAGCCGGTATCCGGACATCTGGCTCAGGCCTCTTCCTCGGTGGCCTGCTGGGCGCCGGCGGGCAGCCGCAGGACCAGCGATTCACGCGGTGCCATCGGCTCATTGCCGCGGACGACGACCACGTTGCGCAACGCCTGCTCCATCGGCGGCGCGGCGTCCGGCTCGACCGCCGCGCGGCCCAGCACGGTGGCGCGCAGCAGCCAGCGCGGGCCGTCGACGCCGATCACCCGGGAGGTCTGGCTGAAGATCTGCCCCTCCGGGTCCTCGACCGGGACGACCAGCACGAGCTCGGTACCGAACGGGCCCTCGGTCTCGGACGCGGTGCCGCCCATCCGGGTCGCCTCGGAGGCGATCTCGCGGCGGACCTCCGACCAGATGCCGCTCGTCTTGGGTGCGGCGAACGCGCGCAACTCCAGCGCGGAGTCCTCGAGTACCAGCAGGATCGCCTGGACGTCGCCGCTGGCCTCGTCGACCTGCAGCCGCAGCTCCATCCCGGGCATCCCGGTGATCACCAGGGCGCCGAGGTCGATCCGGTCCTCTGCCTCCAGCGTCTCGGCGTCGACCTCGGTCGAGTCGAACGGGCCGGCGCTGCGGCCGGCCGGAGTACCGGCGTCTTCCGCCTCGGCGGTACCGGCTTCTGCGGCAAGGTCCTCCTCATCGCCGAAGAAACCGCCAGTCGTCTCGGCCTCGTCGTTCTTGCCCTTGCGACGGAAGATCACTGCTCTTGCCCCTACTTCCTATTTAGAACACAGACTTGTGAAAACACCGGCTCGTTCATTCGGTCAGATCCACGGCCCGACACCTGTCGTGGCCCGCCGTAGTCTCGCGCATGCCACAGGTCATCGGCGTGCACTAGATCAGCGTGTCACATCACCGAAGCCACCGGTCGAGCCGTGCCCACCCTCGCCGCGGTCCGAACCGGGCAGCGTCCGCACCTCGACGAACCGGGCCTTCTCGACCCGCTGGATGACCAGCTGCGCGATCCGGTCGCCACGCTTCACCGTGACCTCGGTGGCGGGATCGAGATTGATCAGGCACACCTTGATCTCGCCACGGTAGCCCGCGTCCACAGTCCCCGGCGCGTTGACGATCGAAACCCCGTGCTTCGCGGCCAGTCCCGACCGCGGGTGCACGAACGCCGCGTACCCGTCCTGTAGCGCGATCGCGATACCGGTACCGACCAGTGCACGCTCCCCCGGCTTCAAGGTGACGTCGCTGGTCGCAACCAGGTCGGCGCCTGCATCGCCAGGATGCGCGTACGCCGGTACGGGCAGGTCGCCGTCGAGCCGCTGGATCAGTACCTCAGTCATGAGAGGTGACCCTATCGACGGGCCCTGACGGGCTACGTGCCAGGCTGGTGCTGTGGAGCAATACAGGGAACGGCTGAGCGTGCCACTGAGCTGGTGGATTATCGCTACTGCCGCAGTGGTCACGTTGTACGTCATCACTGCCGTCCCTGCGGGTGTCGGGGCAGGCATAGCGGTTGCGGGGATCGCAGCCGTACTACTGGTCACCCTGTTCATCCGGTACGGCGGTGCTGTGGTTGCTGTCGACTCCGAGAAGCTGCGGGCCGGCAAAGCCGCCATTGAACGTGAGTACCTGGGTAAGGCCGAGCCACTCTCTGGCGACGACGCCCGTAACGCATTCGGCCGTGACTGCGACCCCGCTGCCTACCTCGTGCTCCGCAGCTACCTACGCGGCGCAGTACGGGTGGAGATCACCGACCCGCAGGACCCGGCGCCGTACTGGCTGATCGCCACGAGGAACCCGGAGCGGCTAGCAGCGGCTCTGACAGCCGACAGCGTGGCAAGATCCTGATTGTCGGACTAAGGAGGCAGTTGTGGTCGGAGCCAAGATCGGCTGGAAGCTCGTACTGATGGCGTTCACGATCGTGGTGTCGCTGGTCGCCAACAAGGCGGTGACGACCGCCTGGAAGCTCGGGTCCGGAGGTAAGCCGCCCAAGGGGAACCAGGCCGGCTACCTGGAGATCGTCACCTGGGCCGTCGCCAGTGGCGCCTCCGCGGCCGCCGCCAAGCGCTTCGCCGAGGACCGCGCGGCGAAGTACTGGCTCAAGTCGACGGGGTCGCTCCCACCCGGCTACGAGGACAAGCTCTAAGCGATATCGAACTCCTGACGGAGCGACTCGGCGACAGGGCCGCCCGGGCGATCACGGAGCTTGTCGTCGACATACACGTCCAGTACGTCGTCAAAGAACGACACGAGCCCAGCGAGGTCCCTGACCTCCTTCAGCGGCTCCAGGTAGCTCCAGAACAGGTCGGTAGCGCCCTCGGTCGAGTAGTAGGTCGCGTGCCCCTTGTAGGCGCAGGCGCTCCGCCGCTCGCTCGGGAGCAGCTCGGCGACCACGTCCTCGCGCGGTAGATAGAAACGCGTGGGCAGGCTGGTCTCGAACACGAAGGTCGGTCGGCTGCTCTCCGCCAGCAGCACCCCATCGAGCTCGACCCGTACCGTCCGCGAGCTCGGCCGGGTCGCCACGCGGTGGTACGGGTCCCGTGGATGCGAGACGAGCCGCTCGTCTTCCTCGTACCACTCGTCGATCGCCTTGAAGTCCAGTACTACGTACTCGGCCAGCTCCGCATCGTCCGGCTGGTAGCCGGCACCCGCCAGCCCGGCAACGTCTACTACCTGGCCGGGGCAGGAGTGCGCGGCGAACGGGATCCCGGGGTGCAGGAGGCCCTCTGGCGCCGGTACAGGCTGTACTGAGGGCTCAGTCAGCTCAGCACGTAGCTCAGCCACCGGTACGGCGTACGAGGCCACCACTCGGCGTGGTTCCCAGACCAGTACCGCCCGGTCGGTGTCCACCAGTTCACGGCCGCCGGAGCTCGCCCGGAGCCGCATCTCAGTCGGTTCGTAGCGGAGCAGCCGTAGTCCGTCCGCCCACAGGTCACCCATTCGCTGGCTCATGTTTCAGGCTAGGCACCGGCAAGAGGACATGACAACGGGACCGGCCCCCCTTTGCGGGGGGACGGTCCCGTGAGCCGGTACGGACTCAGCCGAGCAGGGCGACGGTGCTGTTGTTCAGGCAGCGCAGTCGCGGCAGATCAGCTGACCGTTCTTGCTGTTCGCGAGCTGGCTGCGGTGGTGAACCAGGAAGCAGCTCGAACAGGTGAACTCGTCGGCCTGGCGCGGGAGGACCCGCACAGCCAGCTCTTCGTGGCTCAGGTCGGCGCCGGGCAGCTCGAAGCTCTCGGCGGCCTCGGCCTCGTCCTCGTCGACCTTGCCGGAGTTCTTGTCGTGACGGCGAGTCTTCAGTTCTTCGATCGACTCTTCGCTGGAGTCCTCGTCCGTCTTGCGCGGGGCGTCGTAGTCAGTCGCCATGGTGTTTCCCTGCCCTCTTGTACCCGTGGTGTTGCCTGCTGAGCCCTTGAACGGGTAAAGCGGCCGAGAAATTCCGCATCGGAAGCCCTCGTTCCCCGAAACCCTTGACAGACAGGCTGGCAGCGGCATCAATACCGCCCCCGAGGCAGGGATTGTGCCCTATCGACGGGCCTTTGCGCGCGTCGGGGTCCACCTTCTGGCCTGCGTGTCGCAGATTGAGACAGTACCGAACAGTCGAATGCTCATTAGTGCGTACTAGCGCGCACTAATGAGCAGTTTCAAGATCTGAGCGGCTTGGCGGCAGCCAGCGCATCGTGCAGCGCAGCGAACACAGCAGGGGTCGCCGCGATCGACATCTCCGGCGAGACCGGGGCTCCGTCGAGTCCGCCGACCGTTGCGCCGGCCTCGGCGGCGATCAGCGCGCCGGCGCCGTAGTCCCACGGGTTGAGTCCGCGCTCGTAGACCGCGTCCAGCCGGCCGCAGGCGACATAGCAGAGGTCGATCGCGCCGACGCCGATCCGGCGGATGTCGCGAACCTTGGTGATGAGCGACTGCAACACCTCGGCCTGTACCTCCCGACGGGTCGCGTCGTAGCCGAAGCCGGTACCGACCAGGGCCTTGCTCAGGTCCGGGCACTCCGAAACCCGGATCGGCTTGCCGTCGAGGTACGCCCCGCCACCCAGCGTCGCGGTGAAGACCTCACCCTTGGGCGCGTCCACGACCACACCGGCCACCGTCTGGCCGTCGTACTCGACCGCGATCGACACGGCGTACGTCGGGATGTCGTAGAGGTAGTTGACCGTGCCGTCGATCGGGTCGACCACCCAGCGGACGCCGCTCGATCCGTTGACGTCGTCGCCCTCCTCACCGAGGAACGAGTCGTCGGGCCGGGCTGCCAGCACCCGGGCGCGGATGAGCTCCTCCGACTCCCGGTCGACGGCGGTGACGATGTCAGTCGCCGTGCTCTTCGTGTCGGCCACCGTGATCGTCCCCCGGCGGCGCTCGACGATCAGCTGGGCCGCCTCGGTAGCGACCTCGACCGCCAGCTTCAGCAGGTCCTGGGGGTTCTCGGAGCTCATGCAGATTCCTTCGATGCCGATTCGGCGGTAGGGGCTGATGCGGGTGCTGCAGGGCGGTGTGCGGGGCGGCGTGGGGCCGGACAGCAGTCGGAGCGGCAGTTGTCCCAGCCGGGGCCCAGCGTGCCCAGGCAGGGCCGTGAGGGCTGCTCCTGGCGCTCTGCGGCCGCCCGCTCGACAACCAGGTCGCGCAGCATCGTCACGAACTGCGAATCGGTACCAGGAGTCGCGGCACGCGCCATCGGCAGCCGGAGCTTCTCCGCGGTCGCCAATGCCTCGGTGTCGAGGTCGTAGATGACCTCCATGTGGTCACTGACGAACCCGATCGGTACTACGGCCACCCCGGGCACACCGGCTGCCGCAAGTGCCTCTAGATGGTCGTTGATGTCCGGCTCAAGCCACGGCACTTGCGGCGGCCCGGAGCGGGAGCAGTAGACGAGATCTGTCCGACGCTCGACCCCTGTACGCCGCTCTAGCTCTGCGCTGATCTCGGCGGCCACGTCCAGGTGCCAGTCAACGTACCCATTGCCGTCGGGTCCACTGGTCTCGTTCATCGAGATCGGGATGGAGTGCGTCACGTAGGCGATCGCGGAGCCCTCGGGGAGCTTGCTGAGCGCTTCGGCGGTCGACTCGACGAAGGAGCCGACGAAGCCGGGGTGGTTCGCGTAGTGCCGCAGCTTGTCCAGTACCGGCGCACCCTCGACTGCGGCTGCCGCGTCGGCCAGGTTCTCCCGGTACTGCCGGCAGCCGGAGTACGACGGGTAGGCGCTCGTGACGATCACCACTGCGCGCCGTACGCCGTCAGCCGTCATCTGGCGCAGTGTGTCGGTCAGGTACGGCTCCCAGTTGCGGTTGCCCCAGTAGAGCGGCAGGTCGAGGCCGATCTCGTCGAAGGAGGTCCGGAGTGCCTTCAGCAGGTCGCGGTTCTGGTCGTTGATCGGGCTGCGGCCGCCGAACGAGTAGTAATGCTCGCCGACTTCCTTGAGCCGCTCGTCCGGGATGCCACGGCCGCGGGTCACGTTCTGCAGGAAGGGCAGCACGTCCGCGGGTTTCTCGGGTCCACCGAAGGAGAGCAGCAGGACGGCGTCGTACGGGGTTGGATCAGGCGTCAACTCGACGGGCATACCTCGATGATCCCAGGCGCGCTGCAAATGAGTGCGCGTGGTCCCCGGCAAGGGAGCTAGGGTGAGCACGATTTCTGATGCTCAAGCCCTATGGACACCTCATGCGCCGGCCCGGCGCCCGTGCTTTTTTCGTCGCCGGGATCGTCGGTCGTATGCCGATCTCGATGATCGGTCTCGGCATCGTCATCCTGATCGCCCGGGAAAGCGGTTCCTACGGCCTGGCCGGCGCGGTCTCCGGCGTCGCGGTGGTCGCGGGTGCGCTCACCGGACCGATCCAGGGCCGGCTCGTCGACCGGTTCGGGCAGCGCCTGCTGATCCTGGCCGGCACGTTGCTGTGCACGATCGCGCTGGCCGGACTGCTGATCGCTGTCCGCGCCGACGCCGCCGCCTGGGTCCTGTACGCCGTCGCGTTCGTTGCCGGCGGCACCCGTCCGCAGGTCGGCTCGTTCGTCCGGGCTCGCTGGACCCATCTGCTCGGTCGCGGCCGGGCACTGCAGACCGCCTTCGCGCTCGAAGCCGTCGGCGACGAGGTCGTCTTCATCATCGGCCCGGTCCTCGTCACCGCCCTCGCCACCCAGGTCAGCCCGTACGCCGCTCTGGCGGCGGCCGGTGCACTCGGCCTCGGTGGTGGTATCTGGCTAGCAGCGCTCCGGGCCTCCGACCCGCCAGGCCGAGGCAAGTCGGACGGCAAGGAGAAGGCACCACTCCCCTGGCTCTCGTTGCTCCTGCTCAGCATCATCGGCCTCGGCCTGGGTGCGACGCTGGGCAGCGCTGAGGTGGTCACTGTCGCCTTCACAGCCGAGGTGGGCCAGCCGGGCATGTCCGGGGTCGTACTGGCCGTGTGGGCACTCGGGTCGCTCCTGGCCGGGCTCTGGTACGGCTCGGTGCATTGGAAGGCACCCGTCGAGCGGCGGTTGCTGCTCGGCACGATCGCTCTGGCGATCACACTGGCTCCACTCCCCTGGGTCGGCAACATCCTCGCGCTCGGCGCTGTGCTGTTCGGCGCGGGTCTGACGATCGCGCCGACGATGGTCGCGGTCACCGCCTGCGTCGAGGAGTGGGTACCGCCGCAGCGCCTCACTGAGGCGATCACCTGGACCGTCACCGGCCTGCTGCTGGGTGTTGCCCCAGGCAACGCAGCGGCCGGACATGCGGTCGACCTGTGGGGCGCGTCAACGGCGTACTGGGTGCCCGTCACTATCGGCATCGCCTGCGCCCTGATCGCCAGCGCCTCAGTCACCTTCGCCCGACCGCGGACCAGGTTCGCCCACAATTGAGCTTGAGTCTCCCCCGGTGGGAGACGCGAGGGTGGTGGCATGAACGAGCTCTACACGATCGGTGAGCTGGCCCGGCGTACCGGCCTGACGGTGAAGGCCATCCGGTTCTACTCCGACCGCGGGCTCGTACCGCCAACCGACCGCAGCCCTGCCGGCTACCGCCGCTACGACGTCGCGGCCGTCGCTCGCCTGGATCTCGTCCGCTCGTTGCGTGAGCTCGGACTCGATCTCGGCACCATCCGCCGGATCCTGGATCGCGAAATCGCGCTCTCCGAGGTCGCGACCGCACACGCCGAGGCGCTCGCCGTCCAGATCCAGACCCTGCGGTTGCGACGCGCGATCCTCACCACGGTAGCCGAGCGCGGCTCGACCCCCGAGGAGCTGAACCTCATGCATCGCCTGGCCCGACTCTCCGAAGCTGAACGGCAGCACCTGCTCGACGACTTCCTCGACAGCGCGTTCGGCCCGGATCCCCTGTTCGCGGGGATCCGCCGCACGCTCACTGCCGAACTCCCGGACAACCCCACCTCCGAGCAGCTCGAAGCCTGGGTCGAACTGGCCGAGCTTTCGCAGCAGCCTGACTTCCGGGCGACCGTGCGGCAGCTGGCCGCCGACCACAAGCCCGTGGATCTGCGGCCGAACCTGGTCGCGAGGATCCGGGAGAAGGTCCGCCCGGCGTTGGTTGCGGGCATCGAGCCCTCGTCGCCCGAGGCTCGCCCGATTGTTGCCGCCGTCGTGGCGGAGTACTTGGCGACGGTCGGACCGGTACCTGACGAAACCGTCCGCCTCTCCGAACTTCTGCAGACGGCCAATGACTCGCTCTGGGCTCGGTACCTGGAACTGCTTGCCGTCATCAACGAATGGGACCCGCTGGAGTCGCTCGCGCCGACGTACGAGTGGACGATCGAAGCGCTCAGGTCAGGGCGTGCGGGGTAGGGGCGCGTTCCAGCCGCGGCGGATGGCGAAGAGGCGGATCACGAAGCAGACGACGGCTGCCGCGAGGGTGGTCCAGGGAGCGTCGTAGTGGAGTGCGTCGACGACGACCACGATGCCGGCGCCCAGGAACGCCGGGGTCGCGTAGATCTCGCTGCGCAATACGACGGGGACCCGACCGGACAGCAGGTCGCGGATGACGCCGCCACCGATCCCGGAGATCGTCCCGACCAGGGCGGCTGACAGTGGCGGCAGGCCGTACTCGAGTGCTTTGCGCGCACCCGTCACGCAGAACAGCGCGAGCCCGGCCGCGTCGAAGATGTTCACCAGCCGCTCCAGCCGGCCGATCCCCGGATGCAGAAAGAACGTGATCAACCCAGCCGCCACCGGCACCACGAGATACCGCCAGTCGACCAGCGCGGCCGGCGGCGTCGCCCCGATCAGTACGTCCCGGATGAACCCACCACCCAGCCCGGTCACCAGCGCCAGCACCTGAATGCCGAACACATCCAGCTTCTTCCGCACCCCGACCAACGCACCGGTAATCCCGAAAACAAATATCCCCACCAGATCAAGCACCTGCAACGCCCATCCACTCACCACCGCACCGTAGCCGCACACAACCCCTGGGCCGGCAAAGGCGCGCGCTGGGTGGCTCGCCGGGCGGCGTGAGTGGGGGTGAGGATCTAGCTTGGGGTTATGAGTAAAGGACCGACCACTCGGTACAAGGTCGAGGTGCAGGACGGGGCCAGGAC
>Ga0190275_10004414_pt1 | contig 10101 bp, 9 predicted proteins | sample Popmic550T_FD_133745 | JGI IMG/M metagenome (GOLD analysis project Ga0190275, IMG submission 133745) | Populus adjacent soil microbial communities from riparian zone of Yellowstone River, Montana, USA - 550 T | ecosystem: Environmental > Terrestrial > Soil > Riparian zone > Trees stand | place...
CACAGCCGAGATCGAGGACCGACCATCCGGCCTGCACGAACTTCGACACGATGCTTGCCCGCCCGGGCGCGGTCGTCACGACCTCGGGCTCCAGGTCGAGCCGCCGCTCCCAGTACGCGTCGTAGAAATAGTCGCCGTCGAGGTCGGCAAGCGGCAGGGGGCGCCGCAGGCGCTTGACGGAGCGGCGGATGGTGGAGAGCAAGGCAGCCGGGAGGGTACCCTTCTCCGGGTGAGCATCACAGAGCAGATTCAGTCCGACATCTCCGCTGCCGCGAAGGCGCAGGATCGCCCCCGCGTGTCCGCGTTGCGGCTGCTGATCGACTCCCTCCAGAAGGAGGCGAAGCAGGCGCGGGGCGAGCTCGACGAGCAGGGTGAGATCGCCGTGCTGAAGCGCGAGCGCAAGCGCCGTGCGGAAGCAGCCGACGCGTACCGAAAGGGGGGCCGCGCGGACGCGGCCGCAGCGGAGGAGGCAGAGGCAGAGTTGATCGACGTCTACCTGCCCGCCCAGATCCCCGACGACGAGCTTCAGGGGATGGTCGCCGACGCGCTCGCGGAGACGGGAGCGCAGTCCCAGAAGGAGATGGGCCGCGTGATGTCGGCCGTGATGTCGAAGGCGCAGGGGCGCGCCGACGGCCGCCGCGTCAGCGAGCTGGTCAAGGAGAGGCTGTCCGGGTGACCGGCCCGATTGCCGCTTGAGGACGCAGCTCACACTCGACCAGGCTGTCGCCACCGAGCTGGCGGGCGCCGAGGACACCGTGCTGAAGGCCCTCGAGGGACACCTCGATGCGAATGTCTTCCTGCGCGGCAACGTCCTCACCCTGGAGGGGTCGGAGAGCGACGTCGAGGCCGGCAGTGAGGTGGTCAGGGAGCTGTCCGAGCTGATCGCGCAGGGCCACGAGATCTCGCCCGGCACGATCGGTGCCGTCACGTCCGCCCTCGATCAAAAGGAGAGCCCCTCCACGATCCTGGGCGATGTGGTCTGGACCCACCGCTCGACGCGCGTGGCGCCCAAGACGGTCAACCAGAAGCGCTATGTCGATTCGATCCGCGACCACACGATCACGTTCGGGATCGGGCCGGCCGGGACGGGCAAGACCTATCTCGCGATGGCGATGGCGACCGCCGCGCTGTCGCGGCGCAACGTGAACCGCATCATCCTCACTCGGCCCGCGGTCGAGGCGGGCGAGCGGCTCGGCTTCCTGCCCGGCAACCTGATGGAGAAGGTCGACCCGTATCTGCGGCCACTCTTCGACGCCCTGTACGACATGCTCGACGCAGAGCGGGTGAACAGCTACCTGGAGAAGGGCGTGATCGAGGTGGCGCCGCTCGCGTTCATGCGCGGTCGTGCGCAGCCCTTGTCCACTCCGGTACTCACGCCGACTGGCTTCCGTCCGATCGGCAGCCTGCGCGTCGGTGATCTGGTCGTTGGGTCGAATGGGCTTCCGACGCCCGTGCTTGGCGTCTTTCCGCAGGGCCGGAAGGAAGTTTTCCGGGTTCGGACGCAGGACGGCGCTTCGACCCTGTGCTGCGGTGAGCATCTCTGGCATGTAACGACCCCGGACGACCGAACACACGGAAAGCCGGGTCGAATCGTCGAGACGCGGGAAATGATCGGCCGGCTGCGCCGCTTCCATCAGCGTCGCTTCGAGCTGCCGCTTCTCGGAGCACCGGCCGAGTTCGTGCCGCGCCCCGTGCCGATACGACCGTACGCGCTCGGCCTCCTGCTCGGCGACGGCTGCCTGACGACAAGTACAACCCCCAGCTTTACGACGACCGACCCAGAGCTTGCCGCGACTCTCGAGGACGCCCTAGACGACATCGAACTCCAACCCAAGGGTGGTTCGGATTACGTCCTTCGCCACACCCACGGACGTCGCGGCGGGGTGATCGTTTCGAATCCGATCACCATGGCGCTGCGCGAGCTCGGACTTGCCGGCACCCGTTCGTCCACGAAGTTCGTTCCCGACGTGTACTTGCACAACGACTCGATGACCCGCCTGGCTGTCCTGCAGGGTTTGCTGGACACTGACGGCGGGCCCGTGACACAACGTGCGCGAACGTGCCGTGTCCAGTACTCGACGTGCTCTGAGCGTCTTCGAGACGACGTGATCTTCCTCGTTCGCTCACTAGGGGGTGTCGCCTACTCGAGGAGGCGCGTGGCTGCCGGGCGGCGGCCTGGACGTGTCGATGGTCGACCCGTGCAACACCGCTCAGACGCATTCGTCATGGACATTCGCCTGCCGAACGGCATCCGGCCCTTCAGGCTCGAGCGAAAGCAGGCCCTTTACCGAGAGCGCGGCGGAGGGCGCCCGATGCGCTTCGTCGAGGCAATCGACCCGGCTGGTGAGGAGGAGGCGGTGTGTATCCAAGTGGCGGCTGCCGACTCGCTATACGTCACGGAGGACTTCCTGGTCACCCACAACACGCTGAACGACGCGTTCATCATCCTGGACGAGGCGCAGAACACGACCCCGGAGCAGATGAAGATGTTCCTCACGCGGCTCGGGTTCAACTCCACGATGGTCGTGACCGGGGACATAACGCAGATCGACCTGCCGGGAGACCAGCGCTCCGGCCTGGTTGCGGTGCGGGACATCCTGGACGAGGTCCCCGACATCCGGTTCGTGCACTTCGGCGGCGAGGACGTGGTGCGCCACAAGCTGGTGCAGCGGATCGTGAACGCCTACGCCGACCATGCGAAGGCGGCCGCGCCCGACCTGCGCGCGCGGCGCAATCCTCCCGCGGCCTCCTAGTGCCGCGTCTGCCGATGCTGGCCCGTTCTGGCGAGCGAAAATCGAGCATGGCAAGGACGCAGGGAGCCCGAATAGCGCAGCTATTTGGGCGACTGAGGACGAAGCCAGGCGACGATTTGCAGCAGCCAGAACGGGTCATCCATTGGTGGACGGGGCACTAGGCCGTGCCCGAAGTCGAGTGTCCGCGCGAGCTGCGGGCCGCAGCGCTGGCGGCGCTGGAGGCGCGCGGAGTCGAGGATGGGCACCTGACCGTCGAGCTTGTCGACGCGGTACGGATCCGCGAGCTGAATCGGGACCACCGCGGCACCGATGCGCCGACCGACGTGTTGTCCTTCCCGATCGACGGCGCCGAGCCGGTCGCCGGGCCGCGCGAGCTGGGCGATGTCATGATCTGCCCTGAGCACACGGCCGACCTCGAGGAGGCAACCGTCCACGGCGTCCTACATCTACTTGGGATGGACCACGAGACCGACGGCGGCCAGATGCTGACGCTTCAGGACCGTGTCTTGCAGGGGCTGCGCGCATGACCCGTTCCGGCTTCGTGGCGGTCGCGGGACGCCCGAACGTCGGCAAGTCGACGCTCGTGAACGCGCTCGTGGGCGCCAAGGTGGCCGTGACCTCGGACAAGCCGCAGACCACCCGCCGCGCGATCCGCGGGATCGCGACCGGCGCGAGCGACGGAGTGCCCTGGCAGCTCGTGCTGGTCGACCTCCCCGGCGTGCAGAGCCCCAAAGACGTGCTGACCGAGCGGATGCAGCGCCGGGTCGAGCACGAGCTGGGCCAGTCCGACGTCGCCCTGTTCGTGCTGAACGGCGCCGAGCGCTCGGGCGGGGGGGATCGCTTCATCGCGGAGGCGCTCGCGAAGGCCAAGCTGCCTGTCGTGGTGGCCGTGAACAAGGTGGACGTGATGTCGCGCGGCCGGACGGCCGAGGCGCTCGTCCACGCCGCGGGCCTCGAGGATGTGGGCGTGGACGTGCGCGAGGTCGTCCCCGTGTCGGCCCTGAAGGGATCGCAGGTGGGCGTGCTGCGCGACGCGCTCGCCGGCCTGCTGCCGGAGGGGCCGTTCTACTTCCCGGCGGAGCAGCACTCCGATCAGCCGCTTGCGATCGTCCTCGCGGAGCTGGTGCGCGAGCAGGCGCTGAAGCGGACGCGCGAGGAGGTGCCGCACTCGATCGAGGTGCAGGTCGAGGAGCTGGAGCGGCGCGAGGACGGGCTGACCGTCGTGCGCGCCGTGCTGTGGGCGGACACCGAGTCCCAGAAGGGCATCCTGATCGGGACCGGCGGGCGGATGGTGCGCGACATCGGCACCGGCGCACGCAAGGAGATCGAGCGCGAGCTCGGCACCCGCGCCCACCTGGACCTGACCGTCAGGGTGCGGCGCCACTGGCGCCGCGACGAGGGCCTGCTCGACCGGCTCGGGATCGACGCGTGAGCTCCGCCTGGACGCACCGCCTCCGAAGCCCCTGACGTCCAGTCAAATTCCCCTGGACACGAGCGGGAATTTCGGTTAGAAAATTAGGGACGGATTCGCGCGAACAGGAGGCACGGATGGCACCTGCGCACCACAAGAACTGCTCCCACGCCGGCTATCACTCCGGCATCGGGGTCTACAGCAAGGATGCAGAACAGATCCGCTACGTGCTGGTCTGTGACGACTGCGGTCAGGAGACCCGCGAGGTCTTCCTCGAGCCGTACGTCCCCAACCCGCTTCTCGGCCCCGGCGCCGGATTTCTTCGGGCCTAGGGCACCGCAGCCGGAAGCAGGAACGATTTCCTGAGCGCGGCCCTCACAGGGGGCCGCTCTCGGGCTGCTGGCCGGCTTCCATGAGGCCGCCGTCAGGCGGACTCTCGTGACTTTAGGTGCATGGGGGCTCCGCCCCCTCGCCGCCTTCGGCGGCTCCCCCAAGCCCGCCCGATATTCCCTCCGTAGAATCAGGCTGGATGCAGGTCGAATCCGGCGCGGACCCCTCACAGATCGCTTTTGACGCGAACGGCCTCGTCCCGTGCGTGACCCAGGACTGGTCAACGGGGGAGGTGCTGACGCTTGCCTACATGAACGCGGAGGCGCTGGCCCGCACTCTCGAGACCGGCGAGACGCACTACTGGAGCCGCTCGCGCCAGGAGCTGTGGCACAAGGGGGAGACCTCGGGCAATGTGCAGCGCGTGAAGGCGCTGCGCTTCGATTGCGACGCCGATGCGCTGCTGGCCCTGGTCGAGCCGGCCGGCCCCGCGTGCCACACCGGCGAGCGCACGTGCTTCCACCGCGCCCTGGTCGCAGGCGGCGTGGCCACCCACGAGGCGCTGCCGGCGCTCGCGCGCACGCTCGCCGAGCGGAGGCGCGACATGCCGGACGACAGCTACACGGCGCGTCTGTTCCGCGCCGGTCAGGACCGGATCGGGGCGAAGGTCGAAGAGGAGGCCGAGGAGGTGGCGCGGGCGGGCCGTGAGGAGTCCGACGAGCGGCTGCGCTCCGAGGCGGCCGACCTGCTGTACCACCTCGGCGTCGTGCTCGAGGCACGCGGGCTGACCTATGCCGACGCCCTCGAGGAGCTGACGCACCGGATGAGCCGATGAGCGTCGCGGTGGGCTCGCTGCCGGTCACACCCTCCCTCGAGGAGGCGCGCTCGCTGGCGCGCGAGTACAACGTGATCCCGCTGCGGCACACGTTCATCGACGACATCGAGACCCCGGTGTCGGCGTTCCTGAAGCTGCGCGGTCGCGGGCCCGCGTTCCTGCTGGAGTCGGCCGAGCAGGGGCAGCGCTTCGGGCGCTGGTCGTTCCTGGGGTTCCGGCCCCGGGCGGTGCTGCGCCTCGAGCATGGGCGGCTCGAGGCACGTGAGGGCTCCGAACGGCGGGAGCTGGACGCGTCGGACCCGTTCCGCGCGGTGGCGGACTACCTGTCGAGCTACCGGGTCGCGCCCCTCGAGGGCCTGCCGCCGTTCGCGGGCGGCGCGGTGGGGCTGTTCGGCTATGACCTCGTGCGCGCGGTGGAGCGCCTGCCGGAGCCGAACCCCGACGACGTCGGCACGCCGGACATGGCGCTGATGGTCTCCGACGCCCTGGTGGTGTTCGACCACCTGAGCCACCGGGTGACCGTGCTCGTGAACGCCTTCGTCGCGGATTCGGACGAGGTCGACGAGGCCTATGCGCAGGCGGCGGCGCTGATCGAGCGGGCCCGCGTGCTGCTCGCCGAGCCGGTCCCCCGGCCGGCCGGGCCGGGATCGCGCCCCGCAGATCCGGCCAGCACCTTCGAGTCGAACATGACCCAGGCGGAGTACGAGGCGGCGGTCCAGCGGGCGCGCGACTACATCTTCGCGGGGGACGCCTTCCAGGTCGTGCCGTCGCAACGCTGGAGCGGACCGTGCCCGGTCGAGGCCTTTTCGGTCTACCGCGGGCTGCGGGTCGTGAACCCGTCGCCGTACATGTACTTCCTCGAATGGGACGACTTCGCGATCGCGGGCGCCTCCCCGGAGCCGCTGGTAAAGGTGTCGGGCCGCCACGCCGAGGTGCGCCCGATCGCGGGGACACGCCCGCGAGCAGCGACGCCGGAGGAGGACCTGCGCGTCGCAGACGAGCTGCTGCGCGACGAGAAGGAGCGCGCCGAGCACGTGATGCTCGTCGACCTGGGCCGCAACGACCTCGGCCGCGTGTGCGAGTTCGGCTCGGTTGAGGTAGGCGACCTGATGAGCGTCGAGACCTACTCGCACGTGATGCACATCGTCTCCTCGGTGACCGGCACGCTGCGGCCCGGGACGGGCGCGATGGATGCGCTGCGCGCGGTGATCCCCGCGGGCACGCTCTCCGGCGCGCCGAAGATCCGGGCGATGGAGATCATCGACGAGCTCGAGCCGGTGAAGCGCGGCTTCTACGGCGGCGCGATCGGCTATCTGAGCTACACCGGCGACCTCGACACCTGCATCCACATCCGCACGGTTGTGGTCAAGGACGACGTCGCGTACCTGCAGGCCGGCGCGGGCGTGGTGGCCGACTCGGACCCCGCGTACGAGTACCGCGAAACGCTCGCGAAGGTGGGCGCGATGTTCGATGCGATGGAGTTGGCGTGCCGCCAGGCAGATTGGGCATGAGGGTCCTCGTCATAGACAACTACGACAGCTTCACCTACAACCTCGTCCAGTATCTGGGCGAGCTGGGTGCCGATCCCGACGTGGTGCGAAACGACGTCGCGACGGTGGACGAGCTGCTCCGGTCGCGGCCCGAGCGGGTGGTGATCTCGCCCGGGCCCTGCCGCCCCGCCGACGCGGGCGTCTCGATCGAGGCCAGCCGCCGGTTCGCCGAGGAGGGGATCCCCGTGCTCGGCGTCTGCCTCGGCCACCAGGCCATGGCGGAGGCCTTTGGCGGCCGCGTAAGCGTCGGCGAGCCCGTGCACGGCAAGACGGCCGAGGTGACCCACGACGGGCGCTCCATCTTCGCCGGCCTCGACAGCCCGTTCACGGCCGGGCGCTACCACTCGCTCGTGGTGGAGCCGGACCTACCGGAGGAGCTAGAGTGCTCGGCACGTTCGGGCGACACCGTGATGGCGATCCGGCACCGCTCCCTGCCGGCGGAGGGCGTGCAGTTCCACCCCGAGTCGGTGCTGACCGGAGCGGGCAAGCGCATTCTCGCCAACTTCCTGGAGGGCCGCGGAAGGTGACGCGGCCCAGCGCGCGAAGCGGTCGCTGATGCCGAACGACGTCCTGACCCGCGCCATCGACGCGGTCGCTTCTGGCACCGACCTGAGCGCCGAGCAGGCGCAGGAGGTGCTGGCCGAGATCATGGCGGGCCGGGTGGGGGAGGCCCAGACAGCCGCCTTCCTGGTCGCGCTGCGTGCGAAGGGAGAGACCGTCGAGGAGCTGACCGGCCTCGCACGGACGATGCGCGAGCTTGCGGTCCGCGTCGAGACGGAGCGCACAGATCTGCTCGACACCGCGGGCACGGGCGGCGGCGTGCCGACGTTCAACGTCTCGACGACAGCCGCCTTCGTGGCCGCGGGCGCGGGATGCTGCGTCGCAAAGCACGGCAACCGCTCCGCCACCAGCAGGTCCGGCTCGGCCGACCTGCTCGAGGCGCTGGGCGCGCGCATCGACCTCGATCCGGGCGGCGTCGCGCGGTGCATCGACGACGTGGGCTTCGGGTTCATGTTCGCGCCGGCGCATCATCAGGCGATGCGCCACGTGGTGCCCGTGCGCAAGGCGCTGGGCGTGCGCACGATCTTCAACTTCCTCGGGCCGCTCACGAACCCGGCCGGCGCGACGCGCCAGCTGATCGGCGTCGTGGACCCGGCATACATGCAGCGGATCGCCGGCGCGCTGGAGCGGCTCGGGGCGCGTCACGCGCTCGTGGTGTCCGGGACAGATGGCGTCGACGAGCTGTCCATCTGCGCGGAGACGCGGGTGATCGAGGTCACCGAGGAGGGCACGCGCGTCTACACGGTGTCGCCTGAGGACGTGGGCCTCGAACGAGGAGGGCACGAGGACGTGCTGGGCGGCAGCCCCGAGGAAAACGCCGCGATCACGCGTGCAGTGCTCGAGGGCGAGCATGGCCCGCGCCGCGCACTGGTCGCGTTCAATGCCGGCGCGGCGCTGATGGTGGCCGGGTGGGCAGCGACTCTCGAGGAGGGTGTACGGCTCGCCGAGCAGACCCTAGACTCGGGGGCGGCGTTGCAGTCAATGGAGAGCTTCCTGTCCAAGACCCGCGAGCTGGCCCCGGAGGAGGTCGGTGACAGCGCTCGCTGAGCTGACCCGCGCCGCCCGCGCGCAGGTCGATCGCCGCCGCGAGCAGGTCTCCCTCGAAGAGCTCGAGCGGGCCATCGCCGCGCGGCGTGACAGCCGCCCGTTCAACGAGGCCCTGGCGGCACCGGGCATGTCGGTGATCGCCGAGTACAAGCGCCGTTCCCCTTCGGTGGGCGACCTCCCTCGCGGTGCGGACCCAATCGAGGACATCGTGCGCGCGTACGAACGCGGCGGCGCTGCGGCTCTCTCGATCCTGACCGAGAGCGACCACTTCGGAGGCTCGATCACCGACCTGCGCGCCGCCCGCGCGGTCACCGACCTGCCGATTCTGCGCAAGGACTTCACCGTCGACCCTTACCAGCTCTACGAGGCGGCGGCCGTGCAGGCGGACGCGGTGCTCCTGATCGTCGCCGCTCTCGAGCCCGAGGAGCTCGAGCGCCTGCACGGGAAAGCACGGGAGCTGGACCTCGACGTGCTGGTGGAGGTCCACGACCGCGAAGAGCTCGAGATCGCGTTCGAGCGGCTCGACGCTGATGTGATCGGGATCAACAACCGCGACCTGACCGACTTCACCGTCGACGTCGATCGCACGTTCGAGCTGCTGGCCGACGTGCCGGCGGGCAAGACCGTGGTCTCGGAGAGCGGCATCTCCTCGCGTGCCCAGGTCGAGGACCTCGAGGCGGTCGGTGTCGACGCTGTCCTGGTGGGGGAGGTCCTGATGCGCTCCGACGACCCGGAGGCCGTCTGTCGCGAGCTGGCGGGGACCGAGGAAGCGACGACCGCCTGATGACGGCCTATCCGCCCCGACGTCCACTTTCCGAGCGCCTTGCCGCCGTGGCGCGCAATCCCTTCGTGGCCGGCCTGCTCGGCGGCCTGGTGGTACTGATCGCCGGCGTGATCGCGGTCGCAGCCGGCTGGGTCGGCGACGAGAAGACCACCGTCGTGCAGGGCGCGGCTGTCTCGACCGCCGGCAACTCCGACGAGGGACAGGGCCTGACGGTGAACGAGGTCTACAAGCGTGACGGGCCGGGCGTCGTGTTCATCTCTGCCGAGGTCACGACCCAGCAGGAGTCGCCGTTCGGGTTTCCGCAAGAGCAGCGGGGCACGGCGACCGGCTCCGGGTTCGTGACGGACGAGGACGGCCACATCCTGACCAACGCGCACGTGGTCGAGGGCGCGAGCAAGATCGAAGTCAAGTTCAGCGACGACAGAACGGTCGACGCACGCCTGCTCGGCAGTGATTCGAGCACTGACGTGGCGCTGCTGAAGGTGAAGGCAAGCAAGGCCTTGAAGCCACTCAGCTTCGGCGACTCCTCGAAGCTCGAGGTCGGCGACGCAGTGGTCGCGATCGGAAACCCGTTCGGGCTCGACCGCACCGTCACGACCGGCATCGTGAGCGCCCTACAGCGCAAGCTGGAGGCGCCGAACGGCTTCACGATCGACAACGTCATCCAGACGGACGCGGCGATCAACCCCGGCAACTCGGGCGGCCCGCTGCTCGACAGCCTCGGCCGCGTGATCGGGATCAACTCCCAGATCGCCACCGGTGGTGCGGGTGGGGGGTCGATCGGCATCGGGTTCGCGGTGCCGATCAACACGGCCAAGAAGATCTCGGACCAG
>Ga0190275_10004415_pt1 | contig 10101 bp, 11 predicted proteins | sample Popmic550T_FD_133745 | JGI IMG/M metagenome (GOLD analysis project Ga0190275, IMG submission 133745) | Populus adjacent soil microbial communities from riparian zone of Yellowstone River, Montana, USA - 550 T | ecosystem: Environmental > Terrestrial > Soil > Riparian zone > Trees stand | place...
CGCTCACCGCCCGGGCCGGCCACGGCACCATCCAGACGACCACGCCAGCCATGCTCCGCGTGATGGCGGTCGCAGCGAAACCGTTCTCGCCGTTTCTAGCCCGCATGGCTGGCGCGGGCGCCTGGATGGACACCGGGTCCATGCACTTCGACCTCGCCCCGACCCGCGCCGAATTCGCCGACATCCCCATCCACGGGCTCAAGGAGACCATCTCCCCGACCTTTTGACTAGCGGTCGCCGTTCAAGCAGCGAACTCGGCCACGGAGCTTCGATCGGGTCAGGGTCGGCAACTTCGAGACCGACGCATGGGTGGCGTACCGGCGGGAGTGGCGAGCTTTCCTGCGAGCCGCCGTTGGCGTGGTGCGAGAGGTTTCGGGATGAACCGCGTCAGGACCCTCGTGGGGGCGTGGCTGGTAGCTGCGTGCGACCAAGGAGTGGGTGCCGTAACCCGACTGACTCGGCCGCTACACGCGACTCGCCTCGAGGGTCGATCCGGAGTTAATCGGTGCTACTGGCGACGGGCGCGTATCGGGCCGACTCGAGCTGGAGTGGTGGCGACTGCACCGCGCCCAGGAGCGCGACGCCGGCGTGCCGCGGTCCGAGCTGAGGCAGTCGCTGGTCGACCCGCGCCGAGCTGCCTCGCCTTCCGCCGCAGTTTGACAGCCGAGTGCTAACGCACCTCCAGCGAGCATCGCCAAACGTCGAGTAGGCGCGCGCCGGCGTAGGATCCGCTTCCCGCGACACGGACGCAAGTCACCGTGTTGCCACGTTCACGGGCATCTGCCCCATGGATTTGGCGTTGTGCAGGGTGATGTTCGTGGGGTGTGACTCGATCGCGATCGCCGCGAGCTCGCGGCTGGTGCAAGCGCTGAGTGGCTGAGTGTGGCCAGCCGAACCGCTCCGGCCTGACGTAAGGTGCCGGGGTGGCGTTTGCGTCACTCCTTTTCTACTGCCAAGCCGGGCTGTAGTGAGTTGCCTTGCCGCGCTTGCGGTTGCAAGGCGTTGCGCAGAACCTTCACCGCGCGGTGCTGCAGTACCCGGATGGCCCCAGGACTGCGGCCGAGGATCTGAGCAGTCTCTTCGACCGAGAATCGGTCGAGCACCCGCAGTGTGAGAACGGCGCGCTGGTCCCTGGTCAGTCTGCCAAGGATTTCTTCGACAGCTGCCGCTTCAATTGCCTTCGCGTCCGCCGCCTCGTGCTGAAAGGCCCGCTCGTGCAACGCTTGGACGTTGCCGGTCGCGGCCTGGGGTCGTCGACCTGCGGCGCGCCATGAGTCATAGGCACGGTGGCGCGCCACCTGGAAGGCCCATGCCCGGAATGCAGCCTCATCGCCGACGAAGCGGGGCACATTGCGCACCAGCTGCACGAAGCACTCCGCCAAGGCGTCCTCGGGTTCTGCCGCTCCCATGTTGGTGAGAAACCGCAAGAGCACGGGTGCAATGTCACGGTATAGCGCCGCCCATGCCCAATCGGCGCCCTCGGCGGCTGCCGCGAGAACCTCCGGAAAACGGTCACCGAGGGACACGATGTCGTACCGACTCGAATGGGCGCGTCCCGGATAGCGGTTCGGGCGCTAGTACCAACGAGGCTCCCTCACACCACCCGACGGTGATCAATGCGCCGGCGGAACTCAAGTCGTGCGACGCAATCCACGGTTGCGGTGGCGGCGCAGCGGCAACCTTGCCGCCGGTGACACATTAGCCCTTGCCCTTGACCTTGTCGTCCTTGCTCTTGCCGGACCCGTCGTCCTCCTTATCCTCGCTTTTGTCCTTTTTGTCCTTGGCTTTGTCCTTCTTCTCCTTGGTTTTGCTCTCTGTTGGCCTGGGCTCAGCGCTGCCATTGGTCCCGCGGGAATCGGGCTTCATCGACGGCGTCACCGTGGGACTGGGGACGGCTGTAGGGGTCGGAAGAGCTGTGCGCGTGGGAACACCACTGCTTGGGCCGACGGCAGCTGGACTGAAGCTGGACTCGCCGGACGTACCTCGGGGAGAAGTGTTCTGCGTTCCACTGGGTGAAATGCTGGATGGTTGGCCGGGCGGCTCGGAAGTCGGTTCTGCGGCGACGGTTGGCGAGAACGGACTGAGACGAAGCGTGATGGTGCGGATCGGTTCAACGCCCAGTGCCGTAGCGATACCGGCTGCAGCCGACAGGGCAGTGACAGTGCTGACTACCCACACTGCGAGCCTTCGGCGTGCGCCCAGCCGAGCTGGCCGGCTGCCCAAGTTGGTGGCCGCCACTACTCGCGCTTCGCGGACGATCAGGTCGAGGTGCTGCTGCTGCAGCGCATCGACCGCCGCGGGCGGGTTGGATTCCCGGAATTGAGTGAGGAATCCGGCGACCGCGCCCAACTCGGGGTCGTCCTTAGGCACCTTCCCGGTCAAGAGCCGCGAGATGTCAGATTCACTGCTTAGGCCCATGAACACCTTTCGCACCCGAATGGTCGCTTCACCCGGGATACCGCTGGCCGCCCCGATCAGGTTACGGGTGGAGAGCTTCTTTGCATCGCCAACCCGCACCGTGCCCAGTTGCGCACCCGCGGACGGTGCCTGGTTCCGGTCGATTGCCAGATCTGCGTAACGCGGTGCTGCTTCGCGGCGGTTGGTTGGTTGAAGGGGAAGCACCAGCCGCTGAAAGCTGCTTCGGGCGCAACGAGGCGGGGTGCGTCGAACGAACCGCGCGCGGTTGACGCCGCCGCACCGGCAACGCAGGGGGCGTACTGAACCAAAGCAGCCACGCAAGCTGGGGATGAGAGCGACACTGCTTCGACCTGCACTGCGGCAGCAACTGCCACACAGTCCGAAGCGGATGGCGACTCGTCCCATGGCGTGCTGGGAGTCGACAGGTCACGACCATGACGTCGGTCGCGACTGTTTCGATCGGTGATTCCTCGTCGCTCGACGGGAGGATCACACCATCGCGGCAGGTTCAGTCGGGGGGTTGACTGCCGCACCAGGTCTCGCCGGGAGTGAACGCACTCCCGGCGAGACCCCTGTTCGAGCCTCAGCGGACGGTGTCGTCGCGGTGCTCGACGACGTTATGCCGGCGAGTGGCCTGGGCATTGGTGATCAGGCCTACGATGATCGCTACGAGGCCGCCGGCCATGCAGATGTAGCCGATCGTGGTCAGGCTCACCCCAGGAACGGCGTCCCGGACAGCGAAGCTGAGAATTGCCCCGATCACCAGCAGGACGATCCCGGTTCCGGTTGTTGTCGACATGTGCTTTCCTTCCCTATTCTGGATGTTGACCTTGGCCTCGGCTGTGCCGTCCCGCATCGTTGAAATGCCCACTCGGGTGCGCAGCGGAAGAGCGACGGCATGACGACCAAGCTGTTGAGACACGCCTCACCACAACGGCGTCCAACGCTGCGTTGGCGATTGCGAGGAGTCGTCGGGCTGTGCCGGGGCGGATGCGAGCGAAGCAACGCTCATGCGGGCTTGCGGCATTACCAACGGCACCGCCAGTGGTTCACCAAGGCTCAGAGCTTGAGCAATCGCAGCCGCGGATTCCGGTCGGTCTGCAGGGCTCTTAGCCAGGCACTCAGCGATCAGGTGTATCAAGTCCGGGGGCACATGCGCCGGAAGCATCGGCGGCAGTTCATCGACGTGAGCAAGGGCCGTGGCGATCGGGGACCCGCGCTCGAAAAGCTTCGCGCCCGTGACGAGTTCGTAGGCCACGACACCGAAGGAATACAGGTCGCAGCGAGTCGTGACGACGTCGCCCAATGCCTGCTCAGGACTCAGGTAGTTGGCCGAACCCAACACCTTCTCGGTTGGAGCGTCCTGCTGACCGGAGGACTCCTGGGCGATCCCGAAGTCGGTGAGCTTCGCCAGGCCGTCCGCCGAGATCATCACATTGGCCGGTTTGAGGTCACGGTGGATGACCCCGTTCTCGTGGGCTCGCGCCAGCGCGGCGGCCAGTTGTAGCAGGATGCTCCGCGCACGTTCGGGACTCAACGGTCCTTCAGCGGCCAGTAGCTGCGCCAGTGTCGGTCCGTCGATGAATTCCATTACCAGGAAGGCAAGCCCTTCGTGACGGCCGAAGTCGAAAATCTCCACGATGTTTGGATGACTGATCCCTGCCGCAAAGCGAGCCTCGGCCTCGAACCGCTCCCCCTGCGCCTCGTCGTGGGCGCTTGACGGCTTCATCACCTTGACGGCGACCTTGCGGCCAAGCGCCTCATCCACACCCGCCCACACCTGACCCATACCGCCGACAGCCACCGTCGAGAGCAGCCGGTAGCGCGACGACAACACGACACCTGGCAACAGTCGATCCACAAGCAACTCCTAGCGCTGAACAGGTGTCACGACAAGCGCGGTTGGTCGCACCCCCGCACCGCGACGAGCAATCTCGCCACGGCGTCCCCCCACTCGGCTAACCGACGCACAAGGCCTCTGCGTTACACCAATCCGCAGTGCTCCGCGAGTGCTGTCGCTGACGAAGACCTCACACATCGGCCTCGCGGCGACTTGCAGGAGCAGGCGCAGCGCAGCGGGAAAGTCAGTGCTACCGCCCGCTCGGCCCTCGAGGCCGCAAGGCCTTTGAGCACTCCGGCAGAGAAGCTTGTGGGCACCGTCCGACTTCCTTTGCCGCATGGCGACGTCCTCGGGGATTGCGAACTGCGAGCCTGGGTACTGTGCACTTCGCTGGCTCGTCCGAGCCGGCGCTCGCAACGGCGCTGAGGGCGCCTGGGGGTTCCGGGGATGGCGACCGTGCTGTGGATCATTGCCGCGGTCCTTGTGATCAGCGGGCATCCTGGCAATCGTGCGCAAGCAACTGCTGTGGGGCATCGTGCTCATCGTGGTCGGCCTACTGGTCGGCCCCGGCGGGGTCAGCGTCTTCACCTGATCCCGATCACCCCCGGCCGTGGTTGACCATCCGCGCCAACCGGATCGCCGAGTGCGGGCGCTTCGAGTAGCCACTACTGAGGTGCAGGAGATCCTCACGAGCGGGTCAACACCCACAGGCGTAGGGCCATACCGGCGGTTAGTGCTGGCCGGTGGTCTCGACCCTGTGGCGGGACATGACCTTCACACCGGGAGCCTCAACAACTCGGCGGCGGGAGCTGTTTCAAAGTCAAGCCGATCGTCTGAGCCGAGCAACCAGCAACCCGACCTGGCCGTACACGTGCAGCTGACTGGTCCGGCACCCCAGCCCACGTTGGCGGTCTAGCGTCGGCAGAGGGCCAGGAGTACGTTTCGTGCAGGCAAGCTTCATCGGGGGGTGTTTGCGCATGCTGACGTACTGTGAGGTTCACGTCAACGTATCTGCTGCCGACCTTCATCGGGCACGCAGGTTCTACATCGACAAGCTCGGATTTGCGCCGGTGGCGGAGAATGAGCAGAGCGTTCGATTCGCAACTCCGACCCGTTCCTGGTTCCAGATTTACGAAACTTCGACTGCAGGCACCGGCAAGCACCCCATCGCGCAGTGGGACGTCGAGGACCTGTCTGCAGCCGTCCCTGAGTTGTCTGAAGTCGGGGTGAGTTTCGAGCGCTACGACGTGCCCGACGTCGACTGGGACGGACACATAGCGAATGTCGGAGGGCAGCGCGTCGCCTGGTTCTCCGACAGCAAGGGCAACGCGATGTGCCTCGACGAGCGACCATCCGGCTTGAGGTAGCTACGTGGGCCGACGCCGGTCAGTCCCTCGGTTCGCGGGCGGCACCGCTCGCGGTTTCAGTGATGTTTCCGGCTCTGCCGACCGAAGCAAAATCTCGTTCGGGCGTGGGCATGCTCGCGCTCAGGGGAAGGGAGGAACTGATTATGTTCGTGCAGGTGATCAAGGGAAAGGTGAGCGACCCAACCGCCTTCCGGGCCGCTCTCACGAGCTGGTTGTACGAGCTCGCCCCCGGTGCGACCGGATGGCGGGGCAGCACGACCGGTGTCACCGACGACGGCACCCTGATCGCGGTCGCCCGCTTCGACAACGAGGACAACGCCCGCCGCAACAGCGACCGCCCCGAACAGGCGCAGTGGTGGACCGAGACCAAACGACTTTTCGACGATGAGGTGACCATCGAGAACAGTGTCGATGTGGACGACTATGTCGTCGGCGATCCGGACACTGCCGGCTTCGTGCAGGTGATGCAGGGCCAGGTAAGCGACCTTGACTGGGCCCGTGACGTGATGCAGCAGCGACCCGACAACCTCGAGCAGCTGCGCCCCGACATCCTGGCCATCCTGAACCTCGCGCATAAAGACGGGCGGTGGACCAGCGTGGTCTATTTCACCTCGGAAGCCGACGCTCGACAGCGGGAGAGTCAAGATCCGCCAACCGACTTCGCGGCAATGATGCAGGGGATGGCCTCACTCAGCGTCGGCGAAACCACGTACTACGACCTCCGCCAAGTGTGGCTGGCCTCACCCCCGACTGCCAGGACTCAGTCAATGTTCGGCGTTGCCTAGCATGGCGCCACGCCGACCAAGATCCCACCCGGTCGGCCGTCCGAGCGATGGGAGAATGGTGTCGCTAGTCGTGTGAGCGGGTGATCAGTGAAGAGTGCGATGGGCAATCGCGGCGTGCAGGGCGCGCTGTTGGCGGCGGTGCTGTTCGGTGCTGGGACGCCGCTGGCCAAGTTTCTGCTCGGCACGGTCAACCCCTGGCTGCTGGCCGGGCTGCTCTACTGCGGATCCGGCGCGGGGCTACTGCTTTTCCGACTGATCCGCCGCCAACCAGGCGTCCGGCTTTCACACGGTGAATGCCTCCCGATGGCGGGTGCTGTGCTCGTCGGCGGCATCATCGCCCCGTTGCTGTTGATGTTCGGCCTGTCAGCGATGCCGGCGTCAGGGGCGTCGCTGCTGCTGAACACCGAGGCAGTGTTCACCGTGGCGTTGGCATGGCTGGTGTTCGGCGAGAACGTGGACCGGCGAATCCTGCTGGGCATGCTGGCAATCGTTGCCGGCGCCGTGCTGCTGAGCGTGCCATCGGTGGTGACACTGGGCAGTGCGTGGCCAGCAGCCGCAGTGGTCGGGGCATGCCTGGCCTGGGCATTGGACAACAACCTGACCCGGAAAGTTGCCCTGCACGACGCCACCTGGCTTGCCGCCGTCAAAGGCTGTGTCGCCGGGCCGGTGAACCTGACCCTGGGCCTGACGCTCGGCGCCACCCTTCCCACACCCAGCGAGACCGCCGTCGCGATGGCAGTCGGATTCATCGCCTACGGCGTGAGTCTTGCGCTGTTCATCTACGGCATGCGCCAGCTCGGCACCGCCCGAGCCGGCGCCTACTTCTCGGTCGCGCCGTTCTTCGGGGCAGTGTTGGCGGTAGCAATGGGTGAACCGGTCACCGGCCCGCTCCTGGCAGCCGCGGCACTGATGGCCGTCGGGGTATGGCTCCACCTTACCGAGCGACACCGCCATCCACACCGCCACCAACCGGTCATCCACAGCCACTGGCACAGCCACGACGAGCATCACCAGCATCATCACGAAGACGAAGTTGCAGCGCAGGCCAAGCACCGCCACCAGCACACCCACGCAGAAATGGTCCACAGCCACGACCACTACCCCGACGCTCACCACCGCCACACCCACTGAACCGAGCCGGGCTGCATGCCGCGGAACCCGCACCGATCAGCGGGGCCCGTTGACTCATTGGTTGGGCGCTTGCGCTTCTTCATGTGAAGGGGCACATTGAGTGGCTAGTCCGATTCGCCCGATTCAAGTGGGGTGTTGCGATGGAGAGGTTTCGCGACTTTTCGGGCCGACATGACTTACCTGTTGCGCGGATGCCTCGCCCATCGAATCTGGCTGCGCTTCGGCAGGAAATTTTGGTCGCCGAACAGGGCCGCCCACCGCTCGGTGTGAGTGCGTTGGGTTCGGGGTGGGCGTTCTCCGCGCCGGCCTATAACCCCGGAGTTGTCATTGATACCCGCTCGCTGGCTGGGTTTCCGGCCTGGCTGCAGGATTGCGTCCAGCAACCGGCTGAGAGCAACCTAATGAATGTGGCCGTCGGAGCCGGCAACCGTGTGCGGAACCTCTACCTCGGTCTGCTGGACGACGCGACGCGCAATGACTATCTGGCCCGTATCGCGCGGCCACCGACGGACCTCGTCCTGCCCCCGGTCGACCTCACCCGCGGTCGGGCGTGGGCGCCGCCGACTCTTGGTGGGGCTGGGGCCCAGACGTTGGGTGGGGTGGTGTCGACTGGAACGCACGGTGGCGATGTGGCCCGGCCACCTATCGGCGATTACGTTCGGGCCGCGGTCGTGGTGGGATCGGGGGGGCGGGTCCGTGTGGTGCAGCCGTCTGCGCAGCCCCGGATCGTTGACGTCGACCGGTTGAACCGGCTGTACCGAGAAGAGGCAGGTGGCGCGGAGTTCGAGGAGTACCTGGACGAGGACGGGCTGGCGGCTGTGACGACCGCGGTCGGCCGGATGGGTGTGGTGTATGCCTACGTCTATGAGGTGCACGACGAGACGGGTCTGGCGGTCTACGAGTGGCGGTACGAGGATCGATGGTCATCGGTCCGGGCTGATCTGGAGTCGGGTGGCATTCTCACGCGGGCTCGCAGCGGGGATGAGTTCCTGCAGGTCGCCCTGTCGCCGCTGCGGGCGGAGGGTGAAGACCCGAAGTGTTGGGTGACGCGCCACTTGACCCGACCGGTGGTCGACGTGGGTGAGGTCTGGAGAGCCTTCGGGGATCGCGAACGACTGGAAGAGGTGTCGTCGCAAGATGCGCTGACAGCACGGGCCAATGAGGTGATTGAGATCCTCGGTCAGCTGTTCGGTGTCAACCACGTCACACCGCAGATCAACGTCCTCCGCGTGTGGCTCTACGCGGCCGCCGCGTTGGTTGCAGGCATCGCATTCGCTGCGGGCGCGGCCGTCGGCAGCTTGGCCGCGGGTGTGGGTGCGGCGGTCGGTGGCGCGGCCGCGGCGCTGGCGTCGCTGCCAGTGGTTTGTGCCATCCGCAGCTTGGCTGATGATCTTGGCACACTGAACGAGCACCGGGTGTTCGGCGACGTGCTGACCAGCACGCTCAATCGGCTGAACACCGGCCCGTTCGGCTTCCTGGCTGTCGCAATCATCAACGGTCTGCTCGCTGGGGCTCAGTCGCCCCGGCGACCCGATGGGCAACCTTGGCTGATTCACGGCCCACGAGGGATCGTCATGGACGGCTACGACTATCGCGACCAGCACCCGCTCTACCGCGGCGACTCCGTCGAGGTGTTCTTTCGAGCGGACGCACAACTGGGCTCGAAGGTCGAGGCCATGTTCAGCGTGATGGACCGATCCAAGGAGCAAGGCAAGCCTCTCGCCGCGTACGTGTCGCTGCGTTTCCTGGCTGGGTCTCGGGCGCTACTGGCGACCACCGACCCGGACCCGAACGCAATCACCTGCTCGATGGAGATCTCCATGCTGCGGGGCATGAGAGGCAACAACGATGCCTTGATCGAGCTCCAAAGAACTGCGATTGATAACGGTGGACGCGTGCACTGGGGTCAGCAGAATGACCTCATTACCGGCCAAGTGCACGACACGATTCCCCGGCTTCCCCGTTGGTTGGCGCAATTGCAGGCGCTGGAGGGGCAGTCCACGACGTTCCTCACTCCTTTCGCGCGCCAACACGGACTGGATGTCGACCGCGACATTGACTGGACCGGGTGGCATGACCTGCAGTTGATCACGAGCAGCGACGCCTTCGTCGCGTGGGGCGGCGGCGGCTTTGGACCGGTTGCAGCTCGATACGTTGTGCTCGCCGTGGACCAGGTTGGGAAGCTGCAGCTCAATCGTCAGCAGGCCTGGGCAGTGAACACGGTCTGGGAGGGTTTCGGGGATCGCCTCATGGCTACCGGATGTGCTCCCACGGCGCAGATTCGTCACGACGACGGTCGCCTCGAAGTATGGGGCGTCAGCGAAAGAAGCGAACTGGGACACCTGTACCAGCCGAACGCGGGCACAAACGAGTTCACGGCAATCAACATAAAGAAGCGGTTCTTGAACGCCGAACAGATGGTTGGTCGCATACAGATCGCGTCGGTGCAGCGCAGTGACGGCAACCTGAAGGTGTACGCCGTCGCCGAGTCAAGCCCGTACAGAATGCTCCAGTGTGGCAACGGCTTTCATAACACGATCGAGGACTTCGGCGAGCAGCA
>Ga0190275_10004416_pt1 | contig 10101 bp, 8 predicted proteins | sample Popmic550T_FD_133745 | JGI IMG/M metagenome (GOLD analysis project Ga0190275, IMG submission 133745) | Populus adjacent soil microbial communities from riparian zone of Yellowstone River, Montana, USA - 550 T | ecosystem: Environmental > Terrestrial > Soil > Riparian zone > Trees stand | place...
TAGCTGTCGGTCGCGATCGCCTCGGAGTTCCGGTACCGCTCGGTGTTGTTGTACTGCGCCAGCGCCTGCCACCCGGAGTTCGGGGGATTCGCGCCGGGCTTCTGCTGGATCTGGGCGTACAACGGCTTCAGCGACTTGTCGAGCGCGACGTCTCCGGCCTGCGGCTTGCGCCAGGTCTTGCCCTCCTTGCCCCAGAAGGCGTTGATCTGCCCTTCGTCGGTGAACATGTAGTCGAGCAGCTTGATCGCCTGGATCTGCTCCTCGGGGGTGGCCTTGTTCGTCAGCACGAAGGTCGCACCCGGCGCGCTCGGGAAGTTGTACCCGGTGTGGTTCACGCCCTGCGGTCCGGTGAGCGGCGGTACGGCGTCGTACTGCTTGTCGCGACCGTCGGTGGCGCCGATGCTGACCGCGATGCCCAGGTGCAGGACGGTGGCCGAGCCGAGGATCGGTACCTTGCCGCTGTCACCCTGCTGCTGCAGCGCGTCCGGGTTCTGGGTGAAGGCGCCCTTGTCGATCAGACCTTCCTTGTACAACGAGTTCAGGTACTTGAGGCCCTCCCGCCAACCATCCTTGTTGGCCTGCAGGTCGACCTTGCCGTCCTTCAGCACCAGGGTCGAGTTGTTGTTGCCGCTGGTGCCCTGCGGGTTGTAGATGAAGGCGTTCATGAAGTACGGGATCAGCGCGTCGCGCACACTCGCGCTGAGCGGGATCTCGTCGGCCTTGCCGTTCCCGTTCGGGTCCTGGGTCTTGAACGCCCGGAGCACCTTGACCATGTCCTCGGTTGTTTTCGGCTGCTCGAGCCCGAGCTTCTTCAGCCAGGTGGTGTTCATCCACAGCTTGCCCTGGTACGTGCAGTGGTAGCAGTCGACCCACTGCGGCAGCCCGTAGATCTTGCCGTCCGGCGCGGTCGCCATCGCCTTCCACTCCGGCTCCGCGTCGAGGGCCTTCTTGACGTTCGGCGCGTACTGGTCGATCAACTGGTTGAGCGGAACGATGACGCCCTGGCCGCCCAGCTTGAGTAGTTCGGCCGGGGTGAACTGGTCGACCCAGGGGATCAACAGGTACAGGTCCGGATAGTCACCACTGGCCAGGGAGATCTGGCGCTTCTCCTTGGCCGGCCCCGCGTCGAACGTCGTGTTCTGCCACTTCATGGTCAGGTTGAACTTCTCCTTCACCACCTTGGTGAAGTCGTTGGTCGCCAGGTTCCAGTCGGCCGCCTGAGGTGCGAACACATCGAGGGTGACCGCGGGATTCCCGGTGACCGTGGGCAACGGCTTGCTCTCGCCGGCGGTCGTCCCGGATCCGCTGCAGGCGGCCACACCGAGTGCCAGCACACCGAGCCCGGCGACTGCGGCGGACCTGGTTCTCCTGAGCTGAGTTGTCATGTTGTCCCTCACAGGGGTAGAGGTAGCGCGAAGGATCAGCCCTTGACGGCGCCGATCATGATTCCCTTGGTGAAGTAGCGCGCGACGAACGGATAGATGAGCAGCACCGGCACACTGGCCACGACGATCAGCGAGTACTTGAGCAGATCGGCCAGTTGCTGCCGCTGCAGAACGACGGACGCGTCGATCGCCCCGCCGCTGTAGGTGTTGAGGATCAGAATGTTGCGCAGCACGAGTTGCAGCGGGAACAGATCCGGGTTCTTCAGGTAGATCAGCGCGTCGAAGTACGAGTTCCACTGCATGATCGCGTACATCAGCGCGACGACGGCGATCATCGGCTTGGCCAGCGGAATCACCACCGACCAGAGGAACCGCAGGTCGCCGCAGCCGTCCAGCTGCGCCGCCTCGACCAGCTCCTCGGGAATCACCGTGCGGAAATACGTCCGGGCGATGATGACCTGCCAGACCCCGATGGCCTGTGGAATGATCAGCGCCCACCGGGTGTCCAGCAGGCCGACCTGCTGGACCACCAGGTACGTCGGGATCAGCCCGCCGGTGAACAGCATCGTGAAGAGGATCACGCTCATCACCAGGTTCCGGCCGACCAGCGTGCGCCGCGACATCGGGTACGCGATCGCGATCGTCATCACGACACTGACCAATGTGCCGACCACCGTATAGAACAAGGAGTTCGCGTAGCCCTGGATGATCTGCGGGTTCTCGAACACCGCCTGATACCCGCGCATCGAGAACTCCACCGGCCAGAACAGCACCCGGCCCGACGACACCGCCTCCGGGCTGCTGAACGAACTCGCCACGATGTACAGCAGCGGCAGTACCACGACGGCCAGGAACACGATCAGCAGCAGGTAGACACAGAACATGAAGATCCGGTCCGTGCGCGATTCGCGGATCCGCCGGGTCCGGGCCGCCTTGCGCTCGGTCCGCGGCGTCACCCGGGTCTCGGTCTCGCTCGTCGTGCTCATGACCACAGTCCGTTTCCGGTGATGCGCTTGGCGACCATGTTGACCACCAGCAGCAGGACCAGGTTGATGACGGAGTTGAACAGACCGACGGCGGTGGCCAGGCTGAAGTCCGCGTTCAGCAGTCCGGTCTTGTAGACATAGGTGGCGATGATCTCGGACTCACTGAGATTCAGCGGGTTCTGGAACAGGAACGCCTTCTCGAAGCCGATCGCCATGATGTTGCCGACGGCAAGTACCAGGATGATCACCGCGGTCGGCATGATGCCGGGCAGGTCGACGTGCAGGATCCGCCGCAGCCGGCCGGCGCCGTCGACCCGGGCGGCCTCGTGCAGGGCCGGGTCGATGCCGGCCAGCGCCGCGAGGTAGATCACCGCGGAGTACCCGGTGGTCTGCCAGACATCGGACCAGACGTAGATGTGGCGGAAGTAGTCCGGATTCCCGAGAAAGTCGATCGCCGGTACGCCGAAGAAGCCGAGCCCCTCGTTGACGATGCCGAGCCGCGGTGAGAGCACCAGGATCGTCATCGAGACGACCACCACGGTGGAGATGAAGTACGGCGCGTACGTGACCAGCTGGACCGTCTTCTTGAACAGGCCCATCCGGATCTCGTTCAGTGCGAGCGCGAGAATGATCGCCAGCGGGAAGCTGGCGGCCACCGTGTAGACCGACAGCAGGAAGGTGTTCTTGAGCAGGGTCCAGAACACCGGGTTGGCGAAGAACAACTCGAAGTTGCGCCAGCCGATCCACTCGCTGCCCCAGATGCCGGCCACCACGTTGTAGTTCTTGAACGCCAGCACGGCGTTCGACATCGGGATGTACTTGAACACCACGAACCAGATCAGCGGCACGACCATCAGAAGATAGAGCGTCCAGTGCCGCCGCAGACTCCGGCCCACACCGGTGAGGGTGGTGCGTTCCCGTCGCCGGCGCCGTCGCGGCGGGGTTGCCACCTCGCCGAGCGGCGGGGGGATGCTTGTCAGGGCTGTCATCAGGGGTTGCCTCCTCCCTCGGAGCGGTCAGCGCAAGCTGAGGTGGTGAGCTGTCCCGGCGCTCAGCCGCACCGTGATCCGCTCATCGCGGTACCGGACGATCCGTTCCTGGTCGCGATCCGCGGTCAGCGCCACATCGAAGCCATTCGTGCTCCAGGCGATGTCGACCGTGACGCCACCGCGGGCACGAAGACCGGTCACCCGGCCGGCGGGCCAATCGTCGGGCCGGGCCGGCAGTACCTCCAGCTCGCCGGTATGGCTCTGCAGCAGCATCTCGGCGATCCCCGCCGTCGCTCCAAAGTTGCCGTCGATCTGGAACGGCGGATGGGCGCAGAACAGGTTCGGGTAGACACCGGCCCCGCTGCCGACGTAGTCAGTGCCGGTACCACCGGCCGGCCTCAGAAACGCCCGTACCAAGCGGTGCGCACCAGCAGCGTCGCGCAACCGCGCCCGCAAGTTGATCTTCCAGGCCAGCGACCAGCCAGTGGCTTCGTCACCACGCAGGTCGAGCGTACGTGCGGCGGCTGCAGCAAGAGCCGGTGTGCTGTCCGGCGTGATCGCGTCACCGGGATGGAGGCCGATCAGGTGTGACATGTGCCGGTGGTGCGGGTCTTCCTCGGGCAGATCCGCGGCCCACTCCTGTAGTTGCCCTCGGCTACCAATCGGCGGATCCGGGATCCGCTTGCGGGCCAGAACGAGCTGCTCCACCAGCGGATCGATCACGCCCACGAGCCCGGCGGTCTCCACGCACCGGTCGAACAGGTCCGCGATCAGCGCCAGGTCCATCGTCGACGAGAGCGTGACCGAGGCAGGCTTGCCGTCGTCGGCCAGGTAGTCGTTCTCCGGCGAGGTCGACGGCGAGGTCCCCAGGGTGCCGTCCGGCATTTCGACCAGCCAGTCGAGACAGAACTCGGCGGCTCCGCGTAGTACCGGCCAGGCTTGACCGAGGAACTCCAGGTCGCCGCTGAACGCGTAGTGATCCCACAGGTGGCGGGCCAGCCAGGCACCGGCCATCGGCCAGTTGGACCATCGCGGGTCGCCCTCGACCGGCAGGCTCCAGCACCACGCGTCGGCGTTGTGATGAGCTGTCCAGCCACCGCAGCCGTACCGCTCCTTCGCCGTCCGACGACCTGCCTCGGCGAGCTTGCCGATGTAGTCGAACAGCGGCTGGTGACACTCGGGCAGATTGGTCGTCTCGGCCGGCCAGTAGTTCATCTCGGTGTTGATGTTGATCGTGAAGTTGGAACTCCACGGTGGTCGCAGGATGTCGTTCCAGATTCCCTGCAGGTTCGTCGGCAGCCCGCCGGGACGCGAGCCCGCGATCATCAGGTAGCGGCCGTAGTTGAACACCAGGGCGGCCAACGCCGGGTCGTCGCCGTGCTGGGTCAGCCGTACGTCGGTCGGCAACTCCTCGCATCCTGGCGACCCGGTCAGCTCGAGCGACGATCGGCGGAACAAGGCCTGGTGATCCGCAGTGTGCTCGGCGACAAGCTCGTCGTACGGGCGTTGGATCGCGGCAAGCACGGTTTCGTCGGCGGCTGCCCAGCACTGCTCGGCCGTCCGCGTCGGTGAAGTCGAGGGTCCGTCATACCCGGTGGCTGTCGAGAGGATCAGGGTCAGCTCATCGGTTCCCCGGATGGTGAGACCGGTGTCGTCGGCAGTCACCTCGCCGCCAGTCCTCGCACGCAAGGCGATCGCCGCGGCCATCCCGCGATCGGGGCCCTCGGAGTACCGGATCGGCTCCGGTACGTCGCGATGCGGCGGTGCGACATCAGCCGGCGCCTGCAGCAACAGTCCTGCGCCGTCACCGGCCACGTGCGGTCGCGACCGCAGTTGCGAGGTGAGCCGCGCGGTGACGGTGAGCGCAGTGGGCTTCGACACGGTCAGGTGCACGACCAGTACTCCAGCCGGAGCACTCACGAACACCTCCTGCCGAACCGCCACTCCCCCGATCTCGTACTCCGTCAGCGCCGTCGCGGTATCGAGATCGAGCTGCCGGCGGTACTGCGCGACATCTCCGGCGTCCGGCGTGGAGCCGTCGACCGTGAGGTCGAGCAGCAGGTCGCCGAGGGGCAGATACGCCTGCGAGTAACCGGAGTGCAGTCCACCGGCCAGCTCGTGTGCGCGCCGGATGTCGCCATCGGCCAGCGCGGCCCGCACCGCTTGCACGGCCTCGGCTCCGACAGCGCCAAGGGGCTCTGCCAACAGGCGTGCGGTTTCCGGACTACCTGACCAGCAAGTCTCGTCGTTCAGGCCGATCCGGTCCGATCCGACGCCGCCGAAGCACATCGCGCCGATCCAGCCGTTGCCGAGCGGCAGCGCCTCCAGCCAACTGCCGGCGGGCCGGTCGTAGTACAGCCGGGTCAGATCACTCATCCCAGCACCTCCATCGCGGTGTGGCGGGTAATCATCATATGAATTGCTGGGATCGTAGCGCCGTGATGGCGCATGGTCCATACTGAAGCGGATCTGATCGGCAAATCATCTTATCTATCGCGGTAACAGGGGGTCACATGTCACGCATCACGTCGGTGGAGGTCGTCGACGTCCGCTTCCCGACCTCGCTCACCCGCGACGGCTCTGACGCGATGAACAAGGACGGCGACTACTCGGCGGCGTACGTCGTCCTGCACACCGATGACCCGGCGCTGACCGGGCACGGCTTCACGTTCACCATCGGGCGCGGCAACGACCTGTGCGTGGCGGCGGCCATCCAACGCGGCCGGCCGTTGGTCGGGCGGGAGGTCGACGAACTCTGCGCCGATCTGGGTGGGATCTACCAGGAGTTGCAGTCGGACACCCAACTGCGCTGGCTCGGGCCGGACAAAGGCGTGGTCCACCTCGCGCTGGCGGCGGTGATGAACGCGGTCTGGGATCTGGCAGCCCGACGCGCGGGCAAGCCGCTGTGGCGACTCCTGGCTGATATGTCGCCCGCGGAGTTGGTCGCGGCGGCCGACCTGCGGTACCTGTCGGACGTACTGACTCCCGAGCAAGCGATCACTCTCCTTGCTGACAAGGAGCCTGGCCGCGCGCAGCGGATCAAGGAACTCGAGATCACTGGGTACCCGTGCTACACCACCTCAGCGGGCTGGCTCGGGTACTCCGACGACAAGTTGCGCCGGCTCTGCGAAGAGGCCGTTGCCGAGGGCTACAAACACGTCAAGCTCAAGGTGGGCGCCGACCTGGACGACGACCAGCGCAGGTGCGCGATCGCCCGCGAGGTGCTCGGCCCCGACGGACATCTGATGATCGACGCCAACCAGGTCTGGGACGTACCGGAGGCGATCGCCTGGACCCAGGCGCTGGCGCCCTTCGACCCGCTGTGGATCGAGGAGCCGACGCATCCCGACGACATCCTCGGGCATGCCGCGATCCGGCGTGCGGTCGCGCCGATCGGCGTCGCCACCGGCGAGCACGGGATGAACCGGCTGCTGTTCAAGCAACTGTTCCAGGCCGGGGCGATCGACTATTGCCAGCTTGATGCCGCCCGGCTGGGCAGCGTCAACGAGGTGCTTGCCGTCTACCTGCTGGCCGCTTCGTTCGGCGTACCGGTGTGTCCGCATGCCGGTGGAGTGGGCCTGTGCGAGCTGGTCCAGCATCTGTCGATCTTCGACTACGTCGCGGTCTCGGCCTCGCTGGACGGTCGCGTCACGGAGTACGTCGATCACCTGCACGAGCACTTCACCGACCCTTGCATCGTCCGGAACGGCGCCTACGTGCTGCCCTCCGCTCCCGGTTACAGTGCCGAGATGCGTAGACCGTCACTCGCGAGGTACACCTTCCCAACCGGGGCCTACTGGGCGTCGGGAGAGACTGCGGAGTCAGTGGCATGACAGCCCGCGTCGGACCGCACAGCGAGCCGAGCGCCCCGGCGGACGACGGCCGGACGACTGTTCGCGCCGGTGGCTCGCAGACCGACGTGGTCGTCCAGGGCATCAAGAAGCTGATCATCGACGGCGCGCTCCGGCGGGGCGACCGGCTGCCGGTCGAGAAGGATCTCGCCGAAGCGCTGGGAGTCTCCCGCGGGCCGCTGCGCGAGGGCGTCCGGGCGCTGTCCATGATGGGCGTGCTCGAGACCCGGCAGGGCGACGGTACCTACGTCACCGCTCTCGACCCCTCGTTGCTGCTGGCACCGATGGGGTTCGTGGTGGACCTGCAGGACCACAGTGGTGCACACCATCTGCACGCTGTCCGGAGAATGCTGGAGACGCAAGCGGCGGGACTGGCGGCGACCCGCATCACCGACGAAGCCCTCGCCATCGCGGATGAACTGCTGCGTCTGACCGAGGCTGAACTCGCCGACGGGGTACCGGACCACGAGACCCTGATCGACAACGACATCGCGTTCCACCGGGTGATCGCGGAGGCATCCGGCAACCCTGTCCTGGCCGCCCTGATCGAAGCCCTCGGCGGACGGACCACGCGCGATCGGCTTTGGCGCTCGATCAGCCAGGAAGGCGCCGACGAAGCCACCCACGGCGAACACCGGGCGATCCTCGACGCCCTGGCCGGCCACGACCCCGACCGGGCCCGCGTCCGGATGGCCGCCCACCTGTTCGGCGTCGAGGACTACCTCCGCGAACGCCCTCCTGGCCCTGATCTCTAGTTCTTGATTTAGCTGGTGGAGCCTGATTGCCGGACGTTGCCTGCCGAGTCCTTCGCCTCGCCCGCGACCTGGTGCGCCGCTGAGCGACTCTCGTCGGCAACGTCAGTAGCCGCCTGGGTGGCGGACTGCTTGACGTTCTCGGCCGCCTGCTGCGCCGGTTCCCGCAGATCTTCCTTGACCTCCTGGGCCAGTTGCGCGGCTTGCTCCTTCAGCGGGCCGGCCGCTTCCATCGCCTTGTCCTTGGTCTCCTGCGCCAACTCGCGTTCACGCGTCGACGCCGGCATCGCAGCAGCAGCGACCCAGCCAGCCGCAAACGCGATCAAGCCCGCGGCCAGCGGCGTACCGCGGGTCCGCTCGCGAGCCATGTCCGGTGCTGAGCTGACAGCGTCACCGACCTTGCCGCCCGCATCCTGCATGGTCGACACCGCCGAACCGGCCGTACCGCTCACCGATCCGCCGACCGACTCGGCCGAGCCCATCACGCGCTCCTTCAGCCGGTACGCCCCGGAGCGAGCCCGTTCGACCCGCCGGCCGACAACGCGGCCCGGGCTGACCTTCTCCGTCAAGGCGTCGACGTCGTAGCCGACGTTGCGCCGGGTCTGCTCGATGTTGCGCCTCAGCTCTTCCGGGTCTTCAGCCATTTCGCGTCCTCCTTGAGTGATTCGATCGCCTGGTCGGGCTTCGGGTTGACCTCCTGCAGTTCCTTGCGTCCGGTCATCGCCAGTGCCGCGGCGACGACTGCCCAGACGGCGGTCACGATCAGCGCGGCCCAGACGAGGTCCATCGCCTCGCCCAGCGCCCACATCACCGTGAGGGAAAGGAAAAGCGCCATCATCCAGCCGGCGAAGGCCGCGGCACCGAGCATCCCTGCTCCCTTGCCGGCCTTCTTCGCCTCCGCCTGGAGCTCGGCCTTGGCCAGCGCGAACTCCTGACGGGTGAGCTGTCCCAGGTCGGTACTGAGCTGGGTGACCAGCTCGCCGACCGAGTCGTCCGTCGACAGCCGGCTCTGCCTGCCGTCGGGTGGTGATCCGCCCACCGTCATCTCACTGCCCCAATCCGGGTCCGAACCTCGGCGTACCGGTGCTCATCGCTGGGCCTGGGCTACTCGTTGTACCTGAGCTGCTTGGTGAGCTCATGTTGCTCGGTGAGCTCATGCTGCTCGACGACTCGGTGTCGCCGGCGGCCAGCGCGCGGGTGAGGCGGCCGGCTACGACGCCGGCCGCCGCCGCGGCCAGCAGGAACGTGCCGGGCTTGCGCCGGGCGAAACCCCGAACCTCGTCCAGCAGGTCGCCAGGCTCGCGCTGCTGCAGGAAGTCGGCGGCCTGGTCGGTGAAGTCGGCGCCGTACCGGACCAGCTGAGCTCCCAGCCCGGACTGACCGTGCTCGGCCATCCCCCGCAGCTCGTCGCTCACCGAGCGCAGGCTGCCGGCGGCTCGTTCCTTCTGCTGGCCGGCCTGCGTGACCAGTTCGTCGCGCGTTTGGCCGGCCAGCCGGCGGGTCTGCTGCCGTGCGTCCGACGTCACCTCCGACGCCTTCTCCTTGACAGTTTCCGCGACGTCACGAGCGGCGCCGGCCGAGGTCTCCTTCAGCCGTCCGGCTTCGTCACGCGCCGCGTCGGTAACACCTTGGGTGGGCGGGCTCTCGGTCTCCGTCCGATGATTCGTCGTCATCTCTGTATCCCTGCCTCGCAACGAGTTCGAGGGCGGTGGCACACTGCCGTACCACCGCGAAATCTCGACCGCCGGTACCCACCGGCAAACTCGTTCAGGCAGCCGGGGTCAGCGGACCGCGAGCGCCTTGATCTGGGCCTCGGTCAGCACCCCCTGATAGGTCCGCGCGTCGTCGATCGCGCCGGCGAAGTGGTTGACGTGACCGCCCTGGTACTTCGCCCGCCCGACGTTGAAGCCGCCGGTCCCGTCGAACAAGGTGACCCCTTGGCTCGTCCCGGTCAGTTTCCCGTTGACGTAGAGGCGCAACTGACGCGCCCCGGCGTCGTACACCCCGGCCAGATGGGTCCATTGGTTGAGGGCAACCGGGCTGTCGGACAGCGCCGCGGACCACGGCGGCGCGTTATCGGCATCAGCCTGCATGCCGCCGAGCATCCACCGGTCCCGCGCAAGCGAGTACTGCAGGAA
>Ga0190275_10004417_pt1 | contig 10100 bp, 11 predicted proteins | sample Popmic550T_FD_133745 | JGI IMG/M metagenome (GOLD analysis project Ga0190275, IMG submission 133745) | Populus adjacent soil microbial communities from riparian zone of Yellowstone River, Montana, USA - 550 T | ecosystem: Environmental > Terrestrial > Soil > Riparian zone > Trees stand | place...
AGCGATCGTCGTGCTGAAGGGGGACGACACGCTCGTGGTCGAGCCGGCCGGGCTCACGGGCGTCAGCACGGGCAGCAGCCCGGGGCTCGCGACAGCCGGCACCGGCGACGTCCTGAGCGGCATCGTGGCTGCCTTCCTTGCGCGAGGACTCGATCCGTTCGAGGCGGCGTGTGCCGCGGTCAGGGTTCACGCCGAGGCCGGACGCGACGCGGCCGGGGCAGTGGGCGCAGGGTCGATGATCGCCGGCGACGTGGTGGATGCGCTGCCCGCTGTGATGCGCCGCGCGGCCTCCGTTGGTTCCTCCGGCTCCCACGGATGGGGACAGTAAGCTCACCGGCATGGCGGAACAGACCGTTGGCGACGTGATGGAGCGCGATCCCGTGACGATCGCGCCGGATGCCGACCTCGAGACGCTGCTCCGCATGTTGCGTGAGAACGAGCTGCCCGGGCTGCCCGTGGTCGAGGGCGACCGGCTCGTCGGCATCGTGACGGAGAGCGACCTGGTGCTGCAGGGCGACGACACGAGCCTGCACCTGCCGCATTACTTCCAGCTGTTCGGCGGGGTGGTGTTCCTCGAGCCGCTGCAACACCTCGAGGACCGCATCCGCAAGGCGTTCGCGAACAGCGTGTCGGACATGATGACCACCGACGTCGAGACGATCTCCCCGGACGCGACCGTGCACGAGGCGGCGCGCATGATCTCGAGCTCGGGACACAACCGCGTCCCCGTGGTCGAAGGCGACCGCCTGGTCGGCGTCGTGACACGGGTCGACGCCCTGGAAGCGCTCACCCGCGAGGGTTGAGCATGGCGGCCGCGCCCGCGCGCGCCTCACAGGCGACAGCAGCGCCCGGACGCGCGATCGCGTACGTGGACGCCGTCGCGGTGGAGCGCAACTGCGCGTCGCTGAAGCAGCGGCTGGGTGCGGCAGACCTGTGCGCGGTCGTGAAGGCCGGCGGTTATGGCCACGGCGCGACCGCGTGCGCGGCCGCTGCGGTGGCCGGGGGTGCGACGTGGCTCGCGGTCGCGACGGCCCACGAGGCGGCGGAGCTGCGGCGCGACGGGGTCGGTGAGCGGATCCTCGTGATGGGCGCACTGACACGCGCTGAGCTGGAGCTGGCGCTCGAGGCGGATGCCGACGTCGTGGCCTGGCGCGAAGGGTTCGCCCGCGCTGCAGCCGCGATTGCCTCACCGGACCGCCCCGCCCGTCTGCACGTGAAGCTCGACACGGGCATGGGGCGGCTCGGCACCTCCGACCCGGAAGAGGCCATGCGGGTCGCGGCGCTTGCGCAGTCCACCCGGGGCCTGGCAGTGGCCGGCCTGATGACCCACTTCGCGACCGCGGACGATCCGGAGTCGGGCTTCTTCGACGAGCAGCTGAACCGTTTCAAGCCGGTCGTCGAGGAGTTCAGGCGGGCGTACCCCGAGTGCGTCGTGCATGCTGCCAACAGCGCGGCGGTGCTGCGCAGCGGCGATGCGCACTTCGACATGGCCCGCTGCGGGATCTCGATCTACGGAATGGATCCGTTCGGCGTCGACCCGCTGGGACACGGCCTTGCGCCCGCGCTGTCGCTGCGCTCCTACATTGCGGACTTGAAGGAGGTGCGCGCGGGCGCCACCGTGGGCTACGGGCGCACCTGGTCGGCGCCCGCGGCCACGCACGTGGCGGTGCTGCCGATCGGCTACGGCGACGGCTACCGGCGCGGGCTGTCCGACTCGGCCGAGGTCCTGATCCGGGGACGCCGCCGGCCGGTCGTGGGCACGGTCAGCATGGACAACATCACGGTGGACGTCGGCTCGGACACGGACGTGCACCGCGGCGACGAGGCGGTCCTGATCGGCACGCAGGGCGACGATCGGGTGACCGCCGAGGAGCTTGCGCGCATCCTGGGCACGATCAACTACGAGGTGACGTGCGGGATCTCCCCCCGGGTGCCGCGCGTGGCCGGCACCACGTCGGACCCGTCTTGAGCGATCCCGTTTCGTCAGATCCCGTCTCGCGCATCGAGCGCTCGCCCGCCGTTCGCGTCGCGCGCTCGGCGCTGGCGGGCGAGCGGGCATGGCTTGTCGGCGGGCCCGTGCGCGATGCATTCCTCGACCGGCCGGTGGAGGACGTGGACATCGTCGTCGCAGGCGAGCCCGAGCGGGCCGCACGCGTTTTCGCGACGGCTGCCGACGCCCACCTATTCCCACTCTCGGAGCGCTTCGGCGCGTGGCGCGCGATCGCGCGGGATCGTTCGTGGCAGGCCGACCTCACGCCTCTGCGCGGCGACGGCATCGAGGCCGACCTCGTGCTGCGGGACTTCACGGTCAACGCGATGGCCCGGCCTCTCGAGGCGATCGGCACCCTTGTGGACCCGCATCGCGGGGAGGCGGACCTGGCGCAGGGTCTCCTGCGCGCCGTGACCGAGCATTCCTTCGAAGACGACCCCCTGAGGGTGCTGCGCCTGGCCCGCTTCGCATGCGAGCTGGGCTTCGACGTGGAACCCGCCACCGAGGCGCTCGCCCGGCGTGCTGCCCCCCGCATCGACGCGGTCGCGCCGGAGCGCTCGTTCTACGAGCTTCGCCGGCTCCTCGCCAGCGACGACCCCGTCGGCGGGATCGGCCTGGCCGACAGCACCGGCCTGCTGGCCCATCTGCTGCCGGAGCTGGATCGGCTGAAGGGAGTGGAGCAGAACCCCTATCACCACCTGGACGTGTGGGGGCACACACTCGAGGTGCTCGAGCGGCTCGTCGAGATCGAGCGCGAGCCGGACGCCGTGTTCGGTGCGCTGGGAGAGCGCATCGGCGCCGAGTTACGCCGTCCGCTGGGGGACGAGCTCACGCGCGGGCAGGCGTTGCGCCTGGGAGCGCTGCTGCACGACGCCGGCAAGCCGGCAACGCGGGCGATCAGCCCGGAGGGCCGTGTGCTGTTCTGGGGTCACGACGGTGTCGGCGCCGGCATGGCGCGTGAGGTGGTGCGGCGGTTGCACGGCAGCACCGCGCTGGCCGACTACGTCGCTGCACTGGCGCAGCATCATCTGCGCCTCGGCTTCCTCGTGCACGAGCGCCCGCTGGACCGCCGGCACGTGTACCGCTACATGCGTGCGTGCGAGCCGGTGGAGCTCGAGGTGACGGTGCTCTCCGCGGCCGACCGGCTGGCCACCCGCGGGCAGCGGACGCGCACCGAGGCCGTGGGGGACCACCTGGAGCTGGCCCGAGAGCTGGCCGCCGAGGCCGTTGCGTGGCGGGACCACCCACCGTCGCCTCCGGTGCGCGGCGACGTGTTGATCGCAGAGCTGGGGATCGAGCCGGGCCCCGAGGTGGGGCGGCTGCTCGAGATCGTCGAGGAGGCAGCCTTCGCGGGCGAGGCGCTCACGCGCGAGGAGGCGCTGGACGTGGCTCGCGCGGCTAGTCGAGCCAGTGCTCGTCGAGGCGCCTGACGACGCCCTCGCACAGCCGCACGCCGTCCGCCAGCGTCCCGTAGTCGACGTTCCCGGGCGTGTCGGTGCGCCAGTGGTAGTTGGACGGAGCCTTGTAATCGGTGACCGAGCCGAGGCAGGCGGACGGGTAGCCCTGCCTCAACGCGATCAGGCCATCCGTCGCGTTTCGCAGGCGCAGGTTCGGGAACAGCCAGATGCCCAGCTCCTCCGCAACCCGGTCGACCACGTCCAGGGCCGCGCGCGGATATTCGTTCATCACCAGCATGCCCTCGCCGCGGATCGCCGTCAGATGGGGAGACCCAACGGTGTCGACCGTCAGAACGAACGTGTCGCGCTGTTGCAGCGCGGGACCGTGCCGACGCATGAAGGCCCGCATGCCCTCCATGAAGGACTCCTCCGACCCGGTGGAGACGAGCAAGACGCGGACGCGGGCGGTCGGCCGCTCGGCGAGCCGGCGCGCCACCTCGAGCAGCGACACCACGCCGGTCGCGTTGTCGTTTGCCCCCGGCACCACCTTCGTCGAGCCGATCTGCCCGATCACGGCCGCAGCCCCGGCTGAGACGATGCCGCCGGCGATCCGGGCCGCCCGGCTGCCGGCGAGCGATCCCAGCGCGGCCAGCGCGGGGCCCCCGAAGACAGGAAACATCACCGGCGGGCTGGTGTCGCTGCGCTCGATCAGCGCCGGGAACCGCCGCCACACGAAGGCCGGGATCGCGGGGTGGAAGATCAGTCCGGACTTGGCGGCGTCGTGGTGGGCAACGAGCACGACCGTCCGCTGCACATCCTGGGGGCCCATCTCCGCGACGACGTTGAAGGTGTCGCGTTTGGGCAGGAACCGACGGGTGTAGTGCTTTCCCCCGGTGATGTCGTCCCACACGCCCGCGGCGGCGGCGCCCGCGAGCACACCGCCGGCGACGCGGCTGCGTCCGCCCGCCAGCGCGCCCAATGCCGCGCCGACGCTGAGCAGCGTCAGCGGGCCCCAGTAGCCACCGTGCGCACGGCCGGTCTCGACTTGTGCACGGGCGCCATGCTCTCTCATCCTGCCGGCCACCCACTCGGCGGCCTCTCGCTCACCCTCCGACGCCGAGGGGCGGTGGATCGACGCCAGCTCGGTGACCTGCTCGCGCAGCCGCTCCGCCGTCGCGGTCACGGCAGCTTCAGGGCATGACCGGCATACAGGAGCGACCTGTCCCGGGTCTCCCGGAACCTGTTTCGCGCTCCGAACTCTCCGTAGGTCATGTCTCCTCGCGCGCGGCGCCGCATGTCCATCACCAGCGACACCGGGTTCCGCGCGGGCCCGATCCCCACGATGTCGCGGTTCTCGAGCCCGGCGCGGGCCATCGTGGCCACCAGGTCGCGCGGCCTGATGAACATGTCCCAGTCGTGGAGGTTCGGCTCCATCAGGGCGGTCGAGCGCCATTCCTGCATCAGCTTGATCAGCACCAGCTTGCTGCGCCGCGTGCGGTTGATCGTGTCGTAGAGGTAGACGCCGCCGGGCTTCAACACCCGTGACGTCTCGCCCAGAACGCGGTCGAGGTCGTCCACGTGCTCCAGCACGTCGCAGCAGTACGCGATGTCGAAGGACTCGTCCGGGAACGGAAGCTGCTCGCCGGCGCCGACCGTGTACTCGATTTCGAGGCCCTCGGACTCGGCGTGCGCGCGGGCCGTCGCGACGGACTCGGCGGACGGGTCGATGCCGGTCACACGGAATCCGAGGCGCGCGAACTCCTCTGCCAGCAGGCCGCCGCCGGAGCCGACGTCGAGCGCGGTCCTGCCACGCGGGTCGATGCCGAGCTCCTCGACCAGCACGCGGCGCATGTATCCGAACCGGGCGGGGTTGATGCTCGTGCGCAGCAGGCTGAGCACCGAGTCGTCGTTCCACCACGTGTCGGCAAGGCGGTCGTAGAGCTGGTTGTCGACTGGCATGGCCGGCGCCGCAGCATAGACAACTGACGCTCGCCGGTAATCTTGCGCGCGTGGCCGACCGGGACCCGAACTGCATCTTCTGCAAGGTCCTTGCGGGGGAGATCCCCTCGGAGGAGGTGGACTCCGACGCGCGCACCGTCACGGTGATGGACATCAACCCCGCCACGCGCGGGCACGTGGTCGTCATCACACGGACCCACTCGGAGAGCCTGATGGAGCTGGACGACGAGGACCTGCTTGCGGCGATGCGCACGGCCCGCCGGGTCGCGGAGCGCATGCGCGCGACGCTCGGGCCCGCAGGCTTCAACATCCTGCACAACATCGGCCGCGCGGCATGGCAGTCGATCTTCCATTTCCACGTGCACGTGATCCCGCGCTACGAGGACGACCCGCTGCAGCTGCCGTGGGTCCCAGGACCCGCCGACCCCGCCGAGCTCGCGCAGACTGCAGATCAGATCAGGGGCGGTGGGGCGCCGTCAGGCTAGGTGGCAACCCGCATCGGTAACCTTCCCGCCGCATGTCCAAGGAAGAGAAGATCGAGATGGAGGGGGAGATCGTGGAGGCGCTGCCGAACACGATGTTCCGCGTGAAGCTCGACAACGACCACATGGTCCTGGGCCACATCTCCGGCAAGATGCGCCGTCACTACATCCGCATCCTGCCGGGCGACCGCGTGAAGATCGAGCTTTCCCCCTACGACCTCGAGCGCGGCCGCATCACCTACCGGTACAAGTAAACGGCGTCACACGGGGGTCGCCTGTGCCATCGGGGGCACGGCGTTCACGTGCCGGCGGTCCGTGACCTGCTCGAGCAGCTCGGCAACGTCGAGCAGCCGCTCGGGGTCGCGCCATTGGGTCATCAGGTGGAGCCCGGCCGGAAGCCCGGCGCGCGTGAGGCCGACCGGCGCCGACAGCGCGGGCGCGCCGGTCAGGTTCGCTATCCCGCCCATGCGGACGTTCGCGTAGTCGGCCGGAACCGGTCCCGAGGGAAGCCGCACGGTGGTGTCCTCGATCGACGGCGCGGGGGCCGCCACCGTGGGCCAGGCCAGCACGTCCGCCTGAGTGCCCGCTTCCACGAGCGACCGGCGCAAGGTGGCGCGCACGGCATCGGCGCGCACCAGCGCCTCGGCCGGGATCAAGGACCGGTACTTCGACAGGGCGCGGCCGATCGGGGACAGGTCCGGCTCGTGCTCACGCGCCGCCTGCGGCGGCACGACCGCGGCGTCCTCGAGCCACAGCCTCAGCACCGTGGCGATGCGCGCGTGCTCGATCCCCTCCAGATGCACCTCCGTGACGGCCATGCCGGCCTCACACAGCTCATCGACCGCGGCCTGGCACAGCTCGGCGATCTCGGGGTCCACGTCATCCCAAAAGTCGGGGACGATCCCCAGTCGCAGGCGTTGCGCGCGGCGGCCCTCGAGCGGCCTGCCGACCAGCGCCTCGGCGAGCAGCCGTGTGTCGCCCGTGTCCCGGCACAACGGCCCGGGGGCGCTCATCGACGAGTACGCGTGGGTGTATCCGTCAGATGGGACCAGGCCCCATGTGAGCTTCAGGCCCGTTACCCCGCAGTAGGCCGCCGGATAGCGGATCGACCCGCCACCGTCGGTGCCGACCGCTCCGGCCACGAGCCGGGCCCCGACCGCGGCTGCTGAACCACCGGATGACCCGCCGCCGCAGCGCGCCGGGTCCCAGGGGTTGCCACAGGGGCCGTAGGCGGAGATGTGTCCGGTCGATCCTGCGCCGTGCTCGTGCATGTTGGTCACGCCGACCACCACCGCGCCCGCATCTCGCAGGCGCCGGTACACGGCCGACTCGCCCGCCTCGACGCCGGTCACGTTGCCCACCGAGCCGTCCCGCGGCGCGCGCCAGGGCAGCGCGAACATGTCCTTGACCGCCACGGGCACGCCGTGCAGGGGGCCCTCGGGCGCTTCGTTGAGCATTTGCGCGGACTCGCTCGCGAACCTGTCGACGATCGAATTCAGCTCGGAGTCGCGCTCACCGATCCGGGATAGCGTGGCTTCGAGCAACTCGGTCGCATCGAGCTCACCGGTGGCAATCGCGCGCGCCTGCTCCCGCAGCGAGAGGTCCTGCGGGTGGTCCGCCCCCGCCGGGCGCTCGCCTATCGCTGCGGATGTCATCGGGTCACCTCAGCACGTCCCGTGCCGCTCGGCGGCCGAGAAGGGTCGCAGTCGTGCTCGACGGGCGCGGCGCTGAGGTCGGCCGACATGAGTGCTTCACGATCTGGGCCGTAGACAGCATCGGCCACCCTGATCACGGCGATGTCCGTGTCGTCGACCTCCGTTCCCGCCCGCGCAAGCGCGCTGCGGACGAAGGTCGCGAATTCGTCGTCCACGGCGCAGACCCTAACCGACCGGTGGGTCAGGTCGGCAGGCCCATGGGCCCTCGCATCGAACATCCATACTGCGATGACCCGTCCAGGCTGCGGAACTTGCAGGCCGATCGTGTGTTCGAGCGCATGATGCACTCCACCATCCTCCGCCTCGCGCTGCTTGCGTGCGCGGTGCTCGCGTGCGCGGCAACCGCGATTGCGGCCGTGCAGACGCCGGGCACGGCCAGCAAGTCGATCGTGCTGGGGAAGACTCCCAGCTACCCGGAATCCGGCTGTCCCGCCGCCAACGCGTGCGAGGTGGTCGCGCGGGTGACGGGCATCCAGATGCGCGCGGCCGGCGTGAATCACCCGTTCCGCTCCCCGGTCACCGGCCAGCTGGTCGCATGGTGGCTGAAGCTGCCGGCGATGCGGCCCACGCAGATCAGCACGTTCAACTCGCTCTTCGGGGGCGAGCCGGCGGCCCGGGTCGTCGTGCTGCGGCGAGGAGTGCGCGGCCGTTTCCGGCTCGTGCGCCAGAGCGGCACCCAGTCCCTGCGAGCGCACCTCAGGAGCAGCGGCCGCGTGCGCTACCGGCTCGCGGAGCCGCTGCGCGTCAGGCAGGGCGACTACGTCGGTCTCACCGCGGTCACCTGGCTACCGGCGTTTGCGGTCAACCTCGACGCGGCCGGCAACGCGTGGCTGGCGAGTCGTCCGAAGAGGCGCTGTGCGACGCCGTCGAGCAGCAGGCCGGAGCGCTTCAAGGAGTACTACCGTCGCACCGACGCCCAGCTCGAGTCGAGCACCGCGCAGGAGTACCGCTGCAACTACCAGACGGCTCGCCTTCTGTACTGGGCCCGGATCGTGCCCGACGCACCCGCCGGCACCTCCTGAACCCGTCCTGTTAGCAGGCGCCGGGGTTCTCCTGGCAGAACTGCTCGAATCGCTCGGCGGGGCTTCCGCTCGGGGGCGGTGTGTCGTTCTGCGGGCTGTCGTCGGGCGCGGGCGTACCGCCGCTGTCGCCGCCGCCGGTGGCGGGTGGCGCGTCCGGGGCCGTGGTGCCCCCGGATTCTTCGGTGGTCGTCTCCTGCGTGGTCGTGCGGTCGTTGCGTGTGCCCGAGCCGAGGTCGGAGGAGCCGGGAAGCGGCGTCAGCTCGGGGACCGACCGGCTGCTGTCGCCACCACCGCCGTCATCGCCTGAGCTTGCGACCACCACACCCACGATCAGGCCGGTGACGATCGCCGCAATGCCCAGCACGACCAGGCGGCGCATGGCGACTCAGCGCCGCTGCCCGAGGGCGGGCATGCGCCTGCGGCAGTACGGGCAGTCGCTCAGGTCCCGGCCGGCGAGCTGATCGCAGTGGGGGCAGATGCGCAGGAACTCGGGGGCGCGAGGCAGGTTCGAGGGGCTGCTGGAGGTCGGGACCAGCTTGGCGACCATGTCCATCCGCTCGCCGGTGACACGGTCGTAATAGGCGACGTCTTCGTCGGGCCTGCCGCCGTCGACCGCCACGGTTGCCTCCCTCCCCGATGCGGGCGCGCGCAGCCGGTACCGCTCTGGCCGTCTCACGGCGAGGCAAGATAGCAAGCCGCCGCCCCGCCTCCTCTCCGGGGGCTCGTGCCGGACTTCTCGTCACGGCGTTTCCATAGACTCGGCCGGGCGTGCGAATTCTCATCTTTCACGGCTACCTGCTCCGCGGAACAGGCTCGAACGTGTACAACGTCGAGCTGGCCGAGACGCTCACCCGGCTCGGCCACGATGTTCACCTCCTCTGCCAGGAGGGGCGTCCCGAACAGCTTGGTTTCGTCGACTCAGTCGGCTCGTGGGAGGACGGTGCGCTCGTGGTGGACGACGTGCGACGCCCCCCGCACGCGGGGCGCTGCACCGTGTACCGGCCCGACATCGGTGGCCTGCTGCCCGTATACGTCTACGACGACTACGAGGGCTTCGAGGTGCGCACGTTCGACCGGCTCGACGACGAGCAGCTGGCCCGCTACCTCGACTCGAACGTGCGCGCCGTGCGCGACGTGGCCGCGGCCGCGGACATCGAGGCTGGTTTTGCGAACCACGTGCTGATGGGCCCGGTGATACTCGCGCGCGGCCTCGGCGACCTGCCGTACGCCGTGAAGGTGCACGGCTCGGCGCTCGAATACACGCTGAAGCCGCACTACAAGAGGTTCGCCCCGTACGCGAGCGAAGGCCTCGTGCCGGCCCGGGCGGTCCTGGTCGGGTCCCGCCACACGGCCGAGAGCCTGTGGGCGGCAATGCCGCTCGAAGACCTGCGCGAGCGCACCTTCCTCAGCCCGCCCGGGGTGGATACGCGCACGTTCGCGCCCCGCGAGCCCGAGGAGGCGCTGGCGGGCCTCGATGCGCTCGAGCGGTGGCTCGGCGCCGCGCAGCGCGACGGTTTCGGGCCGGCGGCGTCCAA
>Ga0190275_10004418_pt1 | contig 10099 bp, 9 predicted proteins | sample Popmic550T_FD_133745 | JGI IMG/M metagenome (GOLD analysis project Ga0190275, IMG submission 133745) | Populus adjacent soil microbial communities from riparian zone of Yellowstone River, Montana, USA - 550 T | ecosystem: Environmental > Terrestrial > Soil > Riparian zone > Trees stand | place...
CCGTCCAGGGTGAATACCCGGAAAGGTAAGCGGCCCCGCACTCCGAGCCCGAACTGTCGCTGCGTTTCGTAGTAGCCGATTTCGACGACCTGGCGGAATGTGCTCCAGCCAGCGACGTTGACCAGCTGATTTCGATGTGGCGGCGTGAAGATTTCGTAGCCGTCGGCATCACCGATGTTCGTTGGCACCATGACTTCCAGGAATGCTCCGCCTAGCAACGGAACTGCCGGGCCTCGTCCGCTGACGCCGTATTCCGCTAGCGCGTCGACATACTGCACCCGGTAGCCGGGACGCGAGCCGAGCACGTCGATGACGAGCCGGTCATAGCAGTCGTGCCGACCGGCCCGGACGTTGTCCACGGCGCTGCCGTCGGCTGGCTGGGTGAACCAGTCCGGGACACCCGACGCCGACCTTGTCTGGGGCATGGAACCCCAGTGAATTCCGCAGTAGGGGGCGGTTGCCGTCACTATCACCGAGTTGACCGACGAGGCAGATGCCAGCGACGGGCCGGCGAGCCCGATACCAGCCAATGCTGCCATTGCCGTGGCTGTTCTCAAGAACTTTCGCGTGGTCATTTGTTGGGTCCTGATCTTCCGTCACAACGAGTGAAGGGCTTCACCACTTGTGCGCGACGTCAACCACCAGCCGTTGCCCATCACCAGGGCCAACGAGCACGAACGCCCGCATTGGCAGCCTTGCGCGAACGCCCAGTCCGAAGGTGGTTTGTCCCTCGAAGCTGCCCCCGAATGCGACCTGTCGAAAGGTTCGGTACCCGGCCACGTTCGTCAGCTGGTGCGAATGCGCCTGGTCGATCGGGCTGTAGGTGATCATCCCAGTATTGATGTCGTAGGCGGGCGCGCGCGCAATGATCTGAATCTTCGCTCCGCCAGCCAAGGCGATGAGACTCCCTCGCCCTTCGGTGAAAACGTTGTCGACGTAACGGACGTCGTAGCCAACGGGACCTGATCCCTTGATGTCCACAACCAATCGGTCGTAACACTCGTGCCGACCGGTTCGGAGGTTGGAAATCGTTTCCGTTGGACCACTGGCCGCGACGTCTTTGGGTAACGACCCCCAATAGACGACGGGACAGGTGGGGCTGGTGGCACTCGCCGTTGCATTGCCGGCCACGGCGGGGACTGCCAGTGCTGCGCTCAGAACAATGGCGCGGATGATGGGTCGGATAGGGCTCATAATGGCCCTCCTTTCAGGATGCAAGGAGGACGTTGAAAGCCCGATGTGGGTTGCGTCACAATCTGGTTACCGCCGTCGTATTGTGCAGGAGTGGATGGGACCGCGGCGCTCGATCGCTGCAGTCCCCGCGCGCGGGAAGTGGTTTCGACCGCACCGCCCGCCCGCGGTCTTCGAGTCGGGGTCGTCCCCGGATACACCGGCGACACCAACGAACGCACCCTGTACCTCATCACCCCCAATCCCGGTGACCGGCGACCCGATCGGCTACCGCCCGCTGCGGGAATGGCCGTGGTGATCCGGACCAAGGACGCCGGCATCGACCGGCTGGTCTCAGCAAAGAGGAGCAACCGGGCCTTGACATTGTTTCCAATAGTGGCAATAGTTAGCGCATTAGAGAATCAACCGTAGGGAGTTTTGTCATGGACGACGAGGTCTTCACGTCAGCGGTGTCCTATCGAGACCCGAAGGCTGCGCTGCAGTGGCTGGAGAGGGCATTCGGCTTCGAGATCACCATGGCGATCGATGGGCCGCCCGAGAGTCCCGAGATGGGCCACTACGAAATGAGCTGCCAGGGTCGGGGCCGCATCATGATCGGAGCCGAATGGGACGACTGGCTCAGCAGTCCCGCCGGCGTGGGCGGCAAGAACACCCAGACCGTGCATGTCCACCTCTCCGACGGTCTGGATGAGCATTGCGAGCGGGCCCGCGCGGCCGGGGCAACGATCGCCGTGGAACCCGACGACCAGTTCTACGGGGATCGCACGTATCGGGCCATCGACCCAGAGGGCCATCGTTGGACGTTCGCCGCGAAGGTCCGCGAGGTCAGCAAGGCGGAGGCCGAGGCGGCCATCGGCCAGCCCATCCTGGCCACCAACTGGGCGTGAGTTCGCCGGAGCAACTCGATCAGACGTTGGCCGCGCTGGCCGACCCGGTCCGGCGGCGGGCGGTCGAACTGCTGGCATCGCGCCCGCACCGGGCCGGCGAGCTGGCGGAGGCGTTGGGTGTCGCCCCGCCGGCGATGAGCAAACACCTGCGGATCCTGCGTCAACGCGGGATTGTCAGTGAGCAGAGCCCGGATTTCGATACCCGGGTCCGGATCTATTCGCTGCGGTCGGCTCCGATGGCGGACCTTCGGTCCTGGTTGGCCGCGGCCGAGCGGGGCTGGGCGCAGCAGTTGACTGCCTTCGCCGAGCATCTCGACAACAAGCATCTCGGGGTCGACCAGTGAACAACCCCCCGTCCCGCGTGCTGGTCGCCATGCGGGTCGACGCCACCCCGGAGCGGGCCTTCGCCGCCTTCACCGCCGAGATCGGCCGGTGGTGGCGTCCCAACCAGCTGTTCCAGTTCTCGACCGGACGCGTTGGCACACTGGCCTTCCAACCGGGGCCGGCGGGCCGGCTGGTGGAGACTTACGACGACGGCAGCTCATTCGTCGTCGGCGAGGTACGCACCTGGGACCCGCCACACCACCTGGCCGTTGGCTGGCGACAGGCGTCGTTCGCGCCGGATCAGGACACCGAGCTGCACGTGCGTTTCGAGCCCATCCGCGGCCAAACTCGGGTGACCGTCGAGCATCTCGGTTGGGATGGCATTCCGCAGCGGCACGCCGCCCGGCACGGATTCCCGCTGGCCACGTTCCAGCTGCGATTTGCGCAGTGGTGGCAGATGCTGTTGCGTGGCCTGGCCGAGGTTGCCACCGACAAGCGTCCATAGGCTGTCGCAGCGCTACCGGTGGATCGGCCGGCCCCGTTCGTCGGGCACGCCCGACTTGCGAAGGAGCTAGGTCGTCATCTGGTCGCGCCGGTGGCGGGTCGCCGCCGACCGGAGCGTCAAACCTCTCCATTTGTTCAGTCACCATCCCAAACCTCGGCAGTGGGTTTGAGCCAAGTACCCCGGTCCGGCCGTCCGGTGGCGTAGCGTTCCGAATAGAGGCCCTCAGACGTGGAGTCCGATCCGAGTCTGGTTTCTGCTTCGGCCAGCACGTCCCGCGCTGACCGCAATCGGGCATGTGAGCACCGGCGTTCGGCGCGTCGCGGAGTTCCCAGTGGACAACTCCACTGATGTGGTGACCGATCCCGACCCCGGCCCGGACACCAGCAGTGATGTGACGTTCCCGGATCTGCCGCGACTGGAGCTCGATCAGCTGCTCACCCAGCTGGTGGACCGGGCCGGTGAGGTGCTGTCGACCCAGGGCCGATTGCGCGGACTGTTGCGGGCGAACCAGACCATCAGCGTGGATCTCGGCTTGCCGGTCGTGCTGCGGCGGATCGTGTCCGCTGCACGTGAGCTGGTCGGCGCCCGGTACGCCGCGCTGGGGGTGATTGCATCGGATGGCCTGCTGGCGGAGTTCGTACACGTCGGGATGGACCCCGGCACAGTTGCCAGGATCGAGCACCTCCCCCAGGGCAAGGGCCTGCTCGGGGCGTTGATCGCCGATCCCCGGCCGATTCGGTCACGGACCATCGCGGAGGATCCGCGGTCCTCGGGCTTCCCCGATGGGCATCCGCCGATGAGCAGCTTCCTGGGTGTGCCGATCCGCGTGCGGGGCGTCGTTTTCGGAAACCTGTACCTCACCGAAAGCGTCCACGGGACGTTCAGCGCGGAGGACGAGGAACTGGCCAATGCATTGGCCGCAACCGCGGGCGTGGCGATCGAGAACGCTCGGCTGTACCAGGCGGCCCAGACCCGTCAGCAGTGGCTACAGGCATCCACGGCAATCACCAGGCGGTTGCTGTCCGCCGATCCCGGTCGGCCGCTGGAGTTCATCGCTGAACGGAGCCGGTCCATCGCCGACGCCGACCTCGTCAGCGTCCTGTTACCGATCCCGGGGCGCGCCGGGGAGCTACGGGTCGAGGTGGCCGACGGCACCGGGGCGGCGGAGTTGCTGGGCCTGCGGGTCCCGATCGTCGGCTCCTTTGCGGGTCGGGTCTACCGCACCGGGGAGCCGCTCCGAGCCGCAAACTCGCGTGCCGAACCGCCGCTGGTCTTCGTCGGCGGTGGAGCGTTGGACATCGGCCCGGTGCTGGTTCTGCCGCTGTTGGGTTCACAACGGGCGGTGCAGGGAGTGCTCACGGTCGCGCGGTTTGCGGGCCGCCCCACGTTTACCACCGATGACCTGGAGATGGCCGCCGGCTTCGCCAACCAGGCCTCCATCGCCATCGAACTCGCCGATGCCCGCGGAGAGCAGCAAAAGGCGGACATGTCCGCCGACCGCGAACGGATTGCCGCCGACCTGCACGATCACGTCATCCAGAGCATGTTCGCGGCCGGATTGACGTTGCAGGCTGTGGCATCCCGGCTCAATCCAGGGCCGATGACCGACCGGATCCTTGGTGCCATTACGACCCTCGACGACACGATCAAGCGGATTCGCACCTCCATTTTCGAGCTCCAGCAGGAACCCAATGCGGCGTCGAATGGGGTAAAAGGGCGGTTGCGGGATGCGGTCGACGACCTCATTCCCGCATTGGGCTTCGAACCAACCCTGCGGATCGTCAACCTGATCCCGGACCGGCTGTCGGAGGACGTCGCGGTGGATCTGGTCGCGGTCCTGCACGAGGCGTTGAGCAACGTCGCCCGGCACGCCTGCGCGGAGTCGATCGACGTCGACGTAACGATGGACGGTGATCGGATCACCATCGACGTCCGTGACGACGGCAAGGGCATGGGCACGTCGACCAGACGGAGTGGTCTGGCAAACCTGCGGCGACGCGCGGAGCGTCACGAAGGCACGCTGATCGTCACCGATCGCGAGCCGACCGGGACGCACCTGTGCTGGGTCGCAATGGGCGGTGTGTCGAACCACTGACAGGACCAACTGCCCTACCCGCCGCCGACCGATGAGCGCATCGTGGTGGTACCTGCTGCAGCAGCTCTTGCAGGTCACTTGGGGGGATTCATGACACACCTCGTCAGCGTTGATGACCCGTCCGTACTGACCAACTCGGGCGAACTCGATCGCGATCAATGTCTCGACCTGCTGTCGAGTGGCGGCTTTGGGCGGGTGGTCGGGACCGACTGTGCACTGCCGGCCGTGCACCCGATCAGCTACACCCTCGACGACGAAATGGTGATCTTCAAGGCGGTGGCCGGCAGCGCGCTTGCCGCCACCGTAGGCAACGTCGTCGCATTCCAGGCCGACGAGTTCAGCAGCGTGACGGGTATCGGCTGGACGGTGTTGGGAATCGGCAAGCCGTACCAACTCACGGATGACGTGGCAACGCTGGCGATGCCACTGTGGCGGCTGACCGGGCACCGACTCACCCGATGGCCGGCTCCCGTCACCCGTCCTTGACGGCCCACAGGTCGGTGCGGCGTCCGCCGATCATGTCGCCGATCCGGGCGAGCGCCCGCTCGGCGGGCATGGCCGGCAGCCGCCGACCGTCCCGTAACCGCAGCGCCATCTGGTCGGCCACGGCCTCCGCAGCACCGATCACCGCCTGGTAGGGCACCAGCCGGTGAGCGCGGATCCGCGCACCGAGGCTGCCCTGCTCCGGGCCCGCGAGCTCGGCCCGGATGCCGCGGTCGACAGCGCACCGAACCAGCCGCTCGGACTGCGGTACTTGCGCGTGGGAGATCGGCAGCAGCACCAGCGCGGTGGGCGCAAGCCAGGCGGGGAATGCGCCGCCGTGCACCTCGATGAGCTGGGCGACGGCCCGCTCCATGCTGCCGATGATGCTGCGGTGCACCATGACCGGCCGGTGTTTGGCGCCGTCCGGGCCGATGTAGTGCAGACCGAACTGGGCAGGTTGGTAGAAGTCGACCTGCACGGTGGACAGGGTCGCCTCCCGTCCGGCGCTATCGGCGATCTGCACATCGATCTTCGGACCGTAGAACGCGGCCTCACCCTCGGCCGCCTCGTAGGCAAGGCCCGACTCGTCCAGGACGTCACGCAGCACGGCCTCCGCCCGGCGCCACATATCGGGGTCCGCGACGTACTTCCCGCCCGCCGCCGGTAGGGACAACCGATAGCGGGCGGGCCGGATGCCGAGCGCGTCGTATGCCCGGCGAATCAACTCAAGGGCCGCTCGGGCCTCGTCGGCGACCTGATCAGGAGTGCAGAAGATGTGCGCGTCGTTGAGATTGATGGCCCGCACCCGGGTTAGTCCGCCGAGCACACCGGAGAGCTCCGAGCGGAACATCCCGCCCAGCTCGGCCAGCCGCAGTGGCAGCTCGCGGTAGCTGCGCGAGCGGGACCGGTAGATCAACGCGTGGTGCGGGCACAGCACCGGCCGCAGGACGAGTTGCTCCCCGTCGAGATCCATGGCTGGGTACATGTTCTCGCCGTAGTGGGCGCAGTGCCCGGAGAGTTCGTAGAGCTCGCGTTTGGCGAGAACGGGCGAGTACACGTGCCGATAGCCGCCCCGGCGTTCGACCTCGCGGACGTACTCCTCCAGGGCATGCCGAACGGCGGCGCCGTCGGGCGGCCAGTAGGGCAATCCGGCGCCGATCAGTGGATCGGTGTCGAACAGGCCGAGTTCGCGGCCGAGCTTGCGATGGTCGGGCATTGCGGTCTCCTCGCGGAAAGGGAGCGAGTGACCAGACGACAAAGCCCCGGGCACTCGCCCGAGGCTTGGGTTGGTTGACAGCAGTCAGCGCGCCGGGACGTTCTCCGGCGTCGTCGTGCGCGCTGCAAGCTGCATGTCGGAAAGGTAGCAAAGTGGTTCGATCAGGTGCGCCTCATTTAGCGGCGATCAGACCCTCGGCGGCGCGGTGGTGCTGCCGTTCAGAAACGTCGTCGGCAGCACGACCCGCCGGCCCTGCGTCTTGCGCGCCGGGTTCAACAGCATCCGGCCAGCCTGCCGGCCCTTCTCCACGACCGGTTGCACGACGGTCGTCAACTTGGCGTCGATGGCGGCCCTGACCCCGTCGAACCCGGTGACCGACACATCCTCCGGAACCCGTTGCCGGCGCCTGGTCAGCTCGTCGATCGCGCCCAGCGCAAGCACATCCGAGGTCGCCACGAGCGCGGTGATGCCCGGATCCAGGGCGAGCACCTCGGCGGCCGCCGATGCCCCGGCCGCCACCGAATGCTCGAACCTCTCCACCACCGGGATGCGGTCCCAGGCGACGCCAGCGGCGGTGAACGCCTCCCGCAGGCCCGTCAGCCGATTGCGTTGCACGTGGTAATGCGCGGAGTTCTGCCGGTCGATGGTGACCGGTCCGTCCAGCCTCGCCCGCCCCAGCCGCATGCAGATGACGCCGATCCGCCGGTGCCCCAGCGCCAGCAGATGGTCCGCCACACCGGTGATCGCCGCGGAGTCGTCGATGCCGACCAGGTCGGCGCCGGGGATGCCCGGCTGGTCGCAGATCACCGATGGCACCGGGCGGGCCAGCGCGGCGGCCAGATGCGGGTCGTCGTCCGGCATCGAGTAAACGACGAACCCGTCGACCGCGGCGCCGGCGACGCCCATCACGTCCTCGGAGTCCGGCCTGGCCGGCACCAGCAGCAACCCGACTCGTGCCTCGTCGCACTCCAGGGTGAGCCCCTCGAGGAACGCCACCGCGCCGGGGTCCCGGAAGGCGTACGAGACCTGTTCGGTCAGCAATAGCCCAACCGCGCCCGCCTTGCGGGTGCGGAGCGATCGCGCGACCGGGTCCGGACCGGGGTAGCCCATCCGGCGGGCCGCCTCCATCACCCGTGACCGTAATTGCGGGGACAGCTGGTCCGGTCTGTTGTAGGCGTTGGAGACCGTCGTCCGGGAGATGCCCAGCTCTGCGGCGAGCGACGCCAGCGTTGCCGGGGGTCGCGTCCGGGGGGGTCGATCCACCTTTGACACGGTAACGGCTGAGCGTCATGGAGATCACCAACGGGTGGCTGGTGACCGAATGTTGTCGAAACAAAACGCCTTCGAGGGCCGCCGCCGACTCCAGGCCGTACGGAGGCGACCAACCAAGAAACTCGGAAAACGTTTTCCCGAACCCTTGCGCTGGCCCGCCGGGCTCCCCTATCGTTCGGGACAACAACCTCACCAATGACTGGCCTGCCACCGATTCAGGCCACCGAAAGGACGTGACTCATGGCCGACGTCAAATACGACGCAGCCTCCCGGGTGTACCCCGGCAGCCCGCCGGTCCGCGCCGTTGACACCCTGAACCTGGATATTCCGGACGGTGAGTTCCTCGTTCTGGTCGGCCCGTCCGGCTCCGGCAAGTCGACCGCGCTGCGGATGCTGGCCGGCCTGGAGGACATCAACGAGGGCCGCATCATCATCGGCGGCCGGGACGTCACCAACGTGCCGCCGAAGAACCGCGACATCGCGATGGTGTTCCAGTCCTACGCGCTGTACCCGCACATGACCGTCGCCGAGAACATGGGCTTCGCACTCAAGCTGCGCGGCGTCAACAAGACCGAAATCGCCAGCAAGGTCCGCGAGGCCGCCGGCCTGCTCGACCTGGAGAAGTACCTCGACCGCAAGCCCAAGGCACTTTCCGGTGGCCAGCGGCAGCGCGTCGCGATGGGCCGGGCCATCGTCCGCGAGCCCTCCGTATTCCTGATGGACGAGCCGCTGTCCAACCTCGACGCCAAGCTCCGGGTGGAGACCCGTGCGAACATCGCCGAGCTGCAGGCCCGGCTCGGCACCACGACCGTCTACGTCACCCACGACCAGGTCGAGGCCATGACCATGGGCCACCGGGTCGCCGTGCTCAAGGACGGCATCCTGCAGCAGTGCGACACCCCGCGGACCCTGTACGACAAGCCCAACAACGTCTTCGTGGCCGGCTTCATGGGCTCGCCGTCGATGAACCTGCTGACCCTCCCGCTGACCAGCGAGGGCGTCAAGCTCGGTGCCGCAGTCGTCGAGCTGCCCCGCGAAATGCTCTCCGAGTGCAATACCAAGGGTCTCAAGGAGGTCGTCTTCGGCGTCCGGCCGGAGAACCTGACCCTGGGTACCGCCGGTCTGCCCGTCACGATCGACCTGGTCGAGGAACTGGGCGCGGACTCGTTCGTGCACGGCCACACCCCGGACGGCGGCCGGATGGTCATCCGCACCGACGCCCGCATCCACCCGCAGGCCGGCTCCACCGTGCAGGTGACGGTCACCGACAACGAGCACATGCACTTGTTCGACCCGAACACCGGTGAGCGGTTGAAGTCGTCGAAGGCCGTTGCGGCCGACTCCTCGCCGATCGTGTCGCACACACTGCCCGCCGGCGTGCCGCTCGACAAGTAGGAGTGCCGCTCGACAAGTAGGAGCAGAACTGCCTCGGGGCGGTCCGGAACCATCCGGGCCGCCCCGTTGGCTGTCTACGGCGCGCGTAAGGAGAGCGGCGGGTCGGCGCGCAGCGGCTGATACGCGCTCCGATAGGCCCGCGGCCCGAGAATCGGTGCTCCGAGGTCCCGGAGCCACAGCGGCAACCCCGCCAGCCGGGACATGCGGTCGGTGGCGGCCTGCAGATGATCGATCCGCGGGCGTCGGAGTTGCTCGAAGATTGCTCCCACCTGCAACCAATCGTCATGGCGGGCAAGGACTTCCGCCAAGACCAACGCATCCTCGATGGCCATCGCGGCGCCTTGCGCCCAGACGGGTCCGGTGGCGTGCGCGGCGTCGCCGATCAGCAGCAGCCGGCCCCGGTGCCAGCTCGGCATCCGGACCTCTTCGACCGGCGAAAGGTGCAGCTCACCCTCACCCGCCAGCACGCCGGCGATGACCTCCATGACGGGTGGCGGGAATCGGGTGAAGGCTCCGGCCAGCCAGCTCGGGTCGCTGCCGGCCGCGGCGCCCCTGGTGCTGGCGGCGTAGCCGTACACGGCTCCGTCCTGCACGGGAATCAGCAGGAATGTTGCCTCGGCACCCGACCAGACGGTCCAGCAGTCGACACCAGGATTGGCGCCGATCAGGCGCCAACTCGACTGGGTCATTGCCGCTGTCCGGACCACCTCTCCGTCGTCCACGGCTGACCG
>Ga0190275_10004419_pt1 | contig 10098 bp, 7 predicted proteins | sample Popmic550T_FD_133745 | JGI IMG/M metagenome (GOLD analysis project Ga0190275, IMG submission 133745) | Populus adjacent soil microbial communities from riparian zone of Yellowstone River, Montana, USA - 550 T | ecosystem: Environmental > Terrestrial > Soil > Riparian zone > Trees stand | place...
CGCACCAGTCCGCCCTTGCCGCGCGCGGACTTGTAGGCCTTCGCCCGGGAGGGGTTCTCCACGATGTGCTCCCAAGCGCGCACCGGGTCGCCGTCGTGCTGCGACTTGGCCTCGCGGTACATCTGCAGCAGCACCCCGCGCACATAGGGGTAGCGCACCCGGGTCGGTGAGTAGGTGTACCAGGAGAAGGCGGCGCCTCGAGGGCAGCCGCGGGGCTCGTACTCCGGGGAGTCCGGCCCCACCGATGGGTAGTCGGTCTGCTGGGTCTCCCAGGTGATGATCCCGTCCTTGACGTAGACCTTCCACGAGCACGACCCGGTGCAGTTGACGCCGTGGGTCGAGCGCACGACCTTGTCGTGGCTCCAGCGGTCGCGGTAGAAGTCGTCCGCGGAGCGGCCCCCCTTCTGGGTGAGGGTGCGCAGGTCCGCGGACACCGTGCCCTTGGTGAAGAACCGCCGGGTGCCCACGAGCGCGTCCGCCAGGGCTCCGTCCATGCCTGTCTCGTCGCGCTTGGTCAACGTGCTTCCTCTCCAACGGCGGTACGTCGGACGATCGTCAGGGTCAGGACCAGCGCCAACGCGGCGGTGATCGAGAGCAGCCACAACCCGATGGCGTAAGAGTCGGTGCGGCCGTAGATGTAGCCCATCACCAGCGGCGGGACGAAGCCGCCGAGGCCGCCTGCGGCGCCGACGAGCCCGGTGACTCCACCGACGCGCTTGGGGTCGGTGACCTGCGCGATCAGGGCGAAGGTGGCGCCGCTGCCCGAGCCCAGCGCCGCGGCCATGGCCAGGAAGGCGAAGGTGCCGACGTGCTCGAGCAGCGGGGTCGTGGACGCGATGCCCGCACCGACGACCACCACCCCGTAGCCCGAGGCCAGGACGGGAATGGCCCCGAACCTGTCCGAGAGCCAGCCACCCACGGGACGCATCAGGACCGCGACCACGACGAACCCGGCCATCCGGTTGGCGGCGTCGCCGGCCTCGAGGCCGTAGGCGGTCTTGAGGTAGGCGGGCAGGTAGACCGAGAACGCGACGTAGCCACCGAACGCGACGGCGTAGAGGATGCACGCCTGCCAGGTGATGGTCAGCTTGGCATTGGCAGCGAGCCGGCTCGCCAGAGTGCCTGCCGGAACGGTCCTGCCCGGCGCGTCGCGCAGGAACACCCAGGCGACGACCGCGTAGATCGCGAGGGCCAACGCGGTGATCACGAACGGCGCCTTCTCACCGACCCCGTTGAACAGCTGCACCGTGGTCAGGGCGCTGATCGCGGTGCCGCCCATGCCGGCGCCGAACACGCCGACGGCCAGACCGCGGCGCTCGGGCGGGAACCAGGCGTTCACGAACGGCACCCCGACGGCGAAGGCGGTGCCGCCGATACCGAGGAAGAAGCCGGCACCGAGGAGGGCGCCGTAGGAGTCGAGGCCGAAGAAGCCGATGAACAGGACCGGGAAGATGGTCGCGATGGAGACGAGCGGGAACATCACCCGACCACCGAACTTGTCCGTCCACGCTCCGACGATGATGCGCCCCAAGGAGCCCACGACGACCGGCACCGCGACGAGCAGGGCGACGTCGGACTCAGAGATCTCCCCGAGCGTTCCCTCGGTCCGGAAGAGGGGGCCCAGTGGGCTGAGCAGCGCCCATGCCCAGAAGTTCACGGCGAACCCGATGGTCGCCAGGACCAGCATCCCCATCGGGGACCGGGTCGTGGACCCGGGCTCAACCTGGGCGAGCGTCTGCTTCGTCATCGCCGCCCCTCGCCTGGAGTTCCATCGCTGTTGTTCGTCCACCATGACAGGGAGGCGCTGTTATTGATACCCATTGGTCCGTTTCTCCGCTGGCCCATCCGGTTGATCGGCTCACCCCCTACTCCACTAGAGCCTCCAGTGGAAGTTCAGGGCCGCTCGTCCCCGACGGGGAGGACGTTCGTCCCACGGCTCGGTCTGCGCCGGGAACATCCGGACCCGCGCCCGACTTGGGACAGGGAGAGCGAACCGCCGCCGAGCCACGGCCGAACAACGAGGGAGACCTGCGTGACCGAGAACCTTGCCGCACCGTCCGGAACGTTCAAGCTGGGCGGTGACCTGCCCGTCGTACGCCTTGGCTACGGCACGATGCAGCTGCCCGGCGAGGGGGTCTGGGGCCCACCGAAGGACCACGACGCGGCTCTTGCGGTGTTGCGCCGCGCTGTCGAGATCGGCATCACCTTCTTCGACACCGCCGACTCCTACGGTCCGTACGTGGCCGAGGACCTGCTGCGCGAGGCGCTCCACCCGTACGCCGAGGACGTCGTCATCGCGACCAAGGCGGGACTGACCCGGCAGGGACCGGGTGCCTGGACCCCGCTCGGCCAGCCGGCATACCTGCGCCAGGAGGTCGAGATGAGCCTGCGCCGCCTCGACCTCGAGCGGATCGACCTGTTCCAGCTGCACCGGATCGACGCCGACTACCCGGTCGCCGACCAGGTCGGCGAGCTCAAGGCACTCCAGGACGAGGGGAAGATCCGGCACATCGGGCTCTCCGAGGTCACCGTCGACCAGCTCGAGGAAGCACAGAAGACCGCCGAGATCGTCTCTGTCCAGAACCTCTACAACCTCGCCAACCGCGACGCCGAGCGGCTGCTCGACCACTGCACCGAGCAGGGCATCGGGTTCATCCCGTGGTTCCCGCTCGCCACCGGCGAGCTCTCCAAGCACGACGGGCCACTGGCCGAGGCCGCCGAGCAGCACGACGCCACCCCGTCCCAGCTCGCCCTCGCCTGGCTGCTCCGGCGCTCACCCGTGATGCTCCCGATCCCCGGCACCTCCAGCGTCGAGCACCTCGACTCGAACACCGCCGCGGCCGCCATCGAGCTCACCGAGGAGGAGTTCAAGGCCCTCGGCGAAGCCGCCTGACCTCACGGCCAGTCACGGCCACTGCGGCTTCCTCGATCAGCGGACGGACTACGGCACCATCCAGCTGAGCACGTTGGTGGACTGCAGCCAGACGAGCAGGCACATGAAAACCAACAAACCCAGGCTCCAGCCGATCACCTTGCGGAAGATGTCTCCCTCGCGACCGGCGAGGCCGACTGCCGCCGCTGCGATGGCGAGGTTCTGCGGGCTGACCATCTTGCCGAGCACGCCGCCGGAGGTGTTCGCGGACGCCATCAGCACGGGGTCGAGGCCGGCTTCGGTCGCGGTCTGCACCTGCAACGCCCCGAACAGTGCGTTTGCCGAGGTGTCCGAACCGGTCACGGCGACCCCGATCCAGCCCAGGATCGGCGAGAGGATCGCGAACGCGCTGCCGGCGCCGGCGAGCCAGGCACCGAGCGACGTCGTCTGACCGGACAGGTTCATCACATAGGCCAGAGCCAGCACGGCCATCACGGTGATGATCGCCGACTTCAGCTCGATGTAGGTGCCGATGTAGGTCTTGAGCATCCGCTTCGGCGAGAGCTTCAGGATCACGGCCGTGATCAGCCCCGCGAAGATCATCAGCGTGCCTGCACCGGGCAACCAGGCGAAGCTGAACACGGTCGTGGTGAGCGGCTCCCCGGCGGGGCTGAGCACCTCGAGCCCGGGCCAGTCGAACTTCACCGTCCACGGCTTCTCTGCCAGGAACTCCTTGACCGCGGTGATGTTGGTGATCGAGAAGATCGCGATGATCACGACGTACGGCGCGTAGGCCTTGACCACCTCTCCGGTGGTGTCGGTCGTTCTCGCGGCCGAGTCGCCCACGGCAGCAGCGCCGCCGCCTGCGGTGGAGCCGGCAGAGACCTTGGCGTCACTGTGCACGGACTCCCCGGAGTTCTCCGCGGTGAGCACCTCAGCCGGCTTCCAGACGCGCAGTAGTGCCACGACGGCTGCCGCAGAGACGAGGGCGGCGATGATGTCCGCGAGCTGCACCGAGATGTAGTTGGCGGCAACGAACTGGGCCAGGGCGAAGGCGATACCGCAGACCAGGGCGGGTACCCAGGTGCGCTTCACGCCGCGCGAGCCGTCCACCACGAACACCAGGATGAGCGGCACGAAGATCGCCAGGATCGGGGTCTGTCGACCCACCATCGCTCCCAGGGTCTCAACGGTGAGGCCGGGATCGTCGCTGACACCAGAGGCCACGCTGGCGAGGGTGACGATCGGCGTGGCCAGGGCGCCGAACGCCACCGGCGCCGTGTTGGCGATCAGCGCGACGACGGCCGCCTTCAGCGGCTGGAACCCGAGCGCCATCAGCATCACCACAGAGATCGCCACCGGGGTGCCGAAGCCGGCCAGCGCCTCGAGAAGTGCACCGAAGCAGAATGCGATGATGATGGCCTGGATGCGCTGGTCGGGACTGACCTTCTCAAACGACCTGCGGAGCACGTCGAAGTGTCCCGACTCCACCGTGAGGTTGTAGACCCAGATTGCGTTGATCACGATCCACAGGATGGGGAAGAACCCGAATGCGGCGCCCTCGGTGCCGGCGAGCAGAGCCTGATCGACCGGCATCCCGAAGAGCAGGATCGCGATGAGCAGGGACACCCCGAGTGAGATCAGCCCCGCGACCCACGCCTTGAGTCGCAGCCCGCCCAGCAGCACGAACAGGGTGACGAGAGGGATCGCGCCGCACAGCGCACTGAGGGCGAGGGAGCCGCCGACCGGTTGCAGGTCTTGCTGGAACATTGAAGACTCCTGGGGAAGAGGATCAGATCAGCTGGGCAGCATCGTACTCACGGGAACTCCGCGGATGGAGGCATCGAGCACTTCGACAGTGTGCGCCATCGACATCGGATGTCCGGACCTTTCGATCGCAGAAGTGACCTGCATCAGGCATCCGGGGTTGGCGGTGACCAGCACCTGCGCACCGGTTGCGACGATGTTGGCGGCCTTGCGGTCGCCGAGCTCGCGAGCAGGCACGGGGTTGATGATGTTGTAGATGCCGGCTGACCCGCAGCAGATCTCGGCCTCGGCGATCTCCTTGAGCTCCAGTCCGGGAATGCCCTCGAGCAGCTGCCGCGGTTGCGCGCGGATCCCCTGCGCGTGGGCCAGGTGGCAGGCGTCGTGGTAGGCGATCGTCATCTCCAACGGGTGCCGTGGTGCGACCGGCCCGAGCTCGGCGAGGATCTCTGAGACGTCACGGACCTTGTCGGTGAAAGCCTGCGCGCGCTCGGCGTACTCCGGGTCGTCACCCAGGATCCGGGCGTACTCCTTCATCGTCGAGCCGCAGCCGGCCGCGTTCACGACGATGTGCTCGACGCCGGCGTCCTCGAAGGAGTCGATCAGCTCGCGAGCGAACGACTGCGCCTCGTCCTCTCGTCCGTTGTGCTCGGACAGGGCGCCGCAGCACCCCTGTGCCCGAGGTACGACGACGTCGCATCCCTCGGCCTGGAGCACCCGGGCGGTCGCGGCGTTCACCCCCGGGAAGAACGCCCCCTGCACGCAGCCGGTCAGCATCCCCACGACGGCGCGACGCTGCCCGGTGGCAGGCAGGTGCGGCGGCAGCCGGTCGGGCTTGCCGAGGCGGGGGGCGAGGCTCTCCATCGCCGCGAGCTGCGGTGAGATCCTCTCGAGCAGGCCGGTACGCCGGAGCCGCTGGTCGAGCCCGGTGCGCTGGACCAGCCGGAGCGGGCCCCGAAGCAGCCGGAGCCTCTTGGGGTAGGGGAACAGCGAGAAGATCAGCTTCCGGAGCGCCTTGTCCTTGGCGGAGCGGTCGTGGTGTCGCTCCACCTGGGCCCGCGTCTGCTCGATCAGCGTGTCGTACTGCACCCCCGACGGGCACGCCGTCACGCAGGCCATGCAGCCGAGACAGCGGTCCCAGTGGGAGACCATCTCATCCGACATCGGCTCGCCCTCGAGACCTTCCTTCATCAGGTAGATCCGGCCGCGCGGAGAGTCCATCTCCTCCCCCCACAGCACGTAGGTCGGGCAGGTGGGCAGGCAGAACCCGCAGTGGACGCAGTCCCCGATGAGTGCGGCGTCCGGTGGGTTGTGCTCGTCGAACGCGCCGCCGACCACGGGGGTTCCGAGGTCGATGATGCTGCCCATCTCACCGAGCTCGCCGGGCTCCTGCTTGTTGTCTGTCTGCTGCTCGGTCATCTCAGATACCTCCAACGAAACGGCCCGGCGCCAGCCGGTGGTCGGGGTCGAACTGCTCCTTGACCCGGCGCATCAGGTCGAGAGCCGGAATGGCTCCCCACACGTCGACGCCGGCCTTCACATCAGCTGGTGCGTCCACGACGACGAGGCTGCCACCGTGCTGCGTGCACGCACGACGCAGACTGGTCACCGCGGCACCCACCGCCTCCACCGTGCCGCCCGGCTCGATGCCCGCGTAGGCGACACCGGTGCCGGCGGACCCGCGCAGCGACACCCCGGTCTCCGTCGCCGCGGCAAGCACCGCGGAGAGGCCGGAGAGCGCGAACGTGAGCTTCAGCCCGGTGGAACGCTGGTCGGGCTGCGCCGCGGTGTCCCAGGGGTACGTCGCGCCGCCCGCCGGCGGGTCGACCGACCCCGCCGCCTCGGGGCCGAGCAGCTCGCTGACCGTGCGGGCGCGTCCGGCGACAGCCTCCTCGCGCCCCTCGAGCAGGACACTGACGGTGCCGTGCCCGTCGGCCCAGTCCACCTCGACGGCTGCCGGCACGGCCTGCGAATGGATCAGGGCCTGGGTCACCCGCTGGGCCTCGTCCGGGTCCCCGACCGCGACGCTGACCCACCGGTGCGCGTCGCTGAGCGGGTGCAGCCGGAAGGTGGCGTCGGTGATCACGCCCAGCGTTCCGAACGAGCCGATCAGCAGCTTGCCCAGGTCGTACCCGGCGACGTTCTTGACCACCCGGCCGCCGGCCTTGGCGACCACTCCGTCGGCCCGCACCATGGTGATCCCGATGAGCAGGTCCCGAGCGGTCCCGGTCGCCATCCGGCGCGGTCCGCTGGTGTTGGTCGCGATCATGCCGCCGATGCTGGACCCCGGCACGGTCTCGTCGAGCGCGAGCCGCTGTCCCTGGCCACCGACGACTTCCTGCACGTCGTGCAGCCGGGCGCCGGCCTGGGCCGCCACGATCAGGTCACCGGCCGCGTGGTCGAGCACCTTGTCGAGCGCGCTCACATCGAGCAGCACGTCGGTCCGAAGGGGAGGGAGGCCCCACGACATCTTGGTGCCGCGGCCTCGAGGGACCACGGTCAGCCCGTGCGCACTGGCCGCCCGCATCACCTCGGACACCTGGTCGATGTCGGCGGGACGCGCCACCAGCCCGGGCGAGACGCCGTCCACGTGGTCGGCCCCGCCGGCGTGCTGGACGTCGGCGCACGCCGAGTCGATGGCCTCACGGGCCGTGCGGTCAAGGGTTCCGGTCGACATCAGAAGACCTCCGCGATTCCGGCTTCGGCCAACGGGTGCGCGCCCTTGTGCCGCCCGGGCACCTCCCCGCAGAGCCGAGGGGTCGGGAAGACCTTGCCCGGGTTGGAGATGTTCTGCGGGTCGAAGGCACACCGGACGAGCTGCATCGTGTCGAGGTCCTCGTCGGTGTACATCCTCGGCATGTACTTCGCCTTGTCCATGCCTACGCCGTGCTCACCCGTGATCGACCCGCCGTGCTCGATGCACAGGTCCAGGATCGCGCCGCTGACCTCTTCGGCCGCCTCGCCCGCGCCTTCGATCGAGTCGTCGAACAGCACCAACGGATGCAGGTTGCCGTCACCGGCGTGAAACACGTTGGCGACCCGCACACCGGAGTCCCCCGAGAGGTCAGCGATCGCCTTGAGCACCTCGGGCAGTGCAGTGCGGGGGATGACACCGTCCTGCACGATGTAGTCCGGGCTGATCCGGCCAACCGCCGCGAAGGCGGACTTGCGGCCCTTCCAGATCAGTGCGCGGTCGGCCGGGTCGGTGGCGAGCCGCTGTTCGAACGCGCCGTTCTCGTTGCACAGCCGCTCGACCTCGGCGTACTCCTGCTCGACCTCGATGGCGGCCCCGTCCAGCTCGATCACCAGCACTGCACCTGCGCCGTGCGGATAGTTGCAGTGCACCGCCGCCTCGGCGGCCTCGATCGCCAGCGCGTCCATCATCTCCACAGCTGCAGGCAGGATGCCCGCCGAGATCATCGCGGAGGTCGCGGCGCCGGCCTGGTCGGTGGACTCGAAGCCCACCAGGATGGTGCGCACCTGCTCGGGCAGCCGCACGAGCTTGACGATCACCGAGGTGACGATGCCGAGCGTGCCCTCGGACCCGACGACCGCACCGAGCAGGTCATAGCCGGGGCTGTCCGGGGCGGTCCCGCCCAGTGGGACGATGTCGCCCTCGGTGGTGACGAAGTCGGCGCCGAGGACGTGGTTGGTGGTGAAGCCGTACTTCAGGCAGTGCGCGCCTCCGGAGTTCTCGGCGACGTTGCCCCCGATCGAGCAGATCTGCTGGCTCGAAGGGTCCGGCGCGTAGTAGTAGCCGCCCGGGGTCGCGGCCCTGGTCACATCGAGGTTGATCACGCCCGGCTCGACAACGGCACGCTGGTCCTCGATGCGTACGTCGGTGATGGTCCTCATCCTCGAGGTCACGATCAGCACCCCCTCGGCGTGTGGCAACGCCCCGCCGGACAGACCCGTGCCCGCACCTCGAGCAACATAGGGCACCTGGTGCTCGGCGCAGGCCCTGACGATCGCCGCGAGCTGTGCAGCATCCTCGGGCATCACCACCAGCGCCGGGATCACCCGGTAGTGCGCGAGCCCGTCGCACTCATAGGTACGCAGCCGGGAGCGCTCGGTGATCACCCCGTCCGCAGTCAGCAGTCTGCGCGCGACGTCCGCGACGGCCGAGATGCCCGCAGAGACGCTTGGGCTGGTGCCTGGACTGGTGCCCACGTCGTCCTTCGTGCCCACCTCGGTCGTGCTGGTCATCGCGTCTCCATCCTTCGATCGGTCTGGCTCTGAAGTCGGTCGGGCTCTCAGTCGGTCTGGGCGACGAACCCGGCGCTCTCGATGCCGGCCACTGCCGCCGCCTCGTCGTTGTCGGAGGTGTCCCCGGTGACGCCCACCGCGCCCACGAGTTCTCCGCCGGAGTCCCGGACCAGGACGCCGCCGGGCACAGGGACGAGCGCGCCGCCCACGGCCGAGGTCACCGCGGCGATGAAGTACGGCTGCTGCTCGGCCCGGCCCATGATCGAGCGCGTCCCCATCCCCAGCGACAGCGCGCCGTGCGCCTTGCCGAAGCCGATCTCGAAGCGGCTCATCGACGAGCCGTCCTCGCGTTCGACGGCCACCACATGGCCTCCGGCATCGAGCACGACCACGGTCATCGGCTTGAAGCCGGCCGAGTGCGCGTGGTCGCGGGTCCCCGCGATGATCGTCCTGGCCGTCTCGAGGTCCAACGTGCTCATCAGGCGCCCCTCTCCGTGGATGACTTGCGTGACTTCTTCTGGGCACGTCTGCGGTGCAGGATGGGCTCGGTGTAGCCGCTGGGCTGCTCCATGCCCTCGAAGACCAGCGCCCTGGCCGCCTCGAAGGCGTCGCCGTCGAAGTCCGGCGCCATCGCGATGTACGAGCCGTCGCCGGCGTTCTGCTCGTCGACGACCTTGGCCATCCGCTGCAGGGTCTCCTCGACCTGCTCCGCGCTGACCACGCCGTGGTGCAGCCAGTTCGAGACGTGCTGCGCGGAGATCCGGCAGGTCGCGCGGTCCTCCATCAGTGGCTCACCGGTGATGTCGGGGACCTTGCTGCACCCGACCCCGGCGTCGACCCAGCGGACGACGTACCCGAGGAGGCTCTGCAGGTTGTTCTGGATCTCGTCCTGGCGGTCCTCCTCGGACCACGAGGCCGGGTCGCCGAGCGGGATCTGCAGCAGCTGCTCGCGGTCCCTGCGACGACCGCCCTGCTGCAGCTCCTCCTGACGGGCGCGGACATCGACCTGGTGGTAGTGGATGGCGTGCACCGTGGCCCCCGTCGGCGACGGCACCCACGCGCAGCTGGCGCCCGCCTTGGGGTGCCCGATCTTGGCCTCGAGCATGTCGGCGAGGCTGTCGGGCGCAGCCCACATGCCCTTGCCGATCTGCGCGCGACCGAGCAGACCGCACTCGAGTCCGATGTCGACGTTGAGGTCCTCGTAGGCCTGGATCCAGGTCTCGCCCTTCATGTCGTTCTTGCGCACCATCGGGCCG
>Ga0190275_10004420_pt1 | contig 10098 bp, 10 predicted proteins | sample Popmic550T_FD_133745 | JGI IMG/M metagenome (GOLD analysis project Ga0190275, IMG submission 133745) | Populus adjacent soil microbial communities from riparian zone of Yellowstone River, Montana, USA - 550 T | ecosystem: Environmental > Terrestrial > Soil > Riparian zone > Trees stand | place...
CATGATTGCAGAGCCCTCTTCAGAAACGCCGGAAGCTCCTTTCGTCGCTGTTTGATGAATTTTCGAAAGCCTGTGGGGTTGAGACCAAGGACCGCGGAGATCATTGGACGGGTGGCGAAGGGGAAAAAGCAACTGCTGGCTAGTGTGATGAAGAAGTGCTCGGCCGACACAGGCGCGATCTTTTTCGCCTGGGCGAGTTCGTCGAGCTGCTCGCGCAGCTTGTCGATCATACGGCGCGCAGCCTGGCGTTTCTCCGACGAGCAGAAGTCCTCGACCAGATCCGGATGTCGCGCGGCCTCGCTGATGACATACGCCATGAGATACGGGTGGCGTGTGAGTCTTGTGTGGTAAGCGTCGATGAACTGATCGATCTTGTCGGCGAGCGAAAGGTCGGACGCCATCATCTGGAGGATGCCTGGAACAAATGACGAGGCGACGCGAAGCCAGACCGCTCGAGCGAGATCCGCCTTCGATCGGAACTCGTAGTGCAGGAGCGCCTTGTTCACTCCTGCCTGATCGGCAATCTCCTGCATCCGCGCGCCGTCGATACCGCGCCGCACGAAGATTCGTCGGCCGCGTCGAGGATCAGGGTGCTAGTGCCCGTTCTGTTTTCACCAGAGGGTTTAACCATATGGTGAGAGACGCCAAATTGCTTACAACGGATGTAGAATAATCGTTCCGACAAGCAGATGAAGGAGCGGCTGGCGATGTTCCAAGTGGCCACGGCTGCCCCACCTTTAGTTGAACAAGCGTTCACCGAACTCTATCTGGGGAATCTACAAGACGACTACTACGATGCCGTGTGCCTCAATTCAGGACATTGGGACCTCAGCGCGGAACGCGGGCACATTTCCTGGGAAGTCTTACGGGAATGTGCGTCAATAGCAGGTCTGAGCCTCGACGTCTGGGACATCAAAAATATTAAAGCTAAGTCTCGACAATCACAAATAAACCGAATGGGGACTGGCTTGCGACTCCGTCCCCATCGAATGAACTTAAGAATGAACTAGCCGACCGGCTGGGAAATCTTCTCGAGTACTTTCTCGGTCTTTTCCGGTTGGTCCATTCGTGTAGCTAAATCGGCCTGCGCGACGATCCCGAGGATTCGGCCGTTGTCATCAATCACAGGGATTCGGCGCACTTGATGCTGCGACATTTTATCCATCGCATTCTGTATATCCTCGTCCGGTCTGCACGTGACCGGATTGCGAGTCATAATCTCCTGGACTTGCACGATAGAGCATTCTTTCTTTCCGGCGATCACCTGGATCACAATATCGCGATCCGTTAATATCCCCACTAAAGTCGCGGACGTATCGTCCACCACCGGCACTGATCCGACGTCTTCATCCTTCATAATCTGGGCGGCGCGATCGATCGTGTCAGATGCCAGACAGCAAGTCGGGTCCATGGTCATTACATCGTTTACGCTTCTCATTCAGCTTCGTCCTCCACTCTCCTAGATCCGTTCCACAAGGTATCGATTACAAGGTGCTTTAACATAGGACTTGTCCCGCATCACGTCTACAGTTCCTGAAGGTCACCAGAGTTGGCCTCAGATTTATACCGGTGTGGCCCTGACAACACTCGCCACGCTGGTGCTCGAACTGTCGCTAACCCGCATATTTTCTGTTGTTTTCTACTATCACTTCGCGTTCCTGGCGATTTCCATTGCGTTGTTTGGCTTGGGCGCCGGCGGCGTATTCTCGTATGTCGTAGCTCCAAAGGGAACGAACATTTATCGCAGGCTGGGCTTTCTCGCTGTGCTCGTGAGCGCGATCACAGTGATTTCGCTGGCGATCATCCTCACCCGCACGGAGCTCAGCAACGCGACACTCGCTTTGATTTATTTCACAAGCGCGCTGCCGTTCTTGCTGGCGGGCATCATCGTTTCTCTTGTCATATCGGAAACGGTTTCCCGCGTTGACCGGGTTTACTTCTTCGATTTGATCGGAGCTGCGGCGGGATGTCTCCTCCTAGTCCCGTTTCTTGAGGTCATCGGCGGTCCGAATACCGTCATCATCGCATCCGTCGCATTTGCAGCCTCTTCTGCCATCTGGTTCAACCTCGCTGGTTCTTCCCGCGGAAGAATGGGAGGTGTCGCGCTTGCGTTACTGTTCGTCGCCCTGATCGTCGTTAACTTGAAACGGCCCTTTATCGATGTTCATTTCGCAAAAGGGCAACGGCTTCTCAACGAGTCGTTCGTCAAATGGAATGGCATCTCGCGCATCGCGATAGCCCCTGACAAGGGTTCAGGGATGCAACTCATCTTCATCGATGCGGACGCCTCGACCGGAATCGCGAATTTCGATTTCAACAACCTGACTGAATCTCAGAAGCGTGATCTCTCGGGCCAGGGTCCCGGCTTTGTCTATCACATTCGACCGGGCGGTAAGACTCTGATCATCGGCCCCGGTGGGGGTTGGGACGTCGCGCGCGCCATCGCCTCTGGGTCAAAAGACATCACCGGTGTGGAAATTAACCCCATCATCGCGAACACGATCATGAGGAAGAATTTCCCTAAATTGAGTCAGAATCTGTACCTTCGTCCGGAAGTTCGCATCGAGGTGGAAGATGGTCGAAGCTTCATCCGCCGAAGCCCTGAAAAATATCAGATCCTGCAAGCCACCCTCGTCGATACTTGGGCATCAACCGCTGCCGGCGCATTTGCGCTCTCTGAAAACAATCTCTATACGACCGATGCCTTCTACGATTACCTCAGTCATTTGACGGACGATGGTGTTCTCTCGTTCACACGTTGGGGTTTTGATCCACCACGGGAATCGCTGCGATTGCTCTCCCTCGCGCGGGTTGCTCTTGCGCGTCTCGGCGAGCATGATTTCAAGTCGCATGTGATGGTGATTCGGGAGGGATCGGTCGAGGGATGGGGAGCGCGCGACACCGTATTGATCGCGCGGAAGCCTTTTTCTCAGGCCGATCTGGAACGGGCGCACGCAGCGGTCAAAGTCGGCGGCATGCAGCCGATATATCTGCCGGGAGACTCGTCCAACAACGAATTCGCATCGCTTGCCAAAACGGATAATCCGAAGGAGTTTTATCGCTCGTATCAGTACGATGTTTCGCCCGTGGACGACAACCGGCCTTTCTTCTTCTATACGGTTCAGCCGCGCGATCTGCTGAACTTCCTGCGAAGCCCTGCTGGTAGCGCCGATTACAAGATCAACCGCGCCGTGCCTTTATTGTTTGGATTGATGGGAATCAGCATTCTCGCCACTGCCGTGATTCTCCTCCTGCCGCCGTTAGTTCTGGGCAGCAAACTGCCGCGCGAACGCGGAGTGCAGAAGATGCTCCTCTACTTCCTGTGCATTGGGATCGGATACATTCTTGTGCAGGTGTCGCTCATCCAGAAGTTCGTCATGCTGCTCGGGCATCCAACGTACGCTCTAACCGTCATCATCTTCTCAATGCTTGTCTTCAGCGGGATGGGCAGTTATTTCAGCCGCAGAATCGTCGGTCCGCAGGATGAACGGCTGCAACGTGTACTGTTGCTTGTCGCGGTCCTCGTAACAATACTCGCCTTCGTTGCGCCGGTCGTATCGAATGCCGGTATCGTATGGCCGCTACTGGTAAAGATGCTGGTGACTTCGCTGCTGATTGCGCCGGCCGCGTTCTTTATGGGCATGCCCTTCCCGAGCGGTCTTACACGACTCGAACAAGTTCATCCCTCATCCGTTCGGTGGGCTTGGGCACTCAACGCTGCCTCAAGTGTGTTGGGCTCGGCGAGCGCGATATTCATCGCTATCTATCTAGGTCTTCGTGAGACTCTGCTTGTCGGCGGAACGATGTATATTTTTGCATGTTTAACAGTAATTTCTTCACGGTACCTCCGGTCCGACAAAGCGCCTTCTACGTAGTATCAGCAAGTTGTCTGTGGACCTAAGCGTGCTGTGCTCTCGTGAGAGGTCTGCATGAGAATTGTTTACTCCCTGACATTGATGGCCGGCTTGCTGGCGGCTCAAAACCCTAATCAGACGCAAACCGTCACGTTGGAATCGCAGCCGATTTATCGTGTCACCGTAGTTTCGCGTACTGCTAAAGCGATCAATTACCGTCATAGGAGCGGCGCTACGAAAGTGGACTTTGCCGGTACGGCCCTGATGCCGACCGCCAAAGGGGAAGCAAAAGTCGAAAGCAAGAAAGGCTACATCGAAGTCGAGGTTGAATTCGACAAGATGAATCCTGCTCAGAAATACGGGCCGGAGTATCTTACTTACGTTCTGTGGGCAATCACGCCAGAAGGCCGCGCTCAGAACCTCGGAGAAATCCTGCTCGATTCCGAGAATCGCGGGAAACTGAACATCTCTACAGAATTTCAAGTATTCGGCATGATTGTGACAGCCGAGCCGTACTTCGCCGTCAGCCAACCTAGCGATGTCGTTGTCATGGAAAACATCGTACGCGGCGACACACTCGGCAAAGTGGAATTGATCGATGCCAAGTATGAGTTGCTGAAGCGCGGATCCTATATCTTCAAGGCCGATCAATCCGCTGTTAAAGACATGCCGAACGATCCGTCGAAGACGCCCCTTTATCTCTGGGAGGCCCGCAATGCCGTGCAGATCGCTCGTTGGGCGGGCGCCGATAAGTATGCGGCCGACAGTTTTACCAAAGCTGAGAACGCCCTGAAGCAGGCGGAAGACTATAAGGCCCGCAAGCAGGAAAAGCCCAGCAACATGATTGCTCGCGAGGCTATTCAAACAGCCGAAGATTCTCGCCTGATCGCATTGGAGCGTCAGGAGCAGGAGCGTCTCGCTACGGAACGCCGCTTGGCGGCCGAACGCGAAGCCGCTGAGAAGGCCAAGGCCGAAGAATCGGCGCGTCTGCGTGCCCAGGCGGAAGAGCAACAGCGATTAGAAGCTGCCCGTCGCGCGCAAGCCGAGGAAGCTTCGCGTCTAGACCAACAGCGCCGCGCCCGCGCAGAAGCCGACACTCTCGCTGCCGAGGCGGCGCGTAAGGCTGCGGAGGCCGAGCGGCTTGCCGCGGAGAAAGCGAAAGCGGAAGCACTTACACAGCAGCAACTGTTGGCAAAGCAGGCCGAAGCGGCTCGCTTGGCGGCAAGCGACGCGGACCGCGCGCGTCTCAACGCCGAGCAGGATAAGGAACGTCTTCGTCAGCAACTGCTGCAGCAGTTCAATATGATCCTAGAAACTCGGGATTCTGCTCGCGGCTTGATCGTTAACATGTCCGATGTCTTATTCGATACGGCGAAGTATACACTTCGGCCCATCGCTCGCGAGAAGCTGGCTCGTGTTTCGGGCATCGTCCTTTCGCACCCGGGTCTGAACATTGAGGTAGAAGGGCATACCGACAGCGTCGGAAGCGATGAATACAACCAGAAGCTCTCTGAACAGCGCGCCAATTCGGTCCGCGAATTTCTGCTCAGCCAAGGCTTGCGCGGAGAGACCCTCACTGCCAAAGGCTTCGGAGAAACCACTCCCGTAGCCACAAATGACACCGCCGCCGGTCGTCAGCAGAATCGACGCGTCGAATTGGTAGTCTCCGGTGAAGTCATCGGCACTAAGCTCTCTGAGATCCGGGGAACCACCTCAACTACTACGAGCCCTGCTCCCTAAAATTCCCTCAAAAATGTCCCCGAGAAGCCGGCGCGCTTCTCGGGGACATTCCTTCAAGCCATCTGGCGTAGCGCCAAATCCACCGCCTCCACGAAGTAGTATTCTCCCCACATCACAGACTCATTTACGCCCAGATCCCTGTGAACGTGATAAACGCCGCCCTTCAAAATTCCTTCCCAGTTGCCGCCGTTTTGCGCAACGTGCTTCTCGCACAACGTGCGAAGTATTCGGACCGCGGTCGTCCAATACAAGTGCCCTTTCATGGGGTCGGGAACTACGCGACACAAGCGCAGGAGCCCTGATGCAGCGATCGCGGCAGCGGAAGTGTCGATCAGTTTGCGACTCTCGGGCGATGTTTGGAAATCCCACGGTGGAACACCATCAGCGGGACAGTGAGTAATGTAATAGTCGGCGCAAGCCTGGGAGGTCTCGAGAAACCGCGGATCGCGGCTGTATTCATAGCATGTGTTGAACCCATATAGAGCCCAAGCCAGACCGCGAGACCAGCAAGAGTCTGCGCGATGTCCTTGCTGCGTACTCTGACGAAGAAACTCCCCGCTTTCGAGGTCGAAGATGCCTTCCTGCGCTGTCGATCCGTCGCCGCGCACAAGCATCCGGCGTGTCGTCAGTGCGTGTCGCGTAGCGATGTCGCGCAACGCGCGGTCATTCGTCTCACGAGCCGCGTAATAAATCACACCCACATTCATCATGATGTCGATGAACAGGGAATCCTCCGACACAAAGGAGCGAATGAAGTTTCCCCTGTGATTGAAGCGCTCAGCAAGCGTTTGCCCGGCTTGCACTAACACTTCATTTAATTCCGGCTCTCGAGTGAGCTGATACCACCTATAGTAGGTCGGCATGAAGACAAATCCATGATCATGAACATCATGGTCGAAGCGGCGGGGTTCGAGTGGCTTCGAATAGCGGACTGCTTGCTCGAACCACCATTGCCCTTCTGGATTAGCGGCTCCGACTTGTCGGTGAAAGATCCACATCATTCCCGGAAGAAAGCCATCGCACCAGTGAGTCCAGACCGGTTTGTCGTGGCGCCACTTTCCGTGATCCGTGTGGATCGGATAATAGTCCGGGTCCCCTTCGATCAATTGCCGAACCTGCCGTTGTGCGAACTGCAGCGCACTCTCAAAAAGCGTCCGGTCCGTCTCGAGCTCGAATTGAATCACTGTTTGTCCTCTTGTTCAAATGGCTTCGTGCGCCAGTGCATCGGAAAACCTTTGCGAAGAGAGAGACGCGGCCCGGGCGCCAGAAACATATCGGTGTCCAGCATAGCCCGCCTCAGGACCGACCGGTATGCTGGATATGCATTCGCCAATAAAGACAGACTAGGCGTTGCCTCAAGGCCGGCGCGCAATTGAGCGCGCGTGTTCGTCCATTCCAGTTCGAAGAAGGTCATTCCAATCACCCAATATGTGTTGCCGCTTTGCTGCTGCCGCAGATGAGTAATACGGCCATGCAGAAACGCGCCTTTGGGAGCCACTAACCCGGGCCCCACATTCACCGATCTTTTCAGGATAGCTGTAATTGGGTCGCCAACGGCGGAGGCGTTGTCTGTAACTGGAGTTTGTAACTCCACGTCGAGAAGTAATCCAGCCGGCGCTTCGAGTGTACGTTCCTCTTCTTTGGATCTTGTGCCTGCTTCCTCATCGTCGAATCGGATGGTCGATTCCCCCGCATATTGCCTGCAACCGCTGAAGGTCGTTCGGTTCCGACTTTCGACACGGTCCACACCCGTCAGGCTCAGTTCCGATTGCGAGGGCAGCAGAAACGATTCTTCGCCGAGCTTCACACGGACATAGTCAACAGCATCACTTGCCGCATGGATGCGGATCTGCGGCGGAATATCATCCGCATATACTTCGAGACGTACGGCATCCAGGCTGGTGGCATCTACCCAAATCGTTCCGTGGTATCCCACGATGGCCTCTACTCCGCCCGCTCGTAAGCCATAACCGCTCCGCGATTGCGGTACAACGAAATTCCAGCGCAGCGTTCGTTGCCCATCGTCACGAATACGCTCGCCCACATACGTGAAGCGAGGAGAACTGCTCTGAAAGACAGACTTGGCATGAAGCGCGAAGTTCCCGTTACCGATCGCGCCGCCCTTCACCATGTCGATGATCTTTGTGTCCTGGAACTTCTTCGATCCAGGCCACGCAAACAACTCATTGCCGTCTACCAGCGCGACTTCAAGGCGAACCATGTCTATCAGCTCCACCTTTCCAGACGGCGTTCTCCGAGTGCGTTCAATCGTCTGCAGACAGGTATAGTTCGGCAGTCTTTGCAGAAGGTGGGACATATGCGCGCGTACCCTTGCCAGGACAAAAACATCGCGCGGCGGATCCTCGGCCACACCACGCGCTGCTCCTAGGAGCACCAGTAATACACACGCGCGCCGCATACCCGGATTATATATAGCCGGGGGATCAGAGGGGTGGATCTGCTACCATCGCAGATGTTTATGGCAGCAAAGGTAACAATACTAAGAAACGGTCCCATTCGTATCGAAGGGGACTTTGAGATCACCGACTTTGAAGGAAATACCTTCGGGCTCGCCGGAAGGCAGGTTATCTCTCTCTGCCGGTGCGGAATGGCGGAAAACAAGCCTTTCTGCGACGGCACTCACGGTCGCAACGGCTTCATGTCCGAGTGCAAGGCACGCGACCTTCCACCGCCCAAGCCAAAAATCTAATCCGAGAAGCAGGCGCCCCGCGGCATGTCGCGGGCGCCTGTTCCACGTTACTTCTTGCTCGGAAGCTTACGATACATCAGGTCCTTGTACATGGGAAAGCTGCCCGGGTCATGTTGCTGGAGCGCCAGGTAGCCTTTCATGTGCGTATTCTTCTCGTCGATATGGTCGACAACAACCTTGTCATTCACTTTGATGATGATGTGATTCCCGTCGGCGATGATGTGCTGCGTAAACCAGGTGTCATCGGGCACTAGCTGTTCGTAGATCTTCACGATGTTGTAAAGACTTCCGGTTTTCACAGGATCTTTGTGGCTCGTGTTGACCTGCGCTTCGTAGCCCTTCGGCCAACCTTCGTTCGTGAATTCCGCTCGGAAGAACATGCCGGAGTTCCCGTTCTTGTTGATCTTCACGGTTGCTTTGAACTCGCAGTTCACGCACTCTTCCTTCATCCAGAACAAGTGGCTTCGTTCGCCGTGAGCGGTGATCATCCCGTCTTTCACTGCCCATTGGTCAGCCCGTTCCGACGCCTTCCAGCCATCGAGAGTCTTGCCGTCGAACATCTTTACCCACTTTCCGCCTTTATCGTGATCGGCAGCCATAGCCGTGACGGAAAGCGCGAGCGCGGCCACAATACAGTATCGTTTCATTGTCTCTATCCCCCGGCGTTTAGTTTATCGAACGCCACGCCTGCGTTGCTATCCTGAAGATTCGATGTATTTAAAGATCCTGGCACACCCCGTATTCACATCGTTGAACTTCCATCTGCCGATGATCGTCGATCTTTCCCACCCCGTTGTCATTCTGACCGGGGAAAATGGCTCTGGAAAATCGACACTGCTCCACGCGATCTACTATGCGCTTCGCGGCCAGCAGGTGGATGGCTATTTGTATAGCCTCGATAGGGGCGCGGTCAGCTTCGACAAGGTCTTTCTCTTCGACGCCGAACAGCATAATCCGCGAACGCAACTTGATCTCTTCAAGGACAACCCGGAGATGCTTGAGTTCTTGCAAATGGCAAGCCACGGCCAAGTTATGCTCGCCATGTTCCGCGAGAACTTCCCGTCATTACCCGACGCTACAATCCTATTGCTAGACGAACCGGAAATGGCTCTCTCGGTATCGAACCAGCGACGCATTCTGAAGATGCTGCTGGAACTGGCCGATCAGCGGAAATTCCGGATCATCGCTGCGACTCACTCGCCGGTCTTGATCGAGAGTCCCGACACATACGTAATTAATCTAGACCGTCATATCAACCGGAATATCCCGCCGGAAGATATGGCCGAAGAAGGCGCCAGCACGATCCAGTGATTCGCTAATAAATGCCATAGAGATCCTGTGCCTGTCGGTAGAGGGACGTCAAGGCGCCCGCTAAAGCTTACTTTTGGCCCATGTTAGGATCGGGGCGTATGGCTCGATATAAGTCGTGCTGGAAAACGGACCCATCAGAAGGTTGGAGACTCATCGCCGCAGAGACGGACGCAGGTTGGATCGCAATCGTCTATGATCGCGCAGAGAAGCGAGAAGCTTATCGCGCCTCAGCAGCCGATGAAAATGAAGCGAAAGTGAAAGCCCGCCACTTCATCGTGGGCGTTGTTCCGCCGATTACTTTTTCCGAGGGATCGACGTTGGAGCTGAAGTGGGTCCCGTGTTCGGATGAAGATCAAGAGTAGATGGCGTCCCCAGGGGGATTCGAACCCCCGTTACCGCCGTGAAAGGGCGATGTCCTAGGCCTCTAGACGATGGGGACGATTGGGAGGCTGACCGGGCTACCGGCGGGACAACAGTAACCAC
>Ga0190275_10004421_pt1 | contig 10097 bp, 11 predicted proteins | sample Popmic550T_FD_133745 | JGI IMG/M metagenome (GOLD analysis project Ga0190275, IMG submission 133745) | Populus adjacent soil microbial communities from riparian zone of Yellowstone River, Montana, USA - 550 T | ecosystem: Environmental > Terrestrial > Soil > Riparian zone > Trees stand | place...
GCCCGGAGTGCGAACGGCTGGTGGATGCCCACCACGTTGAGCAGCGGTGGGTCCGCGAACGCGATCGGTGTGATGGTGACGCGCGAGATCCGCGAGCGGCTCACTGGGGCGGCTTGACCGCGAGGACCGGTACGTCGAGCTCGAGCAGCAGCCGCTGAGCGTCGCTGCCCATGACCAGCTTGCCGACCGGGCTGCGGCGACGCAGCCCGAGCACGACCAGCCGGGCGTCCGTGCTCGCGACGAGCGCCTCGAACGTGGCCACGATGTCGGACCCGTGGTCGGCGTGGTCCACCCGGGCGGTGACGCCCTGAGCGTCGGCCCTGCTGAGCAGTTCCTCGGACTGGGTGCCGCCGACCAGGTCGGCGTCGACGGTCGACCCACGACGCGGGCTGTTGAGGATCACCACGTCTTCCCCGGAGCGGGAGGCCTCGGCCAGGCCGGCCTCGAGCGCCGCCTCGCCGGCCGGGGTGGGTACGTAGCCGATCAGGATGGTCATGGCAGCGATTCCTCTCGGTCGTGCTCGGAGTCCGGGGTGGGGCCACTGGTGCGGCGATGGCGACGGACGCCGGCGACGATCGGCAGCACCGCGACCAAAACGAAGATCGCGAGGATGGTGCCGGAGATCGGTCGAGTGGCGAAGCCGGTCGGATCGCCGTCGAAGATCAGCAGACTGCGTCTGACACTGTCCTCGAGGATCGCCCCGAGCACGAACGCCAGCACCATCGGGCCGGGCTCGAAGCCGGTCTTCTTCATCAGGTAGCCGACGATGCCGAAGGCGATCATGACGAACACGTCGAACGTGGAGTTGTTCAGCGAGTAGGCGCCCAGCACCGTGATCAGCGCGGTGATCGGCGCGAGGATCGCAGGGCGCACCCGCAGGATCCGGACGAAGACGCCGACCAGCGGGATGCTCAGGATCAGCAGCAGCAGGTTGCCGATGTACATCGAGTTGACGACGCCCCAGAACAGGTCAGGTCGTTCCTCGAGCAGCTGCGGTCCGGGCCGGACACCGAGTACCAGGAGCGCCGCGAAGAGCATCGCCATCGAGGCGTTGGCGGGGATGCCGAGCGTGAGAAGCGGGATGAACGACGACGTCGCGGCGGCGTTGTTGGCGGTCTCGGGAGCGGCCACGCCCTCGACGGCGCCGCGGCCGAACCTCTCCGGGGTCTTCGAGATCCGCTTCTCGGTCGCGTACGCCGCGAGCGAGGCCATCACCGCACCGCCACCCGGCAGCACCCCGAGGAAGAAGCCGATCACCGAGCCGCGGCCGATCGCGCCGGAGGACTGCTTGAGGTCCTTGCGCGATGGCCAGATGTTGGAGACGGCGGCGGGCACGTGCGGCTTCCCGTACCGCTCCTCGAGGTTGTAGAGGATCTCGCCCACGCCGAACAGCCCCATCGCGACGACCACGAAGTCGAGACCCTCGGCGAGCTGCAGGCTGTCGAAGGTGAAGCGCTGGGCGTTGGTGAAGCTGTCGCGGCCGACGGTCGCGAGCAACAGGCCGATCGTCGCGGCGATCAGCGCCTTGACGGGGTGGCCGCTGCCGATGGTGGCGATGAGCAGGACGCCGAGCAGCGCCAGCGTGGCGTACTCCGGCGGGCCGAAGTCGAGGGCCCAGCCCGCGACGAGCGGTGCGGTCAGGCTGAGCGCCACGATCGAGATGGTGGCGCCGACGAAGGATCCGATCGCGGCGATGCCGAGCGCGGTGCCGGCCTTGCCCTGCTTGGCCATGGCGAACCCGTCGAAGACGGTGACGACCGACGAGGCCTCGCCCGGGATGCGCAGCAGGACCGAGGTGATCGTGCCGCCGTACTGCGCGCCGTAGTAGATGCCCGCCAGCATGATGATCGCCGCGACCGGGTCGACGTTGATGACGATCGGCAACAGGATCGCCATCGTTGCGGAGGGGCCGAGCCCTGGCAGGACGCCGATCAGCATGCCGATCAGCACTCCGATCAGGCAGTAGAGCAGGTTCTGTGGCTCGCTGACGACGGCGAAGCCGTCCAGGAACGCTTCCATGATGGCCGCCTCTCTCAGAACAGGTGGGGCAGCGGCAGCCGCAGCCCGTAGAGGAACAACAGGTAGAAGGCGGCGACGGTGCCGACGCTGACGAGGACGGTGCTGCGCCAGGACTCGCCGCCGAGGACCTTCAGCCACAGGGCGCAGAGCAGCAGGGCCGGGACCTCGAAGCCGAGCGTGGGCAGCATGGCGGCGAGCGCCACGAGCGAGGCGGCACCGACCAGGACCAGGAGGCTGGTGCGGGTGAACCGCTCGCTGTCCTGGAGCTTGCGGCCGACGACCAGCAGGATCAGCGAGAGGGCGATGATCATGACCGAGATCACGAACGGCCACAGCCCTGCCCCGGGACGACGACCCGTCCCGAGGCCGTAGCCGTAGGAGAGGACGGCGCCTGTCACGCCGATCGCGAGTGCGACGAGCGTGGGGACGACCTGGTACGCCGGGCCGCCGGCGGGAGGCCGGTGCTCCTCGAGCTCGTGGGCCACCTCGGCTTCGAGCTCGGCCAGGATGTCGCCACCCTGAGGCGTGGGCTGTTTTTCGCGCTCGCTCATGGTCACTCCTCGGTGCGAGGCACCTGTCTCAGGGACGGGTCACTCGGACAGGTCGATGCCGTACTCCTCGACCAGGGCGGCGTAGCGCTCCTTGTCGGCCTCGAGCTGCGTGACGACCTCCTCGCCGCTGATCTCCATCGGCGTGAGGCTGTTGGCCTCGTTGAAGGACTGGTACTCCTCGGTCTCGAAGGTCGCCTGCATCGCCTCGATGATGGTGTCCTTGACGTCCTGAGGCGTGCCCTTCGGGACGGTCATGAAGCGGTACTGCGCGACCTCGACGTCGAGGCCCTGCTCCTGGGCGGTCGGCACGTCGGGCAGGTACTCGATGCGCTCAGGTCCGAAGACGGTCAGCGGCACGATCTTGCCGGACTCGATGTTCTCGATCGCCTCGCCGACCTGGAGGCAGGCCGTGTCGACCTGGCCGCCGAGGACCGCGGTGAGAGCTGGTGCGCCGCCGTCGAACGGGACGGCTTCGCCCGGGGTGCCGGCGCTGCCGAGCAGCAGCGCACACGCGACCTGGGAACCGGTGCCCACCCCGGTGGTGCCGTAGGTGACCCGGTCGGTCGCGGCCTCGAGGTCCTCGAGGCTCGCGATGCCGCTGTCGGGGTTGGTGACCATGACGTAGTCGTCGCGACTGACGCCCTGGATGACATCGAAGTCGTCGATGCTGGTGACCTCGTCCTCGGAGACCGCCAGGGGGGTGATGGCGAAGAGGGATGCGTTCTGGATCGCGATCGTGTTGCCGTCCGGCTCGGCCTTGGCGATCTCGGCGGCAGCCAGCGCGCCGTTGGAACCGGACTTGTTGATCACCGGGAACGACACGCCGAGCTCGTCGCTGAGCCCCGTGGACACGGCACGGCTGATCAGGTCGCTGGAGCCGCCCGGGTCGGCGCCGACGTACATCTCCACGGTCCCTGAGGGGTAGTCCTCGCCGTCGCCGCCGCCGGTGGTGGTCTCGACGCCGCCGCACGCGGTGAGCGCGAGGCTCGCGGCGGCCAGGCCTGCGAGGAGGGTGGTCTGCTTGCGCATGGTGTGGCTCCTTGGACTCCGATATCGAACCGGTGTGACCCGTTGTGACCACCGACACTAGGGAGGGGGCACGATGCTCGTCCAAGCCCGATGCGGCATTACTTGATACCTTGCGCGCATGAGCGTCACCCTCGACCAGGTCCGCTGCTTCGTCGCCGTCGCGGAGGAGCTGCACTTCGGCCGAGCCGCCGAACGGTTGTCGATGACCCAGCCCCCGCTGTCGCGACAGATCCAGAAGCTGGAGCGCGCGGTCGGCGCGACGCTGCTCGAGCGCGACAACCGGCGGGTCGCGCTGACCGGCGCCGGCCACGCCTTTCTCGACGAGGCCTACCGCCTCCTCAACCTGGTCGACAGCGCCGGCGACCTCGCCCGGCGGGTCGACGCGGGTACGGCGGGCGTCGTCCGGCTCGGCTTCACCGCCGTCTCCGCCATCTCCGTCCTCGGCCCGCTGCTGCGTCGGCTCACCGGTGACCTGCCGGACGTCGAGGTGCTGCTCTCCGAGCGGGTCACCGGCGCCCAGGTCGACGGCCTCCGGCGCGGCGAGCTCGACATCGGCCTGGCGCGTCCGCCGTTCGACACTGCGTTCCTCGACTCACAGGTCATCGTGCGCGAGCCCTTGATGGCCGTGGTCCCGACCGACCACCCGCTCGCGTCCGTGCGGCGCTCGCTCACTCCGACGGACTTCGAGGGTCAGCCGGTCATCGGCTACCACCCCCAGCAGTCCCGGTACTTCCACGAGCTGAGTGTCCGGTTCCTCACCAATGCTCATCCCCGAGTCGAGCAGCGTGTCCACCAGGTGTTGACCGCGATGCTGCTCGTCGCCGCGAACCGCGGACTTGCCCTTGCTCCCGCCTCGGCGTCCTCCCTCCACGTCGAGGGCGTCGTGCTCAAGAGGCTGGTCCGCGGCGGCGGCGACACCCAGCTCGACGCCGACCCCGAACGTCCCGTCGAGCTGCACGCGATCTGGCCGCGGGAGTCGGTGACCCCCGTCGTACGCCGCGTGCTGGGTGTCATCAGCGAGGTCGCCGCCGAGCGCTGATTGCTACGTTGCGACCCATGAAGGCCGTCGTCTACGACCGGTACGGGTCCCCGGACGTGCTGCGGGTCGAGGACGTGCCGATGCCCTCACCCTCATCGGGCCAGGTGCGGGTCCGGGTGGCTGCGACGTCGATCAACCTGAGCGACTGGGAGTCCCTGCGCGGGTCGCCGGCGTACGCCCGGATCGGCGGGCTGCGACGACCGGCCCGGCGGACGCTCGGGTCGGACATCGCCGGTGTGGTCGACGAGGTCGGAGACGGCGTGACCCGGTTCCGGCCCGGCGACGAGGTGTACGGCGACAACCTCGCCCTCATGGGCGGCTTCGCGGAGTGCGCGCTCGCGCCGGAGACTGCGCTCACCCACAAGCCGGCCGAGCTCACGTTCGCGGAGGCATCCACCATCCCGCAGGCAGGCGTGATCGCCCTGCAAGGCACGAAGCCGGCCACGCAGGGGAGCCGGGTGCTGATCAACGGGGCCGGCGGGGGCTCGGGATCCTTCGCGATCCAGCTCGCCAAGCGGGCCGGTGCACACGTGACGGCGGTCGACAACGACGGCAAGCAGGACTTCATGCGGTCGCTGGGTGCCGACGAGGTGATCGACTACCGCCGCGATGACTTCACCCGGACCGGGCACGCGTACGACCTGGTGCTGGACCTGGTCGCGTATCGGTCCGTCTTCGCCTACCGCCGTGCGCTGGCCCCCGGTGGTAGCTACAAGTGCGTCGGCGGGACGGCGCGCACGCTGCTCCGCCTGGTCTCCGTCGGCACGGTGGTGGGGCGGCTCACCGGTCGCTCGCTCGGGGTGCTCTTCGTGAAGCAGGGTCCGTCCCACTTCGAGCCCCTGGCGGACCTGTGCGTCCGCGGGGAGATCAGAGTCGAGATCGACCGGGTCGTCGCGCTCGAGGAAGTGCCGGCTGCGCTCGCGCACGTCGGCGAAGGGCGCGCGCTCGGCAAGGTCGTGATCGCGCCGGCGTAGTCAGCGACCGAGGACGTCTCGGTCACCCGGGTCACGAGCCGGGTCGTGCCCCGGTAGCGCGTCGAACGCCCAGTCGGAACGCTTCCACTCCGGCACCGGTGTCGGGCAGTCGTTGCGCGGCACGAAGCGCGAGCGCCGTACGAGCTCGTAGCGGTGGATGTAGCGCGGACAGTTGGGGTAGACGGCTCGCGCGCGCACCCGGACCACGAACTGGGCCTCGGGGTAGTCGCTACGCAGCGGGTCGTCGAGGTCGATGCTCGCCTCGCCCTCGAGCCGCATCCGGTGCCCCTGCACGAAGTCGATGAACAGCATCCCGACGTGCGGGTTGACGAGCACGTTGCCGGTGGACAGGTACATCCCGTTGCCGTCGTAGTTCGGGAACGCGAGCGTGTTCGCGTCCAGCACCTTCACGAAGCCCGGCTCACCGCCCTTGTACGAGCACGTCGGCCGACCCTCGCCGTCCGCCGACGCGAGGAAGAACATGTCTCGGGCGTGGATGAAGGCCCGGTCGCTCTCGCTGATGGTGTCACTCACGAGCAGGTCGTCGATCCGGTCGGCCAGCACGCGGGTGTCGAACCGGTCCTGCAGCGACCGGCTGCCGTCGTGGAACATCGGCGCCATGAGGCCAGTGTGGACCCGAACCCCTCATTCTGACGATGGCGTGCTGGTCGACGCGGTGGGACCCTGGGCTGGTGGCGCCAGGAGCCCTGGACGACGCGATCGGGCGCGCCGCACTCGTTGAGCACGTCGGGAAGTCCGGCGCGGCCCTCGAGCGGGTCACCCTGGCCAACGGCCGCACGGTCGTGGTCAAGCGCGTGACGCCGGAGACCGACCTGACGCTCGCAGTCCTCGGCGGTTCGGTCGCCCAGGAGTACGTGCTGTGGCGGTCCGGCGGGCTCGCCCGCCTCCCCGAGGGAGTGGGGCACGCGATCCTCGACGGCTGGACCGAGGGGGAGGACGCGACCGTCATCGTCATGCGCGACCTCGGCGACACCGTGCTGACGTGGGACGACCGGCTCGACGCGGTGACGTGCCGCTGGGTACTCGAGCGAGTGGCCGCCCTGCACCTCGCGTATCTCGGTGACCCGCCGGCTGACGTCGCGCCGTTGACCCCGGTGCTCCAGATGTTCGCCTCCGACCGGATCACCGACCTCGCCCGCGACGGCAACGAGCTGCTCGCGGCCGCGCTCCGGGGCTGGGAGTACTTCGCGGACCCCGCCCTCGTGCCGACGGACGTCTCGGACGCGGTGTTCGCCCTGCACCAGGACGCCGGACCGATCAGCGACGCACTGGCCTGCGGCCCGGTGACCCTGGCGCACGGCGACCTCGCGACGGTGAACCTGGCGATCGAGGACGACCGGCTGGTCCTGCTCGACTGGGCCCTGCCGACGGCCGCTCCCGGGGCTTTGGACGTCGCGCGGTTCCTGATCGGCTGCGGCCACGTCGTCGACCCAGGTCCGGACGAGGTCGTCGCGGTCTACCGGGAGGCCGCCGGTCCGGCGTACGACGAACGATCGATGCAGGCCGCCCTGTTGTCGGCACTGTGCTGGCTGGGGTGGAACAAGACGCTCGACATCGTCGAGAGCGACGACGAGGCCGTGCGTGAGCGGGAACGAGCGAGCCTGGCGTGGTGGGTGGCCCGGGCACGGACCGCCATCTCGGGAGGACAAGGAAGAAGGGAGCTGTGATGGACATCGAGACGCTGTACCACCGCACCGTCGACGGCTGGGCCGCTCGGGTGGAGGCTGTCGGGGCCGACCAGTGGACGGCGACCACGCCGTGCGCGGACTGGGACGTGCGGACCCTCGTCAACCACGTGGTCGGCGAGGACCTGTGGACCGAGCCGCTCGTCCGCGGGGAGACCATCGAGGAGGTGGGTGACCGGTTCGACGGGGATCTGCTCGGTGACGATCCGCGTGGCACCGCCGTCCGCGCCGCCGGCCAGGCGAGCGCGGCCGTGGCCGAGGCACTGCCGGCACGCACGCCGGTCCACCTGTCCTACGGAGACGAGGACCTCGAGGAGTACGTCGCGCAGCTGGCCGCCGACCACCTGGTCCACGGGTGGGACCTGGCCGTCGCCACCGGCGGCGACACGGCCCTGGACGGCGACGTCGTCGATGCGGTGGCCGCTTGGTTCTCCGAGCGCGAGGAGATGTACCGGGAGGGCGGAGTGATCGGCCCACGCGTCGACCAGGCACCGGACGACGCGCAGTCGCAGCTGCTCGCACACTTCGGCCGCGACCCGCAATGGGTGCCACCGGCCTGACCTGGCTCAGGCCAGTGGGGTCAGGACGACGACGGCCGTCGGGGTCGAGCGGAGGGCGGCGTACTCGTCCAGCTTCGGCTCGACCGCTCGCCACCGTGCCCACAGCCGGTCCCGTTCCTCGCCCTCGCCGGCGTGGGCCCTGACGTGAAGCGCGTCGCCCTTGGCCAGCTGTGCGGTGGCGGTCGGCTCGGCCTGCAGGTTGAGCCACCAGGCCGGTTCGCCCTCGCCCCAGCCGTTCATCGCCAACAGCACGAGGTCCGATTCGTCCTCCAGGTAGCCGACGATGACCGGTCGCGCCTCGCCGGACCGTCGGCCGGTGGTGGTCAGCTGGAGGGCACCCCACCCCCGCTTGTTCGCCGGGGTCCAGAGGAACTTCCGGCGACCGGTGGCCCGGTACAGGAACCGGTGGACCTTCCACGCGGTCGTCACGAACCACCGCGGCGGGACGCGGACGGAGGCGCCTGGCTGCTCGGTCACGACGTCAAGGTGGCAGCCCTCGTCGCCCGGGGCAAGGGGCCGGCGGGAGTTGCTCGAAGTCTGGTGCTACCGGGTGGCACCAACCTCGAAGTCAGTTCAACGGCGTCAGCCGCGCTCTTCGTCAACCACGTCGATCACGAGGCGCGAGGGTGCGGAGCGCGCGAAGACTCGGAAGGGGACGGGGTCGCCCTCGAGGCCGGCGAGGACTTGTGTGTAGCCCTCGAAGGTGCCGCCGACGTAGACGTCGTTGAGCTCGCCACCGTCCACTGGGGTGAACTGGCTGGGACCGCGGTAGTAGCCGGGCGCCGGCCAGGTGGTGCCCGAGGCGTAGATGTCCAGGATCGCGCTCCCGGCGAGAGCAACTCTTTCGCCGCTGCCCTCGAGCACTGCCTCGTCGACGTAGTTGACGACCCAACCGGGAGTGCCTGTGCCACTGAACTCCAGCACGATCCGGTCGAAGCCCTCGGCCTGGGCAACGCGTACGTCGGTGAGCACCAGGCCCGCGCCCGACCCCCTCTGCGACTGACGCTCCGTGTTCGCAGCGAACGCCGGGCCAGTCGTTGCGGTGTTGGTGGTGGGTGTCTCCTGGGTGGGCGAGCTCGTGGTCTCGCCGATCGCTGGAGTGCTCGTGGGGCCGCCGTTGCGATCGGTCGCGCAGCCCGCCAGCAGCGGGATGGCGGCGATCGTGCTCACGAGGGCGGTCACTTCGCGTCGCATTGCAAGTCCTTCGCCTTGACGGGCACTCCTGTGGTCACTGACGTAGGACGCCTGATCGATGCTTGTGGTTGACCCGGGCTACGTCCACGGCGAACCAAGCCAAGCCAGTGAGAACGAAGACGTGCCCGGGCAAGCGCCACAGGCTGTGGGTGTCTCTCGCCGCTGGGGCGTAACGTCACCCGGACCCAACGAGGAGCAGGGGTGATGCTGTTGCGCTACCGGTGCCTCGATGCCCACCCGAGACCGCGGCCGTGGCGGAGGGCACCTGCACGACGGCGGCACCATGCGCTTCGTGCATCATCGGATACAAATTCGGGCTTGGACAGGCATCGTCGCTGCTCCCTAGCGTGAGGCGCACCGACCGCTTCGATCGAAGGACGCCGCGTGACCGAGTACAGCCCGACCGACCTGGCCGCCCAGCTCAAGAGCGGGCTGCTCTCCTTCCCGGTCACGCACTTCACGCCCGACCGGCAGGTCGACGAAGGTGCTTACCGGAAGCACCTTGCGTGGCTCGCCGAGCACCCCGTCGCCGGCCTGTTCGCCGCGGGTGGCACCGGCGAGGGATTCTCGTTGACACTGGAGGAGACCGACCGGGTGGTGCGGGCCGCCGTCGACGAGGTTGCGCGCACGATCCCGGTCCTCGCACCGGCGACCGGCAGCACCGCCAACGCGATCGAGCAGGCGAGGTCCGCTGAGGCGGCTGGCGCGGACGGGTTGTTGCTGATGCCGCCGTACCTCACCGAGGCGGGCCAGGACGGACTGGTCGAGCACGTCAGCCAGGTCTGCGCCGCGACCGGCCTCGGCGTGGTCGTCTACAGCCGCGCCAACGCCGTGCTCCTGGACGAGGCGGTCGCCACGCTGGCCGACCGCAACCCGACCCTGGTCGGCTTCAAGGACGGCGTCGGCAACATCGAGCAGATGACGCGGACCTACGCGCGGGTCGGTGACCGGCTCACGTACGTCGGTGGGCTGCCCACCGCCGAGACCTTCGCGCTACCGCTGCTCGAGCTGGGCGTCAGCACGTA
>Ga0190275_10004422_pt1 | contig 10096 bp, 9 predicted proteins | sample Popmic550T_FD_133745 | JGI IMG/M metagenome (GOLD analysis project Ga0190275, IMG submission 133745) | Populus adjacent soil microbial communities from riparian zone of Yellowstone River, Montana, USA - 550 T | ecosystem: Environmental > Terrestrial > Soil > Riparian zone > Trees stand | place...
ACAGCTCGGCGGTGAAGGAGCCCTTGTTGGTCTCGAAGGTGACGGTCTTCATGGCGAGGTCTTTCCCTCTGTTCGGTGGATTCGGATGCGCGGAATACGAGGCTGCGTGACGTCGGCCGCGGCCCGGCGGCTCAGCCCGGCGGCGGGCGGCGCGGCGGGCCGGCGGCGCCCACGCGCGCGCCGGGGGCCGGCTTGGGCGGCGCGGGCGGGGCCGGCTCGCGCGCGGGGAGGATGATCTCGATCTGCGCGCCGGGGAAGTACGGGAGCCCCGTCTCCAGCGGCACGGCGTCGTCCCACTCGGGGACGTCGGCGATCAGCGCGGTGCCGCTGCGGATGGCGATCTTCCCCCCCCAGCGCCCCACCTTCTTGCGGATCTGCTTGAGCCCCTGCCCGCGGCCCGGGTCGCGGAAGCGCGTGGTGCCGTGGATGAACGCGGCCTCGAGCGCGGTGGCGTCGCCCCAGCGGTCGCCGAAGCGCGCGGCGTGCTCGCGCTCCAGGCTCCCCTTGAAGCCGATCCCCAGGTCCATCACCGCGATCACCGCGACTTTCCGTCCCAGGCGTCGGGCCCAGTTGTACACCTGGATCCCCACCCACCCCGGCGCGTCGGCGTGCTCGATGATGTTCTGCGACACCTCGCTCAGCAGCATGCTGAAGGCGATGGCGTCGGCGCGCGAGTAGCCGAGCTGCTCGGCGAGGAGCGCGGAGACGCGGCCCTCGTTCAGCTCGTCCACCACGCCGTGCACGTCCTCGTGGCTGCCGATCACGGTGATGGGGAGGAGCACGCTCCCCTCGCCCGCCGGGCGCGCCCGCGGCGTGTCGCCCATCTCGAACACCGCCTGAGCGGCGGCCAGGAAGCCGATCCCCGCGAAGTAGCGGAGCACGTCGGACGACTGCGGGAGCTGCAGCATCGGCCGGCCGCCGGTCTCGCCGATGTAGGTGCCGAGCGCCAGCAGCCCGGTCATCCCGTACGGATCGGCGAAGCGCACGTGCCGCGCGTCGAAGAGCAGCTTCTCGTCGCCCGCGTCGGCGGCTTCGGCCAGAAGCGCCTCGAAGGCGTCGTCGTTGAGGGTCTGTGCGACCGATACCACGCGCGTCACGGGCGCGCGCTCCTGTGCATGGGCATGGGCGGCAAACTACGTCCGGGGATTGGAATCGGAAAGTGTTCGGTGTGGAAGGTACTGGAGGTTGGGGCGATACGACGGCCGGCACCGCGGATCGGCGGACATTCCGCGTCGCACCCGTGTCATCCTGAGGGCGACCACGCAGCGCCGAGGCTACACCAGTGGCCGCAGCCCGAAGGATCTAAAATCGACGGAGCGCTACCTCCAGGGTGTCGCTTCAACATGTCATAGATCCTTCGGCCTGCAAGGTTTAGCGGGAGGAATAGTCAGGCGGGGTCGGCCTCAGGATGACATCGCCGGGAGTTTGGTCCCGAGAGCTGGGATGTCGCCGAAAGGCCGAGAGCACACCGGCGGCCGGGGCATCCATGCCCGGCCGCCGGATCAGGCGCGACGCCGACGGACGTGATCGCGCCCGCTACCGCCGCTTGCGGTCGTCGTCATCGTAATCATCATCGTCGTCGTCCGAATCGCGGAGCCAGGGCATCTCCTTGGCGGCCTGGGGCGAGTAGCGGAACCACATCACCCTGCGCAGCGTCCACTTCGACGGGACGTCGGCGCGGAGGTCCACCTCGGCCTGGATGGCTTCGGGGAGCACGCGCACGAAACGGATACGGCCGGTGACCGGGGCCGCCACGCGGTCCGGCTTCCGCCACTCGCTGAAGCTGGCGTGCACGCCGGTCGCGGGGACCCGCACCTCCGTCCCCTCCTTCACCATCGCCGAGGGCACGCTCAGGTTCAGGTCCCACTGGCGGCCCAGGAGCGGGAACACGGTGACCGCGCGGATCATCGCGAACCGGTGGGCCGGCGCCTCCAACCCGCTCTCCTCCAGGAGCACGGGGCTGTAGAGGGTGCGGCGGTACACGCACCCGCTGGCCAGGGGCAGGAGCAGGAGGAAGATCGGGAGAACGCGGCGCATGATGCTGGCTCCTGGACGGTTCATTTCTTCGGTACCACGATTCCGGGTCCCGAGAACACGAGGGTACGATGCGCGCGCGCGGCTCATCCGTCCACCCCCGCGCACGTCCACTCGCCGCGGCGCGCGCGCAGGTGCTCGAATAGCCCGCTCCCCCCGCGGTGCCGCAGCTTGGCGGCGGCCACGGCGTTGGCGCGCTCCACCGCGCCGCGCGGCGGCAGCCCGCCCAGCAGACCGCAGAACACCGCCGCCCCCCACACGTCGCCGCACCCCGTTGGATCGCCCCCCTCCACCACCAGCGAGGCGGGCACGCAGCCGCCGTGCGTCTCCGTCATCGACCCGTCCGGTCCGGAGAACGCGTCGCTCGCGGAGAAGGCCGCGCCCGCGCCCGCCAGCGTCACGAACGCGGCCTCGACGCCGTACGCGTGCAGGGGCGAGGGCAGTTCGCCGGGCGGCAGCCGTTCTCCCATCAGCAATTCGTACTCCTCTTCGTTCACCTGCACGGCGCGGAAGCAGCGCAGCCACTCGTCCGCGTCCGGCAGCCGGCGCGGCTCGCGCGGTCCGTCGGGGCGCGGGGGCCCCAGGAAGAGCGAGTGCAGGTCGGCGTAGACGGGTATCGGAAGGTTACGCAGGTGCCGCGCCGTGGGCAGGTCCAGCTCCCAGCCGGAGAGGAAGTTGACGTACAGCGCGTCCAGGCCTTCCAGGTGCGGCGCCAGCTCGTCCCACGTCCACCCCGGCACCCCGCCGCGCATGCTTTCACCGCGCCTCGCCTCGTCGGTGTAGACCAGCTCCACGCGGTTGTTCGGCTGCTCCACCGCCACGATCCCGCCGCGCGAGCCGATCCCGTCCACCGTGTCGAGGTGCGCGTGCACGCCGTCCAGCAGGTCCCGCCCGACGTGCGCGATGGGGACGATCTCCCACCCCTCCGGCCGCGTGGCGGCGGCGGAGGCGATGGAGAACGACACACCACCCCACGTTTCGAACGGCCGCCCCGCCGCCTGGTCGGCCAGCGTCCAGACGGTGTCCCACACGAAGGTGCCGATGATGCCGAGGCGACGGGGCAAACGGGATGCTCGCGAGAGGAAGACGGGCCGGTGCGCGTGTGCGTCTGAGCGTGCGTCGGAAGCGTGGGCGCGCCGGTGCTGAGGCGATGTTCGCGCTTGCGACGAGATGAGGACTCTGCGGGAATCGCGCCGGGGGATGCGTGTCGACTCAGGCGAGCGCGTGGGCGGCTGCGCGGCGCCCTCTCCGGCCGCCTGAGGGCGTCCACCTCTCCCGTTCCGGGAGAGGTAGCGGCGGCGGCATCTTCGCTGAACGCCTGGTTTTGTGTGGAAGCGAAATCTCCGGAACGGCGTGCTGGATCAGGCTTTTAGCGCACCTGTTCGGACGCCCTGTTCCCACGCACCTGTTCCGCACCGGCCTCAAACGTTCCCGTAATTCTCCTTCTTGAACACCGCCGCCGCGCCCACCACACCCGCCGTCCCGGGAAGCTGCCCGGAGACGATCTGGCAGCACTCCTGCGCGCTGCGGAAGGCGCGCTTGCGCACCTCGGCGCGGAGGGGCTCGAAGAGGTGCTCGCCGGCGCGCGTCACGCCGCCCGCGATCACCACCATCTCGGGGTTGAGGATGTTGATGATGCTGGCCACGCCGGCGCCCAGGAACTTGGCGGTGTCCTTCATCACCTCGTTGGCGTACGGGTCGCCGCTCACGCTCGCCTCGTAGACCAGCGCGGCGGTGATGTCCTCGAGCTTGCCGTTCACCATCTCCACCAGCATCGACGGGGAGCCCGCCTCCAGCCCCTCCATGGCGCGCGTGGCGATGGCGGGGCCGCTGGCGTACTGCTCCAGGCACCCGTAGTTGCCGCACTTGCAGCGCCGGCCGTTGCTGTCGATGGTCATGTGGCCGATCTCGCCGGCCACGTCGCTGCAGCCGTGGAAGATGTCGCCGTTCAGCACGATCCCGCCGCCGATCCCCGTGCCCAGCGTGAGGCCCACCAGCGTCTGCGTGCCCCGGCCGGCGCCCAGCCACCACTCGCCGTAGGTGGCGCAGTTGGCGTCGTTGTCGAGCGTGGCGGGGAGCCGCAGCGCGTTGGCGAGCAGGTCGCGCAGCGGAAAGTTGCGCCACCCCAGGTTGGGCGTGTTGATCACCGTCCCCGTCTTGCGATCGAGCGGCCCGGGCGAGCCGATGCCCACGCCCGCCACGGCGTCGCGCGTGGTGCCGTGGCTGGCGGTGACGTCGCAGATCGCCTCCTCCACCATGGCGACCATGCGGTCCACCACGTACTTGGCGCCGCGCGTGGCATCCGTGGGCTGCGTGCGCATGCCGATCACGTCGCCGCCCTCGATGGGGATCAGCCCCACCACGATGTTGGTGCCGCCCAGGTCCACCCCTGCTATCCAGCGCTTCTCGGCCGTTCCGGGGGTCATCGCGTCTCCTGCGGGAGGGGTGCGGGGTCGATTCGAAGCGTGGGGTCGGGCTGCAGCTCGGCCAGCCCCCTCGGCGCGCGGGTGATCCCCTCGCGGCGGATGCGCCGGCGCAGCTCGCGGTTCATCCGCCACTTCTCGGGGTCGGCGTAGGGGCGCTCGTGGTGCAGGTGCAGCACGGGGGCGCGGTGGCGCAGTTGCCGGCCGCGCACGCCGGCGTTCTCCAGGCACTCGCCCACCGCGCGGTCCAGCCCGCCGTACGCCATCTCCAGGTCGTAGCCGTTCACGCCCACCAGGTCGCTGCGCCAGCACGAGGCGTTGTGCCCGTTCCACGTCGCCCGCGTGGGCGTCACCACGTCCAGCAGCGCCGCCAGCGGGCGCAGCCGCGTGAGCCGCAGCGCGCGCCGGCCGGGCTTCCAGCCGTGGGCGCGCAGCCAGCCCGGGTCGGCCACGCGCCCGGCGCGCACGTCGTCGGGGGTGATCGCCTCGCTCACCTCGCGCGGCAGCTTCAGGTAGCCGCCGGAGAGGAAGCGCCCGCGCCGGGCCAGCGCCAGGTGCGTGGCCACGAAGTCGTTGCGGGGGATGCAGTCGCCGTCGGTGAAGAGTAGGTACTCGCCGCGCGCGGCCAGGATGGCGCGGTCCAGGATCTCCGTCTTGCGGAAGCCGTCGTCCGGGTGCCAGACGTGCAGGATCTCCAGCCCCGACTCGCCGCGCAGCCGGTCGATCACCGCGCGCGTCTCGGGGCCCGAGCCGTCGTCGGCCACCACGACCTGCGCGTCGCGCCGGGTCTGCGCGGCGAAGCCCCACAGCACCAGCTCCAGCGCGCGCGGGCTGTTGTAGGTGGTGAAGATCACCGACGCGCTCGCCGGCGCGCGCCCCTTCGCCGTCACCAGCGCGGGCTCGCGATCCTGCCGACCGGCGCGCGGCCCTCGCCGAGCGCCGTCCACCCCACCACCAGCCGGTAGATGGGGAAGCCGATGGCGGCCGCCACCACCGCCAGGAACGACAGGATCCCCATCGGCATGAAGAGGAACATCATCGCCAGGGCCGCCATCACCCCGGCGAAGCTCACCGCCATGCTCATCCAGAAGGTGTCGATCACCCACGCGTAGTGCGTCTCAAACCAGGTTCCGCGCACCTCGCCGCGGCGGGTGTAGCTCAGGACCAGCGCCACGATCCCCAGCGGGCTGAAAAGGAAGCTTCCCGCGTACAGCCCGTACACCAGCTGCACGGCCGACCGCCGCGCCGCCTCCCGCGGGTCGTATCGCGGATCCATCCCCGCCGCCTGCCCGTACATCGGCGCCTGCCCGTACATCGGCGCCTGCCCGTACGTCGGCGCCGTCCCGGCGGGATGGCCGTACGCCGGCCCCATCGCCGCGGGGCGCTCGGCGGGCCACCCCGGGGGCGTCTCGGCCGCCGGCCCCGCCGGCGTCTCCACGAAGCGAGGAACGGGCTGCAGCGGCCGCCCGCACTGGGGGCAGGCCGTGGCGTGCGACGGAACCGCGCTCCGGCAATCCGGGCAGGTGATCAGCGTCATGCGGTCAACGGAGTGCTGAGGTGGGGTGGCACCGGGCGGCGCCACCACGGAGTGTCGAAGCGGAGGCGCGGAGGGTGGTGATGTCTACGACGGCCGTGCGGCGCGTGTTTCGTCGCGGGCGCGGGAGCACGGGGCGGACGCGCGCGCGACGCGATTCCGCACCCCCGCGCGCACACCCCCGCACCCCGGGAGAGATCAGTCGCCCACCTGCAGCACCGCGAGGAAGGCTTCCTGCGGAATCTCCACCGTCCCCACCTGCTTCATCCGCTTCTTCCCCTCCTTCTGCTTCTCCAGCAGCTTCCGCTTGCGGCTGATGTCGCCGCCGTAGCACTTGGCGGTCACGTTCTTCCGCATCGCCTTGATGCTCTCGCGGGCGATGATCTTGTTGCCGATCGCCGCCTGGATCGCCACGTCGAACATCTGCCGGGGGATCAGCTCGCGCAGCTTCTCGCTCACGTTGCGGCCGTACTCGTAGGCCTTGTCGCGGTGGATGATCACGCTGAAGGCGTCGACCGGGTCGCCGTTGATCAGCATGTCGAGCTTCACCAGCGGGTTGGCCTTGTAGTCGGCGAACTCGTAGTCGAGCGCGGCGTAGCCGCGGGTGGCGCTCTTCAGCCGGTCGTAGAAGTCCAGGACGATCTCGGCGAGGGGGAGGTCGTACGACAGCTCCACCCGCTGGGGATCGGGATAGGTCATCCCCTTGAACTCGCCGCGGCGCTCGTGGCAGAGCTTCTGGACCGCGCCGATGTAGTCGGCCGGCGTCATGATCCGCGCGCGGACGTACGGCTCGCGGATCTCGTCGATCTTGGTGGGGTCCGGCAGCGTGCTGGGGCTCTCGATCCACAGGTCGTCGCCGTCCGTCATCGCCACGTGGTACTTCACGTTGGGGACGGTGGTGATCAGGTCCAGGTCGTGCTCGCGCTCCAGGCGCTCCTGGATGATCTCCATGTGCAGCAGCCCCAGGAAGCCGCAGCGGAAGCCGAAGCCCAGCGCCAGCGAGGTCTCGGGCTCGTAGCTGAGCGAGGCGTCGTTGAGCTGCAGCTTGGCCAGCGCGTCGCGCAGCTCCTCGTACTGCTCGGTCTCGGTGGGGTAGATCCCCGCGAACACCATCGGCTTCACCTCCTGGTAGCCGGGGAGCAGCTCCGAGGCCCGGTTGGTGGAGTCCAGGATGGTGTCGCCCGAGCGCGTGTCCTGCACGCGCTTGATGCCGGCGATGATGTAGCCCACCTCGCCCGGCCGCAGCTCCTTCAGCGGGTAGCGGCCGAGCTGGAGGAAGCCGACCTCGTCCACCGGGTAGACCGAGTCGTTGCTGCCGAAGGCGATGCGCATCCCCGGCCGGAACACCCCGTCCACCACGCGGATGCTGGGGACGGCGCCCACGTACTTGTCGTAGTAGCTGTCGAAGATGAGCGCGCGCGCCGGCGCGTCCGCGTCGCCCTCGGGCGGGCGGACGCGGGCCACGATCGCCTCCAGGATCTCCTCGATCCCGATCCCCGCCTTGGCGCTGGCCAGGATCACCTCGTCGGGGTCCACGCCCAGCAGGTCCACGATCTCCGCGCGGCGCCGCTCGGGCTCGGCGCCGGGAAGGTCGATCTTGTTGAGCACGGGGATGATCTCCAGCCCCGCGTCCATCGCCAGGAAGAGGTTGGACAGCGTCTGCGCCTGCACCCCCTGGCTGGCGTCCACCACCAGGATCGCCCCCTCGCACGCGGCCAGCGAGCGCGACACCTCGTAGGTGAAGTCCACGTGCCCGGGGGTGTCGATCAGGTTCAGCTCGTAGATCCTGCCACCGGGCGCGGCGTACTCCATGCGCACGGCGTTGAGCTTGATGGTGATGCCGCGCTCGCGCTCGATGTCCATCGAGTCGAGCACCTGTTCCTTCATCTCCCGCCGCTGGAGCGTCCGCGTGAACTCGATCAGCCGGTCGGCCAGGGTGCTCTTCCCGTGGTCGATGTGGGCGACGATGCAGAAGTTCCGGATGTGATCTATGCGCAACGTGTCTGACTGCCTGTGAGTCGCGAATTTCAGGGGTCGAGGCGGCTGAAAACTAGCCGCTGCGCCCGCCCGGGGAAAGCCGGGCGCGCTTCCGCCGCCGCGCCGCGGCCGATATCTTGGGCGCGCCGCGGGCCTCCCCGCGGTGACGGGGGCCGCCGCGGACCCGTCTGTACACCGCAGTGGCCGAAACGTCCGCCGCCGGCGCCGGTCTCGGCTTTTCCTCCACCATCACGCAGTCAGAGTCGCATGAATCGATACCGTGTCCGTTCGCTGGCCGCCCTCGCGGTGCTGGCCGCCGCGCCCGCCGCGGCGCAGGTGCCGCTCACCCCGCGCGCGCTGGGGCTGGGCAACGGCTACGTGGCCGCCGCCCGCGGCTCCGAGAGCGTCTGGCAGAACCCCGCCAACCTGGGGCTCCCCGGCACCTCGCACTGGAGCTTCAGCGTCCCCACCCTGTCGGTGGGCGCCGACATCCTGGGGCTGGGGATCGGCGACGTGAGGGACCTGGCCGACTACAACAACCAGGCGGACGCCCGCAAGCAGGAGATCCTCGACGAGATCCCCTCGACCGGCACCGACGTGCGCGGCGAGGTGCGGGTGCCCGTGTTCGCGGCGCAGATCCGCCGGTTCGCCTTCGGCGTGGGCTACACCACGCTGGGCAACCACACGCTGCAGAAGGACTTCGTGGACCTGCTGCTGTTCGGCTTCCAGCCGGCGCTCGGGCGCTACGACATCACCCCGCGGCTCACGCAGGGCTTCCGCGCCAGCTACATCGACGTCGCCGCGGCGTACGGGCGGCGCATCCCCGTCTCCCTCACCGGCGCGCTGACCGCCGGCGCCACGGTGCACTACTACCGCGGCGGCGGGCTGGTGCGCTCGGGGATCGTGGACGTGGACACCGTGCGCAACGCCCTGGGCATCCCCACCGACCTGCGGGTGACGTACGCGGGGATCAAGGACGAGGGCGGCGGCGGCTTCGGGCTGGACCTGGGCGCCGCCTTCCAGCCGATGCCGAACCTCACCTTCAGCGCGTCGGTGAGCAACGTGCTGAACACCTTCGAGTGGGGCGGCGACCGCACGGCCAAGAACGTGGTGCTCACCAGCGCCGACTACGAGAACGGCGACATCCAGGACATCCTCGACCGCTACGACGCCAGCGAGGCCACGTACGTGGAGGGCTCCGCAACTCCGGCCGTCCGCGCGCTGGCCGACGACCTGGGGGTGGACACCGAGCTGCCGCGCACCCTGCGCGCCGGCGCCGCCTTCGAGCCGCGCACGGGCACGCTGCTCACCGCCGGCTACAGCGGCGACCTGGGCGAGTCGCGCACGGGCGGGCTGTGGGACCAGAGCCTGGGCGTGGGGGTGCAGCAGCGCGTGGCGTTCCTCTCCGCCCGCGTGGGGGTGGCCACCAACCTCGACAGCGGCACGCTGCTCAGCGGCGGCCTCTCGCTGGGCCCGATCCACCTGGGCGTGGCGCGCCTCAACGACGGCTCGGTGGACGGCTTCGACCGCGGCGGCTGGGTCGCCACCTTCGGCTTGGGCAACGGCAGCCAGAGCCGCATGCCCTGAGCGTCGCGCGGCGTCAGACACGGATACGCGAAGGGACCCGGCGCCTTGCCGGGTCCCTTCGTGTTTTCGCGTCCCGCGGCGCGGCTCAGAAGGCCAGGCGCTTGGGGCGGAGGGTGGCGCGGTGCCGCGCCCACTGCAGCATGGCGGCGCCGGTGGTGCCCAGCAGCATCCCCGCGGAGCCCAGCGAGCTCCATCCGCTGAGGGCGGCATCGGCGAGCGCGAAGGTCGCGAAGGCCACCATCCCGAGCGCGACGATCACCTGCGTCCTGCGCTGGCTTTCGGCGGCGGCGTGAATCTGCTCCAACATATGTCCCTGGCCTGTGGCTCGTAGTTCGTACTCGGTTGATCGGACGCGTTTCCGTCCGCGTGAGGCGGGTACGGTCACCGCCTCCACGTTGGGCTTTACGAGGCGAGCCGCGGGAGAGTTTCAGCGGGATTCAGGGTACAAGATCAAAGCGTCCGTGCGCGGACGTCGTCGCGAGTGGTGCGGGGTCAGAATCGGGGGAGGCGGGGCGTTCGGGGGACGGCGGGGATCCAGGGG
>Ga0190275_10004423_pt1 | contig 10096 bp, 9 predicted proteins | sample Popmic550T_FD_133745 | JGI IMG/M metagenome (GOLD analysis project Ga0190275, IMG submission 133745) | Populus adjacent soil microbial communities from riparian zone of Yellowstone River, Montana, USA - 550 T | ecosystem: Environmental > Terrestrial > Soil > Riparian zone > Trees stand | place...
ATGACCGCAAGCAACGGATCGGGCCCCCGAAGGAGCGCCATCGTCGGCCTCGACTTCGACGCCGCCGTCGCCTGGCCGTCCTACGACTGGATGGGAGTCGCCAAGGCCGCGCTCGAATCGGTCGCCCGCTACCTGGCACGCGACCTAGGCCCCGATGGAATCAGGGTGAACCTCATCGCAGCGGGACCCGTCGCGACGCCGGCGGCGTCGGGCATTCCGGGCTTCGATGAGCTTGCGGAGATCTGGACCGAGTCGGCGCCGCTCGGCTGGGATCACCGCGACGCAGGTGCCGTGGCCGACGCCGCGATCTTCCTCTTGAGCGATCTGTCTCGCGCCGTCAGCGGCGAGATCCTCCACGTCGACGGCGGCCTTCACGCGGTTGGCGCGGTCTCCGGGTCAAGCGAAGCGGTGGCGCAGGCGAAGGCCTAGATGTCGAGGCTCCAACGGAACATCAACATCGTCGCCGTCGTGACGCCGTTCATCGGCGTGATCGTCGCCATCGGGCTGCTCTGGAACAGCGCCGTCGGCGTAGCCGACCTCGCGATTGCGCTCGGGATGTACCTGGTGTCCGCGATCGGCGTGACGGTCGGCTTCCACCGCCTGCTCACCCATCGAGCGTTCCGTACCTACAAGCCGCTCGAGTACGCGTTTGCCGCGGCGGGCTCGATGGCGGTCCAGGGTCCGGTGATTGACTGGGTCGCCGACCATCGAAAGCACCATGCCCACACCGACGAAGAGGGCGACCCGCACTCACCTCACGTGGGCCACGGCAGCGGCCTCAGGGGCCTGTGGCACGCTCACGTCGGCTGGCTCTTCGAGACCAACGGGCAGGCGGACCGACGACGGTACGCGGCCGAACTGATGGAGGACCGGGGCATGAGGCGGCTCAATCGCTGGTTTCCCTGGCTTGCGCTCGCGTCATTGGCGATCCCGTTCACGCTCGGGTTTGCGATCGGTGGCAGTCTCGCCGCCGCGGTCAGCGCGCTCGTCTGGGGTGGGCTGGTCCGGATCTTCTTCGTCCACCACATCACGTGGTCGATCAACTCGATTTGCCACTACCACGGTGCCAGGAGGTTCGACACGGAGGATGAGTCGACCAACGTCTGGTGGCTCTCGCTCGCTTCGCTGGGCGAGGCGTGGCACCACAACCACCACGCGTTTCCACGCTCGGCGGTACATGGCCTCCGCTGGTGGGAAATCGATCCGTCGGGCTGGATCATCCGCGGGATGAAGCAAGTCGGGCTTGCTTGGGATGTCGTAACGATCACGCCCGAGCGTCAGCTCAAGCGCCTCGCCTCATCGTCTCCGGTCTCCTCCGGCACGCGCTAGGACAAGAGGCAACCGGGCCAATCTAGTCCGTTCGGGGCGCATTCTTTGCGTTGGTACGTACGGGGGATGTCCTTTGCCTGCGAATCCGCCGATGCATAACCAAGTGGCGCCCACTCAGATGACAGAGATGACCCAACACGACACTCCAGGGACGAACCTGTTCTCAGGATCCCAGCTCATCGAGGCGCTGGACGCTTCAGTGATCGTCATGGACCTCGATCGGCGGATAACCGATTGGAGTCATGGTGCCGAGTTTCTCTATGGATGGAGCGCCGAAGAAGCCGTGGGTCAGGACTTCGTCTCGCTGATCGTTCCCCCGGAAATGCGCGACGAAGCAAGGGCGCTCACAGGCTCGCGCGGGCTTGCCGGCTACGAAGACGATTACGAGATGCTCCGGCGAGACGGCTCCACCTTCATGGGCCACATGCGCACCAGCGTGATCACCGACGATGAAGGCAACCCGGTTGCAGCCGCGAGTCTCACGATCGATCTCACCCGGCGGATCGAGGCCAAGCGAGACGTCGTTGCTGTCGGAGACCACATGCGCGCGGTTGCGGAGTGCATGACGGAGGGACTCTTCGTCGTCAGCGCGGAAGGAAGCGTGACCTTCATGAACTCCTCAGGCGCAGAGCTGCTCGGTTGGGACGAGACCGACTTAGAGGGCAAGAACATCCACGACATCGTGTATCACCGTCACGTCGACGGCTCATTGGAACCCCATGTGGGCTGTCCGATCCTGCCGGCAATCAAGCAAGGCGAGACAGTTCGGAGCCACGACGATCTCTTTAGCCGTGAGGATGGCAGCACGATCTCCGTGGACTACACCGCGGCCCCGTTTGTCCTCGATGGGAACCCCGACGCCTCCATCGTCGTCTTCAGCGACATCACCCCGCAGAAGCGCCGGGATCAGGAACTGCAGGCTCAAGTCGATTCGCTGTCCGAGCTACGTGCGATCCGGACCGCCATCGAGGATGACCGCCTTCTTGCCTATGCCCAGCCCGTGATCTCCCTGAAATCCGGGGAGGCGGTTATGCACGAGCTCCTGATCCGGATCGAGGGCGAGGACCACATTCCCGTTCCTCCAAGCGAATTCCTCCCGGTAGCTGAAGAGTTCGGCCTAATCGGAGAGCTCGATCGCTGGATGATCGACCAGGCCGTGGGGCTGGCGGCGCTCGGCCACCGGGTGACGGTAAACCTCTCGGCCCATTCCCTGGTCAGCCCAACGCTGATCGGTCACTTCCGCTCCGCGCTTTCTACGACGGGAGCGGACGCCAAGCTCGTGGTGGTCGAGGTGACCGAGACGGCGCTCCTCTCCGACCAGCGTGCGGCGCGGGATTCCCTAGTCGAGATCAGAGATCTGGGTTGCCAGGTTGCAATCGACGATTTCGGAAGCGGCTACGGCGGCTTTACCTACCTGAAGCATTTCAGCGCCGATCTGCTGAAGATCGATCGTGAGTTCGTCACCGATCTGACATCGAATACAAGGAGCCAGAACGTGGTCCGCGCCGTGGTCAGCCTCGCCAAAAGCTTTGAACTGGAAACCATCGCCGAGGGGGTCGAGGACGCCGAAACCGTCACGGCGCTTCGGGGCATGGAGGTGGACTTCGCGCAGGGCTATCTGTTCGCCAAGCCAAAACCGGTTACGACGGTGTTCCGAGGAGACAGAGATGGATGATTCGCTGGAAATCAGTGATCAGGCCAGCCGCCAGCGAGACCTCGACCGCGAACAGGCAATCGCGGACCTGGAGCAGAGCATCGCCGACCGCGATCAAGCAGACGCTCGCGAGGATCAGAAAGTGGAGGACGAGGAGCACCCGCCCTCTCACGTCGCTCCGGAGGCGGCATCCCGGCCCGGCTCCGCGCCTCAGTCGCGACATCAGGAAATCCTTGATCACACCCAGGCGAAGCAGGGCAGGCGCCAGCGCCGACTCGATCGGGCCCAGGTCGGACGGGCCGTCAGGCAGGATGCGCTCGACTCCGAGCCCGAGGCGGCAGAGGTCGCCGTCGCGGGTACTTCTTTAGACGCGCACCTCGATGATCAGGCGCACGAGCGCGAGGATGCAGCCCTCTCGAGAGCAGAAGCCGCAGTCGTGCGCGCGCAAGCGGCACTGCAGCGCGCCGAGGCAGCACGCGACCGCGCCGTTTAGGTCATAATTGTCACCATTGCAGGCCTAAGGATGGGGGCTGACATGGGCGCATTCGATTCGGAAGTCTCGGCTAACCGGAAGGCATTCGCGGAAAGCAGGTTCGGGTCAGAGGTCGTGACCCGGCTGCGAGCGGCCTTCGGGCGCTCCAAGCACGCGATCCTGATCCTCGACGACGAGCGCAGATGGGTGACGGCGAATCATGCGGCTGCCGACCTCCTGGCTACGCCCTTGGACGAGATCCCCTGGCACAAGATCGACGACTTCGCGCCTCCCGCAAGCCAGCCCGACATAGAAGCGAACTGGAAAGCGTTTCTGAGCAACGGTTCGGCGGAGGGGTGGACCCGGCTGATAGTTCCGGGACATACACAGATTCAGGTCGAGTACAGCGCCATCGCAAAGATCCTTCCCGGGCGCCACCTCATTACCTACGTCACGCCTGACGAGGACTTTCCGGAGAAGGCGGAGGACCTGGCCCGCTCGGCCGCAGCGACGACCGATTCGGATCGTCAAGGCGAGCAGACTCAACTCACAGAGCGCGAACGCGAAGTGCTCATGCACGTATCAACGGGACTCCAGACACGGGAGATCGCCGAGACACTCTTCCTCTCGCCCGAGACGGTGAAGAGCCATGTCCAGAACGCGCTCGAAAAACTCGGAGCGCGCACGCGGGCCCACGCGGTAGCGATGGCCCTCATGGGCGGCCAGATCACCTTTCAGTCCTAGCTCGGACTACATCGGTACGTCCGGGGGGATGCGGCGCTCCTCGGTGGAAGCCAAGGCCTCCGTGACCCGGTAGGTCAGGAGATAAGCCGAGCTGAAGAGGAGCACCAAGGTCGCGACCGACGCCCAGCGGAAAATCGGAAGCGTCCAGAAGACGACTCCCATGGCGAGGTAGCCTGCCACCAGGCCGAGTACGCGAGCCCGGGCGCCACGCGTGTAGAGAAATCCCGCGGCGGTGAACTCGAGGGCGGCCACGAGCGTCATGATCAGGCCCATTCCGCCCAGCGCGAGATAAAGGTTGCCGCCGACGGCGCTGGTTTCGATCTCCTGCACGTTTGCTTCGAGGCGCGCGGCGCCGGTGATCGCGCTCACGCCGAGAATTACGTGCACCAGACCGGCGCAGAACAGGAAGGCGGCCGCGAGGCGGCTCACGCTCGGCTCTTGAGGAATTCCGCCTCCTGCTGGCCGAGCTCGGTCACGGGGTCATCGCCGTACATCCACTCGCGGGCGATGCGGTGCCAGTTGGCGCTTGCTTGGAGCTCTCCGAGGACCGCGAGGACGAGGAGCTCGAGCCGGCGGCCGATGAGGTGTTCCGGGTTCATGTCCTGATGGCGCATCGTGCGGAAGTGGGTCGAGCGGGGATCACCGGCCTGGATCGCGATGCGCTGGACGGCTGCGCGGGTGATCTGCACTTCCTCGTCCTTCGCGTACCACCAGATCGCGTCGAGCGCGTACGCCAGAAGCTCGTCGGGGCTGACCTTGTCGGGCTGGGGGAGGAAGCCCTCCGCCGACCAGAGGCGATGAAGCTCCTCCGCGCTCTTCTCGGAGACCGCTCGGCCGGTCGCGAGCTCGACCTCCATCTCGTGGGGCCCGATCTCCTTGAACAGGCCGAAGTCGATGAAGGCGATCCTCCCGTCGGCCATGCGGATCATGTTTCCGGGGTGGGGATCGCCCGAGAAGCGGCGGTGCCTGTACATGGAGCCGAAGTAGAAGCGGTAGACGATCTCGCCGATTCGGTCTCGTTCCTCCTTGGTCGAGGTGGTGAGCTGCTCGAACCGGTCTCCCTCGACGAACTCGGTGACGATTACTCGCTCGCGGCACATCTCCGTGACAACCGGCGGGATGAAGATGAACGGGTGGCCGCGATAGAGGCGAGCGAGCGTGCGGTGGTTGGAGGCCTCAAGCTCGTAGTCGAGCTCCTCGATGATGCGCGCCCGGATCTCGTCGGTGACCGCCTTCACGTCCATCTGCGGCGTGATCCGCTTCGCGAGGCGCATCAGCATTCCAAGGTTCTGCATGTCGGCACGGACCGCGTCGTTGACGCCGGGGTATTGGACCTTGATCGCCACGTCGCGCCCGTCGTGAAGCCGTCCCCGGTAAACCTGCCCGATCGACGCCGCGGCGACCGGGGCCGGATCGAGCTCGGCGAAGGCCTTTGAGGGTGGCTCGCCGAGCTCCTGCTCGATCACCTTCGACATCTGCTCGAACGAGACGGTCGGCGCAGAGTCTCTGAGGGCCGCGAGCTTGGCCTGAAACTCCTCCTGGTACTCCTCGGGAACGAGCCCCAGGTCGACGAACGAGAGCACCTGGCCGACCTTCATCGCGGCGCCTTTCATCCCGCCGAGGACGGTCACGATCTGCTCGGCCGTCTCGATCTGGCGCCGCTCGAGCGCCTTGTCGGAGTCCTCGTCCGACCGCACGACGTTCGCGGCCTTCGTGCCGGCCTGGCGTACCGCGACGTTCGCCGTTGCGCGCCCGATCTTCGCCATGCGCCCGAGGCGCGAGGTGGGGAGCTTCTCGTCGGGCATCGGCGGCATCTTCGCAGGCATCGCCCTCGATGGCGCGATAGGATCGCTCGCGTACATACGGCCGTGTGGTCAAGGGAAGTCCGGTGAAAGACCGGCGCGGTCCCGCCACTGTGACCGGCGAAAGCGCATCGCGGCGCTGCGGGTGCGAACCAACCCAAAGCGAGCCACTGGGGCCCAACGGGCACCGGGAAGGCGCGATAGGCGTAGGCCGGAAGCCAGGAGACCTGCCCATCGGTTCGCCAATTCAAGACCCTCGAGGAAAGGGGTGGCTCTCTCATGAGAAAGCTCGTAGCGCCTGCCATCGGCGCAATCGCATCGTTCGTCCTGATCGCAGCTTCTGCTGCTGACGCCAAACCGAAGTACACGGACATCCGTGTGATCACGAACGAGGCCGTCACGCTCGCGGAGCATCGCCAGTACACGGAGAAGGTCAAAGTGCAGGCGTCCACGGGAGCCGATTGCTTCGGCGAAAGCAACCCGTCGTCGGACGCGAAGTACACGCTGACCGAGCCGAACACGCTTGGTGCTCTCGTCGACTCGGCGTCAAACGACTCCGATCTGGATCCCCTCCTCATCACCGATGCGTTCTTCGACGACGGCTTCGGCTTCGGCGTCTGCGATATGGGCGGCCTCGAGACCGAAGGCTTCTCATACTGGTACTCGGCGGTGAACGGCACCGGCTCGACCACGGGCCCGGACCTGATTCCGGTCAAGAACGGCGACGCGAACCTCTGGTACCTCACAACCGGCGAGGAGCCCGGATTCCCTTCGGAGCTTGTGATCGAGGCTCCAGCCAGAGTCACGGCGAACGAGCCGTTCGAGGTGACCGTCACCCGGCTCAAGGCGGACGGTTCTCAGGAACCGGCAGCCGGGGTCACGGTTTCCAGTCCCCCGACCGAGACGAACGCCGACGGCGAAGCGACCTTCATGGTGGGTCCCGGCCAGGCGACGTTCCAGGCTATGGGCGGGATCGATGACGTGCCATCGTCGGAAGTGCCCGTGTGCGCGGCGGTTGAGGTGTCCGACTGTCCCGCGGACCGAGGCATCGACATCTTCGGAAGCCGCGGCGACGACAAGATCAAGAGCGCCGCGGGCCCCGACCGGATCGACTGCGGTCGCGGCGATGACGTGGTGAAGAAGGCGCAGCGCTCGGACGAGGTCGACAAGAGCTGCGAGAAGGTGAAGCGCGGCTAGTCATGCGCCCGGTCCGCATGCTCGCGCCAGCCCTCGCGGCCTTGATGGCTGCGGTGCTCGGCGCGGGTTGCGGACTCGGGGCCGGTGATGAGAGCGAAGGGGAGGCCACGCTCACGGTGACGCGCGACTACGGCTCGGAGGAGCTTCTTGAAGCAACGAGCTCGAATCCGCCGGAGACCGAGACGGTCATGCGCATGCTCGACCGCGAAGCCGACATCGAGACCCGCTACGGAGGCGGATTCGTGCAGTCCATCGAAGGCGTCGCCGGGTCAAGCGAGGGCGGGCGAACCTACGATTGGTTCTTTTACGTGAACGGCATCGAGTCCGCGATCGGCGCGGCGGAAACGGAGGTCCGCGGAGGGGACCGCATCTGGTGGGATCACCGGGACTGGACGGAGGCCATGCGCGCCCCGGCCGTTGTCGGGTCGTGGCCCGAGCCGTTCCGCCAGGCCTCCTCGGGCTCCGAGCGGGTATCGGTTCGGGTCGTGTGCGCCGGCTCGGAAGAACCGTGTCGCGGTGCCGAGGACGCGCTTGCGGACGCCGGGGTCAGCTCGACCGTCGTCGAATTCGGCGACGACGTTGCGGGCAAGTCCCTTCGCCTGATCGTGGGGGAGTGGAGTGCCATCGAGGGCGACGAAACCGCTGCGCTCGTCGGGCGCGGCCCCGAGGCCAGCGGAGTCTTCATCCGGGCGGACGCGGGAGGCTTCGAGCTTCTCGACGAGCGCGGGCGGCCCGCGGGCGTTGCCGACGGCGTCGTTGCCGCCACTCGGAACGGCGAGGGGCCCCCGACCTGGATCGCCACGGGCACGAGCGAGGACGGGGTCCTGGCCGCGGTCGAGTTGCTCGATGAGGAGACGCTCCGCAACCGCTACGCGGTTGCGGCGTCCGAGAAAAGCGCGACGCCGTTGCCCGTGATCGAGGAGGCGCCGTGATCGCAGCGCTTGCCTACGTGCCACGTCGCACCGCGCTTGGGCGGGCCGGCGTCGCTGCCGCAAGCGCGTACCTGGCCGCGTTCGCCGCCGTCGCGTTCGCGTTCTCACATCCGGTCGTCCTGGCCGCGGACGCAGCCGCGGTCGCGATCGCCGGCATCCTGGCCGGCACCGGCCGCGCGCTGGCCGTTTCGCTTCGCTTCGCGGCCGTGCTCGGCGTGCTGATGATCGTGACCAACGCGATCGCCTCCCAGCGCGGCGACACGATCCTCGTACGCGGCCCGGACCTTCCGGTGGTCGGCACCGTGAACATCAGCGCGGAGGCGCTTGCCGAAGGTGGGATCCTTGCGCTCAGGGTCGGCATCGTCATCGCTGCCTTCGCCGTTTTCACGGCTGCGGTCGATCCGGACCGCGTCTTGAGGCTGCTCCGGCCGGTCGCTCGCCGCTCCGCCCTGACCGCCACGCTCGTCGTCCGCCTCGTGCCGCTGGCGGCCGGTGACCACGCCCGTCTGCGTGATGCTGCCGGGCTCCGAGGGCCGGCTGCGGCGCCGGTTTCGCGGGCCGCGATGGTCCGCCGCCTCGTCGCCGGCTCGCTGGACCGCTCCGTCGATGCCGCGGCGACGCTCGAGCTTCGCGGATACGGGTCCGGCGTGCCCGGGAGGAGTCGCCGCGCTCCTCGCTCGCCCGTGGATCTGGGGTTCTGGCTTGCTGCAGGCGCAATCGTTGCGATGAGCGTGGCGACGCTCGTCACGAACGCGGCAGCGTATGAGTCCTATCCGGTGATCCAGGCGGAGCTCGGAAGCCTGGGCCTTGCCCTGGCGCTCGCGCTGCCTGCCCTGGCGGCAGCGCCCGCGATCGGAAGGGGGCGACGGTGAGCGAGTCGGTGCTTCAGCTCGAGGGCTTCTCCTACCGTTATCCGGGCGCGCCCGCGCCGGCCCTGAGAGACGTGGATCTGGCGGCTGAGCAGGGCGAGTTCATCGTCCTTGCCGGTCGCTCGGCTGCGGGGAAATCGACGCTCCTTCGCGTTGCCTGCGGTCTGGTTCCCCACTTCCACGGAGGCGAGGTGGCGGGCTCAGCGTCGGTTGCCGGACTCGACCTTCGAGAACACGGGCCCGCCGACCTTCGCAGCGAGGTCGGCCTTGTCGCACAAGACCCCGAGACCCAGGTCGTCGCGGCGACCGTGCGTGGCGAGCTGGAGCTTCCCCTCGAGATGTCGGGAGAGCCCGAGGCGTCGCGGGCTCGCGCGGTCGAGGAAGCGAGCCTGGCCCTCGGCATCGGCCACCTCCTCGGCCGCTCGACAGCCACGCTCTCAGGCGGCGAGCTTCAGCGCGTTGCCCTGGCCGCCGCGCTTGTGGGGCGCCCGAGAGTCATCCTTCTCGACGAGCCCACCTCGCAGCTCGATCCTGTTGCCGGCGACGAGCTCATCGGCCTCCTTCGCCGCCTGAACGAGGAGTGGGGCACGACCGTCATCCTCGCCGAGCACCGGCTCGAGCGCTGCCTCGCGGCGGCGGACCGTGTCGTGGCCATGGCCGAGGGCAGGATCGCCTTCGACGGCGAGCCGCAGGCGTACCTGAGCTGGGCGCTCGATTCCGACGCGGCGCTCGCGACGCCACTCGCCCGCCTGTTCGACGGCGCCGGGATGCGCCCGGCGCCCGTGAGCGTGAAGGACGCACGCGCCCGCCTCCGGAGCACGCCCCGCGAACGTCCCACGCCGAGCCCTATACGTCCTGACGCGGGACGTTCGCCGGAGCCCTCCGGTGGCAAGGGCGCGGCGCTCCGGGTCAAGCGTTTGTGGGTCGAGCTCGACCATGGCGAGGGGCCGCATGACGTGATCCGCGACCTCTCGCTTGCCGTCGACCCCGGCGAGATCGTGGCGCTCATGGGCCGGAACGGCGCGGGCAAGTCGACGCTCCTGCGCGCGATCGCCGGGCTGGTCTCTCCGCACCGCGGGAAGGCCGAGGCGCCGAGG
>Ga0190275_10004424_pt1 | contig 10095 bp, 7 predicted proteins | sample Popmic550T_FD_133745 | JGI IMG/M metagenome (GOLD analysis project Ga0190275, IMG submission 133745) | Populus adjacent soil microbial communities from riparian zone of Yellowstone River, Montana, USA - 550 T | ecosystem: Environmental > Terrestrial > Soil > Riparian zone > Trees stand | place...
ATCAGCGGCGCTAGCGTGTTCGGCAGCACGTGACGGATCGCGATCGCGAATTCGTTCATGCCGACCGCGCGCGATGCTTCGACGAATGGCATCTCGCGCAGCATCAGCGTGTTGGAGCGGATCACGCGCGCAACCGTCGGGACCAGCGGAATCGCGATCGCGATGATGGTGTTCTCGAGCGAGGGTCCGAGCGCCGCGGTCATTACCAGCGCCATCACCAGCAGCGGCAGCGACTGCATCATGTCCATCACGCGCTGCACGATGAGATCGTACCAGCCGCCGAAATAGCCCGAAGTGAGCCCGATGGTGACGCCGAACAGGCAGCCGAGCCCGGTCGAGCCGACGCCGACCGCGAGCGAGATGCGCGCGCCGTAGACGATGCGGCTCCACATGTCGCGGCCCATGAAGTCGGCGCCGAGCGGATGCGCGCCGCCGGGCGCGGCCAGCGAGACGCGCGGGTTGGTGAGCGTCGGGTCGAACTGCGTGATCCAGGGCGCAAAGATCGCCATCAGCACGAACAGCGCGACGATCACGGCGCCTGCCGCGCCGAGCGGGTAGCGCCGCACATAGAATCGCGTAGCTGACAGCCAGCTCTCGCGCCGCGGGGCTTCTATGGTTTCGACCGCGGCCATTTACTTCTCGTACGCAATGCGCGGATCGAGCGCGAGGTAAGCCATGTCGATCAGGAAGTTGATCGACACCACACAAACCGCGATGAACATCACCAGGTTCTGCACGATCGGGTAATCGCGCGAGCGGATTGCCTCGACCAGGAAGCGTGCGACACCCGGAATGTTGAATACGGTTTCGGTGACGATCAGCCCGCCCACGAGGAAGGCAGCCTCGATCCCCACGATGGTGACGATCGGCAGCACTGCGTTGCGCAGCGCGTGCACGAAGTTGACCTTGGCGTAGGAGGCGCCCTTGGCGCGCGCGGTGCGGATGTAGTCCTGGCGCAGCACTTCGAGCATGGACGAGCGCGTCAGCCGCATCATCAGCGCGGAGGAGCGGAAGCCGACCGCCGCCGCCGGAATGCTGAGCAGCAGCAGCTCATCCCACAGTGTCTTGGGCGGTTCGGTGTAGATCGGGATCCAGCCGAAATACTGCACGCACACCATCAGGACCAGGAGGCCCAGCCAGAACGACGGCAGCGACAGGCCGGAGAGCGACACGACGCGCAGCACGTAGTCGAGCGGCGTGTTCTGGCGCACCGCCGAGATCACGCCGAGCGGAATGCCGAACAGCACCGCGAAGGCGAGCGCCATGCCGGCGAGCTTGGCGCTGATCGGCAGGCGCGGCGCCAGTTCCTGCAAGGTCGGCTTCTCGGAGATGTAAGAATAGCCGAGATCGCCCCTGAACAGGCCGCTGATCCACTGCGCGTATTGAATGACGATCGGTTGGTCGAGACCGAGGTCCTTCTCGATCTGCGCCTTGTCGGCCGGATTGATCATGCCGGCGGAAGAAAACAGGATGTCGGCGATGTTGCCGGGCACGATGCGCAGCAGCGTAAAGATCACGATCGAGATGCCGAACAGCGTCAGCACCATCAGGAGAAAGCGCCTGATCAGATAGGACGCCAAGGGGTTCTCCTTGTGGCCTGTAGCGTAGAAAACCCGACTGTCATCCCGGGCAAGCGCAGCGAGACCCGGGATCCATGAAACACAAACCTACGAATATCGCACGGCCGGTGTTTCATGGGTCCCGGATAGCCGCTTCGCGGCTTCCGGGATGACATGCGGAGCGCGCCTCACGCTCACTTATCCAGCCACACGTCCTCGTAGCGGTGCCCGTTGTAGGACGAGTTCGACATGATGGTGATGTTCTTCACGAAGGGCGCCCAGCAGGTGCCCTGCTTGGAGTGATAGAGGATCGGGCGTGCCACGTCCTCCTGCAGCTTCTTGTCGATCTCCCACACCAGCTTCTTGCGCTTGGCGACGTCCTTCTCCTGAGACTGTGCGTCGAACTGCGCCTGCAGGTCTTTGTTGCAATAGTTGGTGTAGTTGCGCTCGGAGCCGCAGCCGAAGTTCTCGTAGAAGGTCTGGTCCGGATCGTCGATGCCGGCGCCGGTGAGGTTCAGCCCGATCTGGTACTCCTTGCGCGCGACCTTGGCGAACCAGATGCCGCTCTCGATCACGTCGAGCTCCCCGTCGATGTAGATATCCTTGAGCTGGTCGATCAGGATCACGGCTGGGTCGCGATAGATCGCGAGATTGCGGGTGGAAACCTTCATGGCGAGCCGCTTGTTCGGCCCGAAACCCGCCTTCTCCATCAGCTTGCGCGCTTCGTCGCGGTTCTTCTTCACGTCGTCGCCGTAGCCAATGACGGTTCTCAGCTCTTCGGGCGGCAGGCCCCACACGCCCGCCGGTGGCGGCAGCAAGACGCCGCCGATGTCCGCGTTGCCCTCGGCCATGATCTGAGTGAAGGACTTGCGGTCGAGCGACAGCGCGACGGCGCGGCGGACATCCGCATTGTCAAACGGGGCGCTCTCGCGATTGATGATGAGGTTGGTCGAGACGTTGGTCGGCTCGAGCACGCACACGGCGTTCGGCGCTTGCGCCTTCACGTCCTTCAAGAGCGGGATCGTGACCTCGGTCGGGAAGGTCATGTCGAACCTACCGGCGACGAAGCCAAGGATCGCGGTCGAGCGGTTCGGGATGATCGTGTATTCGATGCCGTCGAGATAGGGCAGGCCCTTCTTCCAGTAGTCGGGGTTCTTCACGAGCTTGATCGACTCGTTCTGCTTCAGTTCGACGAACTTGAACGGTCCGGTGCCGATCGGGTTCGTGCGCTGCGCTGCCGCCGTGACGTGGCAGGCGTAGATCGGTGTGTAGCCGGATGCGAGCATCGCGAGCAGCGCGGGCTGGGGCCGTGAGAGGTTGAAAGTAACCTCCAGGTCGCCTTTCGGGGTCACGTCGGTGACGTTGACGAACCAGTCCTTGCGCGGGTTCTTGCGGAAGCGGTTCTGCGATTTGCCCGAAAGCATCTCGAACGTGCACTTCACATCCGCAGCGGTGAACGGCTTGCCGTCATGCCACTTCACGCCTTCGCGCAACTTGAAGGTCAGCGCCTTGCCGTCCGCGCTCCACTGCCAGCTTGTGGCCAACTCCGGCACGATCGTGTCGATCGAGTTCTGCGCCTTGTGCTGGTCGTACATCACCAGATTCGAGAAGATCGGCATCGAGGAGACGTTGACTGAATAGGTCGCCTCCTCGTGGATCGACATGCTGGGCGGGTTTTCGCGGTGGTACATGCGCAGGACGCCGCCGGATTTCGGCTGTTGCGCGATGGCGGCTGAAGTTGTGGCAAGCGCCAATGCGGCGGCCGCCAGACCGAGGAGCCTGGTGTTCATCTCTCTCCCTCCCAGTTCACGGGTCGGGTCGCCCAACCGTCCCGCTGTTATTCTTGGGTGCCCGCACGCTAATCGGTGCGATGAGCCCGGGCAACCCGGACGAAGGGTTGAGCGGTGCGGCCTGACTGCGCCCCGGGCGGCCGGAATGGCAGCCTTTCGCGGCGGCGGCTTGCCAACGTGGCGGCTTTCGCCCACACCATTGCGCCAACGAAACCAGCAGGAAACGCCGTGAGCGAGAGTTCGATCGTCGCCGAGACCGCGGCGCGCATTTTTGCCGATCTGGCGGACCCGCAGGAGGTCAACAGCGCGCGAGACGACGTCTGGAAGCGCCCGCTGTGGCAGGCGCTTGCTGATGCCGGGTTGACGCTTGCCTGGGTTCCGGAGGAGCTGGGCGGGGCGGGCGCGGAGCTTGCCGACGGCTTTGCGATACTCGGTGTGGCCGGTCGCTACGCCGCGGCCGTGCCGCTGGCCGAGACGCTGCTTGCCGGCCGGCTCCTGTCGCGTGCGGGGTTGAAGGCCCCGGACGGTGCGATGTCGGTCGCGCCGGCGCGGCCGGGCGACAAGATCACGCTGAATGCCGACGGCACCTTGAGCGGGCAGGCGCGCGGCGTGCCGTTCGCCAAGGAAGCAAAGCATCTCGCGGTGCTGGCCGGATCGTCGGTCGCGCTGGTGGAGACGGGGGCGTGCCGGCTGAGCGATGGCGTCAACCTCGCGGGCGAACCGCAGAACACCGTCACGTTCGACAAGGTGAAGCCGGTTGCTGTTGCGAGCGCCAACGTGGATCAAACGGTGCTGATGCTGATGGGCTGCGTGGTGCGCAGTGTGCAGACCGCAGGCGCTTTGCAGGCGGTGCTCGATTTCACCGTGCGCTATGCGAATGAGCGCGTGGCCTTCGAGCGGCCGATCGCGAAATTCCAGGCCGTGCAGCACAATCTGGCGCGGCTCGCCGGCGAGGTCTCCGCCGCGATGACCGCGGCTTATTCGGCCGCCGACGCAATCGCGCGGGCGGATAAATTCGACGACGCCGTTTTCCTCGAGGCGGCGGCCGCGAAAATCCGCTCCGCCGAAGCCGCGCAGGAAGGCGCTGCGATCGCGCATCAGGTGCACGGCGCGATCGGCTTCACCAACGAGCACATCCTGCACCGCTACACGCTGCGCATGCTCGCCTGGCGCGACGACTTCGGAAACGAGAGCTACTGGGCGGTTGAGCTCGGCAACAGGATTGCGAAGCGCGGCGCCGATGAATTCTGGCCGCTGGTTGCCGCCCGCTGAGGATCGCATGACAACAACGGCTCTTGAGTTCGATCAGATCCGCCTGCCGCCCGAGTGCGACGCGTTGCGCCACGAGGTGCGCGCGTTTTTGGCCGACGAGGTTGCGCGCGGTACCTTCGATCCGCACCGGCCGGGTCACGGGGACTCGCATTCCAAGGAATTCTCCCAGCGCATCGGCGCCAAGGGCTGGATCGGTATGACCTGGCCGAAGAAATACGGCGGGCGCGAGCGCAATTTCCTCGAGCGCTACGTGGTGACGGAGGAATTCCGTGTCGCCAATGCGCCGGTGCGGCTGCACTTTGTCGCCGACCGGCAGAGTGGCCCGATCCTGATGAAATATGCGCCCGAGCACGTGAAGATGGACGTGCTGCCGCGCATTTGCGCCGGTGAGGTTTGTTTTGCGATCGGCATGAGCGAACCGAACTCCGGCTCCGATCTCTTCGCCGCGAAAACCAAGGCCACGAAGACGAACGGCGGCTGGCTGATCAACGGCACCAAGATCTGGACCTCGAACGCGCACATCGCCGACTACATGATTGCGCTGTTCCGCACCTCGCCGCCGACGAAAGAGAACCGGCGGCACGGCCTCACCCAGTTCCTCGTCGACATGAAGACACCAGGCATCACGGTGAACCCGGTGATTCAGCTGACCGGCATGCACGACTTCAACGAGGTCGTGTTCCAGGATGCCTTCATGCCGGACGATCACGTGCTGGGTGAGATCGATGGCGCCTGGAAGCAGGCAACGAGCGAACTCGCCTACGAGCGCTCGGGGCCGGAGCGTTTCCTCGAGACGTTCTACGTGCTGGTCGAACTGGTGCGTGCGCTGGGCGACACGCCGGATGTCCGCAGCGCCGAGGGGCTCGGCCGCCTCGTCGCGCAGCTGCACACGCTGCGCCGCATGTCGGTCTCGGTGAACGGCATGCTGCAGGCCGGCAAGGAGCCGGTGGTGGAAGGTTCGATCGTGAAGGACATGGGCACGGTGTGGGAGCAGAAACTGCCGAACCGCGTGCGCGAGCTCAGCGCGTTCATCGAGGAGACGGAAGGCAACCGCGCGACGCTGGAGGAACAGCTCCGCTTCGCCACCATGATCGCGCCCAAGCTCACCATCCAGGGCGGGACCACCGAAGTGCTGCGCGGCATCATCGCGCGCGGGCTGGGCCTGCGCTGAATGCCCGACATCGCCAAGTTGCTCTGGCCGAAGTCGGTCGCGATCATCGGCGCGTCCTCGGATACGCGCGGCCTGCGCGGCCGCATCGTGCAGATCATGCGCAGCCATCCCTACGCGGGCGCGGTCTATCCGGTGAGCCGCAGTGAGGCAGAGGTGCAGGGGCTCAAGGCCTACAAGTCGGTCGCCGAGCTGCCGCCGACCGATCTTGCTGCGATGATCATTCCGGCGCGCTTCGTGCCGCAGGAGCTGGAGAACTGCGGCAAGGCCGGCATCAAGGCTGCGATCATTCTCTCCTCCGGCTTTGCCGAGGAGAAGGGCGAGACCGGGCCCGCTCTGCAGAAAGAAGTGCAGGCGATCGCCGCAAAATACGACATGGCGGTGAGCGGGCCGAACGGCGAGGGCTTCGCCAACACGGCAGCCTCGCTCTGCCCCACCTTCAGCCCCGCGATGGACGCGGGCGACGTGCCACTGCTTCCGCGCGCGGACCGCACGCGCGGACAGGTCGCGGTGATCTCGCAGAGCGGCGGGATGGGCTTTGCGTTCTTCGATCACGGGCGGCCGAAGGAATTGTCGTTCCGCTACATCATCACCACCGGCAACGAAGCGTGCCTCACAGCGAGCGACTTTGCGGAGTTCGTTGTCGACGAAGGCAAGACCGCCGCGGTGTTGATGCTGATCGAGGACATCAAGAGCATCGCGGCGTTCGAGCGTGCCGCCACAAAGGCGCTGCGCGCGGGCGTGCCGTTGATCGTCAACCGGCTTGGCGCATCGGAAGCGGGCGCGCGGGCGATTGCGGCGCATACGGCCGCGAAAGGGAATGACGCCGAATACCGTGCGCTGTTTGCGAAATACGGCGTGATCGAGAGCAACGATCTCGACGAGATGGTCGATATCGCGGCGGCGTTCGTCGGCATGGGCATCCGCTTGCCCGCGAGCAATCGCGTCGCGATCGCGTCCTCCTCCGGCGGCGGCGGCGCGTGGGTGGCGGATGCCTGCGCGCTCGCCGGTCTCGAGATGCCGATCCTCGACGACGCGGTGCGGGCGAAGATCGACGCCTACCTGCCGCCCTACGGCACCTCGCAGAACCCGGTCGACGTTACGGCGCAGGCGATCCACGAGCGCGGCTATGCGGAGTTCGCGCGGCTGTCAGCCGAGTCGCCCAACGTCGATGGCGTGATCCTGGTCGTCACCGGCCGGCATCCGCGCTTTCTGCTGGAGGATCGCGAGCACCTGATTGCGCTCGGCCGCGACGCCAAGAAGCCCGTGCTGCTGTGGAGCTACACGCGGCCCGCCGCGGTCTGCGTCGATTTGTTGAGCGAGGCGGGTTTGCCGCTGTTCACCAATGTGCACAATTGCGCCCGCGCGATGCGCGTGATGGCGGACTACCGCGCCGCTCAGGCGGCTTTCAAAGGACAATGACGATGGCGACGTATCCGGATATCGGCGTGGCGCTCTCGGGAAACGTGGCGACGGTCGAGATCCAGCGGCCGCCGAACAATTTCTTTGACGTGGTGCTGATCAATTCGATCGCCGACGCGCTCCAAGACCTCGACAAGAACGACCAGTGCCGCGCTGTGGTGCTCGCCGCGCAGGGCAAGGCGTTCTGCGCGGGCGCGAACTTCGGCGACGGCTCGTCGCTCGACAAGTCAGGCCAGCGGCCGGGCGAGGCGATGACGCCGATCGGCCACATCTACATCCAGGCGGTGCGGCTGTTCCGTTCGAAGAAGCCGATCGTCGGCGCGATCCATGGCGCGGCGGTCGGTGGGGGGCTCGGGCTCTCGATGGTGGCGGATTTTCGCGTCGCCTGCCCGGAAACGCGCTTCGTCGGCAACTTCACGCGGCTCGGCTTCCATCCCGGCTTCGGCCTGACGCATACCTTGCCCGCCGTCATCGGGCAGCAGAATGCCGCGATGATGTTCTACACCAGCCGCCGCGTGACGGGCGAAGAGGCTCATCGCATGGGCCTCGCCGACGTGCTGGTGCCGCAGGATCAGGTGCGGTCCGCAGCAGAAAGGCTCGCCGCAGAGATCGCCGAGAACGCGCCGCTCGGTGTCACCGAGACGCGCGCCACGCTGCGCGCCGGCCTTGCCGACCGCGTGATGAAGGCGACCGAGCACGAGCTCGAGATCCAGACGCGGCTGCGCGCCACAGAAGATTTCAAGGAAGGCGTGAAGGCGATGGCCGAGCGCCGCGTGCCGGACTTCAAGGGGCGCTAGCTGCCGCTTCCCCTTTGATCAAATCCGCCATGCGCTCCGCCACCATGATGGTGGAGATGTTCGTGTTGGCGCAGGGGATCGACGGCATCACCGAGGCGTCGCACACGCGCAAGCCTTGCGTGCCCCGCACGCGCCCGTTCGGCGCCGTCACGGCGAGCGGATCGTCCTCGCGTCCCATCCGGCAGCTTCCGACCGGGTGCCACACGCCCGCGACCGATTTCTGCAGATAGGCATCGAGCGTGGCGTCGTCGGCCAGCACATCGGCGAGCGTCACGCCGCTCGTCACCAGCGTGTCGATCAGCCAGGAGCGCAGCATGGGCAGCGCGCCGAGCATGCCGGCGAGCACGCTCATCTGGAACGCGTTTTTTACACCCGGCACCGAAACGCCGCGCACGCGATCCGAATAGTTGGCCGGGAAGATCTTGCTGCGAACGGCGTCGAGTTCCGGCGCGGTGGCGATCTCGGCGACGAATCGGAACGCGTTGCGCATCCGCTCCAGATCGCGCCGGTCGGACAGCATGCGGAAATCGACCAGCGGCTCGTCGCGTGCATCAGCCGAGCGCAGCGCCACGGTGCCCTGCGAGTACGCCTTGTTGACGAAGAAATAGAGCGAGCCGACGCGGCGTCCGAGCGCGTGCCATCCCGAACGCGCCAGCACCGCGATGCACATGTCGCCGGCCGGGACGCCGGGCAGGCGCGAGGAGAAGCGCACCTGCGCCTGGGTGTGATGCCGTTCCCGATTGTGCAGGCGGCCGCCGTGATGGAGATAGCACGAGACGCTGACCGACGGGTGCTCGATCAGATTGCGCCCGACGCCGGGTACCGCCGCGATAACCTCCACGCCGTGCCGCGCAAGCTCGTCCGGCGCGCCGATGCCGCTGCGCATCAGCATCGCGGGCGAGTGGATCGCGCCGCAGGTGAGGATGATTTCGCGCCCCTGCACGGTTTCGGTTTGGTCGCCGCGCGCGATCTCGGCGCCGGCCGCGCGCGTGCCCTCGAACAGGATGCGCCTCACGCTGGTTTCGGTGCGAATGGTGAGATTCCTCCGCGCGCGCACGGCCTGCGTCAGATACCCCATCGCGCACGACACGCGCCGGTCGTGCTCGTCGATCGAGGTCGGCACCGGCATGACGCCGTCTTCCCACCTGCCGTTCTGGTCCGCCACGATCGGCAAGCCGCGCTTGCCGAGCACGTCGGCGACAATCTTTACAAAGCCGGCCCAGTCCTCGACCGGATAGCGGCGTATGGTGATCGGGCCGTCCTTGCCGTGATACTCGCCGGAGAAATTCAGGTCGCGTTCAAGCTTGCGGAAGTAGGGCAGCACGGACGCGAAATTCCAGCCCGCCGCGCCAAGTTCTTCCCATCCATCGTAGTCGCTCGGCGCGCCGCGATTCGCGATCAGCCCGTTGATGCTCGACCCGCCGCCGAGAATGCGCGCCTGCTCGTAACGCGCGCGCCTGCGGCTGTCCGGATCGTTGGTGGACGCGTTGCCGAGCAGCACGGTCAGGCCCGGCCAGGTGAAATCGGGGTTGAAGTAGGCCCGGCCCGGATAGCTCGCGAGCACATCGGCTGGCGCGGTCTCGGCCGTCACATCCTTGCCGGCTTCGATGAGGAGCACGCTCGCGCGTGGATTCTCCGACAGCCGCGCGGCGAGCACGCAGCCCGAGGACCCGCCACCGAGGATCACGTAGTCGTACATGCGCCCACTCTCGAAAGGCGCGTCAGCGCCGTCTTCCCGATCGGCGCGCATTGTCACGGCCGCGCCCATGCGCAAAGCTGGTGGACCAGCCTCATAAGATCAACACATGAAAATCATCGCCGCCGAGTCGATCCTGCTCACCATCCCGTACCGCACCAGCGGTGGGCTGCAGTCGATCGCGGGAAGGCCAGCGGCGGGGCTCAACATCCTGCTGCTGCGGATCGAGACGGACGAGGGCGTGACTGGCTGGGGCGAGGCCTTCGGGCACGGCGTGTCGCCCGCGACCAAGACCGCGTTCGATACCCTCGTTGGTCCAATTCTGATCGGGCGTGACCCCTCCGATATCGATGCCACGATGCATCACCTGCAGCAGACATTGCACCTGTTC
>Ga0190275_10004425_pt1 | contig 10093 bp, 9 predicted proteins | sample Popmic550T_FD_133745 | JGI IMG/M metagenome (GOLD analysis project Ga0190275, IMG submission 133745) | Populus adjacent soil microbial communities from riparian zone of Yellowstone River, Montana, USA - 550 T | ecosystem: Environmental > Terrestrial > Soil > Riparian zone > Trees stand | place...
AACTAACTCAACCATGGTGAATACGCCCGGCCGGGCCGTTGATTCCTCCCGCCGCAGCATACCCTCGGTCGAGCGGATTCTGTCCGCTGCATCGTTTACGCCGCTCGTCTCCGAGTACGGCCGTGAGCGGGTGAAAGACGCCGTCGTCGAGCATCTGGCCACGCTGCGGGCGCGGAGCGGGGTGTATGACGAGCAGGAAGCGATCGAGGCCGCTTCAGCCTCGCTCTCTCTCTCCACCGGCTCCACGCTCCGCCGCACGGTCAACGGCAGCGGAGTGATCATCCACACGAACCTCGGCCGCTCGCCGGTCGACCCGGCCATCTGGGCCGAGGCGGCGGAGATCGTCAGCGGCTACTCGAACCTCGAGCTCGACCTCGACACCGGCGCCCGCGGTGCGCGCGACGAGCACCTCGGCGCTCTCTGCAGCGCGCTCTTCGGGTGCGAGGCCGCGGTCCTGACGAACAACAACGCCGCCGGAACGATGCTCCTCCTGGCTGCCGTCGCCGCGGGGAAGGAAGTGGTCGTCTCGCGCGGCGAGCTGGTGGAGATCGGCGGCTCGTTCCGTGTCCCCGACGTCATCCAGCAGGGTGGGGCGAAGCTGCGGGAGGTGGGTACGACGAACCGGACCCGCGCCCGCGACTATGCCGACGCCGTCTCCCGCAGGACCGCGGCGTTCCTGCGGGTCCATCGGTCGAACTTCGATATCGTCGGCTTCACCGAGACTCCCCGGATCTCGGAGCTGGTGGACGTCGCCCGGGCGAAGCGCATCCCGCTGCTGTACGACGAGGGCTCCGGCCGCGTGGTCGACCTCCATCGCTACGGGTTCAACACGGGAGAGACGATCCGCGAGCTGATCGCGGCGGGAGTCGACGTCGTCACCTGCTCGACCGACAAGCTCCTCGGCGCCACCCAGGGGGGGCTGATCCTCGGGCGCGAAGAGCTGATCGCCAAATGCAGGCGCCATCCGCTGATGCGCGCGCTGCGGGTCGGGAAGGAGACCTATGCCGTCGTCGCAGCGACGCTGCGCGCGTTCGTCACCGGCAAGCATGAGGAGCGGATTCCGATCTACCGGATGCTGGCCACGCCGCTGGAGGTGCTGCGGCTGCGGGCGGAGCACGTCGCCGGCGGCACTGGCGCCAGGATCGTGGAGAGCCGCTGCGCGCTCGGCGGCGGGACGACGCCGACCGAGACGGTGCCGTCGCTGGCGATCGAGGTCGCGGGCGATGCGACCTCCCTGCACGCACGCTTCCTGGGCAACGATCCACCGATCGTCGGGCGGATCTCCGACGGCCGGTTCCTGATCGACATGCGGACTCTGCTGGAAACCGATTTGTCGACTGTTGCAGCGGCCCTTCGTATGATTGGCCCATGAAACAGATCCTCACGCTTCTGCTCGTCCTCGCGCTGGCCCTGCCGGCGCTCGCCCAGGAATCCGACGCCAAGGCGCGTCTCGTCGAAGAAGTGCTCCAGTTGCTCGACCTGAAGGCGCTGACCGCTACCGCCTACGACATCGTCGTGTCCGACCAGGACGCCGAGTTGCTTTCCGAATCGCAGATGACGCCGGAAGAGCGCGTCGCCGCCGAGCAGTCGCGGCTGCAGGCGCAGGCCGACCGCCGCACGTACCGGACCATGATCCTGGAGCGCCTCGACCATCAGCGCTACGCCCGCGAGGTCTACGCGCCGCTGCTCTCCAAAGCCTTCAGCACCGAGGAGCTCCAGCAACTCCTGGCGTTCATGAAGACACCGGCCGGGGCCAAGGTCGCACGCCTGATCCCGGAGGTCTCGAATGCCACGGCCGCCAAGGCCGCGCCGATGCTTCACGCCGACCTGCGGCGTCTCTCCGCCGAGATGATGCGCGAAGACCGGAAGAAGAATCCGTGGAAAGTCACCGTCGACGACATGCGCGCCATCGCGAGCGTGCTCGACACGTTCGCCATCGAGAACAACGGCTATCCGGCCGGCGACTTCGCGGGGATGAAGAGCCTCGTCACGCCGGAGTACAGCGCCACGCTCCCGGAGAAGGATGTGTGGGGGCAGGCGTTCGTCTACGTCACCGACGGCACGAGCTACCGCCTGATCAGTGGCGGCGCGGACAAGCAGGTCGACGACGAGTCCGCGAAGATCGGAACTTCGATGGAGCGGCGCCAGGGCGCGACCCCGGAGGCCGATATCATTCTCCAGAACGGCGTGCTCGTGCAGTCGCCGGGGCCGCAATAAGGGACGAAGCGGTGGAAGGTGGTTGTTCACTTTACGCAAGTGGCACGGCCCCTCACCCCGTTCGGCACCTGGTCTTCTACGGGAGCGCGTGGTGTGTTCGAGTCCCTCGACTCCGCACCTGCGTGTGGCGATGGCGGTTTACGTCCGATCTTTAGTGAGCGAGGTTAGAAGACCAGGTGCCGGACGGGGTGAGGGGCCGTGCCACCTGCCGGAAGTGAGCGCGCTCGGAGGCTAGCCCCCCACCGAGGGCCCCCCGAACAGCATGGTCTCGATCTGACCGCGCGACTCCGTCAGCAGGCGCTCTTTGTCGCGTAGCGTCAGGTTTGCGGTGGCGATCGGGTTGCCGAGGCGCACGGTCACCCGGGCCGGCGTCACTTTCCTTGCGCCGACCGGGAAGACGTCGTACGTGCTGTCGATGGCGATCGGGACGATCGTCTTCTCGGACTTGAGCGCCAGCAGGAACGCGCCGCGCTGGAACGGCCGCATCTCCCGGTTCCGCGAGCGACCTTCCTCGGGGAAAACGACGATGGTGTTCCCTTTGCGGATCCGGTCGGCGGCGAGGTCGAATGACTTGACCGCGGAGCGGCGGTTCTTCCGGTCGATGGGGATGAAGCCGGCGCGCCCGATGGCCCAGCCGAAGATCGGGATCTTGAACAGGCTCACCTTGGCCATGAAGCGGATCGGCTGCGGGATCGCCGCGACGATGCAGGGGATGTCGAGGTAGCTGTAGTGGTTCGAGACCAGGATGTAGCGCTGGTTCGGATCGATGTGCTCGAGGTTCTCCGCGTGCAGGTCGATCCCCGCCGCCCGCACGATCGAAGCGCCCCAGAACCGGACGATCCGGTCGATCAGCGGGGAGGTGGATCGGACGATGGCGACGACGATCGTCGCGATCGAGCACGGGATCGTCACCAGGACCGCGACGAGTGCCAGCCAGATCAAGCGCAACATCGGCCGACATGATATCCGGTGAGGTTCAACAAAAAGGCGAGCCGTTGCCGGCTCGCCTTTCGTTCCACTTGCGTGGGGTTGAGCTTAGTACATGCCGCCCATGCCGCCGCCGCCCATACCGGCGTTGGCGTTGCCGCCGCCACCCTTCTCGTCTTCCTTGATCTCGGAGACGAGGGCTTCGGTGGTGAGCATCAGGCCGGCGATCGAGGAGGCGTTCTGGAGGGCCTGCTTGGTGACCTTGGCCGGGTCGATGATGCCGGCGTCCATCATGTCGACCAGCTTCTCGCTGCGGGCGTCGAAGCCCCACGTGCCGCCCTTGAGACGGACTTCGTTGAGCAGGACCGAGCCTTCCAGACCGGCGTTGTAGACGATCTGGCGGAACGGCTCTTCGAGCGCGCGCTTGATGACGTTGACGCCAACCCGCGCATCACCCTCGAGCTTGAGCGCATCGACCGCTTCGATCGCGCGCAGCAGGGCCACGCCGCCGCCCGGGACGATGCCCTCTTCGACTGCAGCCTTGGTGGCGTGCATGGCGTCTTCGACGCGGGCCTTCTTTTCCTTCATCTCGGTCTCGGTGGCAGCACCGACCTTGATGACGGCGACGCCGCCGACGAGCTTGGCCAGGCGCTCCTGGAGCTTCTCACGGTCGTAGTCCGAGGTGGTGTCCTCGATCTGCGAGCGGATCTGCTTGACGCGGCCGGAGAGCTGCTCCTTGCGAGCCTTGTCGTCCGTGTCGGTGACCAGGGTGGTGTTGTCCTTGTCGATGGCAACGCGCTTCGCATCGCCGAGGTCTTCCCACTTCACGCTCTCGAGCTTGACGCCGATGTCCTCGGAGATGAGGCGGCCGCCCGACAGGATGGCGATGTCTTCGAGCATGGCCTTGCGGCGGTCGCCGAAGCCGGGCGCCTTGACGGCGGCCACGTTGAGGGTGCCGCGGAGCTTGTTGACCACGAGGGTGGCCAGGGCCTCGCCCTCGACGTCTTCAGCGATGATGAGGAGGGGCTTGCCCTGACGGGCGACCTGCTCGAGGATCGGCAGGAGGTCCTTCATCGAGGAGATCTTCTTCTCGTAGATGAGGATCTTGACGTTCTCGAGGACCGCTTCCATCCGCTCCGGATCGGTCACGAAGTACGGCGAGAGGTAGCCGCGGTCGAACTGCATGCCCTCGACGACTTCGAGGACGGTGTCGAGGCCGCGGGCTTCTTCGACGGTGATGACGCCGTCTTTGCCGACCTTGCCCATCGCCTCGGCGATGATGCTGCCGATCTCTTCGTCGTTGTTGGCGGAGATGGTGCCGATGTGCTGGATGTCCTTCCCTTCGACCGGGCGGGCCATCTTCTCGATGTGCTCGACGGCCGCGCGGACGGCGAGCTCGATGCCGCGCTTGATCTCCATCGGGTTGGCGCCGGCGGTGACGTTCTTGACGCCCTCGCGGAAGATCGCCTGGGCGAGCACGGTCGCCGTGGTGGTGCCGTCACCGGCGATGTCGGAGGTCTTGGAAGCAACCTCGCGGACCATCTGGGCGCCGGCGTTCTCGAGCTCGTCCTTGAGCTCGATCTCCTTGGCGACGGTCACGCCGTCCTTGGTGATCGTCGGCGAGCCGAACTTCTTCTCGATGACGACGTTACGGCCTTTGGGGCCGAGGGTGACCTTCACCGCGTCGGCGAGCTTGTTGACGCCGCGCAGGATCGCCTGACGCGCTTCTTCACTGTAAGTAATGCGCTTAGCCATGATGTGTTCTCCTTATGCTTCGACGATGGCGAGGACTTCGTCTTCGCGCAGGATCGTGTACTCGACGTCATCGATCTTGATCTCGGTGCCGGAGTACTTGCCGATGAGGACGGTGTCGCCCTTCTGGACGTCGAGCTTGATGCGGTTGCCCGCCTCGTTGAACTTTCCTTCGCCGACCGCGATGACCTCGGCCTCCTGCGGCTTTTCCTTGGCCGTGTCGGGGATGATGATGCCGCCGCGGACTTGCTCCTTGGTGTCTTTGCGCCGGACGACGATGCGGTCGTACAGCGGGCGGAGCTTCGTTTCGGTTGCTGTTGCCATGTGTGTGTATCTCCTTTCGTGGTAATGAGTTCAGCGGGAATCCCGCGATTGATGTGTTGAGGGTTGGGAGATTGAGTGTTTAGCACTCAGCCTCGTGGAGTGCTAACAATATGGCCGTCTGAAAATTCTGTCAAGGGGGCGCGGGGCGGAAGGAGGAAGCGGCTCAGAGGTCCCGGCGGCTGGGGCGTTTCCGCGGCCAGTTGATCCAGCCGCGCCACCAGAACCAGAACAGCATGACGCCTGCGGTGACGGACATCAGGAGGAGAGCGAAGGGGTAGCCGTGCAGCCACTTCAGCTCCGGCATGTGCTCGAAGTTCATGCCGTAGACGCCGGCGATGAGGCTGAGCGGCAGCATGACCGCCGAGAAGATGGTCAGCACCTTCATGATCTCGTTGGTCCGGTTGGCGACGACCGAGAGGTAGGCGTCCATGGTGCCGGTCATCTGGTCGCGGTCGACGTCGATGGTCTCGCTGATGCGGAACATGTGGTCGTACACGTCGCGGAAGTAGATGAGGTGCTGCTGCTGGACGAATTTGGCGTCGGCGCGGGAGATCTGGTTGAGCAGCTCGCGCTGGGGGAGGGAGTGGCGGCGCAGCACGTTGACGTCGCGCTTGAGGTGCAGGAGCTCGTCGAGATGGGCGTCGTCGGCGTGGTCGAAGATCTGGTCCTGGAGGGTGTCGAGCGCTTCCTCGATCTGTTCGAGCATCGGAAAGTAGGCATCGACCATCGCGTCGACGATCGAATAAAGCAGGAAATCGACGCCGCGCTGGATCATCCGCCGGTCGCCGGGCAGGCGGCTGGCGACGTCGTCGATCGCGCGGAGGGGACGCCGGTGGACGGTGAAGAGGAAGTTCCGGCCGAGGAACGCCGCGATCTTGAAAGTCTCGGAGGCGTGCTCGGAGATGTTGACGTCGACGGTGCGGAAGATGAAGAAGTCGTAGTCGGTGAAGGAGTCGTACTTCGGCAGGGTGGTGGCGGAGAGCGAGTCTTCCGCGGCCAGCTCGTGGAACCCGAAGCGCTCCTCGAGCAGCGGCTCGATGATCTCCTGCTCCGGTTCCTGGATGTCGACCCAGAGCGCGTCGTCGCTGTCCCGGCGCCAATCGTCGATGAGGTCGGTGTTCCCCTGACGGAGGGCGCCGTTCTGGAGGAGGGAGACGCGGATCTTCGTCATCTGACGGAGGAGAGTTTAGCGTGGGGTTGCTGGTTACCGGTTGGTGGTTTCTTGTGAAGCATCGCCTGAGGTCCGGGCGGCGACTCTCGAACATTCGGAGGTTGGCCGACGGTGATCGGCGGAGCCAGGTCGTCCACCAGCGCAGCGAGACCGGTAACCCGTGTTACCTTGCGAAGGCGATGGCACTCGATCCGGCGCTCGACTCGGAGGTGCGTTCCCTCATCGATGATTACAGGGAACGTTGCCTTTGGTTTGTCCGCTCGGATTACTATCCATCCTCCTCCGACGAGGTGCTGCGCGTCTTACGGTGGATTCGCGCCCGGGGTGACAGGAAAGCCTTTCAGCGCGCAGGGAAGATCGAGCGATGGCTCTCACGAACATCCAGCGAGACGTCTGCCGCCTCCTAGCGAGGCAGCGGATTGCCTCGGGTGAAAGTTATGTCGCCGGCGGCGCCGCACTGAACACGCTCCTCGAAGCACCCCGCATCTCGCAGGACCTCGACCTTTTTCATGACACGGCGGCGGCATTGGCGACTACATGGAACGTCGATCGTGAAGCGCTTCTCGAAGCCGGTTACGAGATCGAGATCGTACGCGAACGGCCGACGTTCGCCGAGGCGATCGTGCGGCGTGCGGCGGAGGCGGTGATTCTGCAGTGGACGCAGGACAGCGCGTTCCGATTTTTCCCGCTCGTCGAACATCCTGATCTCGGCCTCACGCTTCACCCCTTCGACCTTGCCACGAACAAGGTGCTCGCTCTCGTCGGCCGCGTCGAGGCGCGCGACTGGATCGACATCCTGCAATGCGACTCCGCAGTCCAGCCGCTCGGATATCTCGCCTGGGCGGCGACGGGAAAAGATCCGGGACTTGCACCCGATGCAATCCTGATGGAGGCCCGGCGATCCGCGCGATATTCGAACGTCGAGATCGCTGCGCTCGCGTTCGACGGACCTCCGCCCGATGCCGCCGCGCTGTCCCTCCAGTGGCGCGCGATCCTCGAGAAGGCCGCGGAAGTCGTGGCGGCGCTGCCGTACGAAAATGTCGGTCAATGCGTCCTTCGCGACGGCGAGCTGTTTCGTGGCGACGGCCCCGATCTCCGCGCGGCCCTCGCCCATGGCGAGATTCACTTTCACGCGGGCTCGATCCGTGGCGCCTTCCCGCAAATCGTGTAGCTCCGCAGGAACCAGCAACCGGTCGGGCGGCTACTCCGCCGCCGCATCGCCGCCACCGGCGGGCGTTTTCCGCCGGGCGTGCTCCATCTGCCGCATCAACTCCGACGCCTCGATGCCGAAGACGGCCGCCAGGCGCAGGATCGTCGTGAGGCTCGGCACGTTCCTGCCGTGCTCCAGCACGCCCAGCCAGGTCGCATTCATCCCGGTGAACCGCGCAAAATCGGCAAGCGTCCACCCGCGCTCCATCCGTAAGCGCGCTACGATCGCGCCGAAAACGGCCGCATCCCTATCGATCACCCGCGAGCGCGGCATCCGTGCATGGTAGCTCGATCGCACCCCCTCGCGCATCGCAGGCAATCCGCCCGAGATCGGCTGCATGTGTCCATGGGTCACTTTTTAATGATCGGGGATCATCTGCATGTGTCCATGGATCATTTTTAAATGATCGGAGATCATCTGCAAATGTCCATGGATCATTTTTAAATGATCGGGGATCATCCGCATGTGTCCATGGATCACTTTTAAATGATCGGAGATCATCTGCAAATGTCCATGGATCACTTTCAAATGATCGGCGGTCATCTGCAAGTGTCCAAGGATCACTTTCATGTGTGATCCGCGATCGGCTGCATGATGTCCATGGATGGCATTCATTCGTACGCCGGTCGGATGGAGATCCGGGACGCCGACGCCACGATCAGGCGAACGGTTTTGACGTCGGAATCAGCGCGTTTCACTCCGGTCGCGGTCGGATTCAGTCCTGGGGTGACGTGGCAGGCGACCCGACGTCCCGTTCCGTTCCTACTTGAACAGGTGGTTCGTGTACGAGACGCAGTCCCCCTGATTCTTGAACCTCGGATTGACAAACGTCATCCAGCCGCCCTTCTTGCACTGGTCTTTGCTGGTCGGTCCCTGCGGGATGGCGACCCCCTGCGGAAAGTTGCCCACCGGGATGATCGCGGTCACGAGGTTCGTCGCCGTATCGATCACCGAGACGTTGTTGCTGCCGCCATTCGCCACATAGACGAAGGCTCCGTCCGGAGTGGCTGCCAGCAGCAGAGGAAACGCTCCGGTCGGCACGGTGGCGGTCACGTTATTGCTCGCCGTGTTGATCACGACGACGCTGCCCGAAAGGAGCAGCGACGTATAAGCGACGCGCCCGTTCGGAAGGATCACGATGCCGACCGTCACCGGGGTCCCGGGAATGGTGTCGACGACGGCGTTGACCGCAGTGTCGATCACGAAGATCGTGCTGGAAACGGACGAGCCGACATAGGCGAACGCGCCATTCGGCGTGATGGCCACCTGCCTCAGATCGGCTCCCACCGGGATGGTCGCCGTCACGGTGTTCGAGGCCGTGCTGATGACGGAGATCGTGCCGCTGTCACTGGCCACGTACGCGAACGCCCCGTTCGGAGTGACGGCCACGCCGACCGGCCCCGATCCGACCGGCACGGTGGCCACGACCGTGTTGGTGGCCGTGGCGATGATCGAGACGTCGTTGCTGCCGAAGTTCGTGACGTACGCAAACGCTCCGTTCGGCGTGACCGCGACGATCGTCGGCTCCGACCCGACCGGCACGGTCGCAATGACGCTGTTGGTTGCGCCGCTGATCACGGAGACCGAGTTGGCGTCGTTGTTGGCCACATAGACGAGCGCGCCGGTCGCGGTGGCCGCAACCCCTGCCGGCCCTGCCCCGACAGGAATCGTGCCGACCACCATATTCGTGGACGTGTCGATCACCGAGACCGTGTTGTCGAGCGCATTCGTCACGTACCCGATCGCCGCCGCAGCATCGGTGCTCACGCCCAAAATCAGGCAAAGCGCGAGCGTCAAATAGAAAGACCGGGACCCCCGGACGAAGTCCTTCCTCATCGCTGAATTCTCCTCTCCCGTTTTGATGCGAACGATGATGGTACGCCTTCTCGAGCCGAGTGGCATAGTGCCGCTGCGTGGACCCCAACTCACCAGCGTGAACCATTCGCCGCGTTCTTTCGTATTCACGATCCATGAACCGGGGCCGGGCGCGGATCGAAGCGCGATTAGCGGCGCGAGAAGGTCACGCGAGGTTGCGCGTCTGACGGTTTGCGCATAGCAAAGCGCTGGCGTGCGGCCTCGGTACTCGCCTGAAACGGGCGACCGAGCCGCGCCGGATTTGACATGAAGACTCGCGTCGTCAGTGTGCGCCCAGGGGAGCGCCTGCCGCAGTTCAAGCCAGCGTCGAAGAAGTCCTAAACCGCCAGAGGAACCCCACCCGCCAGCAGAATCACCGTCTCCGCGCTGGCGTGCCGCAGGTCGCGCAGCGGCCGGTACGCATCCGACTCGTACCAGGCCAGCGCGGCGCTCTTGTCGGGAAACTCCACGACCACCATGCGCTCGTGCTCCCACGCTCCCTCCAGCGCCTGCACGTCGTTGCCGCGGACGAGGTAGCGTCCGCCGAACGCCGCCACCGTGGCCGGGGCCTCGGCCATGTACCGCTGCATCGCCTCGCGGTCCCGAATGTTCACTCTCGACACGATATAGGCAGCCAT
>Ga0190275_10004426_pt1 | contig 10092 bp, 9 predicted proteins | sample Popmic550T_FD_133745 | JGI IMG/M metagenome (GOLD analysis project Ga0190275, IMG submission 133745) | Populus adjacent soil microbial communities from riparian zone of Yellowstone River, Montana, USA - 550 T | ecosystem: Environmental > Terrestrial > Soil > Riparian zone > Trees stand | place...
GATCCGGTACAGCTCGGGGAAGCGCAGGTCGTAACAGACGGTCAGGCCCAGCCTGGCTCCCTCGGCCTCGGACAGGACGATCTCCTCGCCGCGCTCCTGGGCCGCCGATTCGCGGTACTCCTTGCCCTCCACGGTCACGTCGAACATGTGGATCTTGCGGTAGACGCCGCGCACCTGGCCGTCGGGGCCGACGTGGACCGAGGTGTTGGCGAGCTTGTCGTGGCCCTCGCGGCGCTCGGCGAACGATCCCGCCACCAGGTCGATGCGCAGCTCCGAGGCAGTCTCACGCGCCCAGCTGACGGTAGGGCCCTCCAGCGTCTCGGCGCCCTCGCGCAGCACGGCGTCGGGGCCCAGCAGGTTGACCTTCTCGGGCAACACGACCAGGTCGGCGCCGTCGGCGGCCGCGGCACGGGTGAGGCGGTCGGCGGTCCGCATGTTGGCCGCCTTGTCGTCCGTCGAGTTGAGCTGCACTGCCGCCGCGCGCATTACCCTCCCCGGTGGCCGCGATTGACTGGTCAGTCAATAGTAGGGCAGCAGGGCGTCAGGACCGCGCGCGCACCTTCACCGGCATGCCGTGCCGCGGGCTCAGTGTCGGCATCTGGCGGATGGTCATGGTGCGGCCGGGCACCAGCTCCAGCCGGAAGCGCTGGAGCACCACCGTGGCGATCGCGCGGATCTCCATCTCGCCGAAGCGCATGCCGATGCAGGTGCGCGATCCGCCCCCGAACGGCACGTAGGCGCCCTTCGGCAACGCCGCCTTGGCATCGGCTTCGAACCGCTCCGGCAGGAAGGCCTCGGGGTCGGCCCACACGTCCGGCAGCCGGTGGCTGGCCCAGGAGCTGTAGTTCACCGGCGCGCCCGCGGGCACGCGCACACCGGCCAGCTCGAACGCCTCGACAGCGCGGCGCGGGCCGATCCAGGCGGGCGGGTACAGGCGCAGCACCTCGTCCAGCACCATTTCCAGCCGGGGCATGCCGCCCGCCAGGTCCTGGGCGGCGGGTGTCCGGTCGCCCGCCAGCACACGTGCCTGCTCCTCCAGCAGCAGCTCGACCTCGTGGGGATGGCGCGCAAGCTCGTAGAACAGGAAGCTGATCGTGGACGTGGTCGTATCGTGGCCGGCGAACAGCAGCGTGATGGCCTGATCGCGCACCTCGCGGTCGGTCAGCGGGCTGCCCTCGTCGTCGGTGGCCGCCAGCAGCATGTCCAGGATGTCGTCCTCGCGCACGCCGGCGCGGCGGCGGCGCTCGATCTCGCCGTAGACGATCCGGTCCAGCTCGGACCGGGCGCGCAGCATCTTCGCCCATGGCGAGCCCGGTCCCCGCACCACCCGCACGTGGTAGTCGGTGCCGTAGTAGGTCAGCGCCCGCTCGAACTGCTCGGCGGCACGGGCGCCGACCCCGCCGCCATCGGGGTCCAGGCCCATCAGCGCCTTCATGGCGATGCGCATGGCCAAGGTGCGCCCCCAGGTGTACAGGTCGAACGTCATGCCCGGGTGCCAGTGGTCCAGCGCGGCGGCGATCTCCTCGACCATCACCTCGGCCGCGGCCGCGATCTGGGTGCGGTGGAACGCGGGCAGCATGACCTTGCGCGCGCGCCGGTGGTAGGCGCCGTCGATGGTCAGCAGGCCGTCGCCCAGCAGCGGCTCCAGCTCGGCGAACCCCCCGTCGCGCCAGCGGAAGTTGGAGGCGTGCGAGACCGTGATGTAGTGGTTGGCCTCCGGGCCCAGCGCGAACACCTGGGGCACGTGCAGGGTGCGCACGGTGAACACGGGCCCGAACTCCTCGTACATCGACAGCAGCACGGGCAGCGGGTCGGTGGCCAGCTTGTGGGTGCGGCGGGCGCTGAAGCCGTGCTTGCCGGGAGGGAAGTTGCCCCGCTCGGACACCTCGTGCCTGATGTCCTGCGCGATCCGCAGGAACGGATTGTGGGTCGGCGCGGCGGGGACCGAGGACGACACGGGCGGAGCATACCGGGCTGGCCAGCCAGCCAGTTTGGGGCGCGCAGAGGGGACCGACCTCTCGTTGCGTCTAGCCTCTGCCCGTGCTCGACGCCCCCCTTCGCGGTCCCGCCGTTCGCAATCTCGGCGTGCCGCTCCCGCCCCAGGCGATGCCGGGCTGGCGCCGGGGCCGGCCGCTGAAGGCATGGCGCTACCTGGGGGTCTACACGGCCGAGCTGATGCTGTGCGTCGGCCAGGCCCGGATCGGCCCCGCGCGCCAGCGCTGGTGGGCGCTGGCGTGGCCGGACGGGCGTCTGCGCGAGCGGACGACGATACGGCGCGGAGGCGTTCTGATGGAGGCCGCCCGGGTCCAGGTGCAGGCAGGAGACGTGCGGATCGACCTGGAGCTGGAGGAGCCCGCCGCCGTGGAGACGATCTCACCCGCGGACGGGGGCTACATCTGGACGGCCAAGCGGGCGCCGATCGGCGTGCTCGGCGTGGTCACGGTGGGCACCGCCCGCCACCAGATCGACGGCCCGTTCGGGTTCGTGGACGACTCCGCCGGCTACCACGACAGGCACACGGTCTGGAAATGGAGCGCGGGGGTTGGCGTGGCCGACGGCCGCCCGGTGGCGTGGAACCTGGTCGACGGCGTCCACGACGACGCGCGCGCCAGCGAGCGCACGCTTTGGGTGGACGGCGCACCGCGCGAGCTGGGACCGAACCGGTTCGCCGCCGACCTCTCGGGCGTGGAGTTCGCCGAGGGTGGCAGGCTGGACTTCAGCGAGTGGGCCGTGCGCGAGGAGAACTCGGACTACCTGCTGATGAAGTCGCGCTACCGCCAGCCGTTCGGCACGTTCACCGGAGAGCTGCCGGGGGGACTATCCCTCGAAGAGGGGTTCGGCGTGATGGAGGACCACGACGTCTATTGGTGAGGGGTCAGCTTCGGCCCTCGCGTTGGCGCTGGAGCTCCTCGATGAGCAGCTTGGAGTGCAGCGCTGCGATGAAGTCGCGCAGCGGCTCCAGGCCGGCCTCCAGCAGGTCGACCACGGCATCGGGCTCCAGCTCGCCGGCCAGGCGCTCCAGGACCACGGCGACCTCGTCCGTGACCAGCGACTCCATCGCGCGCTTGTAGCGCAGGGTGTCGTAGACCGTGAACCCGATCTGCTCGTCGTAGCCGCCGGCGCGAAAGCGCGAGATGGCCTCCACGACCTGGACGTCACGCGGTGAGAAGCCGCGGCTGTTGGGCGTGAGCAGGCCGATCTCGACCATCCGGTCCAGCGCCTCGCGCGGCACGTCCAGCCGCTTGGACAGCTGCGCGGCGGACACGCGCCGTTCGTCCCCCGCCAGTGCCCGGTCCAGGATCCGGTCCTCCAGCTCCACGAGCGCGCGCGCCCGCGCCGGGTCGTCCTCGAGCACGCGACGGATGGCCCGCAGCGGCATGTACCGCTCCTCCTGGAGCTGCTTGATCAGCCGGATCCGCTCCACGAAGTCGGGCGGGTAGTAGGCCATGTTGCGGGAGGTGCGCACCACGTCACCGCCCTCGCCGAGCAGCCCCTCGCGCAGGTAGTGCTTGATGGTGCCCGCGCTGACGCCGCTGGCGTCGGCCAGCTCGCTCATCTTGAGCAGACCGTCGCGGTTCATCCGAGGAAGGAGCCCGCGGCACCCTCGGAGGGGCCGGCCACCGCGCCCGCGGCCACCATCTCGGCCGCCTGCTCGGGCGAGTAGCCCAGGTCGGCCAGCACCTCGGCCGTGTGCTCCCCGAACGCGGGGCCGGGCCGGGTGGCGTCCGCAGGCGTGCCCGAGAACTTGACCGGGTGGCCGAGCAGGCGAACCGGCGCGGCCGCGCCCGGCTGGTCGACCTCCACCACCATCTCGCGCTGGCGCACGAGCTCGGAGTCGAGCGCCTCACCCAGGTCGAGGACGGGCTCCAGGCAGCAGTCGTGCTGATCGGCGAACTGCCGCCACTCGGCCCGCGTACGGCCGGCGAATACGCCCTCCACCTCGCGGTGCGCCTCGGAACCGGGCGGCTCGAACGCCTTGTCCATCAGGTCCTCGCGGCCGACCCCCGCACACCACGCGCCCCAGAACTTGGGCTCCAGCGCGCCCAGCGTGACGTAGCCGTCCGAGCACGCGTACGGGCGGTAACACACGAAGCCACCGGTCAGGCTCTCCGACCCGCGGCCGGGTACCCGGCCGTCGGCCAGGTACTGGCCCGCCACCATGGTCAGCCACGACAGGGCGCCGTCGGCCATCGACACGTCCACCGCCTGGCCCTGGCCGCTACGCTCGGCCTCGCGCAGCGCCGCCAGGATCGAGTACGCCGCCATCAGCCCGCCGCCGCCCAGGTCGGCGATCTGCCCCGCCGACTGGATCGGCGCGCCGTCGGCGGCCCCGGTCAGGTCGAGCATGCCGATCAGCCCGAGGTAGTTCATGTCGTGCCCCGACCGGGCCGTGTACGGGCCCGTCTGGCCGTAGCCGGTGATCGAGCAGAAGACCAGACCCGGGTTGCGCTCGCGCAGCACCTCGTAACCCACGCCGAGCCGGTCCATCACGCCCGGCCGGAAGCCCTCGACCAGGACGTCGGCGTCGGCGACCAGCCGCAGCAGCACCTCGCGCCCCTCGGTCTCCTTGAGGTTCACGCGGATCGATCGCTTGCCCCGGTTCAGCGCCAGGAACAGCGCCGACTTGGCCGAGTCCTCCACACCCTCGTGATAGGGCGGGGCCCAGCGGACGTAGTCGCCCATGCCGGTGTCCTCGACCTTGAGCACGTCGGCGCCCAAGTCGGCCAGCAGCATGGTGGCGAACGGGCCCGGCAGCAGGCGGGTCAAGTCGAGCACCTTGACGCCGTCGAGCGCGCTCATGGAATGTGAGGAGTAGGAAGGGTCACTCCCCACAGTCTCTCATGCCCGCCTCAGCCTTGGACGCCGGCCTCCTCGGGCACGACCGCCAGCAGCGGCTCGAGCACGTGCATCACCCGCTCGGCGATCTGCTGGCGCTCCTCGGCGTCCTCCGGCGACTCGAAGCACGTGACCTCCAGGCCCACCAGCTCGGACGTCTCCGCCACGGCCTCCAGGACGTCCAGCAGCTTCTCGGCGGTCAGGCCCTCCGGCTCGGGGTGCTGCGCCGGCATCTGCTCCGGATCGATCACGTCGAGGTCCAGGTGCACGTACACGGGCGCGCGGTCCAGCGCGTTGCTGACGGCCACGAGGGTCTCCACCGGGCTGGCGCCGATCACGGTGACCGAGCTGGACTCCAGCGCCTCCCGCTCCGGCGGGTCCAGCGCGCGCACGCCGGCCAGGACCACCTTCGCCGGGTCGGCCGCGTCGGGCACGAGCCCGGCGTCCCAGCGCCCGCAGGCGCCCGCCAGGGACATGCCACCCAGGTAGCCGCTGGGGCTGGTGTCGGGTGTGTTGAAGTCGCCGTGGGCGTCCAGCCACAGGACCTTGGCGTCGGGGCGGTGACGGTGCACCGCCGGCAGGGTGGTCAGCCCGATCGAGCACTCCGCCGCCAGCAGGACCGGCACGTTGGCGCCGGTGAGCGCGTCCTCGACCTGCCCGCCCGCCTCGAGCAGGCACCCGCGGCCATCGTCGAGGTCGTCCTCCCACCCACTCTCCCGCGGGGCCGAGAACGAGCCGATCGCGCGCGGCTCGCGGCCCAGGCGCTTGGCCACCAGCGTCTCGAGCTCGGTCACCCCGCGCTCGGCCGCGGCGGTGCGATCCGAGGTACGGCAGTGCAGTCCGACCAGTGACACGGCCATCGGGCCGAGACTACCTCTCGGCCGGGACCCAGGCCTCGGCCATGTCCACCCGCCGGCCCCGGAAAGGCACGCCCTCCCCCTCCAGCAGCGCCCGCTGGCGCTGACCCACCGCCAGGCTGCCGTCCGCGCGCACCACCCGGTGCCAGGGCAGCCCAGGCTCGTCCAGGCGGCTGAGGATCGATCCGGCCAGCCGGGCACGTCGCGGCAGCAGGTCACCGTAGGTGGTCACCCGGCCCTCGGGGATGTCACGCACACGCGCGAGCAGCGTCTGCACGCGCGGATCGTCGATCGTGATGCTCACAAGGCGGCGATGGCCCGGTCCACGGGCTCCTCGCCCGACACCAGGTTGAACGTCTTGCCAACGGTCGAGCCGGTGTCCAGCACCGCCAGCAGCGCCAGCGCCACGTCGGCGCGCGGGATATCGCCGCGCTCGACGTCGGTGCCGGCCGCCACGTGCCCGGTGGCGTCCGCGTCGGTCAGCATGCCCGGCCTGACGATGGTGAAGTCGAGGCCGCTCTGAGCCAGCGTCTCGTCGGCCTCGCCCTTGGCCTCCTGGTAGGGGCGCATCGACTCGGGCGCGGAGGCGGGGTCGCCCGCACCGATCGAGCTGACCATCACGTAGCGCGAAACGCCGGCGTCCATGAGCTTGACGGCGGCGCCGAGGTCGACGGTGCGTTTGCGCTCCGGTCCGCTGCCGGGACCGGCACCGGCGGCGAACACGACCGCATCGGCGCCCTCGACGAACCGGCGCAGGTCGTTCTCGGCCTCCATGTCGCAGATCACGGCCTGGGCTCCGAGCCGCTCCAGGTCGGCCGCGTGATCGGGGTTGCGGATCAGGCCGCGCACGCGGTCGCCGCGCTGGGCCAGCAGCCGCTCCAGGTGCAGCGCGATCTGCCCGTGGCCTCCTGCGATGGCGACGTCCATCAGTACCCGTATTCCTCGAAGAGGTTGAGCCAAACCTCGCTCCTGGTGGGGAACGAGGGGATGGCGTGCCAGAGCGTGTCCATGGGTACCTCGGCGACCACGGCGATGGTGGCCGCGTGCAGGAAGTCGGCAACCTCGAAGCCCACGAAGGTGGCGCCGACGATGACCTTGCGGTCCTCGTCCACCACCAGCCGCGCCTGGCTCGGCGTGTTGCGCCCGTAGAAGCTGGCGCCCGCGTTCATGGAGATCTCGCGGTCCACGGCCCGCACGTTCAGCCCCTCGGCGATGGCCGACTCGGAGGTGTGGCCCACCGCGGCAACCTGCGGGTCGGTGAAGATCACCCGCGGCGACACCGTGCCGTCGTGCTCGACGGTGGCGTCGCCGCCCAGGATCACGTCCACGGCCGCGCGCGCCTGGTACTTGCCCATGTGGGTCAGCAGCACGCGGCCGTTCACGTCGCCCAGCGCGTACAACCAGTCGCCGTCCACGCCGGTGGCGCGCATCCGGTCGTCCACCTCCACGTAGGCACCCGGCTCCAAGCCGACGGTGTCCACGCCCAGGTCGTCCGTGTGGGGCACACGGCCGGTGGCCACCAGCAGCTCATCGGCCACCACCTCGGGCCCGCCATCGATCGAGACCACCACCTCGTCGTCGCCGTTGCGGTGGACCGCGGTGGCGTTGGCGTCGCAGCGCACGTGCACGCCGTTGACCCGCAGCGCCTCCTGGACCAGCTCGCCCGCGAAGCGCTCCTCGTGCTCGAGCGGCCGGTCCGAACCCTCGATCAGCGTGACCTGCGCGCCCAGGGCCCGCCACGCATCGGCCAGCTCGACGCCCACGACCCCACCCCCCAGGATGGCCAGGCGGCCGGGGACCTCCTTCGCCGCAGTGCCCTCGCGGTTGCCCCACGGGCGCGCGTCGGCCAGCCCGTCGATCGGCGGATAGTTCACACCGCTCCCGGTGGCCAGGATCACCGCTCTGCGTGCCACCAGCAAGTCGTCGCCCGCGCGCACGCGCCGCTCGCCGTCCAGCCGCCCGTGGGCGCGGACCAGGGTCACGCCCTTGTCGTCCAGCCACTCCACCTGGCCCGAGTCGTCGAAGTCGTGCACCACCTCGTCGCGGCGCGCGAGTACTGCGGCGGGGTCGATCGGCGCCGTCACCGCCTCGGCCACGCCCGGCACGCGGCGCGTCTCGCCGTACAGCTCCCCCGGTCGCAGGAGGGCCTTGGAGGGCATGCACGCCCAGTACGAGCACTCGCCGCCGATCAGCTCCGGCTCGACCACCGCCACGTCCAGCCCGGCATCGCCCAGCCGGCCGGCCGCGACCTCGCCCGCCGGCCCGGCACCGACCACCACCACATCGAATTCCCGTTCGCTCATGCGTGCAGTGTTACCCGTGGGGCAAGGCCGGCCGGCGAGCCTGGCGTACCGTTGCCTCGTCCGTGCGCCGCCTCCTGCTCCTCGCGATCGCGCTGGCCGGCCTGCCGGCCGGCCCCGCCGCCGCGCAGCCGGCCATGCCCGGCACCTCCGGGTCGGGCGTCTTCCCGGGTCTGCGCCCGGTACCCGACCTGTCGGCCCCCGGACTGCCGCAGACCGACTCCGGCGTGGGCGTGTACCCGCCCCTGACCGAACCGCGCGGGCTCGTCTTCCCCGGCCCCGCCGCGCTGCGTTCCGCGGCCCGTTACGCGGCCTCGCGGCGGGCCAAGGTGTCCTTCGCCGTGGCCGACGGCCGGGGCGCGGTCGCGGGCGTGGCGATCAACCGCCAATTCCCCTCGGCCAGCCTGAGCAAGGCCATGGTGCTGGTCGCGTTCCTGCGCCAGGCCGAGCGCCGGCGCAGGCCCCCCACGCCGGCGGAGCGGGAGAGCCTGGGCTACATGATCCGGCTGTCCGACAACGGCTCCGCGGACGCCATCTACGCCAAGGTCGGGGACGGCCCGATGCGTGAGCTGGCCCGCGCGGCCGGGATGCGCCGCTTCTCGATCGCCGGCAAGTGGGCGAGCGCCCGGGTGACGGCGGCGGACCAGGCGCGGTTCTTCCTGGCCCTGGACGACCTGACGCCGCCGCGCTACCGGGCGCTCGAGCGCGACCTGCTGGAGACGGTCAGCCCGCTGCAGAGCTGGGGCATCCCGCGGGCCGCGCGCCCACGCTGGCGGACCTACTTCAAGGGGGGCTGGCGGCCCGAGGGGGGCACGCTGCTGGAGCACCAGGCCGCGTACCTTGAGCGGGGCCGGCGGCGGGTGGCCATCGCGATCCTGACCGAGGGCGGGAAGGACGAGCGCCTCGGCCGCGCCACCCAGGGCGGCATCGCGCGGCGGCTCCTCGCCGGCGCGGACGGCCCGCTGCTGGCGCCGACGGCAGTGGGGAACGACGTGCTGGATGCGCCACCGCTGACCGACGTCGCGCGCATGGGGCCGCGCAGCTACGCAGCTAGAAAGTAGGAAGCGCCACTTCCTACTTTGGTAGCGTGCGTGCATGGCCGCCGCCGATCAAGTCATCAAGCCCGAGTTCACCACCGCCAAGAAGCACTTCATCTTCAACGAGGAGCACGACGCGCTGCGCGAGTCGATCGGCTCGTTCGTCGAGAAGGAGCTGGCACCCCACGCCGAGCGCTGGGAGGAGGAGACCTTCGACGACTGGGTCTTCGAGCGGATGGGCGAGCTGGGCTTCCTCGGCCTTTCCTACCCCGAGGAGTACGGCGGCCAGGGCGGCGACTACTACTGCAACCTGGTGCTGGCCGAGGAGATCACGCGGTCCAATTCGGGAGGCCTGGCCATGGGCATCGCCGTGCACACCGACATGGCCACCCCGCCGGTGCACCTGTTCGGCACCGAGGAGCAGAAGCAGGAGTACCTGGTGCCGGCCATCGCGGGCAAGAAGATCAGCTCGCTGGGCATCACCGAGCCCGATGCCGGCTCGGACGTGTCCGGGATCAAGACGCGCGCGGTGCGCGACGGCGACGAGTACGTGATCAACGGCTCCAAGACGTACATCACCAACGGCCACCGCTCGGACTTCATCGTGCTGGTCACCAAGACCGATCCCGACGCCGGCTACGACGGCTTCACGCTGTTCCTGGTGGACATGGACAAGGAGGGCGTGATCCGCGAGGAGCGCCTGAAGAAGCTGGGCATGCACGCCTCGGACACGGCCCTGCTGGCCTTCCAGGACGTACGCGTGCCCGAGACCGCCATCCTGGGCCAGGAGGGCAAGGGCTTCTACCACATCATGTGGGAGCTCCAGGGCGAGCGCCTGATCGGCGCCGCGGGCTGCGTGGCGGGCGCCCAGCGCTGCTTCGACAAGACGCTCCAGTACGCCCAGGAGCGCAACGCGTTCGGCCGCCAGATCGGCAAGTTCCAGGCCATCAGGCACAAGTTCGCGGAGATGGCCACGAAGATCGAGTCGGCCCGCCAGCTGACGTACACCACGGCCTGGCGGTTCCAGAACGGCGAGTACCCCGTGCGCGAGATCTCGATGGC
>Ga0190275_10004427_pt1 | contig 10090 bp, 3 predicted proteins | sample Popmic550T_FD_133745 | JGI IMG/M metagenome (GOLD analysis project Ga0190275, IMG submission 133745) | Populus adjacent soil microbial communities from riparian zone of Yellowstone River, Montana, USA - 550 T | ecosystem: Environmental > Terrestrial > Soil > Riparian zone > Trees stand | place...
GGCGCCGGTGTCCGTCACCGTCACCGCGCTCCCGAATACGACCGTCACCGCGGAAGGTCCGACCACGTTCTGCCAGGGAAGCGGCGTCTGGGTCAGCGCGCCGTTCGTCTCCGGTTCCACGTACCTCTGGTCGAACGGCTCCACCGACCGCCGGACCCGCCTCAACAGCTCCGGCACGTTCACCGTCACGGTCACCAACGCGGCAGGCTGCAGCGCGACGTCCGCGCCGGTCACCACCGTCATGAACACGCCGGTGACGCCGGTCATCACCTCCACCGACGACCACATCTGCCCGGGTGACAGCGTCACCCTCACCGCCAGCGAAGGGGTGAGCTATCTCTGGTCGACCGGCCAGACCACCCGCTCCATCCTCGTGACTCCGGCTTCGTCCGCCAATTACGCGGTCTCCGTGACGGATGCGAACGGTTGCCCGGCGACTTCCGCTTATTACTGGGTCTCCGTGGACGCGGTGCCGAAGCCGACCATCACGGTCTACGGCAGCACCACCTTGTGTCAGGGCGCCTCGGTCACCCTGGGGTCTCCGCAGACATTTGGGAACACCTACCTCTGGTCGAACGGCGAGACGACGGCCAACATCACCGTGACCCAGGCCGGCACCTACTCGGTCACGATCACCAACCCCACCGGCTGCTCGAACACCTCCGATCCGGTCGTGATCACCGTCAATCCGCGTCCGACCGCGACGGTCAGCGGCACGGCCGCCGTCTGCGCGGGCGGCTCCACCACCGTCAGCGCCGCGCTGACCGGCACCGGCCCGTGGAACCTCACCTGGTCGGACGGCTTCGTCCAGAACGGCATCGCCGCATCGCCGGCCACCCGCACGGTCTCGCCGTCGTCGACCACCACCTACAGCGTGACCGCCGTGTCGGACGCGTATTGCGGCGGCAACTACTCGGGATCGGCGACCGTCACGGTCAACCCGCTCATCGCGGCCGGCATCACCGCGTTCAGCCAGTATGAGTCGAACGCCACGGTGGCCTCTCAGGCCAACGGTGTGGTCGAGGTCTGCGGTGTCGGTCAGATCGCCCTGGTTCCGACGCTCGTCCAGTCGGCGACCTATCTCTGGTCGACCGGTGCGACCACGGCCATCCTCTACGTCTCCACCCCCGGCACCTACACCGTCACCGTGACGTCGTCGGCCGGCTGCGCGACGACGTCGAGCGTGCAGGTGAACTACACCAACAATCCGGCCAAGCCGGCCATCGGAGCGAGCGCCACGGAGCTCTGCCCGGCCGGCGGCAGCGTCGTCCTGACCGCACCCGCCGCCGACGGCTGGCTCTGGTCGACCGGCGCCACCACGCAGTCGATCGTCGTCACCGAGCCCGGCTCGTACACCCTGCAGGTGCGGGCCAACGCCTGCTTCTCGCAGCCGTCGGATCCGGTGGTCATCACCACCGGCACGTCGTCGATCGACGTCACCGGCTCGCTCGAGCTCTGCCCGAACGGCTCGGTCACGCTCACCGCGAACGGCGGCACGTCGTGGCTCTGGTCCAACGGCGCGACCACCCAGTCGATCGTCGTCACCGCCCCCGGCACCTTCTCCGTGACCACGACCAACAACGGCTGCACCATGCCCGAGTCGTCGCCGGTGACGGTGACGGAGCGCACGCTGGCGATCGAGGCGAACGGCCCGACCACGTTCTGCGCGGGCGGCAGCGTCGTGCTGACCGCGTCCGGCGGCACGTCGTGGCTCTGGTCCAACGGCGCGACCACGCAGACGACCGCCTTCTACACCTCCGCCACCGTCTCGGTGACGGCGACGTACGCCGACGGCTGCTCCCTGACCGCGGGCCCGGTCACCGTCGAGAGGCGCGAGATCACCGCGTCGATCGCCGCCGACCGTACCGCGGTCTGTCCGGGCGGCTCGATCGCTCTGACCTCCTCGGTCAGCGGCGGCTCCGGCTACAGCTATCAGTGGTATCAGGGCGGCACGTACACCCCGATCCCCGGCGCCACGTCGGCGACGCTCACGCACACGCCGTCCGCCTCCGGCTTCGTCTATCTGAAGGTCACCGACGCCCTCGGCTGTGAAGCGACGAGCTACACGGCGAGCTACACCGTCGAGCCCACGCCCGACGCCGCCATCACCGCCCCGGCCGCGGTCTGCTTCGGCGGCAGCGGCACGGCCAGCGTCGCGGAAGGCGGCGCCGGCACCACTTACGCGTGGAGCATCACCAACGGCACGCTGTCGTCGGACGACACCGCGAACGTCGTGTTCTGGGCGACCGGCTCGCAGCCCGTCACCCTCACCGTGACGGTCACGAACCCCGGCTGCTCGGCGACCAGCTCGGAGACGGTCAACGTCAACGCGCTTCCCGACGCCACCATCACCCCGTCCGGCCCGACGACGTTCTGCACCGGCGGCTCGGTCACACTGAGCGCGCCGGCCGGCGGCTCGTACTTCTGGTCCACCGGCGCGACGACGCAGTCGATCGACGTCACGAGCTCCGGCTCGTACAACGTCACCGTCACCGATGCGAACGGCTGCAGCGCCACCTCGACGCCCACCACCGTGACCGTGAACGCGAACCCCACGGCCACGATCACGCCGTCCGGTCCGACGACGTTCTGCACCGGCGGCTCGGTCACGCTCAACGCCAGCGCGGGGGCGTCGTATCTCTGGTCCACCGGCGCGACGACGCAGTCGATCAACGTGACGGCCGGCGGCTCGTACAGCGTGACCGTGACGAACGCGGCCGGCTGCAGCACCACCTCGGCGCCGACCTCGGTGACCGTGAACGCGAACCCCACGGCCACGATCACGCCTTCCGGCCCGACGACGTTCTGCACCGGCGGCTCGGTGACGCTCACCGCGAACGCGGCCTCGTCGTATCTCTGGTCCACCGGTGCGACGACGCAGTCGATCAACGTGACGGCCGCCGGCTCGTACAGCGTGACCGTCACGAACGGGAACGGCTGCAGCACGACCTCGGCCGCAACCGCCGTGACCGTGAACCCGAATCCCACGGCCACGATCACGCCGTCGGGCCCGACCACGTTCTGCACCGGCGGCTCGGTCACGCTTAACGCCAGTGCGGGCGCGTCGTATCTCTGGTCGAACAGCGCCACCACGCAGTCGATCAATGTCACGAGCACCGGTTCCTACAGCGTGACCGTCACGAACGCGGATGGCTGCAGCACCACCTCGGCCGTAACGGCCGTGACCGTGAACGCGAACCCCACGGCCACGATCACGCCATCCGGCCCGACGACGTTCTGCGCCGGCGGCTCGGTGACCCTCACCGCCAGCGCCGCTTCGTCGTACCTCTGGTCCAACGGCGCGACCACCCAGGCGATCAACGTCACGGCGTCCGGCTCCTACAGCGTCGCCGTCACGAATGCCAACGGCTGCACCGCCACCAGCGCCGCAACGGCGGTGACGGTCAACCCGGCCCCGGCCATTCCCACCATCACCCCCTCCGGCCCGACGACGTTCTGCACCGGCGGGTCGGTCACACTGACCGCCCCGGCCGGCTTCTCGTACCTCTGGTCTACCGGCTCGGCGGCCCAGTCGATCAACGTCACCGCCTCCGGTTCCTACAGCGTGACCGTCACGAACGCGGCCGGTTGCAGCGCGACCTCCGCGGTCACCTCGGTCACGGTGAATCCGCTGCCCACCGCCACCATCACCCCGTCCGGCCCGACGACGTTCTGCACCGGCGGCTCGGTGACCCTCACCGCCAGCGCCGGCTCGTCGTATCTCTGGTCCACCGGCGCGATCACGCAGTCGATCAACGTCACTACCGGCGGCAGCTATAGCGTGACCGTCACGAACGCGAACGGTTGCAGCCAGACCTCCACGCCGACCACCGTCACCGTCAACGCCAAGCCGGCCATCCCGGTCATCACCCCGTCCGGCCCGACGACGTTCTGCGCCGGCGGCTCGGTGACGCTCACCGCGCCCGCAGGGTTCTCGTACCTCTGGTCGACCGGTGCCACGACGCAGGCGATCAACGTCACCACGTCCGACAGCTACACCGTCACCGTCACAAACGCGAGCGGCTGTTCCACCGCCAGCGCGGCCACCACGGTCACCGTGAACCCGGCCACGGCCATCACCGTGCAGCCGCAGAGCGCGACCATCCCCAAGAACACCTCCACCACCCTGTCGGTGACGGCCACCGGCTCCGGGACGCTGACCTACCAGTGGTACCGCGGCATTTCCCCGAGCACCAGCCAGCCGATCTCCGGCGCGACCTCGTCCACGTACTTCACTGGAAACCTGAACAAGGGCACGCACCGCTTCTGGGTTCGTGTCACCGGCTCCTGCGGCGTCGTGAACAGCAACACAGCCACGATCATCGCGAATTGATCTGATACAGGCGGCGGCGCCTCCGCGCCGCCGCCTGATCGTTCGCGAGTGGCCACGAGGGAACGACGAGAGGCCTCCGGCGGGCGGGCCCGGCCCGCAGCGTTTGTTTTCGCCCGGACCGCGCTTCGAGCGAGAAGCGTGCGTTCAGGCTAGGCCAACCAACGCTGCGGGCCGGGCCCGCCCGCCGGAGGCCCCCCGTCGTCCTCTGGTGGCAGTCGCGTATGATCTAAGCGGTGCCAGAGCGCTCGAATCGCGCCGTCCTTACTTCGCTGCGGGCGGCGGCCATCATCATCATTGCCACCGGCCTCAATGAGGTTATCGCCGGGGCGATCCCGCGATACGAGCCGCTCTACATTTACCTCGGCGCGATCGCGCTGGTGGTGCTTCTCGACGGCGTCTTCCTTGGCGCCGTCACTGCCGTCGTGGCAATAGCGTTTTACGCCCTCCTGTACATGCCGCGGCCAGCGGCTCTCTCCCCGGCCGTGCTGGTGCCGCTGGGATGGGCGTTCGGCGTAGTCGCGCTTGCGGCCGTCGCAAGAGGAATCCTCCGGTCCCGCGCCCGCCGCTCGGAGATGCCCGAGATCTTCCAGCGCGACGTGCTGCCAGCCATGGCCGAACAGAGCGGCGTCCTGTCGGCGATCGACGATCTCCGCGCCGAGCTGCGCGAGCGGGAAGTGACGCTGCAGCGCTCCTATCTGGAGGCGCGCGAGGGGCTGACCGCGCGGCTGCATGTTGCGGAGGAGGAGCTCGCCCGCCTGTCGCAACTCCTGGACGCCGAGCGTGCGGAGCGCCAGCGGCTCGACACGGCGGCGCGGCTGGCCGAGTCCGACGCCCGGGCGCTCGCGGACGCGGCCAGGCGCGACGCGCACACGGCGCGCGCGGATGCCGACGTACTGCGCCGCGACGCCGAGAGCATGCGTGCGCGAATGGAGGCGGCAACGCATGCGGTCGAAATGGCCCGCGCGGAAGCGGATGCGCTGCGGCGCGAGGCGGATGCCGCCCGCGGCGACGCCGCTTTGGCACGTCGCGAAGCCGAAGCGGCCGGTCGCGAAACCGAGGCCGCACGGAACGAAGCCGAGGTGGTCCGCGCCGAAGTGGAAACGATCCGCACCGAGGCCGGAGCGGCGCGGCAGGCGGAAGCGGAAGCGCGCACGCTCGCGGAGAAGGCCCGGCGCGAAACCGCCGCCGCGCGGACGGAGACGGAGGCGGCACGGATCGCGGGGGAACGGTTCCGCGCGGACGCCCAACAACTGCAAACGCAGATCGCGGCCGCCCACGTCGAGGCGGCGGCACGAGCCGCCGACCTGGTGTCGTTGCGTGCCGGGGCGGACGAACTGCGGAAGACGCTGGAAGTCGAGCGTGCGCGCAGTGAAGGGGAACGCACGCTCCGGACGACGGCGGTCGAGCGGCTGACGGAGCTCGACCGCGAGGCCGTCCGCACTCGAGAGCGGATGGCGATCCTCGAACAGGCGGTGGCGGAGGAGCGCTCATTGCGCGAGCGCCTCGAACTGGATGCCGGGACGCGCGACGCCGCTGCAGCGGCCTTACGCGCACGCATCCGCGAGCTCGAACAGACCCTCGAATCGGCACGCCTGCGGGCCGCGGAGGAGGAGCGAAGGCTGCAGGAGGCGTTGGCCGCGCTCGAAGGCTCGAACGAACGACGCGGCGCCGAGGTGGAAACGCTGCGGGCCCGCATCGCGGAACTGGAGCGCTCGCTCGACTCGACGAGCATCGGCGCCGCGGAAGAACGTGCGTTGCGCGAGCGGGTCGAACGGGCGGCCCAGGCCTCCCTCGACGATGCGTCGCTGCTGCGCATCCGCATCGCGGAGCTGGAACAGGCCCTGGCCGACGTCACCGCGGCGAACGACGAGGCCGCAGCACGTGCGAGCGCGGAATTCGAAGAGGCAGGCGTCCGCGCGAACGCGGAGTTCGACCAGAAGCTCAACACCATCGTCACCCACCTTGCCGCGGATCATGAAGCCGATCTCGGGAAGGCGATGGAGGAGCGGGAAGAGGCCCGCGCGGAAGCGCGCAGCCTCGGCATGCGCGTCAAGCGCGCGGAGGACGAGAAGCAGGTCTTGCTCGGAAAAGCGCTCGAGCTGGAGGAGCGGTACCGCCGGTCGATCGAGGATTCGACGCGCCTGCTCGAACAGACCCGCTCCGCGGCGCAGGGAGAGATCGACCGGCTGCACGGCCGGGTCGTGGAGCTGGAGCACGGCATCGCCCGCGGCCTCCGCGCGGCTCCGGCCGTCAAGCCGGTGGTACGTCCACGCGTGCTGGTCGCCCATCCCGATGCCGATCTCCTGATGAGCGCCCGGGCCAGCCTGGAACGCGCCGGCTACGAAGTCGTCAGCGCCGTCGACGGCCTGGAAGCGCTGCGCACCGCCATCGCCCAGCGCCCCGACGTCGTCATCGCCGACGCGATCATGCCGAAGATGAACGGCCGCGAGCTCTGCCAGCTCCTCAAGTCCCAGGAAAAGACCGCCCACATCCGCGTGGTGCTGCTGCTCCGCGCCACGGACGAAGCCCCCAGAGGAGACCTGGTACCGGACGAGGTGCTGCGGAAACCGGTGCCGCTGGAGACGCTGAAGAGTACGTTGGCAGGGCTGCTGGCTTCGCGGCAGTGAGTTGCATAGGACCTATAGGTCCCATCAGTCCTATCGCAAATACATACGCGCCCGGTCGGTGGTCACTTCGATCACACCACCGTCTCCTCGTGCCGCTCGTCGCCGATGCCGGCCACGACGTGCAGCGCGCTCTCGAGCTCCGCGATGGTGGCCGGTGCGGCGATGCTCAGGCGCACGGCCCGCGGGATCTCGTCGCCGACCGCGAAGGTCGCGCCGCTGGCCACGCGCACGCGCCGCCGGCGCGCCTCTTCGGCGAAGGAGTCGGCCGTCCAGCGCTTCGGCAGCTCCAGCCAGAGGTGCGCCGAATGCGGGTCGCCGCTGAGGCGCGGCAGGATGCGGCGGGCCAGGCGATTGCGGAGGCCGACCTCTTCCCGCTTCTGGGCGACGATGCGCGCCGCCGTGCCGTCCTCGATCCAGGTGGCGGCCATCTCGGCGACCACCGGCGAGGTGAAGAGGATGCTGGCCGCGAGGGCCGTCTGCACGCGGTTCAGGATCGCGTCGGGGGCGGTGAGATAGGCGAGCCGGAGGGCGGGAGCGATGGCCTTGCCAAGGCCGGTGAGGAAGATGGTGCGGTCGGGGGCGAACGCCGCGATGGGTGGCGGTGTTTTCTCCAGCAGGAACCCGCAGACGTCGTCCTCGATGATGGTCAGGCCGTGCTTCTCGGCCACGGCGGCGAGCTCGCGGCGGCGCTTCTCGGGAGTGAGCAGCGCGGTCGGATTGTGCAGCGACGGATTGGTGTAGAGGACTTTGGCGGTACGGGCGCGGCCGGCGCGCTCGAGCGCGCCGGGGACGATGCCGTAGCGGTCGAGCGGCAGCGGCGCCAGGCGTACGCCCAGCATCGACGCGATCCCTTTGATGCCGTGGTAGGTCGTCGACTCGGTGAGCACCGTGTCGCCCGGCTTCGTGGTGACGGCGAACGCGAGGAAGAGCGCGTGCTGCGTTCCGGCCGTGACGACGACCCGCGACGGATCGGTGCGCCGCCCGATCCACGCCGCGCCGGCAGCACGATGGCGCTCGGTTCCGGTGCCGATGCCGTAGGTGCCGCTCACCAGCGCCTCGCCGACGCGCTCCAGCATGGCCCGCGACGGGGCGGGGAGCGGGACGGTGACGGAATTGGTGGCGAGGTCGGTCTCCACGGTCGCGGCGGCCTCACGGCGCGACGAGCGGACGAACGTCCCGCGCCCGGTCGACGACTCCGTCAAGCCCCGCCGGGCCGCCTCGGCGTAGGCCCGGGTGACGGTGACCGGGGTGATGCCGAGGTCGCGCGCCAGCTCGCGATGTGTGGGAAGCTGGCTGCCGGCCATCAGCACGCCGGCGCGGACGTCGCGCTCCAGCGCGTCGGCGATACGGGCGTAGATCGGATCGGGAGTCTCTCGGAGTCGCGGTGCCCAGATTGTCATAGTCGTAGTGTCATACTTGACGATTGAGGAGTGTATCACTATGTTTCGCAGCATGAGCCAGCCGACCAGTGAGCCGACAATCGTGGACGAAGAGCTCCTCCGCCGGACCCACGACCATGCCGTGACGTTCCTCCGGTCGCTGCCCGGGCGCCACGTCGGCGCCCGCGCCACCCGCGAGGAGCTGCTGGCCGCGCTGCGCGCCCCGCTCACGCAGTCGGGCGAGGACGGCGCGTCGGTGATCGACCTGCTCGCGTCGCAGGGCGAGCGGGGAGCCATCGCCAGCGCCGGCCCCCGCTACTTCGGCTTCGTGATCGGCGGCAGCCTTCCGGTCGCGCTGGCGGCGGACTGGCTGACCGGCACCTGGGACCAGAACCCCGGCATCTACGCAACCTCACCGCTGATCTCGGTCATCGAGGACGTGGCCCGCGAATGGCTGCTCGACCTGTTCGACCTGCCGCGCAACTCCGGCCTCGGCTTCGTCACCGGCTGCCAGATGGCGAACTTCACCGCCCTCGCCGCCGCGCGCCACGGCGTGCTCCGCCGCGCCGGCTGGGACGTCGAGGAGAACGGCTTGTACGGCGCCCCGCACATCAACCTGATCACCAGCGCGGAGTCGCACGTCACCATCGACGTTGCCATGCGCTACCTCGGCTTCGGCACGCGCTCGCTGCTGCGCGTGGAGAGTGACGAGCAGGGGAGGATGCGGCCGGACCGCCTCCGCCGCCTCCTCGAGAACCTCTCCGGCCCGACCATCATCTGCGCGCAGGCCGGCAACGTGAACACCGGCGCGTTCGACCCGCTGCGCGAGATCGGCGAGCTTGCCCGCGAACATCACGCCTGGCTGCACGTCGATGGCGCCTTCGGCCTCTGGGCCCGCGCCAGCCGCACCCTCCTGCCGCTCGCCGACGGCATCGAGCTCGCCGACTCGTGGGCCACGGACGCGCACAAATGGCTGAACGTGCCGTACGACTGCGGCATCGTCATCGTCCGCCATCCGGAAGACCATCGCCCCTCGATGACCTCCACGGCCGCCTATCTCGTGCAGACCAGCGGCGTGGAGCGCGACGCTGTGGACTGGGTTCCGGAGTTCTCCCGCCGCGCCCGCGGCGTGACCGTCTACGCCGCCCTCCGCGCCCTCGGCCGCGACGGCGTGGAAGACCTCATCGACCGCAACTGCGCCCGCGCGCGCCGGATGGCCGAGCTCCTCCGCCGCGACCCGCGCGTCGAGATCCTCACCGACGTCGTCCTGAACCAGGTCCTGGTCCGCTTCGCCAACGACGACGAAGCCACCCGCCGCGTCATCGCCGGCGTCCAGCAGGAAGGCACCTGCTGGCTCGGCGGCACCACCTGGCACGGCCTCGCCGCCATGCGCATCTCCTTCTCCAACTGGGCGACCAGCGAGGAGGACGTCGAGCGCAGCGCGGCTGCGATTTTGAAGGTGTTTGCGGAGGTTGGTGCGCCGGTGGGGTGAGACGGTTGCTGGTTGCTGGTTGCTTGGGACTTCAGGCGGAAACTCACAGCCACCCAGCCGCTGAAAGCGGCGAAAGATCTGTAGACCCGGCCTTCAGGCCGGGTAAAGGAGCGGTGGGAGGTCAGCCCGCGAAGCGGGCGACAGAATAGAGAGAGCGCGAGGGTCTTTGCTGTCGCCCGCTTCGCGGGCTGGGGCTCCATGCGTCGCGAAACCCGGCCTAAAGGCCGGGCCTACAGATCTTTTGCTGCCTACGGCAGCA
>Ga0190275_10004428_pt1 | contig 10087 bp, 10 predicted proteins | sample Popmic550T_FD_133745 | JGI IMG/M metagenome (GOLD analysis project Ga0190275, IMG submission 133745) | Populus adjacent soil microbial communities from riparian zone of Yellowstone River, Montana, USA - 550 T | ecosystem: Environmental > Terrestrial > Soil > Riparian zone > Trees stand | place...
ACGGAAGACGATGCCGTAGGAGCCCTGAGCGACCAGTGCCTCCAGCCGCCATGGCCCGATCAGAAATCCCGGCGGAAGAGCGGCCGGGTGCAGCGCGACGGAAGTCTCCACGTGTCACCTCCTGTTCCACAACGTCCATGTTCATGAGCGCGGGTCTAGCATCGGGGTCTGACGTCCTGCGTAGCCCATCAGGACCCTACCCACTAGGTAACATTTGAAGCCTGCGTTGTGCAAGAGCTGCGTTAGAGCGCGTCCAGCTGCTCCCGCATCTGCGGAACGAAGTCCGTGATCAGCCCGAGGCGCAGGTGATGCTCCCGCACCAGACGCACGGCCTTGCGAACAGAACGGCGCCTCCTGCAGGGAACCCGCTCCCGCATGACCCAGCAGTTCACCCCCAGCTGGGAGGCGGCCTTCAAGGCCGCGGGCGTCAGGGTGTCGAGCTCGGGATGGACGAACTCCCACCTGCCGCCCACCTCCTCGAGCTGCCTCCGCACCTTCTGGATCTCCGCGGGTGTGAAGGGCAGGTATCGATCGGTGAGCTGGGGGTCGGCCCCGTAGACGAGCTGCCCCGCCTCGCTGTCCAGGTCGAACAGCATGCCGAGCCGTGCAGCAGGCACGAGCCGCGCCAGCTCCACCAGGTCCGACGCGGCGAAGGAGGAGAAGACGATGGCCTCCAATGGCAGCGTCGGGTGCGCCGGCACCTGTCTTGCCAGCAGCTCCACCACGGAGGGGCGACCGGGCACATGCTTCGGGGCATGGGTGCCCTTCACGTCCTTGATCTCGATGTTCAGCACGAAGTCGGACAGCGCGCGCCGGGTGCGCCACTCGGCGACGAGGTCCAGCACTTCCGCCAGGGTCGGGATCGTCCCGGAGCGTCCGCGCAGACCGGTGCGGAGCTGCCTCACCTCCTCCAGCCTCAGCTCTCCGAGGAACCGGGCAGCGGGTGGGAGGCTCTGGACATGCTCCCGAAGGTTGTTGGAGTGGCTGACGACCAGCACATCATCCAGGGTTCGCAGGACGTCGATCTCGACGAAGTCGGCGCCGTGCTCGAACGCCTGGACCATGGACTCCAGCGTGTTCTCCGGTGGCTTCGTCCTGCGGGCCTGGGACCGAGGCGATGCAGCCCGAGCGAAGGAAGAGTCCGTACAGCCCGAGCCACGGTGCCCGCCGAGTCGTGTCCGCTCCATCTCCACCCTCCTCGGGGCGCCGCTCACTGCGCCAGTTGCCGGAGCGCCCACTGCGCAGCGCTGCGGACCAGGTCGCTCGAGTCCTCGCTGAGCCTCTCCAACAAGGGCCGGGCGTCCGCCTCCCTCGCCACTCCCAGCGCATAGATGGCGTTGCGCCGCAGCCCATCGTACTGCGCCCGCGCGAGCGCCGTGCCCGTGATGAACTTCGCGTACTGCTCCGGGGTGAGCCCGGCCAGCTCCATCACACCCAGGCCCGCCACGGCCCGCGGGGCAAAGCGCGGGTGCTCGGCGAAGAGGGGCCGCCGGTTGAGCGGGCACACGTCCTGGCAGATGTCGCAGCCGAAGACCCTGTTGTCCAGCTCGAGGCGGAAGGCCTCGGGCACCTCGCGCTCGCGGTTCTCGATGGTCTGGTACGAGAGGCACGCGCGCGCGTCCACGCGCCCATTGCCTACCAGCGCTCCCGTGGGACAGGACACCAGGCACTTGCGGCAAGGGCCACACCGGTCCACGGCAGGCCCATCCCCGTAGGAGTCCACCTCCGCGTCGAGGATGACCGTGGCCAGCAGCACCCAGGAGCCAAAGCGCTCGGTGATGAAGCAGCCGTTCCGACCCACGTAGCCCAGGCCCGCTCGCGCCGCCCACACCTTCTCCATCAGCGGGCCGCTGTCTACGCTCCCATAGGTGCCAATGCCCGGGTATGCGCTCTTCACGGCCTTGCGGAAGGCCTTCATGCGGTCCCGCAGCGTGGAGTGGTAGTCCCGGCCCCGCGCGTACCGGGCGATGGGCGAGTCCTCCGCCTCCGCGTCATCCCGGTAGTAGTTGTTGGCGAAGACCACCACCGTCTTCGCCCCCGGGAGAAGCTGGGTGACGTCGAGGCGCTCGGCCGCACGCTCCTTCATCCAGTCCATGTCGGCCGCGTAGCCCGCTTCAATCCACGAGTAGAGGGACTGGGGCGGGATGGGCTCCGCGCGTGAGAAGCCCACGAGGTCGAAGCCGACGGCCTCGGAGAGCTGGCGCAGGTAGGTGGTGGGTAGCGGGTTCACGGCGGGTCTCTTCTACCGCTCCCCGCAGCCAAGGGGAGCTACTTCTCGGGCTTCTCCGGTATCCACTTCACATCTGGGACGCCCACCCGGTGGTTGGCCACACGGGCCATCGTGAAGAGCAGGTCCGAGAGTCGATTGATGAAAACACCCACATCCGCGGGGACCTTCCCCTCGCGCAGCAGTGAGACGACGCGCCGCTCGGCCCGCCGGCACACCGTCCTCGCCAGGTGCAGCGCACTGGACGCCTGACTGCCTCCCGGGAGGATGAAGTGTGTCATCTTGGGCAGCTCGGTCTCGAAGGCGTCGATGGCCTTCTCCATGGCCTCCACCCACTCGGGCTTGATCTGGGGGATGTGCGCCGCGGCCTTGGTGCCCAGAGGCGTGGCCATCACCGCTCCCACCGTGAAGAGCTGGTCCTGGAGCCGCTGGAGCAAGGCGTCCAGATCCGTGGGCATGGAGAGGCTCCGCGCCAGGCCGAGGGTCGCGTTCAGCTCGTCCACCTCGCCGTACGCGTCCACCCTTTCGTCATCTTTTGGAACGCGCCCGCCGCCGAACAACCCTGTCTCCCCTGTGTCCCCCGTCTTCGTGTAGATCTTCATGCCGTTCATGAAACCCTACCTTGCGCTGCTCGAACAGGTCCTGACGCACGGGACGAAGAAGAGCGACCGGACCGGCACCGGCACGCTGAGCCTCTTCGGCCATCAGCTCCGGTTCGAGCTCACCCAGGGCTTCCCGCTGGTCACCACCAAGAAGCTCCACACGAAGTCCATCATCCATGAGCTGCTGTGGATGCTTCAGGGCGACACGAGCGTGCGCACGCTCCAGGCCCAGGGAGTCACCATCTGGGACGAGTGGGCCGACGCCGAGGGAAGGCTCGGCCCCGTCTACGGCCACCAGTGGCGCTCGTGGTCCGCGCCCAACGGCGAGCACATCGACCAGATGCGCCTGCTCGTCGAGGGGCTGCGCAAGAACCCGGACTCGCGGCGCCACATCGTCAGCGCGTGGAACGTGGCGGACCTGCCCGCCATGAAGCTGCCGCCCTGCCACGTGCTCTTCCAGTTCTACGTGGCCGATGGCCGCCTGTCCTGCCAGCTCTACCAGCGCAGCGCGGACATCTTCCTCGGCCTGCCCTTCAACATCGCCTCGTACTCGCTGCTGACGCTGATGGTGGCCCAGGTGACCGGGCTCACCCCGCACGAGTTCATCCATACGATTGGCGACGCGCACCTCTACCTCAACCATGTGGAGCAGGCCCGCATCCAGCTCGCGCGCGAGCCGCGCCCGCTGCCGCGGATGAAGCTCAACCCCGACGTGAAGGACCTCTTCGCCTTCAAGTACGAGGACTTCACGCTGGAGGGGTACGAGCCGCACCCCGCCATCAAGGCGCCCGTGGCCGTATGAGGCTGTCTGCCATCGTCGCCATGGCGTCCAACCGGGTGATCGGCGCCAACAACCGGCTCCCCTGGCGCCTGCCCGCGGACCTCGCACGCTTCAAGCGGCTCACCCTGGGGCACACGCTCGTCATGGGCCGCAAGACGTACGAGTCGATCGGCCGCCCGCTGCCGGGCCGGACGATGGTCGTGGTGACACGCCAGCGGGGCTATGCGCCCGAGGGCGTGAAGGTGGCGCACTCGGTGGACGAGGCGCTCGCGCTGGCCCAGGGAGATGACGAGGTCTTCATCATCGGAGGCGCGGAGCTCTACGCACAGACGATGGACCGGCTGGACCGGCTCTACCTCACCCGCATCGAGCGCGAGTTCCCAGGCGACACGCACTTCCCCGAGGTGGACCTCTCCACCTGGAGGCTGCTCGAGCAGGAGCACCACCCCGCCTCCACCCCCGAGGCCCTTCCCCACTCCTTCCTCACCTACGAGCGGCAGCGCTGAGGCTCGCGCCTATTCTCCTGGTGCGCCCACGAGCCCCTGCACACACTCGCCTACCCGTCTCTCGTCACCGAGGCAACCCCCGCCCATGAAATTTTGACTTTGATTCTCAAAATTGAAATACCCCCCACGAACTGCTACAGACTGAGGCGTGAACCGCACGTGCGCCCGCTTCCTGTTGCCCCTGCTCCTCGTGTTGCCCCTCAGCGCGAGGGCTGCTGAGGAGGGCGCGTCGTCCGAGGGACGCACGTGGCACCGGCTGGTGGGCATCCTCCAGTACCTCGAGGCGGACTACCCGCTCGCGATCGAGTCCCAGTCCGAGTTCGAGCTGGCGGAGCAGCGGAGCTTCATCGCCGAGGCCGTGGTGGCAGCCCAGGAGATCGGGCCCGCGGCGGCGGCCTTCCTCCCGCGGCTCCAGGCGGTGAAGGGCCGGGTGGATCAGGCCCAGGACCCGACGGGCGTCAGCAGGGACTGCGGTGCGCTCGTGGAGGATCTGGTGCTCGCGGGAGGGCTGGCTCGCAGCCCGCGCCGGCCGCCGGACCTCGCGCGCGGAGCGCAGCTCTACAAGGTCTCCTGTGCCGCCTGCCACGGCGCCGACGGCCGCGGCGAGGTGCCCATCGCGCAGACGATGGAGCCTCGGCCCGCCAACTTCCAGGATCCGGAGACCATGGCCGGGCTCATGCCGTACAAGGCCTTCAACACCACCAGCTTCGGCGTCCCGGGCACGGCGATGCCGGGCTTCCCCACGCTCTCCGAGGATGAGCGCTGGTCGCTCGCCTTCTACGTCTTCACGCTGCGCCAGCCACCCTGCGAGGGCACCGCGCCGAGCGTGTCCCTGGAGCGGCTGGCCACCGCCACAGATGCGGAGCTGGCGGCCGAGCATGGTGAGAAGAACCTCGCGTGCCTGCGGAGGAAGCTGCCGGACGCGGACGAGGAGCGCTTGCTGCTGGCGGCGCGCACCCACGTGGAGGAGGCGCTGAGCAAGGGGGCCTCCGGCGACTCCCTGGGGGCACGCAACGCGCTGCTGGAGGCATACCTCAACGGGCTGGAGCCGGTGGAGGTGAAGCTGCGTGCCCGGGATGCGCAGTTGGTCACGCGGCTGGAGCAGACGTTCCTCCAGGCGCGCCTCTCCGCCGAGCGGGGCAGTCCGCGCCTGCAGGATGACGGGCGCGAGCTGTTGAGCCTGCTGGACCAGGCCCGGCGAGGCAGCGGGACGGCAGCGGACATGATCTCCGTGTTCTGGCTCACGCTCTTCATCCTGCTGCGCGAGGGCTTCGAGGCCACCATCATCGTGGCGGCGCTGCTGGCGGCGCTGCGCAAGATGCAAGCGCTGGAGCAGGTGCGCGTCGTGCACGCGGGGTGGGTGTCCGCGCTCGTGGTGGGCGCGCTGGCGTTCCTCTTCGGTCAGCGCCTGCTGGCGGGGGCCAACCGGGAGCTGGTCGAGGGCGTCGTCGCGCTCGTGGCGGTGGGCATGCTGGTGTACGCCGCGCTGTGGCTCAACGCTCGCTCCAACATGAGCCGCTTCATGGGCGAGCTGCGCCAGAAGATGCAGGGCGCGCTCGGCCGCGGGAGCACGCTGGGCCTGTTCGCCATCGCCTTCACGGCGGTGCTGCGCGAGAGCTTCGAGACGGCGATCTTCCTCCAGGGGCTGGCGCTCGACTCGGTGAAGGGCGTGGCCTGGGGCTCGGTGGTGGGCACCGTGGCGATGGTGGCGCTGGTCCTCTTCGTGAACCGTGTGGGCTACAAGCTGCCCATGAAGACGCTGTTCAACGCGTCCACCGTGGTGCTCATCACCACCGCCGTCATGCTGCTGGGCAAGGGGCTGCACGCGCTCCAGGAAGTGGCCCTGCTGCCGCTGGCGCCCATCCCCTTCTTCCAGGTGGACATGCTGGGCATCTTCCCGGATGCCGTCTCGTTCGTGCCCCAGCTGCTGCTCGCGCTCGGGCCCGTGGCCTTCGTCCTCCTCCGCCGGAGCCGCAACGCGCGGCCAGCGGCGGCCTCCTCGCAGGACAGAGGGAGTGCGGACGCGCCCCTCGCTTGATTGTTTGACCTCAAACCAAGTGCTAGATTCCGAGGTATGAGTGCACCTCGAAATCTTCTCGTGGGCGTCTGCTTGCTGCTCGGTGCGTGTGCCGGGAGAACGGTGGCTCCTCTTCAGCGGTATTCCCTGGGCATGGCACGTGCGGAGTATCGGGACTACACCGGGGTGCGGGCTGCGCTGTGTGACTCGGAGCCTCGCTGGCTGGCGGACGAGCTGAGCTCGGTGAACGGACTGCTCGCGCGTTTCCTCGCCAGCACGGCGGAAGCGACGAACCCCCAGGCCCTCCACCATGCCGAGCATCTGAGGCTCCTGCAGGAGGCCACCGGAAGCCTGGGCCCGGTGCTGAAGATCCACCACCAGAACCTTGCGGCGCTCAGTGAGTGTGACTTCCGGCGCTCAGGGGCCTTCCCGGAGATCTCCCGGCGTGGCACGGAGCTGCTGGAGCGCTCGAAGGCCCGGCTCGCCGAGTCCTCAGCCGCGCTGGCCGCAGCCGAGCTGCTGAAGGCCCAGCAGAGATGGTTGGAGGAGGCTCCGGCGCGCAAGGCCACCGCCAGGGAGACGTGGTGCACGCCCGATCCCAAGGTGGGTAACGGGGATCTGTACTTCGCGCGCCAATCCCCCAACGGCCGCACCGAGTGGTTCTTCTGCGATGGCCTCATGGTGGAAGAAGTGGCCGGAGGCGAGCCTCAGCTCATCACTCCGGAGTGGCTCAGTCGCCGGGAGCGCCGCCGCATCCAGTCCCAGCGCTATCTGGACGCGGCGAAGGCCTACCCCGCGAGTGACATCGACCGGCAGCCCGGCTCCAGCGTCGGCTCGGGCACCGCCCCAGCGGAGCAGGCGTCCCGCACGGACTGATCCCCCCGCCTCACCCTTCACTCTTTGCGGAGTGCAAAGTTTGCAAAGCGCCGCCCGCCGGGCGCTCCCCGGGCGCGTGGCTCCTACACGCTGTCGTTCCGCTGATTTATCAAGCAGGGGCGTGGGCCCGGACTTTGCGACATGCGAGGCATCGCAGGAGGTCCTCGCTTGCTTGCTCACTCCCAGCGTCACCGAGGCTTCACCCTCATTGAAGTGATGGCCGCGGTGGTCATCCTCATCATCCTGGCCGCCCTGGCAGGTATCTCCACGGTCTACGGCCTGGGTCGCGCCCGGATGAACACCGCCGTGTTCGACGTGGTGGCGCTCATCCACAGCGCCCAGCTGCGCGCCATCAGCCGCGGCTCTCCCCACTACCTCTTCGTCCGCCAGACTTCCGACGGCCGCGTGCGCGTCCACATGATCGAGCGCCCGGACTCTCCACCCCTCAGCCCCTCGCAGTGGGCGGCGCTGGATCTGACGCAGGGCCCGGGCAAGGCCTTGGAGTTCACCCGCACGCTGCCCGATGGGACGCGAGTGCCGTCGAACGCCCTCCTGCGCGACCAGCTCGTGCTGGGCACCAGCACCGGGCCGGACTCGGGGGGCGTGGCGTTCCTGGACCTGGACTCGCCCCGCATCCTCAGGCCCCTGCCCGCGCCCTTCAGCGCCGTCGCGCTCACCACGGCGGCCACTCCGGCGGACGTGAACACGCCCACGCCGGACCTGATGGCTGGCTGCAACTTCTGCATCAACCCCTCGGGCCAGCCCTACGGCGTGCTGCGCTTCAACACGAACGGAACTCTGGAGGTGGTGACGGGCAACGCCCGCTCCGGAGCCGTCATCGCCTTTGCTCCCAACACCCACCACGAGGCGAGCATCGAGCCCCGGTTGCTGACCCTCTCCGCGCCCGCAGGCTCGGCCGTCGTCTTCTAGGAGATCTCATGAGCCCCTCGCACCTGTCCTCTCGCGGCACCACCCTCATCGAGTCCATGGCGGCCCTGGTCGTCTTCTCCATCGGCATCATCGGCATCATGCAGATGAACGTGCTGGCCAGTGAGCAGAACAACCTGGCTCGCTCTCAGACGCTCGCGAGCAAGATCGCGCGCGACGTGGCCGACTCCTTCGAGCGAATTCCCTTCAATCACCCGGTGCTCAATGTCCCCACCTCGCTGACCCAGGATGATCCGGAGTTTGAGAACATCGACAACCCCAACGGCCTGGTGAGGCTGGAGGACGCAGTGGCGCAGACTGTCGCGCGTCCCCTGCTGGGTGCCGCTGACGCCATCTACACCTCCGAGGGCGACACCACCTTCTACGAGGTGGCGTGGCGCGCCATCCCGGTGGCCAACCCGGACCGGTTTGGCCTGGTGGATCAGATCCGCGTCCTCATCATGGTGCGCTTCCCCACGCCCGGCGGTGGGCGGCGTCAGGTGAGCACCTGGGCCGTTCGCTACAACGTCCCCTTGATCACGGGCGATGACCAGACCCTGGTGGAGATGTGAGCATGCGCAAGTCCTTCCGCTCCCGAGGTTTCACCCTGCTGGAGCTGCTGGTGGGCGCCGCGGTGGGCGCGGTGGTGCTGGCAGGCATCAGCCTGACCTTCATCTCCCAGGCCCGGCAGTACCAGGCCCACGCCAGCCGCCGGGGCGTGCAGGCCAACGCGCGCCAAGCCCTGGCCTTCATGGGCCGTCACCTGCGCTCCGCCGGCTATGGCGTCAACCCGGACAGGGCCATCCTCTCCTGGGACTCATACGACGCGGCCAGCAACCAACAGGCTCCTGGCTTCCCGGATGCCTTCGCGGTGCACTTCCGGGATGAGCTGTTCCGCCGCAGCGCCGCGGCGGTGGCCCCCAACCTCATCTCCCTCCCTCCCACCGAGCCCCTCACCGAGGAGCTGCGCAGGGGGCAGATCCTGCTCGTCGTCTGCACACGAGCCCCCGAGTTCATCGACCCAAGCGTGGACGAGAACCCACCGCACCGGTTCGTCACCGTGGGCCAGTACGTGCCAGCCGGGGCCACGGACATCCCCTTGGACCAGAACCCCGTGCTCCCCCTGGAGGATCGTCCCACCCAGCGTCCTGGCCGCCTGTTCCACGAGGAGACCGTGCCCGGCTTCTCCCATGGCTGCTTCAGCCGAGCCCCTCCGCAGGTGCTGCGGGTCCACCGCGCCGCCTTCTATGTGGCCACGTTCACCCACCCCACCACCGGCGAGCGCAAGCCCTACCTCATGATGCACCAGGGGCTGGACATGCCCTCGGCCGGCAATCTCCAGGGTGACGGCGTCATCGACGCCAACGACGCGGTGCCCGTGGCCGAGGGTATCGAGCAGCTCCAGGTGGCCTACATCCTGGACACCCACCGCCTCGACCCCGACAACACGCCGCTCATCCTCGGCGTCAACGAGCCCATGGGACTCAGCCACTTCGGCGAGGCGTGGGAGCAGGTGGATCCGGTCAACCTGCCTGCGGGCTGGTTCTTCAACGTCGGCTTCAGCGCCGTACCTCCCGAGGTCATGGCTCAGCGGCGCCTGAGGGATCACCCCGCCAACATCCGCCAGGTGCGCCTGACTCTGGTCTCGCGCAGCTCCGTCCCTGACCCACAGATTGTCGGCGACGACTTCCTGCGCAGGCCTGATGGCAGCCCCTTCCCGGATGGCGTGGCGCTGCCCAACGGCGTTGTCCCCTGGCGCCACCTGGAGAACCTGGACATGCCTCCCGCGCAGGACTTCACCCCCGCGGGCGGCAGCTTCTACCGAGTCCTCCTGCGTGAATCCATCACCCCCAAGAACCTGCTGTTGAACCGGCAGTTTGCCCCCAGCACCCCTGGTGGAGGCTGAACCCCATGCAACTCCTGACTCCCACTCCTCGAGGCATGGCACTGGTGATGGCCATGATCGTCATCGTGTTGATGACGCTGCTGGTGGCCGGCGCCATCTCCTTCACTGGCACCGAGCGCGCCGCCTCGGAGGTCCAGACCCAGGAGGACATCATGTCCTCGTGTGTTCAGGCCGCCCGCAACCTGTTCCTCTCCAAGCTGGTCATGTTGGACAAGGACAGCCCCGCGAAGATCTCCTTCGACGAG
>Ga0190275_10004429_pt1 | contig 10085 bp, 8 predicted proteins | sample Popmic550T_FD_133745 | JGI IMG/M metagenome (GOLD analysis project Ga0190275, IMG submission 133745) | Populus adjacent soil microbial communities from riparian zone of Yellowstone River, Montana, USA - 550 T | ecosystem: Environmental > Terrestrial > Soil > Riparian zone > Trees stand | place...
GCCTTCGTCTGGTACTCCACGTGTGCCGTGGAGATGGTGATGCCGCGCTCACGCTCCTCGGGGGCCTTGTCGATCTGATCATAGGCCAGGTAGGTCGCGCCTCCCGTCTTGGCCAGCACCTTAGTGATGGCGGCCGTCAGCGACGTCTTGCCGTGGTCCACGTGACCGATCGTCCCGATGTTCACGTGGGGTTTGGATCTGTCGAACTTCTCCTTGGCCATGACGCTCCTCTAAAGAGAAATGGAGCCCTGAACCAGGATTGAACTGGTGACCTCATCCTTACCAAGGATGCGCTCTGCCAACTGAGCTATCAGGGCTTGGAACTGCACAACAACGGGTTGGAGCGGGAAATGGGACTCGAACCCACGACATTCAGCTTGGAAGGCTGACGCTCTACCAACTGAGCTATTCCCGCATGGACCGATGGAGGGGGTTGGATTCGAACCAACGAAGGCGTAGAGCCGGCAGATTTACAGTCTGCTCCCTTTGGCCGCTTGGGTATCCCTCCGTAAGCTTTCCTCAACAACGCCTGCGACTGCGTGCTTCTACCACCTGGTACAGCCTTTTCTTCCGGGCCCTCATCCGCGGCCCCGTCCTTTGGCCGGCGGCGGGACTTGAACCCGCGACCTACTGATTACAAATCAGTTGCTCTACCGACTGAGCTACACCGGCATTACTCCGGCTGCTACCCCACCCTGCCTACCCCTCCCTACGGCTACCGTCAACCACTCGGTGGCCGGCGTCGAAAGGCGGGCCCTTTTAGGGACCCTGGCCGTCCAAAGTCAAGGAGATTGATCCCCAAGACGGGCTCTGTCCGACACTCCCATACCCCGCTGGCGAGCGACCTCATACAGGAGGATTGCCGCGGAGACCGACGCGTTGAGAGAACCCACCTGACCTGCCATGGGAATCCGCAGGCGGAAGTCGCAGTGCTTGAGCACGCCTTCTCGCACGCCTGCTCCCTCGGCCCCCACGACGATCGCCAGCGGGCCGTCCAGGCGGGCCTTCCAGAGAGGCTCGGTCGCATGGGCCTCCGCTGCAGCAACCCACACCCCCGCCTCTTTCAGCTCCTCGAGCGCCCGGGAAATGTTCACCACCCGGGCGATGGGGCAGTGCTCCACCGCCCCCGCCGAGGCCTTGGCCACCACCCCCGTCACCGGCACCGCTCGGTCCTTGCCGATGACGACTCCGTGGGCGCCCAGCGCATGCGCCGAGCGGATGATGGCACCCAGGTTGTGCGGATCCTGGATGCCGTCCAGCACCACGATCAAGGGAGGCCGCCCGCTCTCCTGGGCAGCAGAGAGCACATCCGGTAGCTCGGCGTACTGGAAGCCACGCAGCTCTGCCACCACGCCCTGGTGGACGCCGCCTTCCGCGAGCGTTGCCAGCCGCTCCCGCGTCACACGCTCCACCCGGATGCCCGCATCGCGGGCGCGGCTGAGGATCTCCGCCGCGGCCCGAGAGCCGAGCTGTCCCTCCGTGATGTAGAGGCGCTCTACCTCGTCCGAGCGCACTCGCAGCGCCTCGAGGACGGGGTTCACTCCATAGACGTGGCGCTCGTGGCGCTCACGTTGCTCGGGGCCCCGGGGTGGACGATCTCGCATGGGGCCTACTCGACCTCGACCGGGATGGAGAAGGCCTTCTGCTGGCGGGCACAGATCTTCTCCGTGCAGATGAAGAAGGTGAGTTTCGCGTCCACCAGCCCCTTCCCCGTCACCGCCGCTGTGAAGGGCACCTCGAAGCGCGGATCCACGAAGGCTTGCCCCTCGGCCTTCTTCACCACCGAGTCTTCCCGGCCGAGCTGCTCCTTGGCAGGGGTTACCTGTGTCCCCTTCACCTGCAGCTTCAGCGGAGCCTCGTCCGACACATGCGCCCCCGCCTTGCTCTTGATCGAGAGCACGAAGACGCCCTTCTCCCCGGCCTTCACCTTGGCGGACGTGCCCTCGGTGCTGACCTCGTAGAGAGAGCTGGGATCCACCTCATCCGCGCGGGCAGGGCTCCAGGCAAGGGCGACCCACAGGGAGGCGATAGGGGCAAGACGACGCAGGTAAACCATGGAACGTTCTCCTCGGTAGGCGGGCCACCGTATAGCCACCCTTCCGACGCTCGGGGAGCCTTTTCTCTTCATCCTCTTCCTGTGGACACCTTCCCCGCAGGCCTCCCCGCTGCCTACCGGCGAGCTGAGCCCTTCTTACCCGCAGGTACGCCCGTGGGTGCCACACCTCCGGCCAGTTCCTGCTGATCCACTCGGGGTGCCCCAGCGACCAGCGCCTCGGCGCGCTCGATGATAGGCGTGGCGAGATCCATCCCCGTGGCGGCTTCCATGTCCGGCAGCGCCGGGGAGCTGTTCACCTCGAAGACCCTGGGCTGTCCCTTGACGTCCAGCAGATCCACCGCCGCCACCTCGAGCCCCACCAGCCTTGCCGTCCGCTCTGCCGTCACCCGCCAGGCCTCGGTCAGCTCGACGCCCTCCAACCGCGCCCCCTTGATCAGGGTGTGGGACAGCCGCCCTACCCTCGGCCTGCGCTGCACCGCCGCCACCGCCCGGCCCCCGACCACGAGCACTCGGACGTCCTGGCCCGTGTTCTTCACGTACTTCTGCACCACGAGGTTGTGGCCAAGCCCCAGAACGGCCTCCAGCGCGGCCTCCAGCGACTGGAGGCTCTCGCAGACCATCACGCCGTGCTTCTCCTGCCCCTGCAGGAGCTTCACCAGCACCGGCACCCCACCGACGAGCCCCACCATCGCTTTGAGGTCCGCCGCGTCACGGGCCATCACCGTGGCTGGGATGTCGATGCCGTTGGCCGACAGCAGCTGCAGCGAGCGCATCTTGTTGCGCGACTGCGCGATCGCCTGGGCCGTGTTCATGAGCGGCATGCCGCGGATCCCGAACTGGTTCACCACCGCGAGCCCATAGCTGTTGATCGACTGTGCGATGCGCGGGATCACCACGTCACACGGCGGCATCTTCTTGCGCTTGTAGTAGAGGTTCGCGCTGATCCCATCCAGGTGCATCTCCACCCGGCCTGGGTTCAAGACACGCACCTGATGCGCTCGCGCACGCGCGGCCTCGACCAGACGCCGGGTAGACGGGATAGAGGCGGAGCGCGAGAGGATCGTGATCTTCATGGGCAGGGCGGCGCAACTCCTCTTAATCGCCGCCCCGCGCCGGGTAAAGCGACCTCGGGCTACTTCCGCTGGACCGCCCGGGCCTCGAGCTTGATCGGGTTGGCGTCCGTCGAGTTCAAGATCCGGGTGCAGGTGTCCCCGACGAACTGGACGCCCAGATCCGTGAGCTGCCAGGTGTTCGTACCCTCGTCCACTGCCTGATCATTCACGTAGACGACAATCAGGCTCCGATCCGAGGGAAGCTGAGACGGATCCAGGGCGAGAAGGCAGGGATCCGTGGTGCCCACCTTGTTGATGATCTCCGCGAGCGCGGTGGCCAGCTCCGCCTGGTTGGCGGCCTGGTAGAAGCGCCGACCGCACACCTTCGAGACCGGGTCGCACGTGTCGCCCGCACCGCAGGCATTGGCGTCCTTCGCACAGTTGCGTGCAAAGCCCCCCGCCTCGGCCATGGCGTTCAGCGTCTCCGGGCCAGCGCCCACGGCCGTCTCAGCGCCGAAGCCAATGACGATGGTCCGGATCTGCTTCTGCGACTGCAGCTCGGCGACCGCCGCCACGGAGGCATCCTTGTCCAGGCACCCCAACGGGCTGCTGCCGCATGAAGTCTGGGTGCACCGGCACGTCGTCTGGTTCCCCGCGTTGGGATTGGCGGCGTTGCAGTTGGGCAGACCGTCCGTCAACAGCAGGACGAAATCGTCGCGGTCCGTCCCCTGAAGATCCGTCTGTTGCCCCACGAACTTGAGGCTCTCGCTGGTGGGAGTACCACCCGAGGGCCCCCCCTGCCCGTTGATGGGCTTGTTCAGGATCTCATTCGAGATCTGACTGGCCGCGTTCTGGAGCGCCGTGGTGTCCGTGTCCTCCACCTGCGGGACCGGGATGCGAACCGAGCTCGAGGCCAGGCACTGCGTGGCAGTGGTCCCCGTAGAGGCCGGGTAGGTCGTCAGCCCCATGCGGGCAATGCTTCCGCTCGAGGTCAGGAACGTCGCCATGGCGCTCCGCAGCTCGCTCCAGCGCGTGGGACACCGACTCACGTCACAGTTGACGTTTCCTGGCTGACCACAGAGATCGTTCGGAGGCGTGCCGCTGGGATCCTTGCAGTCCGGATCCTCCGAGTTCACCGGCAGCGTCATGGAGCCGGAGATGTCCAGCAGCACCATCATGTTCGGCTTCAACGCCTTGGCCGTGATGACGTCGCCCACGGTCGTCTGCGCCAGGGCAAGAGGCTCCACTGGCTCGAAGTCGTACGTCTGACAGGCAGACACGAGTACGCCCCCGACAATGCCAACGGCGAGAGCGCTCAGAAGGTTCAGCTTGGCGCGCATACGGTGCTTTCTTCCTCAGGCGGGTTCCGGCACCCGCATCTTCAGGTTTCTTCCAGTGAAAACAGCCCGAGAGTAACCGGTCCCTCGGCATCGCGGCTACGGTCCCTGAGTCATACACCAGTGTTTCGGATCAGGCTGTCAAGTTCCAACCCAAGTTGAAGGCGCTCAAAGAGCAAGCGTGCGGGCTCCCTCCGTCATGCGCCACAGAGAGGCCAGCCCCATGACGTCATCCAGCGTACCCTCGAGCTCCTGTGGGATGAAGCCGCAGATGCGCACCGTGGTGTCGCACGCGATCAGCTTCGCACCGAGCGCCCGGGCCTCCTCGAGCATCCGTGTAGGCGTGGGCACCCCCATTCCTTCCGCTCGCGCGCTCTCCGCCCGCTCCTTCTCGCTGTGCGGCAGCCCGAACGTGCCGCGGACGAGCTGGCGCAGCGCATCGAAGGCAAAGACGAAGTACACTTCGTCCCCCATCGCCGCTGCGGTGATGCCCATCGAGGCCGCCTGGAACGCGGGTTCGTAGGTGGCGTGTTGCAGGAAGAAGAAGACGCGTCCGGCCATGTCGCCCGTGACCATACCGGCCAGCCGAGACGGTTCAAACTATCCGCTTTCAGCGAAAATCCCCGGGCCGGGTCGAGCCCGGCTTCCAGACGGCGTATAACCCCCGAGCGCTCGACCGGAGGAGCCTCGCATGCTGATGCCGACAGCCGCCCTCGGTAACTCCCGCACCGGCCTCGCTGCCTTGAGGCATGGGGCCGTCGTGCTCGCAGTGGCCCTCCTCTTTGGCCCAGGAGCTCCGCCCCAGGCCGCGCCTGCAGAGCCAGCCTCGCAGGCGAGCTCTCCCCAACCCTCCCAGGCCTTGCGGACCCAGGTGGTCTCGCTCCTCGAACAGCCGGATGCGCTTCCTCCCTATGGCGCGCGATGGCAGCCGCTGGGCCCCGGGGCGCTCGGAGTCCTCCAAGAGCTGGCCTCCAATCCCAAGATCCCTGCTGCCCAGCGTGCGCGAGCTGTGACTTCCATGGCCGCAGTCGACCACCCGCAAGCCGCTGACCACCTCCGCGTGCTGCTCGAAGACGCGAGCACCGCGCCTCCTCTGCGTGCCAGCGCCGTGATCGCGCTCAGCCTGCGCGCGGGCACAGAGGCCATTCCCACCCTCTTGCCTTTCCTTCAAGCCCCAGATGACCAGGTTCGCATCGCCGCCGCTCGGGCGCTCGGGCGCTTGGGTGGAGCCCAGGTTCAGCAGGCCCTCGAAGAGCGTCTCCCCTTCGAGCGGGAGCCGCTCGTCCGCGAGGCGCTCCAGCAGGGCCTCACGTTCCTCGTCCCCTGAGCGAACACCGGGAGCACCCTCCGCTCCCACTTCCGGGCTCGCTTCAGGCGGGTCCTTTCGTTAGATGGGGGCCATGCGTCCGACCGTGCTCCTCTTCGATATCGATGGCACCCTCGTCACCACCGGTGGCGCAGGGCGTCGCGCCATCTCACGCGCGTTCGAGAAGCTCCACGGCCGCCTCGACGCCTGTGAATCGTTCAGCCTGTCCGGGATGACCGATCGCGCCATTGTTCGCCAGGCACTCGGGCTCATCGGTGTGGAGGCCAGCCCCGAGGCCATCGACGGGGTCATCGACTGCTACCTCTCGTTCCTCGACGAGGAGGTGAAGCGGACCGAAGACCACCACTACTTCGTCCACGCGGGCATGCGCGAGGCCGTGGCAGAGGCCCGCTCCCGCTCCGGCGTCGCCGTGGGGCTCGGCACTGGCAATGTGCGCTCGGGCGCGCGGGTGAAGCTCGAGCGAGTGGGGCTCTACGATCAGTTTGGGTTCGGCGGCTTCGGGTGTGATCACGAGGACCGTGTGGAGCTCATCCGACATGGAGCCCGCTCTGGCGCCCAGTTGCTGAACGTACCCTTGGAGACGTGCCGCGTCGTGGTCATCGGGGACACCCCCAAGGATGTCTCTGCGGCGAAGGGCATCGGCGCGGTCTGCATTGGTGTCGGTACCGGTCAGTTCACCCCCCAAGCGCTCATCGAGTCAGGCGCCGACTTCGCCTTCCCGGACTTCACCGTGCCAGGAGCGATCGAGGCCCTCCTGCAGGATCGCTGACCCCTCGCACGCCTGCTCCGAGGGACCTTGGGTGTGGTATCTCCCCCACCCTCCCGAGGAGCCACACCGCATGTCGTTGTCCACTCTGGAAGCCTACGATCTCATCCGCTTCGCTGAGGCGTTCGAGGCGCGCCTCGTCACCGCCAGTGACACGCTCGCGGACAAGGAGGGGCTCGAGCCCGAGAAGGAGTGGATGGCCACCGCGCTCAAGCTCGTCCGCACCGCCCTGGCCCCCGCTCCCGCGCTGATCGAGCGCGCCAAGGACCTCCCCGAGCTGGAAGAGGCTCGCGAGGAGTTCTCCTTCCTGCAGCAGAACCTGTGGGTCGATGCCCTGGAGAAGCTCCACGCCGGCATCACCTTCTGTGCCAGCAGCCGCGCGCCCGTCATCGAGGCGCTCTTCCCTCACCTCAAGTTTCCCCAGCTCCGCCGCGCGACCCCAGAAGCCGTCAACGAGTTCGCCGCCGCGTACGAGCGCCGCCTCAAGTCCAGCTACGTCAGCCGCATCTTCGCCCACGACGACTACTCCTTCGTCCGCCCCGTCGTGGACCAGGTCGCCCGCTCCTACGCCACGTGGCAGGCGAGCCTCTCGCCCGCGAACCTGTCTGACAGCCAGACAGCTCCGCTGCGCGCCGGGCTCATCTCGGTAGGCTCTCGGCTGGATGTCGCCGTGCGTCAGGCGCGATCGCTCGCCGAGGCCGCGCTCGTCCCGGTGCCAGGCACCTTCGACTCCACCGGCCTCACTGCCAAGCCCAAGCGACGCTCCGGACGCGGTCTCCCGTTCGGCTTCGAGGACTCGACCGGCGAGCCCTCTTCCGAAGAGGCTGACGGGGATCCGGATCTCTCGGACATCGAGTCCTCGGCGCTCCCAGAGGACGACGCCTCAGAGCCACCCGCTCGATCGCCCGCTCCACTGCCGGCCGAGGAGCCCGCTTCAGCCGAAGCGCCTGCGGAGACTGCTCCCACCGAGACCAAACCCGCCCGCCGTGGACGCAAGAAGGCCGAGCCCAAGCCTCCCCCTGAGACGGCCTGAACGCCGCAAAGCCCCGCGTTAGAGACCCGGCCATGCCCGAAGTCGCCCTCCCCATCGACCCGCTCCTGCCCGACATCGTCTCCACGATGCGCGAGGCGCGGTCGCTCGTGCTAGAGGCGCCCCCCGGTGCCGGAAAGACGACCCGAGTCCCCAGAGCACTCCTGCAGGCCGGGCTCACACGAGGCAAGGAGATCATCGTCCTCCAGCCGCGGCGGCTGCCCACCCGCCTCGCGGCGCAGCGCGTATCGGAGGAACTGGGCGAGCGCGTGGGCGACACCGTCGGCTACCAGGTCCGCTTCGAGGATGTCCGCGGCCCCAAGACCCGCCTGTCTTTCGTCACCGAAGGCGTCCTCGGCCGCCGTCTCCTCTCCGACCCGGAGCTGCGCGACGTGGGGATCGTCGTCCTCGACGAGTTCCACGAGCGACACCTCTCTGCTGACGTGTCCCTGGCGATGCTCCGCCGGCTCCAGGAGGGAGCGCGGCCCGACCTCAAGCTCGTCGTCATGTCCGCGACGCTGGATGCCGAGCCCATCCGCGCGTACCTGGGTGGCTGCCCCCGCCTGCGCTCCGAGGGCCGCCGCTTCGACGTGACCCTGGAGTATCTGCCCACCGCGGACGATCGGCACCTCGATGCCCAGGTGCTCTCCGCCATCAAGCGCGTCTTCGCGGCCGGGCTCGATGGGGATGTCCTCGTCTTCCTCCCTGGTGCCAACGAGATCCGCCGCGCCCGCGATGCCTGCGCCGAGTTCGCCGAGCGCCACGGCGTGGATGTGCTCCCGCTGCACGGAGACCTGCCCCCCGCCGAGCAGGACCGCGCAGTGCGCCGCAGCTCGCGCCGGAAGATCATCCTCTCCACCAACGTGGCCGAGACCTCCGTCACCATTGACGGCGTCGCCGTGGTCATTGACAGCGGAGTGGCCCGCGTTGCGTCCCACTCGCCCTGGTCCGGCCTGCCCATGCTCAAGCTGGCCAAGGTGAGCCGAGCCTCCGCCACCCAGCGCGCAGGCCGCGCAGGCCGTACCCGCTCCGGCCACTGCCTGCGCCTCTACACCCAGCACGACTTTGACGGCCGCCCAGAACAGGATGCCCCGGAGATCCGCAGGGTGGATCTCGCGGAGACCGTGCTCGCCCTGCGTGCCTCGGGCGTCCGGGACCTGGCCTCCTTCCCTTTCTTCGAGCCGCCCCCCGCCGCAGCCCTCGAGGCCGCAGAGACGCTGCTGCGCCGGCTCGGTGCCGTGGACACAGAGGGCAGCGTCACCGAGATCGGCCACCGGCTCCTGCGCTTCCCCGTCCATCCACGCCAGGCTCGCATCATCGTCGAGGGCGAACGCCGGGGAGCTGGCGCCGACGCAGCCGCGCTCGCCGCGCTCATGGGCGAGCGGGACATCCGCCGCGAGGCCCGCGCCAACCTGAGCGGCCCGGGCCGTTCATCCGCCCTCGTCAGTGGTCCCTCGGATCTGCTGGAGCTCTTGGAGCGCTTCCGTGAGGCGGAGCGCGCGGACTTCGCCTCCGGGCGCCTCCACTCGCTCTCCCTGGAGCCTGGCGCAGTGCAGGCCGTGGACCGGGTGCAGCGGCAGCTCCGGCGCGCGGTGAAAGACAAGGGCCCACGCCCAGGATCCCCAGAGGCCCGGGAGCAGGCGCTCATGCTCAGCGTGCTCGCCGGCTACCCGGACCGTGTGGCGAAGCGGCGCAGGCCTCGGGCTTCGGAGCTCCTCCTCTTTGGAGGTGGCACCGCCACGCTCTCCGAGCTGAGCGTCGTCCAGGATGCCGAGCTGATGGTGGCCGTCGACGCCGAGGAGCGCCCCGGCCGCGGCGCCGTCGTCCGGCTGGCCAGCTCCGTAGAGCCCGAGTGGCTCCTGGACCTCTACCCGGATGCATTGGAGGAGTTGGACACCCTTCAGTGGAACGCCGAGGCCCGCCGCGTCGAGCGCATCACCCGGCTGGCCTATGGCAACCTCGTCCTGGAGGAGACCCGCACGCCCGCGCCTCCCTCCGAAGAGGCGGCCAAGGTGCTGGTAGAGGCGGCGCTTGCCGCCGGTGCGGAGCGCTTCGCCGATCCCGAAGCCTTGACGCAGTGGCGCACCCGCGTGGCGCTCCTCGCAGAGGCCTTCCCCCAGGCGGGCTTCCCCACCGTGGACAACGCCTTCCTGCGCGACTCGCTCGCGTCCCTGTGCTCCGGGGCCCGCAGCTTCGCGGATCTGGAGGGCGTGTCCCTGCTGGATGCCCTCAACGCGCGCCTCACCGCCGAACAGGCACGGCTGCTCTCCAACCACACCCCCGAGCGCGTCACCCTGCCCGGTGGCCGCGGCGTCAAGGTCCACTACGAGCCGGACAAGCCACCCTGGGTAGAGTCCCGCCTCCAGGACTTCTTCGGGCTGGCCCAGGGCCCCAGCGTCTGCGCCGGCCGCGTGCCGCTGGTGCTGCACCTGCTGGCGCCCAACATGCGCGCCGTCCAGGTGACGACGGACCTCGCCGGCTTCTGGGAGCGACACTACCCGGCCATCCGCAAGGAGC
>Ga0190275_10004430_pt1 | contig 10084 bp, 5 predicted proteins | sample Popmic550T_FD_133745 | JGI IMG/M metagenome (GOLD analysis project Ga0190275, IMG submission 133745) | Populus adjacent soil microbial communities from riparian zone of Yellowstone River, Montana, USA - 550 T | ecosystem: Environmental > Terrestrial > Soil > Riparian zone > Trees stand | place...
AGCCCTGTCCCCTGTCGTTTAGTTACGACTTATGAATGGCTTTTTCCCCAGACATTCGGATAAGATCTTGTTTGTACCGAAGGGGGACTTTTTGTGAAGCACAGACATATTTGGGTCTGGGGCATAGCGGCAGCCGCCACGTGCGTGTCTGCTTTTGCAGCGACCAAACCCGGCAGCGATTACGGCAAACTGCCTTTGACTTTTGAAGCTAATGCCGGACAGACCGACAAGCGAGTCAAATACTTATCTCGCGGCGCAGGATACACACTGTTCCTGACCTCCGGTAATGAGGCGGTGGTTTCGCTCGCGCGAACCGCGCCAAATGGCGAGCGGCAGACGGCAGCCGTCCGGATGACCATGATTGGCTCGAAAGGCTCTGAGTCGGTCCAAGCTTTGGATCCGCAGTCCACCCTCAGTAATTACTTCTATGGGAACGACTCCAAACGCTGGCTGAGGAATATTCACCACTATGGCCGTATTTCGTATCAAGGCGTGTATCCGGGGATCGACGTTGTTTATTACGGCAATCAACGCCAGTTGGAGTACGATTTCGTGGTCGCGCCCGGCGCCGATCCGAGCGCCATTCGCTTGCAGTTTGAAGGCGCAGACAGTATCACTGCCGACAAGAATGGCGACCTCGTACTGCAAACTCGCTACGGGCAGCTTCGTCAATTGAAACCCGTCGTCTATCAAGACATTAATGGGACCCGCCGTTACGTGGCGGCAAATTACACGCTACGCGAAGGCAATCAGGCCGGCTTCACGCTCGGCGAGTATGACCATACCACCAAACTCGTAATCGACCCCATCATTGTTTACTCAACGTTCCTTGGCGGAACGGGTGTAGAAAGCGGCTACGGAGTTGCGGTCGATACTGCCCAATCGGTATACGTGGCCGGTTCCACTGCTTCGACTGATTTTCCGCTGAGTGGCGGCGGCCAGAACGTCAATCGCGGCGGCTCATCGGATGCCTTTGTCGTGAAGTACAGTCCTGCGGGCAATACCATCGAGTTCTCTAATTACATCGGTGGGTCGGGCGCCGACATTGCGACTTCCGTCGGCGTTGACACGGCCGGCAATATCCTCGTGGCGGGAACCACGGATTCTGTTAACTTTCCGACGCGGACCCCTCTGCAGTCCGTGATTGGCGGAAAGCGAGATTCTTTCTTGCTCAAGATCAGTACGTCGGCAGGGCTGATTTACTCGACATTCCTCGGCGGCTTCGAAGATGATGAAACATTCGGACTGGCCGTTCACGGCGAGAATGTGGTCGTTTGCGGAATGACGCGATCGACCAATTTCTGGGCTTCAGGCGGTCTCCAGTCGGCCTACATGGGCGGCGTTACCGACGGCTGGATCTTGAAGATGAATGCCACTGGCCAGCGTCTTTGGTCAACGTATCTGGGCGGCTCAGGTGACGATGCCGTAAACGATGTGTCTGTGGACACTGCGGGTCATGTTTACGTAACCGGCTCGACGACTTCTTTGGGTTTCCCCGTAACTGCTGGCGCATATCAACCGGTGATTCGTGGCCGTTTCCCTTTCCCGGCCGACGTGTTTGTCACCAAGATCCATGTCGACGGCACACAGTTCCTGTATTCCACCTATCTCGGGGGAACGGCGTTTGATGAAGGGAGGGGCATTGCAGTTCACAGCGATGGAACTGCCTATATCACCGGCGACACAGAATCGGGTGATTTCCCGACTCTAAATCCGTTGCAAGGTCCTCCGGGCCAACGGGAGGTATTCCTCACCAAGATCAACACGACCGGAACTGCGTTGATGTTCTCGACCTATTTCGCCGGTAGCGGAGTCGACACCGCCGCCTCCCTTGCGCTGGACTCTACAGGAAACGCTTATATATTCGGGACGACCATTTCGGATAACTTACCGGTCGGCAACCCGATGCAAGCTACGCGGCAGGGCGGCAACGATCTATTCCTGGTAAAGATCGACGCAAACGGAACTTCTCGTGTTTGGTCTACCTACCTTGGCGGAAGCTCTGATGACATCGCGTCGGGTCTCGCGATCGATGCTGCCGCGAATCTATATCTCACGGGAACTACGATTTCGGCAAACTTCCCACGCCTGGTATCGCAACAGCCTGTAATGTCCGGACCGCAGGACGCGTTCGTGACAAAGATTGCCGGCTGCGAAGTTTCTTTGGACTCTGCCGGCGCTACCTACGGACCGAATACTGCTTTGGGCTCATTTAACGTCAATGCTGTGAATTGCCCATGGGTAGCATCATCGAACGATTCCTGGATTAAGGTGACGAACGCCGCCACTGGCTCCAACTCGGGAGTTGTTACATACTCGGTCGAATCGAATCCAAGCGTTGCCCGCACCGGCACAATCTCGGTCAGCGGTGTGCGTTTCACCATCACACAAAGTGGTTTGACTACGGTGGCTCCGTCCGTCGTCAGCTTAACCCCCAACTCAGGTTCAGGCAACGCACAGGTCTTTACCGGCCGCTTCGCAACAGCCAACCCGGGCGGCGCGGTCATCGATAAGGCTTATCTCCTGGTGAACACCATCATCAATGGAACCGGCGGTTGTCTGGTCGAATACTCGCCCGGAACGAATCTCTTCCGTCTGATCAACAATGATGGGACGACGTGGAGTAACCCGGCTCTCGCTGGAACCAATGTCGTCCTTAGCAATAGCCAATGCTCGTTGAGTGTCGGCGCAAGTTCCGGTAGTACCGCGGCTGGCGTCGGGACATTGGAGACGGTCGTTAACTATTCGTTATCCTTCACAGGAACTTTCCTCGGCACAAAGAATGTCTATCTTCTCGCGTCGAGTGAATCTTCTGCGCTGACGAGCGGCTGGATTCACGCCGGAACGTGGACGGTCAGTGCCGGCGGTGGTAATCCTGGGGGCACACCCGGTGTTTCTGCGCTGGCGCCGACCTCGGGCTCCGGTTCCTCTCAGACCTTCACCGGCACATTCACGCACTCCGGTGGTGCGACCCAGCACTACCTGGGCTACATTCTCTTCCTGCCGACGCCAAACGTGGTCAACTACACAGCGACTGGATCCTGTCTGGTCGAGTACAATCGCATCAGCCATGGCATGCGCCTGATTGATAACGCAGGTACTGGTTGGCTTGGCGGACAATCAGGAATTCCGCTGGGGACTTTCGGCGCAGTTCTCGCCAATAACTACTGCTCGGTAAGCGTCCAGAATGCGACGGCAGTCGTCAGTGGGACAACCATGACGGTCAATGCGCCGGTCACGTTCCTGAACTCGCTCGGACCTGTGCTCGGAACGTTCCTGCAGGCTCTCGATGTCAACGGCGTCTGGACCGGTATGACGCAGTTCGGCAATTGGGTTCTTCCTGGCGGCGTAGCGCAACGAACAGGTCCGTCGATCGGTGGAATCAGTCCCACCAATGCGGCCGGCTCAAGTGTGACCTATTCCCAGACCGTTTCTCACGTCAATGGCGTCGGAGCGCTGGTGCAGGTTCACATGCTCATCAGTGACCGGATCGTCGGGGGAATACCATGCCACGTGATCTACTTCCCGCCTTCGAATACGCTGAACCTTGTCAATGACCTTGGGAATGCCCTGGTCTCTCCAACTGGAGTTCAGCCGGGTACCGGCGGTTTCCTGTCGAACAGCCGCTGCTCACTCAACACTCTCGCTTCCTCGACGATAACGTCGGGCAACACGATCACAGTCACCACTCCGTTAACGTTCCAGCCCGCTACCTTCGGTGGCGCGAAGAAAGTATACGGCAATGCCTTTGACAACATCGGCTTAACCACACACTGGGTCCAGGGCGCCACGCTGCTGGTGCAATAGCTCCGGAACCACTTACGCTGTAAAGCCGCCGGTTCTCCTGAGAGGGAGGCCGGCGGTTTCTTTTGGAGCCATCTCATAGCGCGGCTTGGATGTCCGTCTTTGAGAAGTCTTCGCCTTTGAACAAGAGCGGTAGTTTCTTGCTCTTCGCGAGAGCGTAACCCGGGCAATCCCCCAGGTTCAGCTTGGCAGGATGAACGCCTTTGCCGAATCGGCATAGGCGGCTATGGCCGAAGTCGCTTCCACAAGATCGAACGCGACAACTTCCACTTTCAAGGTCTTTAGCAACGCGAATAGTGCGGTGATCGCATCCGCTGTGCCACGCTTTTGAAAAAGGCAATCTCATATAGATTCACGGCCGACATCAATCGGACCGGAGCCTCTATGTCGGACCAAAGTAGAAAGTTCCTACTCCCACCAAAGTAGAACGTTCGTAAATGGCGGGTTAGTAGAAAACCTTCATGGTATGTTCGCACAGCCTTGCCGGGTCACGCTTGGCGAGGTCGCGCAAAACCAAGGGGACGGAGTTGGCTCCGGAAGCAGGCGGCGCAAGCGGACCGCGTTCTGCTTCTGGTGAAACTCTTGAGCGGAGGCTTTGGGCATCCCAACGCGAAGATCGCCGGGCCGGGAGATCGAAGAACTCCGCATCCAGGAACTCTTACCTCCCGCGTTGTGATCTTCGCGAACCGGTTTGCGCAAGATGGGCTCGACGGCCATCGCTTGCGTATCGCACTCGCTGATGCTCAGATAGTGGCGCCTTGGTAGCGAGCCTTTAACTCGCCGTCCAGGCGTAGTTCGGCGCTCAAGGCTTGGCGTCGGATACCTGCTTGCGTCTCGATCATAGAGCTGCAGTAGGTTCCAACGTTACAGTTGGCGCGCCAAGCTGAGTGTTGCCGTCCCCGTTAGAGCAACAAGTTTGGAATGGCATTCACGAAACGCCAGATACCCTCCGGCACCGAGCGGGACATACAACGCGATGTTCACAATGAGATCGCGGGTTAGAAAGTGATGGGACCCTGACTGAGTGGAGCAGTATCCACACAGGATTCGCTGGTGGATTTACGACAACGAACTCCCATGGGTAAAGAGACCCATAGACGAAACTCAAAGGCGAGACAGAGCCTCATTCTCGCAAACGCGCGCTGCTACTTGGTAGGCACAAAATGTTTTGCGGTCAGAGGCAAGAAGTGTTAACGTGATAGTACTAACAACGTATTAGTACTGTTCAGCAAGACCCTCTTGCGTGGCTACACATGCGTTTGAGGGCTTTTGAGCACTACATCAAACTCCTAAATGAGGGACATGATGTATTTAATACGCTCCTTTGGGTGATCACAATAGTTAAATCACCCTAGTAATGGTGCTTTATCGGCGTAAGCGTATCTACTTATGCCTAAGTGATTTGCTTTTGTAAACGGGCTGTTTAAACAGTACCAATGTGACTATAACAGGACAAGTGTGCTTACCCGGCGCAAACCGCCTCGTTACCTGCAAATACGTGATCTTACAGCACATTTGCAGGTACTGCGATCACGCAGGGCGATAGTACTATAAGTAGTTTTCGGCCAAAGTCCTAGGACTCAATTGCTAATGCTGTAGGCGCATTAGCTCGGGAGATAAATACTTTGGACCGCACACAATAAATATAGAGACCGTATTTTGATTTATACACTCGCATACAAATACAATCAGCGACACTTTATTCGCGTGATTTGTGCGGCGTCGATCGCAACGCCATTTTTAGAAACATGCTTCGGCCAAAGCGGTGCTCTGAGTCTTGCGTCAATAGCCAAGGCTCCAGGTGGTACTGAAACCGTACCCATTTCGTTAGCTGCCCCTGGGGATCAACCCGCGGCGTTGCAATGGATGTTGAACTATGCCGCTTCGGATAGCTCCATTACCGCCGCTGCTGGTCCCGTAGCCACAGCTTTCCTGCAAGACCACAAACTCTCATCAACGGCGATTAAGGAGACAACTATTTGCCACACCTTTTAATTCGTAGGGCGCACTCCATGCTGGGGATTGCGCTACTCGCGTCATCTTCGGCATTCGCATTGGACAGGTATGTGACTGCGGGCGAGCAACTCCAGCCGATTCTGAACGCCGCCATGCCGGGCGACACGATCACCCTACAGGCTGGAGCCACTTTTATCGGCTCATTTGTGCTGCCGGCAAAGGTAGGAACCGGCTGGATCACCATTCAAAGTTCATTGATGAGCGCGCTGCCTGCCGCTGGGCAGCGTGTCAATCCTTCTCATGCGTCCTCGATGGCGAAATTGATGTCGCCCACCATGGCGCCAGCTCTGTCCGCCGCAAGCGGTTCCCATCATTATCGAATTAAGGGAATCGAACTCACGGCGGCTCCCGGTATATATAGCTATCAGATTGTGGCGCTCGGATCAGCCACCGAAACAAGTATTGCTCAATTGCCTTACTCGATCGAACTTGACCGTGTCTACATTCACGGTGATGCAAAGGCGGGCGGAAAGCGCGGTGTCGCGCTGAATTCCCGCGACACCAATATCACGAACTCCTATATCTCTGATTTCAAGAGCACATTTCAGGACTCGCAGGCAATATGCGGTTGGAATGGCAGCGGTCCTTTTAAGATCACAAATAATTACCTGGAAGCGTCGGGCGAAAACATTATGTTCGGCGGCGCCGTCCCGAGTATCCCGAACCTTGTCCCCTCCAATATCATAATCAAGCAAAATCATTTTTTTAAGCCGCTTTCCTGGCGTCCCGGCGACCCACTCTATGCCGGCACCGCCTGGGTCGTAAAGAATTTATTTGAACTGAAAAACGCCCGTCAAGTCACCCTGGACGGAAACCTTCTGGAGAACAGTTGGGGCCCTCTTCAATTTGGCGCCGCAATTCAACTGACCGTCAGAACCGAAGGCGGAGTGGTTCCTTGGGCTGTTGTTGAAGACATAATAATTTCAAATAATGTCGTTAAGCACATTGGTTTCGGCGTAAACCTATTCGGAAGAGATGGGGCGTACGACGGAGCGCAGCGAATCACGATTCGCAACAATATCTTCGAAGACTTGGACGGCCCCAAGTGGGGCGGCAAGGGACGGTTTATCCAGATTCTCAATGGATGCCGGAACGTAGCGGTGGAACATAATACAGTCCTTCAGACTGGGGCCGCCGTGTACTTCGCCTATGCGCCGATACCTGGCTTTGTGTACCGGAACAATATCTCAAACGGGACCATATGCGGGGATGGGACTGGCTGCGGTAACCCGGCTCTCACGCATTGGGCTCCAGCGAGTTCCGTTAAAAAGAACGTCATCGCCGGTGTCTCGTCGAGTAGCTACCCCGCTGACAACTATTTCCCCAGTTCTGTGTTGGACGCGCGGTTCGTAGGCGCGTCGGTCTCTAATTATGCGCTAGCCTCCGATAGCCCGTATCGTGGCCTCGGCACCGACGGCAAGGATCTGGGTGTCGATTTCGCGGCGCTTACATCGGCGAGTAACTCGTCCGCTCCGCCCGCTTCGCCCGAGCCTCCAACTCCCCCTCCAAGTAAACCGCCAGTTACTCCCACCTCTAGCGCGTCGTTTGTCCAGATGGACACGACAACCGCAGGGTCATGGAAGGGTGTTTACGGAACGGAAGGTTTTCATATCATCAACGATGTCAGCAACTATCCTTCGTATGTGACCGTAACGCCGCCCGACAAAGGAACGTGGACGTGGGCGGCCTCGACGAATGACCCTCGTGGATTGCAGAAGAGTGCTTCCTCCACCGATCGTCTTGCAGCCTGTTGGTATGCGGCATCCTACCTCAACATAGGATTCGCCTTCAACGATCAAAAGACGCATCAGGTGGCTATATATCTGCTCGATTGGGACTATATTTACAACCGCACTCAAAGGGTGGAGGTGGTGGACGAAGACAACAACATACTGGATTCCAGATCGATCGCGAGTTTTGCCGGGGGCCGGTACCTCGTATGGAACCTGAGCGGCCGAGTCACAATTCGGATCGCCAGTACGAATCCGATCAATGGCGTAGTCAGTGGAATTTTCTTCCGCTAGGTCACATTAAAGAGCACGTTTGCCATCTGTTGTGAGTGTTAACATCACAACAGATGGCTGGGAGATGGACTTGCGTGGAAAAGATGAGCTCTAGATGAAGAATACGGGCTCTATTGAGTACCACGAGTTCGAACTCCGTATCGCACTTGACCCGAACCATCCGGAACGCCTGGTACCCGACATCGGTGATGCGCAGTCTATCCTGGACATAGGTTGCGGGGCTGGACAGACTCTTATTGCCCTCGGCAATGCAAAACGGCGCATCGGTGTCGATATTGACACTGATGCCGTCAAATTAGGCATGCAATGGGCGGCGGCAAGCGGGATCCGAATGCTGGCCGCACGCGGAGAAAACCTGCCTTTCCAACCGGACAGCTTTGAATTCGTGTACTCACGTGTCGCATTACCGTACATGGATATCCCTGTGGCATTGAATGAGATCCATCGCGTCCTGCGACCAGGCGGACGTGTCTGGCTGACATTGCATCCAATTACCATCCCGGCAGCTCAGTTCCGCCGCGGCAACGTAAAAGGCAAGATTTACGCCGCCTACGTCATGCTGAATGGGTTGTGGTTGCATATTACTGGAAAGACCTTCCGTTTCCTGCGGGGTGTCACCGAATCGTTTCAAACCGATCGGGGTATTAAGGCAGCTTTGACCCGGGCCGGGTTCTTGAACATCGAATTCCATAGAACTGCGCGCCACTTCATTGTGATGGCGCAGCGGTGATTTGTTTGGCGAGGCTTTGCTCGATTACCCTTTGCTCGATTGGCCAAAGATATCGTGCTGAAACAAGCTAAGATCCTGTTTCTGCGAACGTGCGAAGCTGCGGGAGCCTTCCGGCTCACTTTGAACAGCCGTTGGCGTCAGAACCATTTGCTCATCCTCTGCTATCACGGGATTTCACTTGAGGACGAGCACGAATGGGACGGGTCACTGTACATCACCCGCGAGTTGCTGCGGCGCCGCATGCAAACTCTGGCGGACCAACAGTGCAGCGTTCTGCCGCTGGATGAAGCCGTGCGGCGATTGTATGCGGGGGATCTTCCAAAACGGTCCGTCTCGATTACGTTTGACGATGGAACGTATGATTTCTACAAAGCTGCCTGGCCTGTACTCCGTGAGTTTAAATATCCGGTCACGGTCTATCTGACCACGTATTACTCAGAATTTAACCGGCCGGTATTTGATGTCATGGCCTCCTATCTTTTGTGGAAGGCGAAAGATACCTGCCATCTGGACTGGCCGGATGTTCTGTCTCATTCGGTTGCGCTTGACGAGGCCGGTCGTCTGTCGGCGCTGCGCGACATCTGCAGTTTTGCTGCTGCAGCGGGGTTGTCAGGACAGCAGAAGGACGACTTACTTGCAAAACTCGCAGCCAGGCTGGGCATCGACTACGAGGCGCTGTGCCGTAAGCGGCTGCTGCACATTATGACCCCTGAGGAAACCCGCATTCTGGCGGGAGAGGGTGTCGACATACAATTGCACACGCACCGGCATCGTGTGTGGCGCAGCCGTGAAAAGTTTTACCGCGAGCTCGATGACAACCGTAAGCGCATCGAAGCCATTTCTTCCATCACACCCCGGCACTTTTGCTATACCGGCGGTGTTTATCTCCCGGAGTTCTTTCAGTACCTGGAAGACTATGGAATTACGTCCGCAACCACGTGCGAATCGGGCCTGTGCAACCGCCACTCCGCCCGTATGTGCCTCCCGCGACTGGTCGACACGTCAACCCTATCAGACGTTGAGTTTCGTGGATGGATATCAGGCATTTCCGCGTTATTGCCGCAACGTCGGTACGTACCGAGTGAGGGCCAACTCGGCGACGAAAATCATGCCCAAGAACGAGATTCTCACTCCGGACTCAGTGTTCCGGGTGGACAGAAACTATAGTTTTTGGCCACAGTCACTTCCACGCTGAAAAGCGTAGAAGACCTGAACGTGTCGACATGCTTGCGCGCGAGGGTTTTTGATCAGCGGCATAGCGGCAGAAATAGCGGTCGTTTCGTCAAGAAACTTCTTGATTGACGAAAATGGTTATGACATGTTGCTACGCATGGACAAAGAGGCTGTGAAAGCGAAGCTGCTGGAGTATGCGCCAGAGCTGAAAGCGGCCGGGATCGTTCACCTGCACCTGCACGGCTCTGTGGTTAGAGGCGAGGCGGGACCGGATTCCGATGTGGATCTCGCGGCCGTCTTCGACCGCGCCAAGGTACGGGGCATTCTCGCGGAAATC
>Ga0190275_10004431_pt1 | contig 10084 bp, 25 predicted proteins | sample Popmic550T_FD_133745 | JGI IMG/M metagenome (GOLD analysis project Ga0190275, IMG submission 133745) | Populus adjacent soil microbial communities from riparian zone of Yellowstone River, Montana, USA - 550 T | ecosystem: Environmental > Terrestrial > Soil > Riparian zone > Trees stand | place...
CGGTGTATTCGCCGCGGTCTGTGTGCCCATGCAAGATCTTGTACTGGGAGGCAAGGTAGCGGGGCTCATCGACAACCAGGCTGAACACGATGATCTGCACAAGCGTCGCTGCGTGTCTGTGGTCGAAGCGTGCAGCCAACACGCTGTCGTCTACGTCCTCGGGCTGCTTGTCTACCCAGCGTGGTTCCTGGCGTCTCACGAACGCACCCTTGAGCTCGGTCGTGGTCTTGTAGCCCTCGCGCCTAGCATCGTTGAAAGTCACAGCACCCGCGGGTAGAACAATCCCTGAGAGCACATGGATCCTGCACACAGCCGGCCGATCCTTAACCCGCACCGGATAGTCGTGGCCGGTCTTCAACAGCTTCTCCCCAACGTGCCGGTACTGGATAACCCGGCCCTCGCTGATGGCCTTCGCGGTCTTATACGGAACGATCAAGCGGCCTCCTTGCCCGAATGGTCTGTGCTGAAGATCACAAGATTAGACGTTGGTCCGGCCGAAACCCGGGGTATCATGCCAGGCGCGCGGGGGTTTTGAGAGGTTCCCGCTTGATCGTCCGGCCCGGCACACCCCATTCCCCTTCGGTGTGCCGGGCCGTGATCGTTCTAGACCAATTGGACAATGACCACGATGACCAAGGCAGCGTAGATCACGCCGCAAGCGATCAGTAGCCCGGTCCACGCATCCTTGAAGAACTGGCGGGTTGTCTCTGGTGTTAGGCCTGAGGTCATCCGGCGACCATGAATCTGATGATCGCTTCGATGGCGTCCTTGCCGATCATGAACAGCTCTGCGGCGAGGGTTAGAAACCTCATGGGGTTGGGTGCTCCCTTTGGGCTGGGGCACCTGACCCTAGCGCGAATCGCTAGACGACTTGGCTTTCAGGGCACCACGACAAGCGAAGGGCGCTCGGGCTTGGCAGGCACATAGTCCTCAACCATCGCCTCAATGTCCTCATCGCGCACATACGCAGCCCGCACCCGCACAGGCATCTCGCCCTGCACACGCACAAACCCCACACCCGGCAACCTCAACGGAATCCGGTCGCACACAGCCCCCAGGGCTCGGGCCCCATCCCCCATGATCATCGCCGTATGGTCCGGCGTATCCAACCGCATCCCAATCTTGATCGGGAACGAATCACGCCACCCACCCGACGACTCCACACGCGGATCCGCAACCGAAGCGATCACCAACACACCACCCGCCCGACCCTTCCACAACAGATGCCCAATTGATGCCTGGATGCTCGCCGCGGTCTCGCGCTTCTTGCCCTTCGGGTTCGCGAGGTCAATGAACTCATCAATCACGACCAGCACAAGCGGCATCTCAGGCGTCGGGACATGCTTCCGCAGCTTCGTGGCCTTCAGCTTGCGCATCTGCCGGCGCATCATCGTGACGGCGTCCCCAAGCATCTCAGCCATCGCTTCATGGTCCCCATCCTCGTAGCGAGCGGCTAACTCCTCAAGGGACCCGAACTCCAGACCTTCCTTCGGGTCGAATAGCCAGATGATCACGCTTCCATCCCGAATAGCTGGTGCTAGCGAACGGATCAGGCTTTGCAGAACACCGCTCTTCCCAGCGCCTGTCTGGCCACCGATCAAGATGTGCAGGTTCTGCGCAAGATCAATCGTCCACGGCTCCCCGCGCTCCGTGACACCCACCGGCACCGCTGAGAAGTCCACGGCATCTGACGTACTAGGGATCGGCAGCGCAGGAATCTCCTCCTCGAGAAGATCAGCACCACGCACGAACTCCAAGCGGATCCGGCCCTCCACGTCATCGAAGGCACGGCACTCCCGAGCCCCAAACGCCTTAGCGAGCTCAACGGACTTGGCCTGGAACGCCTCTACCGTCCGGTCATACACCGTATGCACCCACAACGTGTCCGCAAACGAATCGCGCTCGAACCCAACGATCTCGGGGACACCCTCGCGCTTGTCGTCGATGACCTTGTGCAGATGATGCGCCCTCATAGCCGTCTCCCACCAGCGGCCATAGGTACGCCAGCAACGCCACCTCGCAATCGCTCGGTCCCACGACGACCGATGCAAGAAGAACCATGCAAGCAAGACGAACGGCCCGTAGGACAGCAGTTCAAACGCCGTGTACGCACCCACAAGCACCGCTAGCGCCATCGCAGCGAGAAGCACCGCTGCTGTTCTCGGGTGCCGCCACAACCACACCGCTGCTTGCGCCGTGGACTGGCACAACTCGATCACCACCGACAGCAGAAACCCCAGACTGATCGTCAAGGCTGCGTCCAGAGCACAAGACCACCCGACACCAACGCCAAGACAAACAAGACAAGCTCAAAGATCATGGTCGTGCAGCTACCAGCACAAACCGATCCCCAGCACACAACTCCACAACCGCCGCACGAGCCTCCTTAGCCTCACGCCCATGGTCATACGACAACACATCCCCAGTTGGCCTACCGCCCTTCACAAGCACCCTAGGCCACCCCTGACGCCTCGCATACCAAACCACCTTCGGATCCACCCGCACGCTCACGGTCCGGTGCAACGGCTTACAACCCGCTGAAGGCAACGAAGCCCTGTGCTCCCGCGCCTCATGAACCGTGCCGACCAGACACACCAGCAGGAACAGCACACCGAAGGCCACGAGCCTCACAGCGGCGGCAACACGAAGTAGCCCACCATGAACCCAACGCAGAAGATTGCTGCGCCAACGACCCAGTCAGCGCGCTTCATCGTGTCCACGGAGGAGCCGGCACCGACACATCCAACACCCCAGCCGCAATCAGAAGCCCAACCACCACAGCAAGCATCACAAGACCCACGAGGTAGCAAGCAAGCCGCGCCCACGCAATCCCAGACGACTCCTCCCAAGGAACCACAGGCGCCTCCGGGTAGCGATGCTCATGCACCACCGTCAACTGCGGCACATCCCTGAAGAACGCATCCACATCCACCGTCTCGGGAGGCAAAGGGCGCGCAACGGGAACAGACCTAAGCCGCGGTTCAATCTCGCGCCCCACGGCTACCGCCCCCTCAGAACACGCCACACCCAAGCACCCAACGAACAACCCTCACCCCGAACAGCCCTATGGGCCGCGTCACGCTGCTCCAGATACTCAAGCGTGCCCCGGTACTCCTCAACAACAACCGGGGCGGGAGACACACGCCAATCCGAACTCAACCGCGAAGCGCTAAGCGGGCGAAGCCCTAGCTTAGCGACAGCGCGGGACTTCTTGCAACCGTCTGGTTGCGTTTGGGTTGACTTGGCGTTCATGCTGTCTTCCATGGGTTAACGCCGTTGGCCTGTAGCTTCAGCACGATGGCGTTGTGGATCCAGAGCTCCGCGTCGACTATGGAGGGGCGCGCTTCTTCAACGGCGTCACGTAGATTGTTTGGGATGGCGATGGTCAGCGTCCCGGCTGACCCTGGGATGGGTGGAACGTCTGGGTCGTAGACCCGCATGATGTCGGCTGCTGCTGCGTAGCCTTCGACGTGGCTGTTGACGCAGCCTCCGGCGTATTGCTTGCCGTCGATGCGGAGTGTCCAGTCGATGAGTTCGCTGTCGCAGCGGTGTTCTGTCCAGACTTCTGCGGTTTCGATCTTGTTGGTTGTTTGGATGGTCATCTGTTGCGGTCCTTTGCTTGGTTGAGGCGGGCTTGGCGGTCTGCGCGTGGGTCGCGCGCTCGCCCGAGAGGTCGCGTCGCCGCAGTTCGATCACTAACGACCCGCGTACTGGTCTTTGCGCGTGCGACCTCTCTGACGTTCTCTGCTGCGTCTGCTACGGCCTCTCCGAGTGCTCGTTCGGCGGCTCGCCTGAGCCAGACTTCGCGGGGTACGTCGCCACGGGTCTGGTCGATCTTGGTGGCGAGTTCGTCGGGGAGTCGTAGGGCTACTTGCTTCATACCTTCACGATATCAGTTGATACCGATGGATTGCGGTGCTGTTCCCACCGGGAGACTTGTTCGCTGAGTTCTCTGCGTATCCAAGTTTCGCGGGGCACGTCGCCTCTGAGCGCGTCGATGCGGTCGCGGAGGTCGTTGGGGATGCGGACGTTGATGGGTTGGTTAGCCATTCGCGAGTTCGTTGAGGGCTGAGTCGATGTTCATGTGGGCGCGGCCCGTGGGGCTGATGATGGTGAGGACGCCGAAGGTGTAGCCGGCGTGATGAAGCTTCAGGATGTTGTCTGTGTGGCTGTCGTTTCTCATGCCTCTATTATGCACGCATCCGCACGCGATGTCAAGCATTTGGGTGCAAAGTTTCGCCGTCTAGTTGCGGGTGCGTCGTAGCGTGCAAAGCCCCAACCCTTGAGGAGCTTGCATGCCTACTCTTCCCATCCCGAAGCAGGACCCGGCCGTACCGGTCGTGAAGCCACCGAAGCTCTCTAGCTTTCAGAAGCGGACGTTGAACGACAAGGTCATTGAGCCGGTGCAGGAGTGGCTTGCAGCTAACAAGGATGCTTTGAGGGCTCAGGCGCATTCGGGGATTGACAGGGCTGCGAAGACTGTTGTGCCGGTGGTGCACGGTTGGGTTGACGTGGGGGTTGGTTGGGTGGTCGCGAAGGTCGCAGGCATCAAGCTCTAGGCGACGGTCTTCCAGGTCCGTCGCTGCAATAGCTGTTGGATGCAGCCACTCGACACGTCGTATTGCAGCGCAAGCGTGCGATGAGACTCGCCGCCAGACGCGTACTGAGCTCGGATCCGGCGAACGCGCTCCTCGGTCAGTTTGGCATTCACGCGGCGGGATGGGCGCCGGCCTTTGGCAGCTATGTCGTCGTGGTTCGTCTGCGCGTCACCAGCGAACAGACAGGCAGGGTTGCAGCAGGGCGGGTTGTCGCAGGTGTGGCACACGAAGACGGGCCACCAGCCATACGTGAGGTAGAACGCGAAGCGATGAGCTCGAACCTTGCGCTTCAGCCCTGACGACCAGTAGATGCCGTAGCCGTCTGGGTCGCAACCACCGACCCAAGGCCAGCATTCGTCGGGTTCGCCCTTCTGGATGTAGAGGTCGAATCGCTCAGCCATCGTGCTGCATAGGCTACCGTACCAGTCGGACGAAAACCCTGCCCACACCGCTGAATCCGACCAGCTCCGCGGTCGCTTGCGTAAGGTCGAACTCGCGGCCCGGCACGTAGGGACCACGATCCACGACACGCACCGTTGCGCATCTGCGCACACACAGCCTTAGCCGCTCGCCGCAACGCATCGTCTTGTGCGCCACGCCGACCGTTTCGCGATACAGCGTGCCTCCGCAGCCAAGCGGGTTTCCCCACAAAGACGGGCCGTACCAGGATGCCCAGGCTGACCGGAATTTTGGGGTTGCCGCCTGGGCGGGTTCGGCGACTGGGGTTCCGCTTGCGCATACGGCAGCGGTAAGGAGGAGCGCTGGACGCCTCATACGCGCATCTGCTCCAGAGTGCGGCGAACGGCAGCACGAAAGGACTGTCCGCCTGGCATCTCGAAGATCTCCGACCCTCTCCGCGTTGCGTAGAAGACGGCCGCCTCCAGTGTTAGCGCATGACGCGGCGTATGAGCACTCGGGTATTCGAGATACCACTTCCCAGCCTTGTCGTAGCGAACGACTTCGCCTCCCTCGATTGTGGTCGCGTGAACTGTTCGGTCGTCGGTCATCGTGTTTTCCCCTTCGTTGAAATGTGCTTCGTTGAGTCGTTCCACGGATACCACCGCACCACCACACGCCGACCCAGACCAAGCACCCGGTGATACCTGCCCGTCTTGCCAGTCATAGCCTTCGTGGCCTTGCCGGGGGATCGCTTCACGACCAATAGCGCGTTCGTGATCGGGCGGCGCCGCATGTCCACCAGGCGGCCCGACAGATGCAACCGGCCCTTACGATCCCTTCTCAGCCTCGCGGTCAGGTAGCCGTACGAAGCTCTCCCTGACCCGTTATGCACCCGCACCACACCCGGGGCTGGTTGACCCGTGTCATGAGTCGCCGGGATCGTTGGCGGGTCAGGCTCGTTGACCGTCACCGCGAGCCGCCACACACGCATGATCGCGTAGGGATCTCCACTGGTTGCCGGACAAGGGTTCGGGGTGCTATCGCAAACCACACCCACCTGCAACGGCTGCTGCCCAGTGTTCGTGACCGTCACCTTGTTTACCTCCGCGAGCGGGGCAGCCTCGAACACACCGAACCTCGAGCACCCCGGGCCCTTCCCCCACCCGCACGGAGACATGCCGGCGACCGTCATCGCAACCATGCTGCCATGGTCGTCCTGAGCGGTCATCGGGTTCGACCGGTACGCCACCCAAGCCTGAAGCTTTGTCCAGGTCGTTCCGGGCGGCAACGTGTTTGTGAGCAGCACGCTCGCCTGCGGGCTATGGGAGCCGGCTCCTAGGGCTAGGTCTATGTGGCCGCCTTGGCCGCAGGAGTCCTGGGCCTGGTTGCCTTGCGCTGTGTCGTTCACGACCGGCTGCCAGCCTGTGATGGGTGCCGGTGTCCCGTCTGCGTGGCGACACGCATTGAGGGTGTGTTCGGCCGCAAGCACCGGGGTTGTCGTTGCAGCGAAAGCTAGGGTCGCAAGAGCAATACCTTTCATCCTGCCGCCCTTCGCACTAGCGAGACGTTCGGGCCGTCTAGCCGGATGCGTTCTGCTAGATCTTCGGCAGCCTCTTTGCTAAGGCCCCGCCCACGAGCACCGTAGGTACTGGTCGTCTCCCAGAAGACATACCAGCCGGTTGCTGTGTTTCGCGGCTCTGCGTATGTGAGATCGCTCATGGGATCCTCACGAACTCCTGCCAAAACCCCTCGGCCGACAAACCCTTGACCGTCCACAACTGGTCAGGATCAGAAACACTCTGAAGAACATGAACGGGTCTGGGGTCTGGGCCGATGAGAAGGTCCTCGCAGCGCCCCTTGAGAACCCATTCGTTCTCAAGGCCTCGGGCGTGGGCGCGTTGCGCGACTCGTTCCCCGATCTCAGGATGCCGAGCAGTCATGGCTTCAGCCCCTGGCTCACAGCCCAAGCGCGTTGAACCGGCGACAGCGCAAGCTGCCATTCGCAGGCCTCGCGTACCCAAGCCTCGCGGGATTGCGTTGAAGGACGATCAGCGTCGATGCGATCCCGAAGATCGTTCGGGATACGGACGGTTACGTAGTCGGTAGGCATGCAGGCATTGTATACGATGCAGGCGTCCATTGCAAGAGCACGCGGGTCTGCTCAACCCCAACCACCGGAGACTTCCGCACCCACACAAGCTCAACCTCATCATCCGAATCATGCGAGATCCAGCCCCCCACAATCCGGGCACCATCCACCGTCATCTCCTTGCGCCACAACGCATCCAACAACGGCTCTGAGATCGCAGGGCTGATCGCCAGGTTGTGAGTCTCAAGGCGGGTGCGTTGCTTCTCCTGTACCTCTACGTACACGTACAGCTTGCCGGCCTTGCGGATCGGCTTGTCGAGCTCTAGAGCGTCTAAGGCCTTCATGTACTTCCAGACCCATTCGTTCTTGAAGCGGTGGCGGGAGCCCCAGTGTTGGTGTTTGGCTTTGGGGTTGTTCTTGGTTGGGGGTTTGCCCCGCACCGAGAACTCCGCAGACACCAACGTCCCAGTCACGACGAACAACCATCTCTAGACAGCAACGGCCGCCGGTCGGGTTCGCCAGCGGCCGTTGCACAGGACCAGATATGAGGGCCCTGGAGGCGCGAAACGTACGATGCGAACACGCCACCTAGGACCCTATCGTAAAGCCACCCTGACAAAGTGTCGGATCTACGTCGGGTTTGAGTCGGGTTCACGTCGGATCGCTGTCGGGACCAGGTCGGACCCCAGTCGGAACGATGCCCTAGAACCCCGTGTTTTCTGGCGCTAACCTCTCGTCCGTTCGGACTCTTCAAGAAGCACCGCAGGGCTCCAAAGCGGCAGACATCAGCCGCAGGCAAACAGGCCAAGCCAGCACTGCCCCGCTCAACACCTTCTTGACCGATGCAGTTCAAACGCTGTGGTGCGAGGCGCCAAGCCCTGAAGGGAACGCCACCGCTGCTGTCTGCTACATGGAGCACCTGTACTTCGCTCATGAGAGGTGCGGCAACACAATCGCGAACGCCTTCAAGACCACTGGAGCGCCAAAAATAATCAGTAGCCCCGTGCGGACCTCCCGCAACGGCTTACTCAACCGCTTGCGAGAACGCTTCCGCCTAGTCTTCGGCCGCCGACCGACCGCCAACCTACGTTGACGGTCCGCAGCCGTGTGACAGCCCCCGCGTCCTGCGCAAAGGACGGTCAAGTCCTGAGGCTGCTCATGGCCCAGATTGGCATACGAGTTGTGATGTACCTCGAGATGCCTGCCGAGCATCCTGAGCTTGTTCTTGTGGAGGCCACAGAACGCACACCTGTCTCCCGCACGCGCAAGGGCTTGGTTGCGGATCGCTCTCCACTCAGGGGAGCGCAGGTGGGCCTTGTAAGCAGCGGAGTGGTTGCGAGCTCTACCGAGCATCGTTGACCCGCTCCGCCACACAGCGCGCCACGTAATCCGGATGCAGGCCAAACACGTAGGCCACCAGACCGCAGGCGACCGTGTGTTCCTTGATCGCCGCCATAGACGTTCCCTCCTCGGGTGTCCGTCTGACACGGTGGTAGCAAGCCGTCACGATGTCGTCGTGACTCATCGCTTCTGCTCGGTTTCCGCGTCCGCTTCCAGCCACGCCAACACACGCCCGGCAAGCTCGTACAGCGCCCAACCCGGCTGCTGTGGCACCTGCGGATCGCCAAGGGTCGCTTCGATCACGCCCTCGGCCGAACTCATTAGGTCCGTTAGGCGTTCGCCCGGTGCCTCAGGAGCACAGTCAGCCTCGTACAGATCAGCGTGCGCGCAGATCTCGAACAGCACAGCGGCCCTACGCGCAACAGCATCAATATCAACCATGCCGTGACCCCAGACCACTCGCGAGGAGAGCCTGCTCGAGCCCCTCAACCCCAGGGGCACCAAGCGCTGTGTGCAGCACGTGAACCACCAGGGCGGCGGCAAGACAGGCTGCGGGGCTGGCCGTGACAGCACGAAACGCGAACGTCATGACCGGGCTCCGTTGGCCTCATACATCTTGCGGATCCGCGCGGCGATGGATGCCGTTGTCGCGGCCGGGAACTCTCTCGACTCCTCTACGACTAGCTCTAGAACCTCGTCGAGCACGTCCCCGATGTGGGCGCTGGCGTCCAGGCCCAGTACCGAACGATCATGCGCCGCGTCCAAGGCATCCGTGACGTGGCCCTCATAGTCGGTGTAGCCAGCCTTGAAGCCGTCCTTCGCAGCGAGGAACGCGGCCCGGCTGTAGGGCTGTCGGCTTGTGGTGCTCATCGCCGAGCCTCGCGCCACGCGGTCTGAGCAGCGTCAAACTGGCCCACCGGACAATCAGGACGATGCGGGAGGTTGTGGCCCGACTCGCCTTCCGCCCCGCATGGGATGCAGTAGACCTCAGGCCCGGGATAGCGCCGTTGGTCGCGAATGACGGCGTTGAGGCGCAGTGCCATAGCGATGCGCCGCCAATCCTGTTCGTCTCGGCTCATGGTGTCCCCTTCGGTTCGTCGGTATCCGTGGGCCGTGGTGTTGGATCGCAACGACGGCACGGCTCGTCATCCGGAGCGCCGGGGCAACCCGGCAGGTCGCAGTACTCCATCGTGGGCTGTAGCGCCCGCAGCCACTTCGCCTCAGCCGACTCAGCGTGCTTGTCCCGCAACGAACGCTCAACCTCAGTGCGCTTCGTGAAGTTGTGGCGGAGATCGTCGGCCGTGTTCTTCTTGGTCATCGCCGCAGCTCCAGCCACGCACGGATCTCACGGCACGCCTCAAGACGAACGGGGTCAACGATCTGCTCCTCTTCCAGCGGGGCCTCCATCTGCCCCAACTTCCGCTCAAGGTCATCGAGCAGCAGGGTGCGCGCCTCGCCGCGCTCGTCCTGGATGAGATCATCGTCGGTGATCATCGCTGCGCCTTTCGTTCGCGGGCTGCTGCATCACGCTCACGCACAGGCGTGACAAGGACTCCCGTCGCCCACGAGAGCCTGTCCTTGATCCATGTCTCGCGCGGAACTAGACCGCGCTGCTTTTCGACTGCCTCGAACAGGTCATCCGGGAGCCGTAGGGTGA
>Ga0190275_10004432_pt1 | contig 10083 bp, 9 predicted proteins | sample Popmic550T_FD_133745 | JGI IMG/M metagenome (GOLD analysis project Ga0190275, IMG submission 133745) | Populus adjacent soil microbial communities from riparian zone of Yellowstone River, Montana, USA - 550 T | ecosystem: Environmental > Terrestrial > Soil > Riparian zone > Trees stand | place...
CGCCGGCGGACGCGCTGGACAGTTTGTGCTGGTCGTGACCCTGCATGCGGTAGATGCCGCTGACCCTGTCCCCTCCCAGCGTCTGCCCGTCGTTGACGATGCCTTTCCAGATCCGGGCGAAGCTGAGCTTGCCGGCATGGGGGGCGTGATAGGTCTTGAACACCTGAACGACCGTGTTGCCGTTCAGTGGAATTTCCAGCCGCGCCGCCGCTGCTTCGGCTTCCGGCGCCTCATGGCGGAGCGCCTTCAGCAGGCGCCGCACGCCGTTGTCGTTCTCGGCCGAGCCGATGAAGACCGGCACGATCAGGTCGGACGCCAGATCCTTGGCAAGCTGCCGGTAGATCTCTTCCTTGTCGGGAGCGACGTCTTCCAGAAGCTGTTCCAGCAAGCTGTCGTCGAAGTCGGACAGGGCTTCCAGAAGCTCCTGCCGCGCCGTCTGTTCGCGCTCGCGCACGGTGGCCGGCACCTCGACCAGATTGGACGGCGCATGCGGGTTGTAATGATACGCCCGCTCGCTGACCAGATCGACATAGCCCGTGATCGTATCGCCGTGGCGGGTCGGCACTTCGCGCAGCACCAGGGGCCGCGAAGAAACCGCCTGAAGCGCCTGCATCAGGTCGCGCACCCGGATTTCCTGGGTGCCCAGGCTATCCACCTTGTTGATGAACAGGATGTGGGGAATTCCGTTGTCATCGAGGAACTTGAACAGCGGAGCCAGCATCGGCGCCTTGTCCGCCGTCGGCTCGCACACGACGACCGCCACGTCGGCGACCATCAGCGAGGTCTGCGCTTCGGCCCCCAGTTCGACCGATCCGGGGCAGTCCAGGAAGGTCCACCGCTCGCCCAGGTACTCGGCGGTGGCAAGCCCGACCTCGACGCTCATCTTGCGGGCTCGGGCTTCGGGCGCGCTGTCGCCTACAGTGTTGCCGTCCTTGACGCTGCCTTTTCGGCTGACCGCCCCAGCCGCGAACAACAGGCTTTCCATCAAGGTGGTCTTGCCGCTTAGATAGGGGCCGACGAGGGCGGCGCAGCGTGGCCCCGCTGATCTGGTGCTTGGCATTCGGAACCTCCCAGTACCGTATATACGCGATCTGGGGCGTCCGTGGGATCGGCCGGATCAAATTGAGAACAGCCGTGGGCGCCCTCGATCCTTTACCATTTCGGTAATGCCGATGGTCCTCCCGCCCGCTCGCCCTGTCCACGAAAAAGCGCATGCTGCGCTGCCGCAATGGTGCGACAGTCTGGCAGGGGGCCTTGTTTTGCCCGATCCAGCCGACCTCGATCCAATGATCATTCGGAGTCGAACCGTATTCTTGCAAAGAATATCAAACCTCGGAGCCATTTCTTAAGCGAGGCGAGTGGATTGGAAGAATGTCTTCGTGGAAAAATTGTGGACCGGAGTACCAGACTAATGAATGAGAGATGAGATGCCGGCAATTTATTGACATTTATGACCTTTGATATATTCCTTTTGATGCGGCGATTGGGGTTGCCGCTTGTCGGGGATTGCTGATCGGCTCTCCCTGATATGCGTGCCAACCATTTGTCCGCGATGGCCGGACCAGGGGAATAACCGATGATGTCATGGATTTCCGTATCGATCCGCCGGCTGGCTGTCGCTTCGGCGCTTGGCCTAGTGCTCGCCGTATCGGCAGGCGCTGCTCGCGCCGACGATCCCAAGCCAACGCCGGATCAGGTGGTGGACCTTACCCGGAAGGCGGTCGCGATCATCGAAACCCAAGGGGTCGAGGCGGCTCGGGAAATCTTCAATAAGGAAGGTGAATTCAAGTTCGGCGAGATCTACGTCAATCTTCTGGACTTCAAAGGCTCGTGGCTGATCTACCCGCCGCGTCCCGCCAGCGTCGGTCTGAACGTCATCAATCTCAAGGACGCAGACGGCAAGTCGCTGATCCGGGACATCATCACGACCGCCCGCGACAACGGCGAGGGCTGGGTCGAATATCGCTGGATCAACCCGGTCTCCAACAAGATCGAGCCCAAGCTGACCTATGTCAAACGGGTTGCCGGCAAGGACATCGCCGCTTCGATCGGCATCTACAAATAACGTTGACGCAAACAACGTTACCTCAGGCTGAAGTAGATCTCCGACGCCGCGTGATGCAGCTCCCGCTCCTGCGGCAAGGTGCGGCCCTCGAGCACGCTCACGCGCCGGACGCCTAAACTGTTGGTCGAAACCACTTCGTCGGCTTGTTCGAGGTCGGCGGGCGTAATACTGGCCTCGGTGATGGCCAGCCGCTCCAGCAGCCTGCGCCGGACCGTGCCGGGCAGCACGCCATCGCTCACCGGCGGCGTCACCATGTCCCGGCCGAAACGTGCGATCAGGTTGGCGGCGGTGAAACAGACGGCGTTCCCGCGTCCGTTCAGAAGGACCGCGTCGTCCGCCTCGCGCCCATTCGCCTCCCCAAGCGCTATGATGTTGTCCAGGTAGCTCAGCGACTTGATGCGCGAGAGGGGAGAGAACTCGTTCCGCCGCGTCCGCGCCGTGATGACGGCGGTGAAGCTGTCCGGCCTCGACGGCAGTCCCGCAGCGGTGATGCAGACTGTCGGCACCGCATCCGGGGAAGGCGCCAGTCCCCGCGCACCCTTGCCTCGGGTGACGGTCAGGCGAAGGACGCCTTCAGCAATCCCGTTGGCTTCGCGGGTTTCGTTCAGATGATAAGCCAGACCGTAATCCAGGTCCGGCTGCGGGAACGCAAGGGTATCCAGCGCCGCCGTCAGCCGTTCCAGATGAGCCGGTATATCGACCACGGCGCCATCCCGAACCCGGAACGTCTCGAAGACACCATCGCCCAGCGTGAAACCCCTGTCCAACAAGGCGATCCCGGCGCTTAGCTGATCGACGATCCCGCCGTCGAGGAAGCATTTGGCGGTCATTCCTCCAATTTCTCCAACTCTTCAGCCTTTGATCGGCTTTTCGCGACGGTATCGACAAGGGCTGCCGCCTTCAACTCGATCTCCGCGACTTCGTCCGCCGGGTCGGACAGCGCCACGATGGCGCCGCCGGTTCCGACCGTGCTCACCAGCCCATCCGAAACGATGGTCCGGATCACGATATTGAGGTCCGCCGCACCGTCGAGGCTGAAGAAGCCGATGCTTCCGGAATAGATGCCGCGCGGCGTTCCTTCCAGCCGCTCGATGATCTCCATGGTGCGCCGCTTGGGAGCGCCGGTCATCGACCCGCCGGGGAACGTGGCGCGAAAGCAGTCCACCGCGTCGCACTCCGGCCGCAATCGCCCTTCCACGGTGGTCACGAGCTGATGGACGGTGCGGTAGCTTTCCACATCCATCAGGCTCGGCACATGGACCGAACCGACGCGGCAGACGCGGCCAAGGTCGTTGCGCAGCAGGTCGGTGATCATCAGGTTCTCCGACCGGTCCTTTTCGTCGCCAGCCAGGGCGGCACGTAGCCGCTCATCCTCCTCCGGCGTGTTCCCGCGCCGCCGGGTGCCCTTGATCGGCTTCGTCCGCACGGTGCCGTCGGCATCGATGCGGAGGAACTGTTCCGGCGAGGAGCAAAGGACGCTCAGCTCCCCGAAGCGCAGATAGGCCGCATGGGGAGCGGGGTTGAGCCGGCGCAGCAGAAGATAGGTCCCGAGCGGATCGTCCAGCGGAGGCAGGTAGAGCCGGTTGGTCAGGCAAACCTCGTAGGTTTCGCCGGCGCGGATTTCCTCCAGGCAGGATTCGATCAGCCGGAGATAGTCCGGGGTGGAATGGTGCCAGGAAACGGCAAGCGGGCCAGCGGCATCCCCCTCTTCCGCCGGGGTGCCATCCGGCTCCAGCCGCTCCAGCACTTCGGCGCAGCGCTCCAGCCAGTCGAGTTCCTGATCGCCCCCCTCCGGCGCCACCGTCACCGCGTAGACCATCCCTTCGCCATGATCGAAGCACAGGAAGCGGCCGGGAAAGATCAGTTGGGCGTCGGGATGCGGTGACGAATGCGTCGCCCGCCAGCCTTCGCCCGTCCTCAGTTCATACCCCAGATAGCCGGCGAACCCGCCCTTGAACGGGAATGGAGCCTGCTGCGCGTCGATATCGATGCCCGCCAGCCGCCGCTGCACGAAAGTCAGAATGTCGTCATCCGGACCGGCGGCCGTATCGGAGCGGTGCGATAGGACGGCTGCGTTCGGCCCGCCGTCGTCTCCCATATAGGAAAAACCGCCCTTCGGCAAAGCAACGCCGTCGAGCCAGAAGGCGTTGGGAGAATTGGCGAACAGCAGCCTGAACGCTGCGGCCGGATCGACAGCGCCGCCGATGCGCCGGTGTTGCAGCCGCCACGCCGTCGGAGCCTCCGCCTGGCGCTGCGTCGCCTTCGCCGCAGTCCGGCTTGCCCTTGGCATGGCGCGCGGACGGTCGGCGGCGTATCGCGCCGTCAGGTCCCGGAAGTTCCGCAGCAGGGCATGGCCATGTTCCGACAGGATCGATTCGGGATGGAATTGCACCCCCCACAGCGGCCGGGTCTCATGCTCGACCGCCATGATAAGGCCGTCCTCCGTCCAAGCCGTCGCCCGCAGCCCGGCGGGCAAGGGCGGGACCGCCACCAGCGAGTGGTAGCGCACGGCTCGGAACGGCGACGGCAACTCCTGAAACAAACCGGAACCCGCGTGATGGATATCGCTGAGGCGGCCATGCATGGGGACCCGCGCCCTCTGGATGCCGCCGCCAAGGACATGGCAGATGCCCTGATGGCCCAGGCAGATGCCGAGGACCGGCGCCGTCTCCTCCCGGATCAGCCGGGCACAGATGCCGAAATCGGCATCCAGCGTTGGCGTGCCGGGGCCGGGTGACAGGACGACGTTGTCGTAGTCCAGCCGCTGCAACTCGTCCCACGACATCTCGTCGTTCCGGACGACCAGCGGTTCGCAGCCGTTCACCGAGGCCAGCAGATGGAAAACGTTGTAGGTGAACGAGTCATAGTTATCGATGATCAGCGTCCTCATCGATCCCGCCTCTTTTCCATCCAGGTAAGTCCCGTTGTCCCGGTATATGCCGGTTCGGCCGATCGATTTCACGGGGTGAATGGCGCTGCTCAAAAAGAACGCCCGCAAATCGAATGACTTGCGGGCGAGTTGAACAGGGAGGCTTCGCGTCTGGGAGACGCTGAGTCCGAAGACCCAACCCTGAACAAGGTTCAGGGCGAAACAGCGAATATTGCATCGCAATATCCACAGCCAATTAATTGGTCATTTGCTGCCCAGATTCCATGCATGATTCGAGGAAGCGCCCATGCACCTTCCGCATGGCTTTGAAACGCAACGATTCGCTCAGAAAGCTGTCTCCGCTACTTTGCGCACGAGAAAGTCACGGAACGCGTCGATGCGCTTGGAATGACGCAGTTCCTCGGCGTAGACGAAGTAGGTTTCGACCTTGGGGCCGTTCAGTTCCGGCAGGACGCGGACGATGTCGCGGCTGCCCTCGACCATGTAATCCGGCAATGCCGCCATGCCCAAACCGCTCTCCACCGCCTTGAAGATCGCGTATACATTGTTGACGCGCATGATTGGGTTCCGGGTGCCCTGCGGCGGGTCGCCGGCGTCCAGCAGCCAGTTGATGTTGGAAATCGGGGCGCGCATGTCCGTCGGGTAGGCGATCAGGTCGTGATTGTCGAGTTCCTGGACCGTCTTGGGCACGCCTTTACGTTTCAGGTAGCTGACATGGCCATAGACGTGGAACCGTATCGTCATCAGGTGACGCTGGATCAGGTCGGGTTGCCTGGGCTGCGTCATGCGGATGGCGATGTCGGCCTCGCGCATGCCCAGGTCCAGCTCCGTGTCGTCCAGCAGCAGGGAAAGCTGGATGTCCGGGAATTTCTGAAGGAACTCGCGGGCGCGCGGCGTCAGCCAAGTGGTGCCGAAAGCCACCGTGGTGGTGATCTTCAGCGGTCCCTTGGCGTGCTCGCGGCTCTCCGTCAGCATCGCCTCGGTCATCGACAGCTTGGCGAAGACGTCGCGGGCCGTCTTGTTGAGCAATTCGCCCTGCTCGGTCAGGATCAGACCGCGCGCGTGCCGATGGAACAGCGGCACGTTCAGGCTTTCCTCAAGCGCGCTGATCTGTCGGCTGACAGCGGATTGACTTAAATTGAGGCTTTCGCCGGCATGAGTGAAACTGCCGGCTTCGGCCACCGCGTGGAAGACCCGAAGCTTATCCCAGTCCATGAATCGTCCCGTTCATCGGCGAACGGAGGAAACCCGTCCGTCGCATCGTCTTGGCCGGCGGCGCTGCCGGCCCTGCGATGATATACCGCGCCGTACAGCAAGGCCACGCCAGTTAGGCCTGAAAAAGCATGATTCCTGGTCAACCGTCACGAAAATGCCAGTTTCGGGCAAGGGGAAGGCCCCTTGCCCTATCCGGTCCGGTTATTCCCAGGCCCCGATCATCTGCGGATTGGCCGCTTCGCGAAGCGCTTCCTCCGCCGAGCCCTGATGTTCGGCCAGGAACTTTTCGGCTTCCAGCGCTGCCATGCAGCCCATTCCGGCCGCCGTGACCGCCTGCCGGTAGATCTTGTCCTTGACGTCGCCCGCCGCGAACACGCCCGGCACGTTGGTGGCGGTCGAGTCGGGTGCGGTCAGGATGTAGCCTTCCGGGTCAGTGTTGACCTTGCCCTGGAAGATCTTGGTCGCCGGGTCGTGGCCGATCGCGATGAAGACGCCTTCGACCGGCAGGGTCGAGACCGCATCCGTCTTGATGTTGCGGAGCTTGAGGCCGGTGACGGCCTTGGGCGAATCGTCGCCGCCTTCGCCCAGGATCTCGTCGACGACGGTGTCCCAGATCACCTCGATCTTCGGATTGCGGAACAGCCGTTCCTGCATGATCTTCTCGGCGCGGAACTGGTCGCGCCGGTGGATCACGGTCACCTTGGATGCGTGGTTGGTCAGGTACAGGGCTTCCTCGACCGCCGTATTGCCGCCGCCGACCAGCGCTATCTCCTTGCCCCGGAAGAAGAAGCCGTCGCAGGTGGCGCAGGCGGATACCCCGGCGCCGGCGTAGGTGCGTTCGCTTTCCAGCCCCAGCCAGCGGGCCTGGGCGCCGGTCGCGATGATCACGGTGTCGCCGGTATAGAGATCGCCGCTGTCAGCCTTCGCCTCGAACGGACGCTTGGAGAAGTCGACCTCGGTGATGACGTCGAAGAACGTCTCCGTTCCGACATGCTCGGCCTGTTTCTGCATCTGCTCCATCAGCCAGGGACCCTGGATGACGTCGGCGAATCCCGGAAAGTTCTCGACGTCGGTGGTGATCATGAGCTGCCCGCCCGGCTGCAAGCCCTGGACCAGGATCGGCTTCAGGTTGGCGCGCGCGGCGTAGATCGCGGCGGTATAGCCGGCCGGGCCGGCGCCGATGATCAGGACCTTGGAATGATGATGAGCAGGCATGCGATGAAAGCCCCGGATTCTGATCTGAAATGGTTGGAACGGAACGTAACTTATGGCCGCTTGAACATGGGCAGGGACGGTTGCTCCGTCAACCAGCCCACCTTGGGGCTTCGATTCGCTGTCCGGTCCGCTCCTCCAGTCGGCGCCTGATTTCGGCGCCGACGATGGCGGTATCGTCCGGCGGCTCGTAGCTCCAGTGGTCGAGTTCGCCGGTGAACGGCCGGATGATCCCGGCTTCCTTCAGCGCCCGGTGGAAGGTCCGGAACTTGGGCGATCCGCCGTCCAGCTCGATGATGTAGACCGGCTTGCCGGTCGAGCAGGCCTCCGACACCATCGACACGCTGTCGCTGGTGACGACGATCACGTCGGCCAGCGCCAGGAAGGCGAAGTACGGGTTCTCGCCCTTGCCGTCCCAGACGACCGACGGCACGTCGGCCATTCGTGCCCGCAGGATCGCCTCGTTGTCGGCGCCGGTCCGGCGCGACGGGGTGACCAGCAGGCCGGCGCCGTGCTGCTTGGCGAGGTTCGCCAGCTTTTCCGCCACGTCTCCCATGATGACCGGGGTCATGCGGAACAGCTTGTTGGTGCCGCCGATCAGCACCGCGATCCGGGGATGCGGCAGGTGCTCGTAAGCCGGCCCCAGCCGCTCCGCCGCCGCCGCCAGCTTATCCGGCGTGATCAGGTGAAGTGCGCCGCGCGTCGTGATGACGTTGGGACCGCGCAGGCGATCGTGCTCCGGCACGACGACGAGGTCGAGCAAGCGAGGCGGGATCTGCGGGTCCTGAAGATGCACCGCGAAGGTCTTGCCCCGGCTGGCCCGCCGGACGCCCAGGGCCGGCGTCACGGCGGCTCGGCCGCAACTGATCAGCAGGTCGGGCCAGGGCGGCTCCAGCGCGTCGCTGCCGGGAGCGGTCGAGTGCCGCGGCCCCAGCCGGAAGAACGGGCTTAGTTGCTTCCACGGCGTGCGCAGCGTCACTCTCTTGATGACCGGGGTGATGCCGACTGCCTCGGCCAGTCCAATGCACTGGTTTTCCATGCCGGCCTTGCCGTCGCTGACAACCCAGCAGGTTAGATTTTGCACGATCGCGGGCCTTCTTCGTTGCTGACCGGTGACGGGGCCGTGGTCGGGAATAGCACATTCCGCCTATTATAAAGTTTCGCACTTGTAAGGCGGCTTGGACTTGGCGTAAACCAGTGGTCTGTGTAATATCCTTTCCAATTCATCCCTAGAGGCTACAAGAGAAAACCATGCGGCGAGTCAAACTCGACCGGATTGACCGGCGCATTCTGCGCGACCTTCAGGCCGATGGTCGCATGACCAACGTCGAACTCGCGCGGCGTGCCGGCATCTCGGCTCCACCCTGCCTGCGGCGCGTCCGTGCCCTGGAAGAGGCTGGTTTCATCCGTGGCTACCATGCCGATATCAACCCCGAAGCCCTCGGTTATGGCGTGACCGTGTTCGCCCATGTCGGGCTGACAAGCCAAGCCGAAGCGGACCTAAAGAAATTCGAGGAGCTGGTCAATAGCTGGCCGCTGGTGCGCGAGTGCAACATGCTCGCCGGCGAGACGGATTTCCTGCTGAAGATCGTCGCGGAGGACTGGGATTCCTACCAGCGCTTCCTGACGACCAAGCTGACCAGCGCCCCCAACGTCAGCCACGTCAAGTCCGCCCTCGCCATCAGAACGTCCAAGTCGCAGCCCGGCGTTCCGATCGACACCGAGATCGGCGACCTGCCGGACGAGGACGAGCTGGAGGAGGAAGAGTAGGCGGTTCCGCCGTCTACTCCTTAATTGCGTCGGCTTGGTGGATCGCATACAGTGACATGACTGTTTCTGGAGCGGTGGCATGGTAGACAAGAGCGACCTGATACTCTCGGCGATCGAGCGGGTGCATGCGAAACTGACGATCATTGAGGCCGATCTCAATGGATTGAAGGCTGATTTCGCTGCAAAGAAGGTCGATGACAGCGAGCTATCGGTTGCTCTGAATGAGATGGATACCAGGATAGGTCTGGTAGCAGCTCATTACCAATTGGTCGGCCGGGTTGAGCAAATCTCCGACCAGATATTGTGACATTTCAGCTGTCACGCCTGACACACCCACCCATCGATCCTCCAAAACAAAAATGCGGGCTTTCGCCCGCATTTTTCGTTTCAGCCGAGTGACCGACCAAGCCCGTATCAGCGGAACTCGACCTTTACGACCTCATAGCTCTTCGAGCCGCCGGGGGTGGGGACCTCCACCATGTCGCCGACGGTCTTGTTGATCAGCGCCCGCGCCAGCGGCGAGTTGACCGACAGCAGGCCGGCCTTGATGTCGCTCTCGTCCTGGCCGACGATCTGGTACGTCGTCTCTTCGTCGGTATCCTCGTCGGCCACCGTGATCGTGGCGCCGAACTTGACGGCGCTCCCGGACAATTTGGAGACGTCGATCACCTCCGCGCGGCTGATCTTGTCTTCAAGTTCCAGCACCCGTCCTTCGATAAAGCTCTGCCGTTCACGCGCAGCATGGTACTCCGCGTTTTCCGAAAGATCCCCGTGTTCGCGCGCTTCGGCAATGGCTTTGATCACCGCCGGGCGTTCGCTCGATTTCAGGTGCCTTAACTCCTCTTGGAGGCGGTTGTAGCCCGCCGCCGTCATTGGAACTTTTTCCATTTCCGGTCCACTCGACGCTGAAGAAGACTGCGGCGCGGCCAGA
>Ga0190275_10004433_pt1 | contig 10083 bp, 9 predicted proteins | sample Popmic550T_FD_133745 | JGI IMG/M metagenome (GOLD analysis project Ga0190275, IMG submission 133745) | Populus adjacent soil microbial communities from riparian zone of Yellowstone River, Montana, USA - 550 T | ecosystem: Environmental > Terrestrial > Soil > Riparian zone > Trees stand | place...
GGCCCACCCGGAGAGGCGGCGGTTGCTGGAGGGTTATCTGGCATTGAAGCGGGAGACAACGGTAGAGCTACTGGCCAGCTGCTGCGAGCACGCCTCGGAGACAGAGCTGGAGCGGCTGCAAGATGCCTGCTTCGCGCTGAGAGATGCGGCGCGCTGGCAGGTGGAAAGCAGAGGGTGGGTGCAGTGGGAGTTCGAGCTGCTGAGGCTGGCGGCCCGCGCAGCGAACCGTCCCGGGCACTTGCTGCTGATTCACTCGCTAGAGCGCTCCTTCAGGGCCATGGCGGCAAGGCTGCTGCCCCACCTGGATTCAGAGGCCGCCCAGAAGTGGGCGTGGTGCGCCTTTCATGCCCTGTGTGACAGGGACGCGCAGACGCTGAGGCGAGAGCTGCCAGCGCTGCTGCAAGCGGCCGATGAGCGCCTTCTCGACAACCTGGGGCCAACTCGCCAGACAGCCCTCCCACCCCAGGCTCCCCTCGTGTCGGCCGAGCCGCTCCATGAGCATCCCCCGGAGCCAGAGTCAGTCAGAGGCGAGCTGCCGGGCGCAGCCGCTGCCAACCTGTATGCTTGTCATACAGGTTCGTCCCAGGCACAGCCGCCAGCTGGCGCTCCGCCCGCGTTGTCTGCTTGTCATACAGGTTTGTGCCAAGCGCCGCCGGCAGCTGACCCGTCGCCCGAGGCTCCGTCCACCGGCCTCGACCAGCCTTCGGGCGACACAGCGCTCAGGACAGCCGGGCTCACAGGCCACAGAGGGGAACGTGACGCTCTCTCTTGGTCCCCCGTGCCGTGGCCGTCGGCTGCTTCTCCTCGAGAGAACCCAAGGTCAGCGCCTCAGTCCACGAGAGGGCACTGGCCGGACGCCCCTTCCTCGAACCTGACCGTTTGTCATACAGGTTCGTGCTGGGCGCTGTTGCCGGAGTGTCCCCACTTCGCACCTGACTGCTTGTCATACAGGTTTGTGCCAAGCACTGTCGAAGAGGAGTTCCATCTGGTGTTCCGTCTACCGGTTGTCGCTCCCACCCAGGAGCACCACGTGTGGGGTAGGTAGGCCTCCATGCCACGAGGACTCACGCCACGTCGAGCACCGTCCACTCGTGCACCTCGCCCGCGAGCGTCACCTCGACGCTCTCGCCGGCGCGGCGTCCCAGCAGAGCCCGGCCCACGGGCGAGGCAGGGGTGATGACGGAGAGGAAGCCATCCCCTCCGGGGCCCGACAGCTCCGTTCCTGCTCCGACTGGGAGCAAGAAGAAGGTGCGCTCGTCGTAGCCCGTGTCGTCCTCCGTGCGCACATCCACGATGGCACCCAGCGCCACCGGGCTGCGGCGCTCGAAGCGCGGCAGCGCTGACTCCCGGAAGGCGGCGAGCGCACCCAGCTCCTCCTGGAGGCGCCGGGCGCGGGCAGCCTGCCCGGTGGCAAGGCTGCCGTACTCAATCGCGGCCCGGCCGTCCTCTTTCTTCTCAGATTCTGTCGCCAGGGAGCGTGCAGCCTCGCGCGCCTCGGCCTGGGCGCGGTGGGCGAGCCGGTCGCTCTGCTGGAGACGTTCGGCGAGCTGAGCCATCAGCTCTCTCTTGTCGAGTCCCATGCCACAGGACTGTAGCGCCAGGGCGTGACAGCTCCAGTTTCTGGCCTGCGCTCTCATGAGTAGGCTCTGCCCACCGCAGCAAGAGGAGCGCGCATGAGCAGCACGGAGATCTGGCCGCTGGAGCTGCCCGTGGTGCAGCTGCGAATCGCCCGTCCAACGGACCGGCTGGAGGAAGTGGTCCGCTTCTACACCGAGGGGCTCGGCCTGAAGCACCTCGGGGGCTTCGAGGCGCATGCCGGGTATGACGGCGTCTTCATCGGCCTGCCCGGGCACGGTGTCCATCTGGAGTTCACCCGCCATGAAGCGGGCAGCCCCTGCCCTGCTCCCACCCGAGACAACCTCCTCGTCCTCTACATCCCGGATCGGACGGCGCGGGACGCCATCGTGGCGCGGCTCACACGGCTCGGCTTCCCCCCGGTCGAGCCGGAGAACCCTTACTGGCAGCAGCACGGCGTCACCGTCGAGGATCCAGACGGCTGGCGGGTGGTGCTGCAGAACACTCACGGGCTCGAGCGGTCAGGCTCACCTTGAATGGAGGGACGCGTGCGCGACCTGTGGACAAGGCTGGAGCGGTGGCTCGGACAGAATGGGATCGACGCCCAGCTGCATCCCGGCGCGAGCGACGCCGACCTCGCACGCCTGGAGCACCTGTTCTCGTAAGCCATGCGGCCTTAGCGCCCGTTCCTCTTCCCCATCCGCGACACGAAGACCCGCGCTATCCTCTTCATGGGCCGGGGAGCGAACCCGCATTGGCTTGCTCCTCCGGCTCTGGAACTCCCTCTCCCCTGATGGCTCCTCTCCCCATGCGCTCCTCCCCGCTCCTCCTGGCCGCCCTCCTCGCGGCCTGCGCCACCGCTTCTGCTCCCTCGCCTACGCCGGCGGCTGCCGCCTCGGCTCCCTCGGTGGCAGCGCCCGGCCCCGCGCCGGCCTCGCCCACGCCTCCGGTGGCGAAGCGCATCCCGCACCCCGTCACCCTGCACGGAGACACCCGGCAGGACGACTATTTCTGGCTGCGTGAGAAGGAGAACCCCGAGGTCCGCGCCTACCTGGAGGCGGAGGCCGCCTACACCGCCCAGGTGATGAAGCCCACCGAGGCCCTGCAGAAGAAGCTCTACGAGGAGATGCTCGGGCGCATCCAGCAGACGGACCTGGAGGTCCCCTTCCGCAAGGGCGGCTTCTACTATTACACCCGCACCGAGGAGGGGAAGCAGTACCCCATCCACTGCCGGAAGAAGGGGAGCCTGGAGGCGCCGGAGGAGGTGCTGCTCGACTCCAACGTGCTCTCCAAGAGCTTCAAGTTCTACCGCGTGGCCACCTTCCAGGTGAGCGACGACGGCCACCTGCTGGCGTACTCCGTGGACACCACGGGCTTCAACGAGTTCACCCTCTACATCAAGGATCTGCGCACCGGGAAGCTCGGCCCGGAGCTCATCCAGAAGGTCTCCGGCTACTCCGGCGCCTGGGCCGCAGACAGCCGGACCTTCTTCTACATCACCGATGACGCCGCCAAGCGCGCCTACCGGCTGTGGCGCCACACCGTGGGGACGGATGGGAAGGACGACGTGCTCGTCTACGAGGAGAAGGACGAGCGGTTCCGGCTCTGGGTCAGTCGCTCGAGCTCGCGGGAGTACCTGTTCGTCCAGGCCAACAGCGCCACCACGAGCGAGGTGTGGGCCCTGCCCGCCAGCAAGCCCACGGCTCAGCTCCAGCAGTTGGAGCCGCGCCAACAGGAGCACGAGTACAGCGTGGAGCACCACGGCGAGCTCTTCTACATCCGCACCAACTCGGGGGGGCGCAACTTCCGCCTCGTCACCGCGCCGGTGAAGGCGCCGGGCCGGAAGCACTGGAAGGAGCTGCTCCCTCACCGTGAGAAGGTGATGCTCGAGGACATCACCCTCTTCAAGAACCACCTGCTCGTGCTCGAGCGTGACACCGGGCAGCAGCAGCTCGTCGTCACCGACCTGAAGACGCGCGCCAGCCACCGCATCCGCCTCCCCGAGCAGGTCTACACGGTGTTCCCCAGCTCGAACGAGGAGTTCGACACGCCGGTGCTGCGCTTCCGGTACACCTCCCTGGTCACGCCGACGTCCGTCTTCGACTACGACATGGGCACCCGCGAGCGGAAGCTGCTCAAGCAGCAGCCGGTGCTGGGCGGCTACGATGCCTCGCACTACGAGACGGAGCGACTGCTGGTGCCCGCCAAGGATGGCGTGCAGGTGCCCGTGAGCCTCGTCTACCGCAAGGGGCTGAAGAAGGACGGCCGCGCTCCCCTGCTGCTCCAGGGCTACGGCTCCTACGGCTTCCCCAACATGCCCTTCTTCAACACCCTCCGGCTGTCCCTGCTGGATCGGGGCGTGACGGTGGCCCTGGCGCACATCCGCGGCGGTGGCGACCTGGGCAAGCCCTGGCACGATGCGGGCCGGATGCGCCAGAAGATGAACACCTTCACGGACTTCATCGCCGTGGCCGACGCGCTCATCGCCCAGGGCTACACGGTGAAGGAGCGCCTGGCCATCAACGGCGGGAGCGCGGGCGGCCTGCTGATGGGAGCCGTCACCAACCTGCGTCCGGAGCTCTTCAAGGTGGTGCTGGCGGAGGTGCCCTTCGTGGACGTGCTCAACACCATGAGCGACGCGAGCCTGCCGCTCACCGTGAACGAGTTCGAGGAGTGGGGCAACCCGAAGGTGAAGGAGGAGTACGAGTACATCCGCCAGTACTGCCCCTACACCAACGTCACCGCCAAGGCCTACCCGACGATGCTGGTGAAGACGAGCTTCAACGACAGCCAGGTGATGTACTGGGAGCCAGCCAAGTGGGTGGCGAAGCTTCGCTCGCTGAAGACGGACCCCAACCCGCTGCTCTTCCAGATCAACATGGATGCGGGCCACGGCGGCTCGTCCGGGCGCTACGACTTCCTCAAGGAGGAGGCGTTCGACTATGCCTTCCTCCTCACGCAGCTGGGCGTGGAGCCGTAGCCGCAGCCCCATGAGCGCGGGAAAATGCGTGGGGGTCCCCCGGTTTCGGGGTACCATGAAACGCATTCTTACTTCGCTTGCACTCACGGCGCTCGCTGCATGCGGGCCCGGCCTGATCGATGAGGCCCCCGAGGGGAGGCCCACGAGGACCGGCAAGTCGGCCCTCGTGGCCCCGGTTGCGGGCTCGGTCCCCGCGGGCCTGCCCCCCCGCCTGCTGGTAGGCCTGTTCGAGGACGCCGGACAGACGTGGATGAAGGACAGCGGGGTGCCGTGGGACGTGCGCTACCGCTACTTCGTCAAGGGGTGGCTCAACAACTTCGGCTGGGGCCCAGCCGACGGCCAGTGGGGCCTGCAGTACCTCAAGGAGTGCCAGGCCCAGGGCTTCCTGCCTGCCATCCAGTACTACCAGTTGAACGGTGAGCCCGGCGGCGGCGAGGACCAGCTCCTCGCGAAGGTCCGCAACACCGCCACCATGCGGAGCTACTTCTCCGACTTCAAGGTGCTCATGCAGCGGGCCCGGGAGTTCGGCAAGCCGGTGCTCGTGCTCGTGGAGGCGGACGGCTTCGGGCTGCTGCAGAAGCAGACGCAGGGCAACCCCAGCGCGTACGCGGCGGTGGCGGCCACGGGGCTGCCGGAGCTGAGCAAGCTGCCGAACACGGTGGCGGGCTGGGGGCTCGCCTTCCTCCAGCTGCGCAAGGCGGTAGGGGCCAGCAACGTCATCCTGGGCATCCACGTGTCCGCGTGGGCGGGAGAAGGAGATGTGGCCCACTTCTCCGTCAGCCAGCCGCTGCAGCCCGAGGTGACGAAGGTCCACTCCTTCCTCCAGCCGTTTGGCCTGGCCCCCAACGTCACCGGAGCCACCTGGGATGTGCTGGTGGGGGATCCGCTCGACCGGGATGCGGACTTCTACCGGCGCACCTCCAACCAGGATCGGTGGTGGGATGCGAGCGACTCGGCCCCCATCACCTCCAAGAGCTTCAACCGGTACGCGGAGTGGCTGCGCCTGTGGAACGTGACGTCGGGCAAGCGCTGGGTGCTGTGGCAGATCCCGCTGGGGAACTCGAACCACCTCAACGTGGACAACACGCGCAACGCGCCGCGCGAGGGCTACAAGGACAACCGCCCTGAGTACTTCTTCGGCACTGGAGGCGCGGCGCACCGGGAGAAGTTCGCTCGCAGCGGCGTCATCGCCCTGCTCTTCGGCAAGGGCGAGGGCCGGCAGAGCTCGTACACGAACGATCTCTACACGGACAACCAGCCCTTCATGAAGAGCCGCGCGGGCGCCTTCCTGAAGGCGGGGGGCCTGGCCATTCCTGCCTCGGGCTCCCCCGGCACGGGCGGTCCGGTGACGACCCCGACGCCACCTCCTGTCACGACGCCGACGCCACCTCGTCCGCCCGTCCCAGCGCCTCCCTCCGCGCCTCCGCCTGCTCCCACCCCCTCCACGGCGGCGTTCCAGTTCGAGAGCGGCACCCAGGGGTGGACGACCTGGGGTCCCCTCATCCAAGGAGTCTCCGCCTCCACCGCCCGGGCCTTCGCGGGCAGCCGCTCTCTCGAGGTGAAGATGGCAGGCGCTGCCAAGGGGATGGCCAAGGTCTACGTGCCCGGCGCCTCCGTGCCCGCGGGCAAGACGGTGTCCTTCCGCGTGTGGTTCCCCACCGGCAGCCGCATCAGCGCTTTTCAGCCCTTCCTGTTGCAGGGAGCGGCCGGCGGGTGGAAGTGGTCCGGCGCGTGGATCGCGGCCACGTCCTTGAAGGCCGGCACCTGGAACACCGTCACCCTCCCGATACCCGCGGGCGCGGTGTCACCCTTCCAGGAACTCGGCCTCGAGATCTTCACCGATGCGAAGTGGACGGGCCCGCTCTACGTCGACTCGGTGAGCTGGTGAGCGCCCCTCGGGGGCCGCGGAGTTGCCGCGGTCCCTCAGGCGCTCAGAACTGGCAGCCGGGCTCGCCGCACGGGTCCCCCGAGGGTTGCTTGGGCAGATCACCGATCGCCATCTTCACGCCGATGATCGCCCCCGCAAGGCCGACGGCGATGCCCGAGAGCAGGAGGGCCGTCCGGCCGACGTGGAGCTCGCTGATGCCTGCGGACTTGACTTCGCTTAGGGGGATCTCGACGGTGCGGCGGAACGCATCCTGGGGCACGCCGCGGAAGTGCTGCTCATCGACGCTGACCTCGAGGAACTTCTCGGCGATGACCGAGCCGTCACGCTGGACGAGCACCAGGGGCGTGTCCTCGGTGAACGTGTGCCCTCGGCCCTCGGTGTCCCTCAGCTGGACGCTCCCCGGATCCTCGAGCTTCCCGTCGCCGGGCATCCTCTGCACCAGGTCCGGGACGAACCAGCCGTTTAGCCGGGAGATCTCCGTCTTCGGGACCTTATAAGTGGTGGTACAGCCCGTTACGGTGAGCAGAAGAGCCAACGATGCACGGACACGCATGGTGCCCTCCCCATGTGTCCTCAGGTTAGCGCGGAACGGCAGGACGTTTGAGTCCCTGTTCCTCAACCGGCACCCACGGTGTCAGATACGGCCCTGATGCGGACCTCGCCCCTCCTCCCACTCGTCCCCCTCCTGCTCCTCGCCGGGTGCGCCACCCCTGGAACGCAGGGTGTCCCCCCCCTGGAGGCCCGGTCCGCACCGGCATGGCAGAGCCCGCTGCTCCGCGACCACCCGCTCGCCGGCCGCATCTGGGATGTCTCCCAAGGCCGCTGGTTGGACGAGGCCACGCTGAAGAAGGAGCTGGCGAAGGCGCGCCTCGTCCTGCTCGGCGAGCAGCACGACAACGCCGATCACCACCTGCTCCAGGCCTCGCTGGTGCGGGCCCTGACTGCGACCGGGCGTCATCCCGTGCTCGCCTTCGAGATGCTCGGCGTGGAGCAGCAGCCCGCCGTGGACGCGGCGCTCGCACGAGAGCCCGGCAACCCTGACGCCATCGCCCAGGCGGTGGACTGGGCGAACAGCGGCTGGCCCGACTGGGCGCTCTATCGCCCGATCTTCGCCGCGGGCCTGGAGCGCGGGCTGCCCATCGTCGCCGCCAACCTGCCGCGCGCGCAGGGCAAGGCGCTCGCCATGAGAGGCACAGAGGCGCTGCCCCCGGAGCTCGTCACCCAGCTCGGGCTGGACACTCCGCTGCCCGAGGAGCTCTCCCGCGCCATGCGCGCGGAGCTGTTCGATGCCCACTGCGGCCATGTCCCCGTGGAGCACATGGATCCGATGGTGCAGGTCCAGCGCGCGCGGGACGCACAGATGGCCGAGCGCCTGCTCTCCACCGACAAGGGCGAGGGCGCCTTGCTCATCACCGGCTTCGGGCATGCACGCACGGACCGGGGCATCCCGGCGCTGCTGACCCGCCGCGGCTCGGGCGTCACCGTGCGCAGTGTGGCTTTCATGGAGGTCTCGGCTGGCCAGGACGAGCCCCAGGACTACACGAAGCGGTTTGGCACCGAGCGGCTGCCGTTCGACTACGTCTGGTTCACTCCGGCGGCGGAGCGGGAAGATCCCTGCGAGAAGCTCCGCGAGCGCATGGAGCGTGGAGGCCGTCCACCGCCGAAGACGTAGGCCCCTGTCCTGGAAGCTGGCCGGAGGGCGGGCAGGCACGAGGCTCCGAGGCCATGCGAAGACCGGGGGCTCGGCGCTATACATGCAGGCGATGCGTGCTCCCCTGGCTCCAGAGCCTGCCTCCTCTCAGCCTCCCGATGTGGGCGCCCTGGTAGAGCTGCTGCGGGGACGCCGCACCGTGGTGCTCACGGGTGCCGGGTGCAGCACCGAGTCGGGCATCCCGGACTACCGCGGCCCGGGCACGCGCGCCCGCGCTCGCAATCCCATCCAGCACATGGAGTTCCTCAGCCGGCCCGAGGTGCGTGCACGCTACTGGGCCCGGAGCCTGATCGGCTGGCCTCGCTTCTCCTCGGCCCGGCCGAACGCGGCGCACCACGCGCTCGCGGCCATGGAGCGGGACGGGCAGGTGCTGGGCCTCATCACCCAGAACGTCGACCGGCTGCACCATTCCGCGGGCAGCACGCGGATCATCGAGCTGCATGGGGCTCTGGCGGAGGTGCGGTGCCTGTCCTGCGGCGAGCGAGAGCCTCGCGTGGCGCTGCAGGAGCGTCTGCTGGCGCTCAACCCCGGCTTCATGGAGCAGCAGGTGGAGCTGCGACCGGACGGGGATGCCGAGCTGCCCGTGGAGGCCGTGAGCTCCTTCCGCGTCGCCGACTGCACGGACTGCGGAGGAGCGCTGAAGCCCGACGTGGTGTTCTTCGGGGACAACGTGCCGCGCCCCACCGTGGACGCCGCGTTCGCGCTGCTGGAGGAGGGAGACGCGCTGCTGGTGGTGGGCTCGTCCCTGGCGGTCTTCTCCGGCTACCGCTTCGTCCTGCGCGCCGCCGAGCGCCACATGCCCATTGGCATGCTCAACATCGGCGAGAGCCGCGGAGACGACCTGGCGGACGTGCGCGTGGAGGCGCGGGTGGGCGAGGTGCTGCCCCGGCTCGCCGAGGCCCTCTCCCTGCGCTGAGCCGGAGGCCCGGAGCATCCCGGGGAACCACCTGGAGGCCGTGAGCGGTGACACGGGCGCGGACGGTGCCGTCTCCCGGCGTGGACGGATCCCCGAGGATCCGCACCCAACAGGTAGGGCTCCTCCCTGGGGACGTGGCTTGGCAAGCGCGTTGCAATGTCCTCCACACGCAGATGGAGGGCGGGATGGAACGGGTGTCGGAGGGCGGGATGGAACGGGTGTCGGAGGGCGGGATGGAACGGGCGTTGGCGAGTGGGACGGAGCAAGCGGAGGGGTCTGCAGGCGAAGGGTCGGTGAGGGCACGGTTCCCCGACATGGAGGAGGTGCGGGAGCGCCTCTTCAAGGTGGGGGCCTTGGCCCTCACCGACCCGGAGCTGTTGGGCGTGCTGCTGGGGATGGGCCCCCGCGCGCAGGGGCTCGCCGAGGAGCTCCTCTCTCGGAGCGGAGGCCTCAAGGCCCTGCTCCTGAAGGATCCGCTGGACCTGATCGCCCAGCCGGGGCTGGGGCCGAGCCGGGCGGCGCAGGTGCTCGCGGCGCTGGAGCTGGGGCGCAGGGTCCAGCGCGTCACGGAGCGTCGCCCGCGGCTGCGCAACCCCAAGGAGATCCACGGGTACCTGTTCCCCATCCTGAGCGCGCTGCGGCGCGAGGTCTTCCACGTGCTGTGCTTCAACCCGCGCAACGTGCTGCTGGCGGACGTGCGGGTGGCCGAGGGGACGATGAACACGTGCCCGGTGGATCCGCGCGAGGTGTACGCCCCGGCGCTGACGCTGCGCGCCTCGGCCATCGTGCTCGCCCACAACCACCCCTCGGGGGATCCCGAGCCCTCGCAGCAGGACATCTCGCTGACGGTGCAGCTCGCTCAGGCCGGCCAGGTGCTCGGCATCAAGGTGCTGGACCACATCATCGAGGGAGACGGGAGGTACGTCTCGCTGATGGAGCGGGGGTTCTTCGGGGACGAGGAGGGTCAGGACAGATGGACCGCAGCGGGAGGGGACTGGTGATGGCGGCGATCA
>Ga0190275_10004434_pt1 | contig 10082 bp, 10 predicted proteins | sample Popmic550T_FD_133745 | JGI IMG/M metagenome (GOLD analysis project Ga0190275, IMG submission 133745) | Populus adjacent soil microbial communities from riparian zone of Yellowstone River, Montana, USA - 550 T | ecosystem: Environmental > Terrestrial > Soil > Riparian zone > Trees stand | place...
ACCCACACGAGCTCTTTGTTCCGCAAGCTGAGCTTTTGCTTGCGCCAATGCGTTCTGGTAGGGTACCGGATCGATCAGGAACAGGGGCTGACCCTCCTTCACCTCCGCTCCTTCCTCGTACAGGCGTTTGAGCAGGATGCCGCCCACGCGGGGGCGTATCTCAACCTCCTTGGCGCCTTCGGTCTGGGCAACCGCTTCCGCACTGATCGGAACCCTGGTCGGCTCAACTTCGATTGCGGTTACAGGGAGCGCTGTTGCGCCTGGCCGGGTTGCTGCCTCGTTTTTTCCGCAGGCAGCCACGGTAAGGCATAACGTTAGCCCAAGAAGAGCTGTCCGATAAACAGATAAACAGTTTTTATACATTCGTGTATGTATGTGCTAATTTATATGAAGCTATCATTTAGAAACGGAAGATGCTTCTAACCTCTGCTCCCGACTCCCCATGAAAAAAGGTTTTCGTTTTCGAGAGGCGGGGCGACGAAGTTTAAATAAGTCTGTGGTATAGTAGAAATGAATTAATACAATATCAGGTATTGTTATTTTTAATTTCCGTCAAATCGATCTTAATTTGCTGGTGACGTTGGAAGTGCTTCTGACGGAACTTAACGTCACAAAGGCGGCAGAGCGCCTTAATCTGAGTCAGCCTTCCGTAAGTGTGCAACTCGGCAAGCTGCGGAATATTTACAATGACCCGCTGTTATTGCCGGGACCACGCGGTATGTTGCCGACGTCAAGGGCGGTTGAGTTGCTTCAGCCGTTACGTTCGGCTCTTCTTGAGCTCGAACGCGTGATTGAGCCGAAAAAAGCATTTGATCCCGCAACTGCCCACGTGACATGGAGCCTTGCTGCTCCAGATTATGCAGAGTCTGCGATTCTCCTCCCCGTTCTGTCCCGGCTGAGACATGCTGCGCCACATACTCGAATTGCTATCCGCGATACCGCGCCGCCTCAAATGGCCAAACAGTTGGAACAGGGTGTCTGTGACCTTGGTTTTCTCACCATGGATAGCGTGCCCCCGGAGCTTCGGTTCAAGTTCCTCTTTACGGAACGCTACGTGCTCATCGCGCGGAACGGGCATCCTTCCGTGATACGCAGACCTACAATTGATCAGTTCTGCGCTCTGGAGCACGTGGTGGTGTCACCTCAGGGGGGCGGCTTTCGGGGCATCACGGATACCATACTTCAGAACATGGGGAAAACGCGGCGGGTTGTGCTGTCCGTCCCACATTTTCTATTCGTTTCAGCGTTAGTCACCCAGTCGGACATGGTGGCAATGCTTCCGTCACGCCTGATACGCAACCTGTCGGACGAACTCTGCGCCTTCGAAGCACCATTCGAAATCCCCGGATATGAGATGGCGATGGTCTGGCATGAGCGTTCCCATCGTGATTCAGGGCACAAGTGGTTGCGCGACCAGATTCTTGCCGGCCTATAATCGCCCGTCCATCATTTTTAATTTAGATTGGTTACGACTGATGACGAGCAATTCACCCGCTGCATGATGCGGATAGAGGTGCGGGAGAGCTTGATAGTGCACATGACTTTGTGGCGCAGCATTGCCAATGGTAAGTTGAGGCTGCAGCCTATTTAGAGAGACAACAAAGCCATCACCCCTGTGACAAAACTCTACCCCACACCTCAGTACCTGTCATTTTTTACAGCTGTTTACGTTATCCATTCTGATGTCTAATGCCCTTGGCTCTGCGATAGAGCCTTTCGGAATAGCATTTCTAATCTCACCACAATTGAAGGAGTTCGGATGAAGGGTAAATTACGCAGCCGAGCCTTGTTCCTCGCGCTTGTTTTGATGGCCAGCGCAAGTCAATCCTATGCAGGAATCCCCAGCTACCGCTTCACCGACCTCGGAACCCTGGGTGGAACTGAGAGCGCCGCCAACGCCATCAATAACGCGGGCGTGGTAGCCGGATGGGCTCGGACTGCAGCTGGGCACGCGCACGCCACGGTTTGGAATGGAGCAAAAGCAACGGACCTGGGAACTTTAGGTGGGATCTACAGTATGGCCAATGACATTAACGATCTCGGGCAAGTAGTAGGGGAAGCCTATACGACTAGCAACACTGCCTCATATGCAACCTTGTGGACTGGCACTAAGGCAACGCACCTGGGCACCTTGAACGTAGCGCAGAGCTCTGCCAACGCCATCAACAATGGCGGTCAGGTGGTTGGATGGGCTCAGACTCTCGAAGAGGTTAGCGATTATGCAACCCACGCCACTTCCTGGAGTGGCGCGAAAACGACGGTTCTGGGCTCTCCAGGTGGGTTAAGTAGTGCCGAGGACATAAATGATGCCGGTCAGATCGTTGGAAGTGACGGTTTTATGGCTACTCTGTGCAACGGAACCACAGCGACGCAGTTGGGCTCGTATTTTAGCTCAGCCAGCGCGATTAACAGTTCAGGCCAGGTAGCAGGAGTCGAGCCTATTTATGTTGACCCCATTTTCCCGCTTACCGACAGGTCGGTTGTATGGAATACGTTTGATGAGATGCGGACAACCACAATGGAAGGCATGGACAACCCACTCGCGATGAATGACAGCGGCCAAGTGGTCGGATCTTCCACATTCGACGCCATTCTATGGACGGATGGTAATGTGATAAATCTCAACCGTTTCCTGGATGACAGCTTAGTCAACCAGGGCTGGAACCTTACTAAGGCAACGGGTATAAACAACAACGGGTGGATCGTGGGGGAGGCAGTGAACCAACAATCGAATCTAACTCACGCATTCCTGTTGACGCCCATCCCTGAAGCTGACACCTACATTATGTTCGTAGCTGGTCTCGGACTGCTGGGTTTCATGGCGCGTAGCCGGAAGGCATAAAGCAGGGCCCAGCGCTGCAAAACGAGACCAATCCGCTATTCGACATACGGCAGTGTGAAGCGGTGGCCGCGCCCGCCGGCAAGGAAGCGAACTGGGTTCCGACAGCGCCGGGCCAACCATGGATTTCCTTCCTGGTTCTGCTATTTCAATCCGACACGCATGCACGTCTTCACACACTTAAAGCCGTCCTCGGCTGGCAAGACTGGATTGGGTCTCTATCCGGATGGAATGGTCGAGCTAGACGGATATGTCGGCCAGCTGCTCAAGAAACTTGAAGACCTTGGCCTCGCCGACGATACCATTGTCGTATTTACCACAGACAACGGTGCTGAAGTGCTGTCTTGGCCGGACGGGGGCGCGACCCCGTTCCGCGGCGAGAAGGACACGAATTGGGAGGGCGGTTGGCGGGTCCCCTGCGTCATGCGCTGGCCCGGTATTATTCAGCCGGGCAGTGTCATCAATGACATCTGCTCGCTCCAGGACTTTATCCCCACCTTGCCGCTGCTAACGGTGAGCCTGATCTGGTCGAGAATGTTAAAAAGGGCTACAAGATCGGCGATAAGACCTTCAGGGTCCACCTCGACGGCTATAACCTGCTGCCGTTCCTTTCCGGCGTTGAGAAGGAGAGCCCGCGCCAGGGCATCATCTACTGGAGCGATGATGGCGACTGCATGGCCATGCGAATGGGGCGATACAAAATCGTCTTCGCGGAGCAGCGAAGTAAAGGTCTTGATGTCTGGCGCGAACAGTTGTCCCGTATTGCGGATTCCAAAATTCTTCGATCTCCGCTCCGACCCGTTCGAGCGTGGCGAGGAGAGCTTCAAGTACAACGACTGGTTCGTCGAGAACGTCTTCCTGCAATACATGGCACCGGCCATACTCGTGAAGTGGCTGGAGAGTTTCAAGGAGTTCCCGCCCCGAGCCCGACCCGCAAGCTTCAGCATTGACCAAGCCCTCGAGAAGCTAATGCCGAAGGGATGAGGTTCGATTGCCTAAGGATGGGGCGCTCGGCTTAAAGCGACCAGATTGTTTGAAAAATACGCCCTCTTTGGTTACAAGGCTTATTTCGATTCCCCCTCCGTTCCTAAGGCCTTCGCCTGCTCGAAGCTCCCATCGAAAATTTGAAGCGACATCTCGATATCTTGAGAGGCGCTCTCCGCAATTTTTGCAGTGATCGAGCACCCAATTACGTAGCTGATGAGGGCTTGTATCCTTCCTCCGCGGAAGTGGTACGTCCGACTGTGTGATAACGCTTGTGTTTTAAGCTAGACTTGAGGCAACTTCTCGACGAAGGTCATCTCAGGTAATCGCGAAGAAATAGAGGGGTTGGATGATGGGTTAGAAAAGATAACCTATCTAATTGGTTGTTTTCAAAAGACCGTTGGCGGAGAGGGTGGGATTCGAACCCACGTGCCAGGTTACCCTGACCATCTGATTTCGAGTCAGCGCCGTTATGGCCACTTCGGTACCTCTCCATTGCGTCTTTGACCGCAATTTTACCAGTTTATCCTCGCTTTTTCTCCCGCTCGTTCGAGACAGCTATCAGAATGTTTTCCGATTATGCTTGTCTCTCTTCCATGCGCATGTTTCTCCGGCTGCTTACTACCGTTATCGGCTGCAGCTTCCTGCTCACCGCCTGCGACTCGTTCGAAAAGCCGGTGTTGCCGTTGGGCCAGACTGATGAGCTTATAATTCTTACCGTTAACAGCCTCGACACCTATTATGAAAATACCGAAGGCAATTATGCCGGGCTCGAATTCGACCTTGCGTCAGAATTTGCACGCGAACTGGGGGTGAAGGCAAGGTTTAAGCTGGTACCCAAGCTGGATCAAACTATTTTGGCTCTGGAGAAGCAACGAGCTCACTTTGCTGCCGGTTTGAGCATCAGCGCGAAGGACTCGCTGCGCGTACGCTTTGGGCCAACCTATCAAGCGATACAGCCGCAGCTGGTCTACAACACGGACTTCCGGCGACCAAAAAGTATTCAGAATTTAACGGGTAGAACGATAGAGATCGCAAGCGGGACGAGCCATGCGGAAGCGTTGAATAGAATCAAACTTCAGGTACCCCGGCTTAAATGGAACGAAGCGGATGTTGCTCCCGAAGATCTGCTGGCTAAGCTGGCGGAGGGAAAAGTAGACTACGTGGTGGTGGATTCCACTCAAATCAACTTGGCCAAGAATTTTTATCCCAACCTGGAAGTAGCATTTGATCTTGGCGAACCAACCGGCAGGGCATGGGCGTTTTCATCCTATGCAGACCCCGTTCTGCTGGAGAAAGCGCGCAAGTTTTTTGATCGGATCGAGCGCGACGGCACTTTGATGCGCGTGCTCGACCGATACTACGGCCATGTCCAACGTCTGGAACAAACCGACGTGAGCGGCATTTTGAAGAAACGCGGCACCCTGCTCCCCAATTTACGCCATCATTTCCACGATGCCGAAGAGGTCACCGGACTCGACTGGCGCCTGATCGCCGCACTGTCCTACCAGGAATCGCATTGGAATCCGATGGCGGTTTCACCTGGGAACGTCCGCGGGATCATGATGTTGACGGAAACCACCGCGGACCGGATGAACGTTACTGATCGGCTGGATGTGCGGCAAAACATACTTGCCGGGGCTCGGTATCTGCTGCTGCTGAAAGATAGCCTGCCCACCCGGATTAAGGAGCCGGACCGGACGTGGATGGCGCTTGCAGCCTACAACCAGGGTCCCGGGCATCTGGAGGACGCCCGTATTCTCGCGCAGCGCATGAATTTGAACCCCGACTCGTGGTTGGACCTAAAAAAAACCCTGCCGTTACTGAGCCGCAGCAAGTATTTTTCCGCCGTGAAGCATGGATTCGCGCGCGGCGGTGAAGCAGTGATTTTGACCGAATCCGTTCGCACCTACTACGAGATCCTGCAGAAATACGAGCGCCCGCATACATGGGGGTTGCTGCCGAAAGATGAGTCTGCCCCAATCCCGGCGAAAAGCACGGCTGCAAGTCTATTCGATTTCCTTTCTCCGAAAACGGAACGGTGAAAACTCCACCTCTTCGTTTCCGGATTCCCGATGCGAATAATAATGGTTGAGTGGTTGCCACAGTCCGGCTATATTGAGGTGGTTAAACCCTAACCTCGACTATTTTTCATAATCAATTCTAGGAGGATGCCATGACTCTACGCTTAGGCGATACTGCACCTGATTTCGAGCAAGATTCATCGATCGGCAAGATCAGGTTTCATGAATGGATAGGCGACTCATGGGCGGTTTTGTTTTCGCATCCCGCCGATTACACGCCTGTATGCACCACTGAACTGGGAATGACTGCCAAGCTCAAATCCGAATTCGAAAAACGTAATGTCAAAGCGATCGGATTATCGGTTGACCCGGTGGAAAAACATGCGGGATGGATTAAGGATATCGAGGAAACACAAGGGTGCAGCGTGGCTTTTCCGATTATTGCAGATGTGGATAAAAAGGTCGCCGCCCTCTACGACATGATTCATCCGAACCAGTCTGAAACGATGACCGTACGTTCGCTGTTCATTATTGACCCGAAAAAGAAAGTCCGTCTCATCATTACGTATCCCATGAGTACCGGCCGCAACTTCGACGAGGTTCTGCGTGTTATCGATGCACTACAACTGACCGATAACTGCGCGGTGGCAACCCCCGCTAATTGGAAAGATGGCGATGACGTAATAATCCCCCTCACCATCCAGGACGAAGCGGTGATCAAGCAAAAATTCCCGAAGGGTTACAAGGCACCCCGCCCCTATCTACGCATCACGCCCCAGCCAAACAAGTGAAGGGCACGGAACCTTCAAACCCGCAGGCGCCCTGTTCGGGCGCTTTTTTTATCCTTACAATAGGAGGTGACGTAGCGCTTCCTCGTATTTTTCGGTAGTGTTGGCGAGCACATCGGCGGGCAACGGCGGGGCCGGCGCTTTTTTGTTCCAGTCCTGAGTTTCCAGCCAGTCGCGCACGAATTGCTTATCATAGCTGGGGGGGCTGCTCCCCGGCCTATACTGGTCGGCGGGCCAGAAGCGGGATGAGTCCGGCGTTAGCGCTTCATCAATGAGATAAAGCCTTCCCGACTCATCCTGTCCAAATTCGAACTTGGTGTCCGCAATAATGATACCCTTCGTCAGTGCGTAGTCCGCCGCTTCCGTATACAGGGCAATTGCTTTTTCACGCACTTGCACAGCCAGCTTTCGGCCCAGTAATTTCTCGGCCTGCTCGAAGGGAATATTTTCATCGTGTGCTCCGCGCTCAGCCTTCGTTGACGGAGTGAAAATCGCGCCCCCGGGTATTTTATCGGCTTCCCGCAACCCGGATGGGAGCGGAATCCCGCAGATCGTGCCAGTCGCCGTGTAATCCTTCCAACCAGAACCCGCGACATAGCCACGCACGATTGCTTCTAGGGGCAAGGGCTTGAGGCGCATGGTCACAAACGCGCGCCCCGCTACCTGGTCATGCTCGCTGTTGCCTACTACGGATTCGGGGGGAATACCAGTGAGATGGTTGGGAATGATGTGCGCAAGTTTTGCGAACCAGAAACCGGATACAGCTGTCAGCAGCCTGCCCTTTCCTGGGACGGGTGTCGGCAGAACCACGTCGAATGCGGAAAGCCGATCGGTCTGGACGATCAGGAGCTTGTCCTCGTCCACCCCGTAAATGTCCCGTACCTTGCCTCGGTGCAAGAGAGGCAAGGTCCGTATATTTGTTTCAAACAACCCGGCCTGAGTATTCAATTCTTATCTGATACCTATGCCCATTCGGGGACGCTCGTCCAGCGATTGCTTGATTTTCAGCGCCAGCTGTAGCGCGGCTTCGGGCGTTTCGTCCAGCACCGTATAGTGCCCCATCTTTCGTCCCGACCGTGCTTCGGCTTTTCCGTACAGGTGTAGTTTGACATTCGGATACTTTAGCACCTGTTCCCACTCCGGTTCACCCTCCTGCCATAAATCGCCCAACAAGTTTACCATCACCGCTGCTCCATGAGTGGCCGTGCTGCCGAGGGGCATGCCGCCCAGGACCCGCACCTGCTGTTCAAACTGAGAGGTGATACACGAGTCGATGGTGTAGTGACCGCTATTATGCGGGCGCGGGGCAATTTCATTCACCACAAGCTGATCGCCCGCGAGCACAAAAAACTCGACGCAAAGTACGCCATGATAATCGAGCTTCCTGGCAATGCTGATTGCAGAGTCGCGCGCTTGCAGAATGAGTGCAGGGGACAACCCTGCGGGTACAATGCTGAGGTCGAGTATACCGTTATGATGACGATTCTCCGAGACCGGAAATGTGACGGCTATGCTGTCGAATCCACGTGCCACGATAACAGATACTTCGCATTCCAACGGCAACAGGCGCTCCAGCACACATGGTTCCCGGTTCAGGGAGGCAAACGCGGCATCAAGCTCGGCTCCGCTGTTTACCCTTATCTGACCTTTGCCGTCATATCCCATACGGCTAACCTTTAGAAGCCCGGGAAACAAGCCCTCGAAAAGTACGGAATCCCGATATGGCGATTCAACAAGCAAGCCCGGTGAGGCGGGTGAACCGGCCGAATCCTCCAGATCCTCAATGACTGCGTACGGCGCAACTGCGAAGCCATTCGTCGCCAGAAAATTTTTTTCCAGTATACGATTCTGCGCAATCGCGACGCTGTTGGCGCCGGGGCTCACCACACAGTGCCGAGCCAGTATCTTTAGAGATTCGGCAGGCACGTTCTCGAATTCGGTGGTGACCGCTGCACAACTGGATCCTAGCTCCCGTAAAGCATCAGGGTCGAGGTAATCCGCCCGCAAATGCCGCTCCGCCATGCTGCTCGCGGGGCCGTTGTTAGCGGGATCCAGCACGGTCACACGGTAGCCCATGCTTTGCGCTGCCATAATGAACATACGGCCGAGCTGCCCCCCGCCGAGAAGACCCAGCATTGCTCCGGGCCTGATGCTCATGATCGTGGCAGCGTCATTTCGGCGACGATAGCCTTTTGAGTTTCACGAAACCCGGCAAGAAGCGCGGAAAGTCTTGTATCTTCCACTGCCAGCAATGCTATGGCGAATAGCGCCGCGTTGGCCGCACCCGCTTCTCCAATGGCAAAGGTGGCGACGGGAACACCTTTAGGCATTTGCACAATGGAAAGGAGGGAGTCGAGCCCTTGAAGCTGCCTGGACGTAACGGGTACGCCCAATACGGGCAACGTGGTTTTTGCCGCGATCATTCCCGGCAGGTGCGCCGCGCCGCCCGCCCCCGCGATGATGCATTTGAGTCCCCGCTTGACTGCGGTTTCCGCGTAGGCAAACATGCGATCGGGGGTGCGGTGGGCAGAAACCACCTCGGCCTCGTAGGTCACATCGAAATCCCTCAGGATGCCAACGGCGTGCTTCATCACCTCCCAGTCGCTGCTGCTGCCCATCACAACGCCTACCAGCGGATTACTCATCTTTTTCTCTTTCCGTCCTAGTTGTTTCAGTCGCGGTGTTTGACGTCCTTGGAGGCCTCCAGATCCTCCAGGTCTTCCAGATAGGGGTAACGCACATGTCCATAGCGTATGACGAGCACAGCCAGCGCTATAAGCACGATCGAGCCAGAAACACCCAATAACCGGGTATTGTCCATTTCCTTGATATCGACGGTGACGTAGCGCGCCATTGCCACCATCGCGATGTAAAGCGGGAATCGTACCGGCAGCTTTCCGGATTCGAAATACAGCCCCACCATAGTCAGAATCTCCAGGTAGAGGAACATCAGCAGCAAATCCGCCAGAGTAACTCGCGCATTGCTAACCATCAGCATCGTTTCCTGATAGCCTGCATATATTGTTGCTAACGCGATGACAATAAGCCCGGCACTTTCAAAGTAATACAAGGCTCGACGTGAATAATTGGCGGCGCGGGGATGCAGCATCAGTTTTCTTATGAGGAGTATTCAGAAATTGGAGTCGCCTCAGGCCGCTAAACATCACGAGACCGCGCGAACGAGCCTGACCCAGACGCGCGATGCTAATACTACCTCTTCCTTATGACAATTGAAATATGGTCGGGTATGAGCAAGGGTTTGGCAATGCGTCAGGATGAAAGAGCCGGTGAATGAATCCGGAAATTGCAGATCGGGCTCGAACTAACACGACTGCCGTTCAATTTTCATTTCGCAAAGAAATTCGACGTCTACCCAGGCACGATTCTTCAGATTTCCCTTCAGCAGCGTGAATGGTTGCGCTGGCTCGCCTAGATCCGATAAAACGG
>Ga0190275_10004435_pt1 | contig 10081 bp, 4 predicted proteins | sample Popmic550T_FD_133745 | JGI IMG/M metagenome (GOLD analysis project Ga0190275, IMG submission 133745) | Populus adjacent soil microbial communities from riparian zone of Yellowstone River, Montana, USA - 550 T | ecosystem: Environmental > Terrestrial > Soil > Riparian zone > Trees stand | place...
AAACCGTCCGCGTAGCCCGCGTATACAACACCCCAGACCGACCCTCCGCCGAGGCCACCCATGGCCCGCGTCGTCTGCCACGTCGAATTCGCCCCCGATCGCATCGGGTTCCGGTGGGGGGATGGCCCCGACACCTTCCCCCCGTACGCCCTCACCGGGCAGGCTGCCGACCTGTTCCGTGAGAAGGTCACGGCGGTCCGCGACCGGCTCCGGGACCTCGTCGGGATATACCTCGATAGCCTCGCCGACCCAGCCGCGGGGGCTGCCGACCAAGAGCCGCTCCGTCGGGCGAGCCTGGCACTCGCCGAGGCCGGGCATCAGCTACGGGAACGAGCATTCCGGCCGACCGAAGACCCCGGTAAGGCCGCCCGGGATGTGGCCCGGTGGCTCGAACAACTACACGCGATGGGGGCGGTCGAGTGCCTGGAGGTGGTCGCCGATGGCGGCCCGCCGGTGCCGTGGAACCTCCTCTACGACGCCCGCCCCGACCCAGCCGCCTTCCTGGCCGGTGCCGACGAGACCTGGCGGGGGTTCTGGGGGCTGCGGTACAACCTGGCAGGTGGGCAGCGGGTCGATCCCCGCCGGCGGGTGCCACTGCCACACACCCCGCGGGTGGTGCTGGTCGTCGACCCGCTGGTGCGGGCGGGACTGCCGCACGAACAGCGGGACCGGCTCGACCACTTCGCCGCCGCCCGCGGGCTGACACTTGTCGGGTCGCGGTCTGAGTTGGAGGCCACTCTGGCAGGCGGCCGGCCGGACGTTCTGTACTGGCTGGGGCACGCGACACCAGACGCTCTGGTGCTCGGGGACGGGCCGGGGAGCGAGGTCCGGCCGGGGGACCTGATGGAGCTGCTTGAGGGGGATGGGGACGCCCCGCCGGGCGGGCTTGTGTTCCTCAACGCCTGCCGGACGGCCGAGGAGAGCCCGACCGCCGGGTCGTTCTTTCGGGCGGTGTTCGGGCTGCGGATGGGGGGGCTGATCGCGACCGAGCAGCAGACGGTAGACACGTTCGCGGCCCCGCTCGGGCTGGACTTCCTGGAGGCGTTCCTCGACCGCGGGGAGTCGGTCGGGGCGGCCATGCACAAGCTCCGGGGGCGGGTCCCGCTCGGGCTGTTGTACGGCACCTACTGCCCGCCCGAGCTCCGCGTCGCCTCAACTGCCGCGGGCGGCCCTCCCGCTGCGTCGATCGACACGGCCGTCCCCGCGCCTGGAGTCGCCCTTGGGTACACGCTAACCCCACCACAGGCTGAATTCCCTCCACTTCCAGACCACCCGTACCGATCGCTGCGCGAGTACGGGCCGGAGGACCGGGCTCTGTTCGCCGGCCGGGACGACGACGTCCTGCGGTTCGCCCAGTTGCTGGACGACCCGGGGACGCGGGTGGTGGTCCTGCACGGGGAAAGCGGCGTCGGGAAGTCGTCGTTCCTCCGGGCCGGGGTATTGCCATACCTGGAAGACGATTGCATCGGCTACCGGTTCGCCCGGGACCGGTCGAGGGAGGAAGGTGGCCCGGTCCTGTTCGTCCGCGCGACCAACGACCCGGTCACCCAAATCTCGGCCGCCGTTGCGGCGTTCTGCGCCCGCCCGCTGACGTACACCACACCCTTGGGTACGGAGGCGACGGTAGATCTGCCGACCGTGATCGTGGCCGCGGCGAACGGGCGGTCTGGCCCCGAGGGGTTGCGGGATGCCCTTCGGGCCGACCCCGGGGGGCTTTCCCAGGTGCTTGCAGCGATGGCCGCGGTCCTGCCGTTCACACCCGTGCTGGTGGTGGACCAGGCCGAGGAGGTGTTCACCCTGGCCCGAACCCCCGAGGACGAGGTCAACCGGACGCACGCCCTGGAAATGCTCCGGCGGGCCGCGGCCGGGCCGGGCGGGCTTAAGGTCATCGTCTCGCTTCGGACCGAGTACCACGGTCGGCTCACCGACCGGCTCCGGAAGGGGGTGCGGGCGGCCGGCGGGGTGAAGGACTACCTGCTGACGGACTTCGGGTTCGACGACCTGGTCGAGGCGATCCGACGGCCGACTCTGACGACCCGGATTCGGTATTCGGCGGAGGTGCCGGCTGAGAAGTACCGGTTCCGGTACGCGCCCGGGGTGCCCGAAGAGATCGCGCGACGGGTCCGGGCTTTCACCACGAACCGGCAGGACAGCGTGCTCCCGCTCGTGCAGGTCGTCTGCACCCAACTGTACGAACTCGTCCGGGGGCGCCCGGACGCCGTGGTCGGGGCGGAGGACCTCCGCGAAATCGGGGGCGTCGAAGGGGGGATGGATAAGCACGTGGGTGCCCTCATCCTTTACCTCCTCCCGCGTCTCGGCGACCAGGAGGCGTTCCGCCGCCTCCTGACCCACCTTTGCCTCAGCCAGCCCGACGGGACGCTGACCACGGCCCTGGTGCCGGCGGACGGGTTGGCCCGGCTGTGGCGGGGTCGGATGCCGTTCGGGCAACTCCTTGAGAAGGCGGCGGGTGGCGAATGGCGGCTCCTACGGGTCAGCTCCCTGCAGATCGGGGGGGACGCGACGGAGCGACGGTACGTAAGCCTCGGGCACGACGCGCTCGCGAAGGTGGTAGTGGGGTGGGCTGAACAGCGGGGGAGGCGGGCCCGTCTACTCGTGCCAGTGTTGGCGCTCACAGCCTTCGTGTGTGTCCTCCTCGTCGTCGGGGTGAGCGCGATCGCCGTCCGCGAAGTCTATCGGGCCACGACCGCCGACGTGCAGCGCGATATCCACGGCAACCTCACCCGCACCGCGTGGTACGGCAAGGCGGCGGTCGAGCGGACCCTCCAGGAGCACGTGTCGTTCGTCGAGCAGCACGCGGCGGCGGTGCCGGACCACATCCGCACCAGGCTCACCCTGGCGGCGGAGCGGGCGGCGGCCGACGGGCCGGACGCCATCCCGCACCGCTCCACGTTCGACGGCTGGGCCGCGGACGTCATGACCGACGCGAAGCGCCGCTGGCCGGCCTCCTACGGCCGGGCCGTGGCCGTGGTGCTCGTGGCCGGCGACACCCCGGCCGGCGGCCTCGCCCGCGGCTACACCCTCACCCGCGCCGGCGGTGCTACCGCCCCGGTCGCCGAGCGGGCGGCGCAGCCCGCCAACTACCGGACCGACTGGTCGTTCCGCGACTACTTCAATGGGGCCGGCAACGACTTCAAGCGGAAGGACCGACCGCATCCGGTGGTCCGCCGCACGAACGTGTCGCACCCGTACCAGTCAGAACAGGACGGGAGTTGGCGGCTCGACGTGGTCACCCCGGTGTGGTCGGCAGACCGGCGGGTGGTCGCCCTCCTGTCCGTCTCGCTCCACGTGGACGAGCACCTCCGCAAGCCGATCGACATGCCGGACAGCGAGCTCCGGGAGGGGCAGGAGGTGGCGAAGGCGCTCGGCGCGTACGTGGTGAACGACCGCGGCTGCTGGGCGTGGCACGAGTACGGGATGGAGCATCTGGCGAACGACGCGAAGGCCGGCAACTTCCGCGACCCGGACGACCTGACCGCGCTGGCCCGCGCCGAAGCCGCGCGGCGGGGGATGCGCCCGGACGACCTGGTGCCGTGGGCCAGCGCCGACGCCGGCATGCGGAGCGACGAGGATCGGTACACCGACCCGGTCGCGCTGGCGGCCGGGAAGGACGCACCGACGATGTTGGCGCAAACGCTCCTGTTCCACCCATACGCGCACAGCACCTACCCGATGTTGAAGGACCGGGCGTGGGGGTTCGTCGTGCAGGTGCCGGAGGAGGTCGCGTTCGCCCCGGTCGAGGAGATGAAGACCAACCTCGTGTGGGCCGGGTCGGCTGTGCTATTCGGACTGACTGCTATTATCGGGCCGTTCGTGCTTGCATTCCGGCGGATCCGGCAGAGGTAGCGGGACTGGACCGATCGGCCGTACGGTCATTTCGGACGGCACAATTGGTGCTTCAGGAGGTGCGGGCACATTTCTGGATGCTCGCCATTGCAGTCATTCGGTACGAGGTCGGGCCAACAGGCTACCGCGTGTCCTCGACTCGGAGTCGGGCGGCCGGGTCGCCGAGAACGACGTAGTACTGCGCGTCGTTCCGCTCCACCCACCGATTCACCAGCTCCGCCGCCGCCGGCTTCACCGCCGCCGGCCGGCTCGGGTCCAGCATCGTCAGCAGCTCGGCCGAGTACGTCGCGTACCGGCGGCTGAAGTCGAGCGTCGCCTGCCCCACCCGCTCGCCCCGGAGCAGCCGCACCATCAGGTTGCGGAACGGCTGGATCTGCGCACCCGCCTTGGCGTCCGCCAGCGAGTAGCCCCACGCCCGCTCCACGTGCCCGACCACCGCTAGCGCCCCTCCCGCGAGCAGCCGCTTCGCGAGCGCCGACACGAACGGTGCCTCCGCGACCTCCAGCGGCCCGCCCGTGGGATTCTTGAGGAACGCGTCGTGCCGCGGCGTGCCGGCGCCGTAGCACGCGAACAGGAACACCACCCGCCCCAACAGCCGTGCGTCCGACTCGACCTCGGCCGCGGTGAGGTACTGTTCCGGCTTCACCGGGCCGACGCCCGGCCAGTCCTGGCACAGCAGCGCGCCGTTGGCGGTACGTTCGCGCGGGTCGCCCTTCGGCCAGCCGCCCATGCCGTGCGACGCGGTGAACAGCAGCGCCGGCGCCGGTCCCGACCGGGCGTGCAGCGCCTCCAAGAGGTTCGTGCGCGTAGCATCGGCCGCGAGAAGGCAGCGCGACGCGAACCCATACTTCGCCGCGACGGACGGGTCGCCGGGGTTCGCGCCGGCGGCATTGAGCGGGGCGACGAGCTTATCGGCGCTCAGTTGGGTGGCGCGGTCGAGCGGGTGGCGGGTGCCCCAGTACAGCACCTCGCGGGCGGTCGGGGGCGCGGCCGCCGTCTCGTATTCGACCACCGCCGTGGCGTAGCTCGCGTACTCCTCGGGGGGGTCGAACGTGAGCCGGCCGACGACGTAGTCGATGTCGAGGAGGCACTGGAACTCGAAGGGGATGCTAACGGGGTCGCCGACGAGGAGGAGGAAGTACGGCACCCGTTCGGGCTCCACGTCGGCGCCGTGGACCTTGTGCCGGCCGAGCCACGCCTCGCGCTCCTCGCCGGGCCGGTGGTCGAACTCCTTGTACAGCCGCCCGGCCTGCCCCGCCCGGCGGTCGAGCAGCGGCCGGAGGGCGGCGCGGACCTCGGCCGGCGTGTCGGCCGCGAACACCACCCCCCAGCCGACCTGGGCGAGGTCGTTCGGGTCGCTCACCTCGGCCGGCAGCGCGAACGGGCGGCTGACGAGCCGGGCGGCGAGCTTGCGCAGCCAGCCGGCCCAGCCGGGGGCGGATTCGCCGCGGGCCTGCCGCTCGGCGTCGTCGAGCGACATCGGCGCGACGAGCGGCTCGCCGGTGAGGGCGTTGATGCCGTTCAGGTGGACCAGGGTGTCGCTCACTGGCGGGCTCCGGGGGTGATCATTCCATCGGCCAGATGCCGCGGTCGCGGAGAGCGGCGAGCGGGTGGAGCCGCAGCGACTCCGGGTACATCTCGCGGTTCTTCTCGTACTGCCGCTGGCCGGACGCGCAGGCGGCGTCGAAGTCGTCCGTGCCGACCATCGTCGTCTCGACGAACCGCCACTCGCCGGAGCCGTCGGCCGCCTCCCACCCGGCCAGCGCGTGCCCCGGGACCAGGAGGAGCGCGGCGTTGAGCGACGCGCCTTCCAGGAGGCTGGCGAATAGGACCGCCCCGTCGATGCAGTTGGCGCTCTTCCGGTCGAGGGCCTCGCGGGGGAGGCGGGTCCGCTGGGTGACCGTCCCGCGCGGGGCGCCGTAGTCGGTGACCGAGTGGACGTATGCCACCCCGTGCTCCTTCAAGGCCCGGTACACGGCCGCCACCTGATCGCGGACGCGGCCGCCGCCGCCGCGGAGGTAGCCCAACAGCTGGCCCGCGGGGGCGAACCCGGCGGCGACCCGCAGCAGAGCCTGCACCGGCTCGGCGTACGGCGTGACCCACGAGCCGTAGTAGTGCGTCAGGTCCTTCGACAGCCCGGTGGCCGGGTCGGCGGCGGCGTTGAACCCGGACGTCCGGGCCAGCAGCACGAGCGGGAACGTGTCGTGCGACTCGGGCTTGCCGTCGAGGTCGTCGACCCGGAGGTGGAGGGTCGCCCGCTGCACCTCGGTGACGAGCCGGACGCGCTCGGGGAACAGGAGCGGGAGGAGCTTGAGCACGACCGGCGCCTTCGCCCCGCGCGGCAGCTCGACCGTCCGCACGCACTCGGCGGACAGCCCCTCGATCCAGGCGCGGACGCACACCCGCTTGACGCCGGCGTTGAGGGACAGGTTGCTGACGGCGACTGTGAGGAGCGGGTCGGTGTCCGGGTCGAGGAGCGGGTAGATGGCGGTCGGTACCGGGTGCATGTTGAGCGTCGGCTCGACCTTGAGCTGGGTCGAGTTCGGGCCGAGCATCCGCCCCGCCGGTGCGACGGCGGCCGGCGCATCGGTCGGCACCGGGCCTGCGGCGGCCTCCTCGGCTCGGAGTGCGCCTTCCGCCAGGGAAAGTTCTGCGAGCAGGTCCGGGTTCGCGGTCGGGTCCGGCTGCGCGTACACCGCGGCCCGGAGCCGCTGGACCTGCCGCCGGAGTGGCGACTGGTTGTCCCGCCGTGGTGCCGTGGAATCTGGCGGAGTCATACTACCTGTATCCGATCCCGGGTGTGGTTGACGGCAGGTCGTGACGACTGGTCACGGCTTCGGACGTCCGTCCCAAATCAACACGCTCCCCTTCCCGGACCCGGCCGCGAGCCGGTGCCCGTCGGGGCTGAAGGCGACGCTGACGAAGGCGTCACCTGGTTCGCCCCGGAGGGCCAACGTCTCCAGGCCGGTCCGCGTGTCCCACACCCGGACAGTGCCATCGAGTGTGGCCGCGGCGAGGCGCTCGCCGCTCTTGCTGAACGCCACCCCCGAAACCGCCCCCGTTTGACCCCACTCCATCGTGATCCGCTTACGGGTCGTCAGGTCCCAGACGCGGACTGCGCCGTCGTTCGAGGCGACTGCGACGCAGTGCCCGTCGCGGTCGAATGCAATGGCGGTCGGCTTGGCAGGCCCCTCAAGGGGGGCGACCAGTTGGCGTCCCGACGCGACCTCCCACACCCGGATCGTCCGATCGTCCGATGCGGTTACGATTCGTGAGCCGTCGGCGGAGAACGCGACTGCCCCAGTAGCCTCCTTGTGTCCCTTCAAAAAGACCCCCGAGTCGGACCCAGCGCCCCTGACGCGGACGGCAGGCCCCTTTAGCCCCTGGAAGCCGGCGACGGTGAGCCCATCCGGGCCGAGGGCGACGGTGCTGTACATGGGGGAAACAACTTCATCGACTCGAACGGTCGCCTGACGGCGACCGTATTCCCATTCGAGTACCCCCTCCTTCCCAGTTGCGAACGAGACCCGCGTCCCGTCTCGGTGGAAGACCGCGCCAAGTAGCGGCACTTTTGATTTGTTAATCTCACCTTGGGCGTGGAGATTATCCCCGGTGGTGGCGTCCCAGATACGGGCGTTCTCCTCGTCATCACCCGTTACCAAGCGGGCGCCAGAGCGATCGAATGCGAGACACCTGACGGGGGATTGGTGCCGGCTGGGCCCGTCGAGCCGGATTACGGCGCGCCGCGGCCGGGGGTCCCAGACCGACACTTCGCCGGAAGAGTGGGCGGTCGCCATCCGGGAGCCGTCCGAGGAGATCACGAAGTCGGCCATGGGAAGACGACTCACCGCCAACAGTTCCTGACCCGTAGCAGAGTCGAAAACCCGACCGCCGTCGTTGGTCGCGAGGTAGCTGCCGTCCGGGCTGAAGGACATCTTGACGTTGCCCGCGGCGTCATCGACGGCAAGGGGTGTCGCCTTGCCCGTCCCGACGTCCCATACACACACCTCGTTCGCGACCTTTCTGGTGGCGATCCGGGTTCGATTCGGGCTGACGGCCCCGATCTTCCCGCGAGCCGGTTCCCCCTCCCGGACGGCCGGCGCCCACGGCTCCTCGCCGTAACGCTGGACCAGCACGGTCTTGTCACGCGTGGACGAGCCGTACAGGTAGAGGGCGCCTGACACCTGAACGGTATGGCGGATCGCATCAACCTCGGTACCGACGCCGGGCGGGATTTCCTGCTTCTCGGTGCGGTAGTCCCAGATCGTGACCAAGACCTCCTCATGGAGCAGACGCGAGCCGTCCGGGCTGAACGTAACCCGGCCCCCCTCTTTCTTACACCCTCCCCCGGTCCGCGCCCGTGCGAGCGTCCCAACACCGGGTCGCCGCCCCATCGGTCGCCAGAGCGACGACCGTCCCGTCGGGGCTGAAAGCCACCGAACTGTTCCGATGACCGCGGTCTTCCTTCTTCCGCCAAAGAGCGGCCCCCGATTGCGCATTCCACACCACGATCTCTCTGAATGAGTTCACAGGGTAGTGGTGCAACGTGGCCCCGCTGACGACGAGCGAACCGTCCGGGCTGAACGCCACCGCTCGAACGGGAGCCTGATGGTGTTCCCCCCTCGGATCGAGGTCAAATAACAGTCGTCCCGAGGGAATGTCCCAGACCTTCAATGTGGCCCCCTTAGGCGCCGCCTCGCCCCCACTCACGAGGCGGGAGCCGTCCGGGCTGATGGCGACGGAGTGGACCGGCCATCGGTGCCCCTCGCCGGCGTTGAAGACCACTGGATTCGAAGCCAGGAGGTAGTCCCACTCAAAGCCGTGGTGGTCCTTTTCACACTTGTGTCGGGTCAGCAGGCCGTACATATGCACATAGTTTTTCTGGTCCCCGGCGCCCTGGGCAGCCTTCATACTCATCATGTATGCCCGCCGCTGGGAGTCGCGTCTTGCTGCCGCCTCCCGATCCCGGTGCTCGATCGCCTTCCCTTCACTTCGCACCGCCTTCTCTTCATTCTCTACCGCCTTCTTCGCACTATCCCGCGCCTCGTCCGCCTTGAACCATGCAATCATGCTGAGGGCCGCCATCACGCCCGCGAGGCACAGCGCGGCGACCGCCATTCCCGCGAACCGCCGGACCCGCTTGGCTCGGCCCAACTCCTCGCTCCACCCGGCCGCGACCTTGGCGAGAGCGTCGTGCCCGAGGCTCACGTACGGCCGCTCCTTCTCGTCGCCGATCCGGAGGCTATTCACCCTCAGCAGCCGCCAGTCGCCGCTCTTGGCGGTCTTCAGCACCGCCTCGAACGGCGTGCGGCCGGACCAGTGGCGGGCCAGGAAGTCCTCGGGCAGCAGCGCGGTGGTCAGCGTCCCGTCCGACTGCCGCAGGTAGAGTTGCGTGTCGTCGTCCGCCAGGAGGTGCCTGAACGCCGTCTGGTCGGCGCGGTGCGGGAACAGCCGCCGCACCAGCCCCTCGGCGTGCCGCTTCATCCCGCCCTCGAACCCGCCGATGCCGTCCAGGTCGGCGAGCGTGATCGTCCGGTCCGGGCGGTGCTTCGCCAGGTCGTAGAGCTGCGTGCAGATCACCTGCACCAGCGGCAGCACGCTGTCCTGCCGCTTGATCGTGAACGCCCGGGCCTGTCGCGCGATTTCCGCCGCCACCCCCGCCGCGTACCGGAAGCCATACTTTGCGAACGGCACCTCCGTCGCAAACTCGATTGGCGTTTCCGAGGTCGGCCGGCGGATCACCTCGGTCAGCGCGTCCAGCCCGAAGTCGGTGAGCAGGTAGTCACGCACCCCGCTTGCGTCACGCGTGCCCTTGCGGAGTTTATCGACGAACCGCCCGTGGTACTCGGTCCGCAGCGACACCACCAACTTGAACCCGCCCGGCCCGGTCGCCGCCCGCCGCAGCATCTCCAGCGCGTGAACCCGGTTCGCCTCGTCGGCCGGGCTGCGGGCCAGGGTGAACACCTCCTCCGCCTGGTCGATCACCAGCACCGGCGTGAACGGCAGCCGCTCCGCGACCGCCGCCAGCACCCGGCCCAGCAGCCCCGCGTCGTCGCGCAGGGCGTCCCGCAACGCGTCCGGGCCGTCGCGGTCCGACGGGATGGCCCGCCCCGCGGCGGGTCGGTCCGACAACACGGACCGGAGGGCCGCGGGCAGATCGGCAACGACGTCCTTGCCCCGCGGCCGGCGGTAGGTGAACGGCTTGGCGCAGTACGCG
>Ga0190275_10004436_pt1 | contig 10081 bp, 7 predicted proteins | sample Popmic550T_FD_133745 | JGI IMG/M metagenome (GOLD analysis project Ga0190275, IMG submission 133745) | Populus adjacent soil microbial communities from riparian zone of Yellowstone River, Montana, USA - 550 T | ecosystem: Environmental > Terrestrial > Soil > Riparian zone > Trees stand | place...
GGGGAAACTCGCCCTACTCGTGCTGGTCAGACGGGTGCGCCTCAACCGACAAGTGGTTCCGATTATCGGCAAAAACTTGGCGGACAACTCAAAGGCAATCCCGCAGAGATTTATGATCGTTTGAAACAACGTGGGATGACCAATGAGACAGAGGGCGAGAATGGAGAAAAGCAACATTCAGTCCAGATAGGGAACAGAACAGTTCCTTTTGAAGATTTTCAAAATGATGAGGCATTGCAAGATGAAGCTCTTGATTCGCTCGGACAACAAGCCGCCCCTCAGGGTCAAGAAAATGCTGGCCCGGCTGCGAGAGCCATGTATGCTGGTGGTTTGCTAAAGAATATTGGTCACACCGTGAGAACTGGCGGTGATGCGACCGGCGGTGTGGAGAAACTTGGCAGTATGGTGTCTTCCATCGGTAAAGGTGGTGGCGCTGCCGCTGGTATTGGTGCCGCCATTGGTGGAGCTGCGCGGTTTATGGGACCTGTGGGGATGGGTGTTGCCGCTGTCACGGGAGCGAATGCGCTTATTCAGGGCGGCGGACAGAAATACCAAGAATTGTATAATCAGGGAACCATCCGTGGTGGCGGGGCGATGGAAGGTGCCAAAATGGAAGCCGGAGTGGCGGCCATGGCTCTCAATCCATTCATCTCGAATGAGCAGTCACGTCAGGTGATCATGGGTGCGTTGAACACCGGTGCCCAGGGCGACGCGTACGACAGCGTTACTCAGTTTATGAAGGACAATTTGACGAACATGAATGTTTCCGTGGCTGACAGTACCAAACTGATGACCAAAAATGTGAAAGAGGGCGGAGCGAGTGTTGAATCGCTGGGTCTTCAGCTTGGTACGTTAAAAGAAGCGGCGAAGACCGGATCACAAACTTTTGATCAATTGAAACAATCGTTTATGGAACGATCTGGATCATTGGTTGAACAGGGCGTCGGAGGCACGGCGGCTGGTAGGCAAGCCATGGAAGAAACCATGGTGGGCAATCGCAGTTTGCCGGGTGGCGCGCCGAATCCTCTAGCCGGAGAATTCCCTGGTCTCGCCGAACAGATGGGCCAATCAACGGCTGTCCAAGGTCAGTTGAGGCGGCAATATGCTCCGCCCGGGACAGACCCGATGATGATGCCTCAGATTTTGGGCGATACAGGTAAATCAAGTGAAGCATATTTAGGCCAAATGCAGAAATGGGTACAGCAAGCCAAACGGGGACCTCAGCAGAACTGGCCTGCACGATTAGTGAGAATTGCCGGAGCGCAAGGTGTTCAGCTATCTGTTGATGAGGCTCAACGTTATATTGGTAGTCCGTTAGGAACGAGCCCGACCGGTGCGCGGGATATGGCTCGTGAGGCCAAAGAAGATCTAGCAACGTCAGCCGGTAACGTCACCGAAGACAGAGGTATTGGTGCTGAGTTAAGTCCTGGTGGTCTCATCGGTGGTATTGGCGCCAGTTTAAGTAAAACATGGAATATGGCTTTTGGTTCCGATCAAGATGTGCAACAGGACGAAGCTAGTTTTGAGACTAGTCGTGCACGTTATAGTAACCGTGCCTTGGAAAATGTCACACAACAATATGGATTAGGCAATACGGTCGTTTATGATCCTGAGGGTAAGCCTCATAAGGTTGATCAAAGTGATAAAACACAAATGGAGGGTTTGCAGTCAGGTGAGTGGAAGATTGCGGGTGCGAGTGATCCCGGACAACAAGAGGCATTGGCGGAAGATTGGGAAGGTGCTGCCGCAGGAATGCAAGGCTCTGCTCAGAGCTTGACCGACGCGGCTGTGTCTGGCACTACAGAGGGTGGTGAAGGCGGAGGCGGCGGTCAATTTGGATTGACTCCGGAAGCATCGCGGCTGTTGAGGTTGATTCCTGGTGGCAGCAATCAAAGTGATCCCAATACACTGAATTCCAACCATGGTGCGCAAGGCGCAACACGAAATAATCCTGCTCCGGGCAATGCCGGGAGTCCGTCCGCTTTCCCGGCGGGGTAAGCTATGGGTGTAGCATCGATTCAGGCACAGTCGACGCTTCAGTTGCGTGTTGATCCTGAAGCTATTATGTATAACTACGTTTTGAATACCAAAACCGATGAAACCTATGGTGGTCGCGTCATTCAAATTTTGTCCACCACGGTGACTGATCTTACGGTACCTTGCATGGCGGGGAAAGGTGGACGTCAATATCTAGGACAGGTAGCAAGTTTTTTCAAAGATATGATGATCTGGCAGCGTGATTCACAGAATTTGGGTACCTTCAGTTATTCCCCTCGCAATATCAACTTGCGCGTGTATGCGGCAGCTTTAAAAATTGATGATTCGACGGGAAATATTACTTTTCCTTTTACCATGATGTTCAAGGTCATGGAGGACATCAACGGCCAAGCGGCTGGCAATGCTATTGATGCTGAGATCAACAAATTGAAGGATGGCGTTGGTTATACACGAAATCAGTATAACGATCCCGATATGAATCCACCTCCGCCCGTTCCTGCCACCGATCCCAATGGCGGAGTGACCGCAGGTGGCGGTGCAGGTGCCGGGGGTGGCTAACAGCTAGGAGATGGCAATGGCTTTTTTCTCTACGGTGCCGATTTCGGAACCGGTGCGTGGACCTTTTGTTGCCAATGACAATCTGGGCGGATTTGGCTGGGATCAACAACGTGGTTTGTTTATCATTGTTGACGAAGAGCTAGATATGACAATCAAGCCGTACCCCGGTGCGGTGGAGTCTATGAGGAAACCGTGACGACTGTTTACATCTCTGGCCGTGAAATTGGTATTATGTGGGATAATCGCGGAGTGATCCATACTGTTGATCGACAAGGTAATCATGGTGAACGATTTACTCCACCACCAGGGAGCTTTGTTCTACATTCTACCGAGAATGTAGACGAGCAATGGATATATTCCGACACGTGGGAATGATATGAGTCTTGCGACGCTATCGACGACCTCTTCCGGTTCTCTTCAGTTACCGGTGATAGCGACGAACTATGGTCTGCGTAGCAATATTGAAGAAGCACAAACGAAGCAAAGCACAGTGTACTATCCGATCAAGGTGCTTCAGGATGATTTCAAATTTACCGTGCAATTCGCTAGAATTCGAGATTATCAGCAGGCTCAGACCTTTATTCATCAAGCAACACAAAGATTGATGTCCGCAGATCTCGCTGGTGAAGCGGTCCTCAGTGGGTATTTTCGATTCAACTGGCCCGAGATGGGAATAGATTATCAAGGTTTCATAAAAAACTCTCCTATGGGCGGGAAGAAATTTGATTACTCTCCCATCGTGGAGTATACGATGATCTTGGTGAGGGACAGTATTTATTCTCCGACCTATGGATCAACACAAGTTCCAGGATTCGAAAATGTTGCTGGAAACGATTTGTTGAATACTGGTGCTGCGGTGAGGAATGCTGATCCAATACTTAATCCACCGACCGCACCCACGGGGGGATGATCAATGACCATTCCCGGTGGTCTAGGGGGTGAAGGGCAAGGCGGACCTGGCGGGTCAGGATCGCAGCCGACCCAGGGCTCAAAACTTTTGGTGTATGCTCCGGACGTCAATGTGTATTTTGCTACTCAGTCTGGTGTCATTGATGTTTCACACGATATTGTCAAAGGTGAAGTGCGGCGCGTCACCGACGGTGTCAGTCAGGCCACGGTGGTACTGAATAACCAGAAAAAGCAATGGACTCAGCAAATCAAAAGGATGGATCGGGTTGTTATTTTTATGACCCGGGTAAAACGTCTCCAAGTTTTTGCGGGGTATGTCGATACCGCTCCATTCTATGATCTTTATCCATCGACCTGTACCATTCAATCCTCATGTACGTTGAAACGATTGCTGTATACGTATTGGGATCCTGGTCTTGTGAATTCCATGGATATTCTTGATCAAAATACTTTCAATCCGTCTGCCGGTGGCGGTGGTGCGGCTCCCGGTGCCGGTGGTGGTGCTGGCGGCGGTGCGGCCGGTGGTGACTCTGGCCTCGGAGCCATGTTGACCAACCTGCTCGTGCGGGTGGGGGGTTGGGATGCGAACAGCATTAAGGTTCAAAACTTCCCTCCTGAATTCTTAGCATTTGCGGCAAAGACCAATCCCGACCCCGAAGCGTACAAAAAAGCTATTGAGCAAATGCAAACGATGTTGGGTCTCCGGGGCGGCGGTGGCAGTGGCAGCGGTGGAGGGTTAGGGACGGCTCCTGCGCCGGGCACTCCGGGAGGCGTGTCGAGTCCAGGGAGCACGGGAGGAACCGGTCCTGGCGCACCAGCTTATAATGGATCAATCCCCCAAGCTGCCGGAACATATGGTGGTACATCGCTTGATTCTGAACAGCTCGGTAATGCTAATGCGATTGCCGCTGCGGGTCAAGCCCGAGGGGCGTCTCAGCAGGCCATCAATACAGCGTTGATGACGTCAATGCAAGAATCTAATTTGCGAAATCTCAATTATGGTGACCGCGACTCATTAGGACTTTTCCAACAACGTCCCTCACAAGGTTGGGGATCACCGGCACAAATTCAAGATCCTACGTACGCATCGAATCAATTTTATGATCGTTTGGATGCGACACCCGGTTGGCAACAAATGGCGCCCACGCAGGCGGCCCAAGCGGTCCAACGATCTGCCTATCCCAATGCTTATGCAAAATGGCAACCCATGGCGGAGGCATTGACAGCCGGTGGCGCCGGAACAGGTGCAGTGCCACCCCCACCCCCGGGTCAAGTTCCACCCGGTGGGACACCCGGCGGCGAGCAACCACCACCAGCCGGAGGACAGCAACCGGGGGGAACTACCGGAGGTGGGGGCGCCGGTGGGGCCGATGCACCTCCGTATGCTTATGGTCTGTTCAATTCGATGTTCAACACTGGTGCTTTTCTTAGCAATGTTTCCGCTCTATTGACGGGCGAACGAGCACTCATCAATGATCAACAATTGATGACCATGATCCAAGCGGTGACGAAAGCGGGATTGCGATCATTCCAATCTGCTCCGACTGGTGAGTTTGTGGCGTGGTATCCCGATTATTTTGGCATTCATTCGTCGAGCGCTACGTTTACATTAGAAGATATTGAAATGAAGAACGTGTCCATCCAAATTAGTGATGGTCCACTAGCAACCCATGTGTTCACGGTGGGCGATGTCTTCACTGAAATGGGCACCATTATGAATACCAGCCCTGAATTGGCGTATATGGAAACTCAGGGCATTGTCACGGTTGAGAATCAAGATGTTTTCAAACTCATGATGAACGTCGATCCTACCAATGCCCAAGATTTTACGGCGCAAGAGATTTACCGGCGCTTTGGGGCACGGCCGCTCGTGATGAATATGCCGATGCTGAAAAGCCCGCTGATGGAAAAATTCCAAGCGCTCTATCTGTTCATGCAGAAATGGGCCGAGCAGTACGCCACCCGAGTCGAAACAACATTTTTGCCCGAAGTGTTCCCCGGGATGCGTCTTGAATTATCAGGACATTCATTGACGGTGTATGTTCAGGAAGTGGTTCATCGCTTTGATCGCAAATTGGGTTTCAGTACCGACATGGTGATCATGGCTCCATCGACCAGTCAGGGTGGATTGCCGGGCATGCCGGTGTCTCGGGGCGAAGCTGGAAATCTTCCATTACCCGGGCCTGGCGGCTAAGGAGACATCGTGACGAGTTTTGTGCCTCAGCATCGTATGGAGCCTCCGCGTGCCCATGTAACAATTATTTCCGTGGATACGGTGAAATTGACAGCCGTTGGTCTCGATACCAAAAATATGGGTCCGGTGTCGATCGACCTCAGCATCATGAATAGCCAAACCGTGATCTATCCTCGGGAAGGCGAAGAGTGGTTTCTCACGAAGATCAACGATATCTGGGTATTGGATAAAAAGGGCGGATTTGGTAACGAGGGATTGTTGCGCGAGGCGGCCCCGGGCGATCATGTCACGGTGACCGACGGCAATTATATGCTCGATACGGGTCCAGTGTCCATCGAGGCAGAGACGACCATTGAAGGTCATGTCACTGCTAATACTGATTTCACGGTATGGGGGAACACCGATCTTGGCAATACCCAGATTTATGGTTCCATGGATCAACGTGGCGATCTCCATATGCACGGCTACAAAATATGGAATGAGGGTGGAGCGATCACCACTGGTGGTGGACACATCACTACCAATGGTGGTTCGCTCGATGCGGGTCGGGGCGAGACAGCGGGACAAGTCTGGGGCGGACAGATAGTCGGTTCTCAGAATAGTTTTTTTGACAAATATGTGCGGATTGTGGATCTACAAGTAACAGGTAATACGACGACTGCTCGCCAAGATGTTTATGGTCCTACATATCTCCATGGAAATAGTATTGATGCGCAGGGTGGAAGTCTTTACACCCGCAATGTGGAGGCATGGGGCGGTAATATCTGGGCGCAAGGATCAATAACGGCTGATTATTATCTTGGTTCACGGGATATTTGGTCAGGCAATTCCCATATGAATGGTGACGGGTTTGGTAACGGCAACGCTTGGATGAATGCTAATGGACACTTCACCCCTCAGGGCGGTGTAGATTATTTTGGTTGTTTTGGATCAAGTTCTTCATTTGGTGGAATCTTAACTAACGGTGGTGGAATTACCACCGGATGGCGCCAAGTCGACGCCGGATTCGGTTTGATGTGGGCTGGCGGATTCATCACTAACATTTGTGAAGAAAGATTCAAGCGTGACATTACACCCATTGAAGAATCACAACTTGATACCATACTTGCCGCACCGCTTTACAATTTCCGATACAACCCTGAAGTAATCAATAACGTTGCCAGTGAAGCCGCATCTGTCACTGTCATTCCCGAAGTTGGGCCGCAGACAACCGAGGCTCCCGACCCGGAGTCAGCAAGATCGCTCGTCGGGACTGATTCTAACCCACCAATCAATCCGGGGGTCCCGGAAGAGGTCGCCGAAGCGTGGCGATTCGGACCCATGGCTGATGATCTTCCCGATTATCTGGTGGGGGAGACCTCCATTGGAAAAGGTCCTGATCTCGGCGCGATGGTCAACACCTTGTGGGGAGCCGTACAAGAATTGAATGGCAAGCTCGACGCGGCGAATGAAAAGATCGCGAATTTGACGTCTCGGTTAGAAGCTGTGGAGGGTCGAGCATGAGCTATTCTCTGAAGCTGAAAAACGGGGATCTGCAAGCCAACGGTTCGGTTCTTGGTCTTGTATGGGGTAAACAGAAACTCTTGCAAGATGTAGATCTTTGGCTCAAAGAAATTTATCAAGTAGATCGATTTCATCCCACGTACGGGTCGGTCATCGAATCGTTCATCGGTAACATCATCGGCCGCCATGCTCAGCACGAGATCGAGGCTGAGATTCACCGTGTCTTGACTAATCTTCAGAATGTTCAGCTACGTCGTCTAAAAACAAATCCTATGAAATACACCCCGGATGAATTACTTCATCGTGTCGTCAGCGTGACGACAGCGATCAGTTTTGATACGATCATTGCCACAGTGATCTTCCAGTCGGTGGCAGGTGCCGTACAATCCACCCGAGTGACTGTGACTGCATAATTTTATTTTTTCGCAAGTGGTATAGTATCTCACTAGGTCCCGTGCATCAAGGGAAGGTCGTTTATGACTACGCCAACGACGCGCGGTGGGGGTGTGGGCACACCTGACCAATTAGCTAATGCGATCATGCAAAAGCTTTCGATCACGGACCCAGCGCTGAGTTTAGAGATCGGCACCCCGGAACGCAAGATCGTTGACGCGGTGGCCGAATGCATCTCTGAATCCACCATCGATAACTATTTGCTCGGCAGTGCCCTTGATATCAACACCAAAAGCGGCACCGATCTTGAAAATTTCGTTCAGCTCTTCGGGTTCTCCCGACAGTCAGGACGTTACTCCACCGGCAGTGTTGATTTCACACTATCGTTCCCCGCTACCTCACCGGTGACCATTCCGATCGCATCCCAAGTTTATGTTCCGGCTAGCGTAACAGGCGGGACGACTAACCTTTTATTCAATACCACATCGGTCGCGACTATTGCCAGCGGTACCCAAACGATCACAGTTCCCGTGCAGTCTACCCTGATGGGTGCAATTGGTAACGTTGCCTCCACCAGCATCACCGGGTTTATTGGTAGTGCCGGAGTAGCATCGGTGATTAACTCGGCGCCCACCACCGGTGGGGTCGATATGGAAACCGATGATCAATTGCGCCAGCGCTTCAAGCGTACCTTTCTTCGCAACATCGCCGGGACTGAAGATTTCTACACCGCTTTGATGTTGCAGAGTTTGTATATCTCTCAGGCACTCGTACTCGGACCGTACAGCTATTTCAAGGAAGAAATTCAATTCAACGGGACTGCCAAAATGCGGTCCACGAATAGTCAGATCAAGTACCTGTGGCCGCAAGGCTGGTTTCTGTACCAGAATCAAGGGTTACCTAACGAAAGATTCTATGTCGACGGGCTCGACTTTACTGTCGATGCCGCGCTGAATCCGCCGGGTATTACTCCGGCACACCCGATCTTGAAGGTGCCCGGGGCGGTCGCCGACTTCGAATATCAATACACCACACTCAGCTCTCGCAATGATCCATACAACCAGATCACGAACAAAGTAGACATTTTCATTAACGGCACCCAAGCCACTGATGTGAGCGAGCAAATTGTTGGTGGTTCGGCGGCGTTCACGACGGCCACCAACAGCCTTTACTACCGAGGTAATTTCAAACGGATTGACGACAGAAATGATGTGGTAGCCGGGCACCGGTTCCAACCCCTCGGTTCTGTGCCGATTGTGACGATTCCTGGCGTGATCTATTCTCCGACCACCACGTATGTCTCGGGTACCGATTATGTGGGTGTCGCCTCGACAACTCTCCAATCTGGGTCCGTCCGAGAATTGTCCGGAATCGAATGGCTCATCAGCACTCCGCCGAGTGGTGGAACCCTCCTCACGTTGAACTATACGTATAACAGACTTCCCGAAATCATGCAAGCATTGATTACTTCTCAAAAACAAATTACAACAGACGTGCTGGTCCATCAGGCCCATTACGCGTACTGCACGGTCGTGATCGTGGTCGTGTATAATTTCAACGTCGACATCTCGGCGGTCAATACGGCGATTACTCAGGTGCTCACATCATTCTTTACAAAGAGTGGTTTTGGCGCGTGGATTCAAATGTCTGATATTGAACAAACGGTCCACAACATCAACGGTGTTGATAACGTCCGGATGGCAAAGATCGGTGATGTTGCGGCCGGTCAACCGTATAACGTGCTGGTGGACTACACCACGCCCATTTTGACGCAGTACACGACAGACTTTAGGCTTCCTGATTCCACCCTCGGTGTCCTCAGCGGTGTGACGGTGGTACGGAGATCCAGTAATACGTTCTAGTAGAGGAGGTGTAAATGACAACTCCCACTGATACCGATATTATTCGTGCACCGTATGACTATAACTCATTCCCTTTTCTTGCGCCCCGTACCACCGAGTCACGCATGCGGCACTTCTCGCAGGGCGTGTATAACATTGGTCCGCAGACTCACTTATATAAATTCATCGATGCGTTGTGCAGTGATGGCGGAGCGGGTAGTCTCAAAAAAGAACTTCTGTTTGCTCACTTCAATCAAAATCTAGACTCGATCTTCTTCCGGGATCTTGACAACATCTTTGGGCAGATCGCATCATTTATTCGCTACGCCAGTGAGACCTACGAATACGACCCTTTCACTCAGCAATTGACGACCGATCAATGGTCTGAGGTGATGACGAAAGACGCCGCGTATCGACAGCGGATCAAGGACTTCATGCTCGCGATCGGCATGGGCGGTACCCCGCAGGGTATTCGGATGATGTGCCGGGCAGCGCTCGGTGTGGACTGTGAATTATACGAAGTTTCTTACTACATTGATTCTGGTGCCTATACGGCTTATCAGTCATTAGGCCGGACGAATGCCAGTATGCGCAATGAACTGGTGATGCGGCCGTTGATCTCTAGCATTCCTCAGGGTCTTAAATACCTCGCGACACGACTCGTTGAGCGTATTAAGCCGATGGA
>Ga0190275_10004437_pt1 | contig 10081 bp, 10 predicted proteins | sample Popmic550T_FD_133745 | JGI IMG/M metagenome (GOLD analysis project Ga0190275, IMG submission 133745) | Populus adjacent soil microbial communities from riparian zone of Yellowstone River, Montana, USA - 550 T | ecosystem: Environmental > Terrestrial > Soil > Riparian zone > Trees stand | place...
CCCCTCGGGCCGCACGCGTCTTGTGCGCGAGCAGCGATTCCCCTCCCCTTCGCGATTAGCCCGCCCCCGCCAAGGCGCAGGTCACCGCCGTTAGGGCAATCCTAACGCCCTAAAGGACCGAATGAAACGGGGATTGCTAACGCGGCTTTAATCATCGTTAACGCTGTTGCGGCGAGGACGCGGGCCGCGTTCCAGGAGCTTGGAAAAACCGCCGCCCTTGCCGCTTGCGGCACCCGCCCGGCTGCGGACGGCTTTAACACGCATTAACCATTTGCGTGATCCGATAGCCTCATCGGCCCTCGCCGCCCCCTGCGTTTACCGGGCCTTGCGTCCTCGTGTGCCAGCTTGGCCGCAACAACAGGGACCCAGACAGGGTCCGGGGGCAGGGGGCCGGCCATGCTGCTTGAGACCGTGAAATCGCTCGATTCCAAAGACGCGCCTTCGCTCGCGCCGGACGACCGGCCGATCGACCTGGTGCATCTCGCCCGCACCACGCTCGGCGACCGGGCGCTGGAGCGGGAGGTGCTGCAGCTCTTCGACCGCCAGTCCGACATCCTGATTGCCCGGATGCGCACGGCGGCGCCAGCCGCTGTTGCGGCGCTGGCGCACACCCTGAAGGGCTCCGCGCGCGGCATCGGCGCGTGGCGTGTGGCACGCGCGGCGGAGCTTCTCGAACTTGCTGGCGTATCGGGCAATTCGACCGACGACGCGCTCAACGGCCTCACCGCAGCCTCCGAGGAAGCCCGTACCGTCATCGCCGAGCTGCTTCGGGCGCACTGAGAAATCTCGATTTTTGGGGGTTTGCCCCCGGCGAATTGAGCCGTTATAGGGAGCCGCCCGCCGTCCCGGCGCGGCGGTTTTCTTATCCTCCGGTTCAGATGCCCAAGATCACCTACATCGAGTCCACCGGCACCGAGCACGCCGTCGATGCCGAAGTCGGCTCGACGGTCATGGAATCCGCGATCAAGAGCGGCGTTCCTGGCATCGAGGCCGAATGCGGCGGCGCCTGCGCCTGCGCGACCTGCCATGTCTATGTCGAGGAGGAATGGCGCGAGAAGACCGGCGGGCCTTCGCCGATGGAAGAGGACATGCTCGACTTCGGCTACGACGTGCGCCCGAACTCGCGGCTCTCGTGCCAGATCAAGGTGACCGACCACCTCGACGGCTTGGTGGTGCGCATCCCCGAGCGGCAGGCGTAGCGCACCCGGCCGTCATCCTTGGCCAAGCGGCCGAAGGCCGCGCCTGAGGCTTGGCCGGGATGACAATTTGAGTCAGTCGCGCAGTCGCAGTCTGAGCCTCTCCAGCCGCGCCACGACGTCCTCTGGCAGCGCCCTCGCCTTTCGGGTTTCCTCGTCGATCATCACCATCGTGGCGCGTCCCGTGGCGGCACATTTGCCTTCATGGAAGATCGCCTGCAGGAATGTGAACGACGAGCGCCCGATCTCGGCAACACCAGTGCCGATCTCGACAGTGCCGGGATAGTGCATCTCTTTGAGAAAATTGATGTCGAGGCGCGCCAGCACCGAGGTCGTGCCGGGTGCGCTCAGTTCGTTGCCGCGCGCACGCAGCAGCGCGACGCGGCCAGATTCGAAATACGTCGCAAAAACCGTGTTGTTGACGTGCCCCTGCGGGTCGAGATCGCCGAACCGGATGACGTCGTGGGTCCGGCCGGGAAACTGACTCAGTTCGGGCAAGACGCGCGCTGGCCTCGTGGCAGCCACACCGGGATCGTTCACTGCGCAATTCTCCATGACGGGCAACGACATACGCGGAATTTATCAAACGTCAAAACAACCCGCGAACGCGCATGTTTTCTCTTTCCCCAACGCCGTTCCGCCGCTAGACAGTCGCCAATCCCAAAAACACTGTGAATTCCGAGAAGGCATTGCTGTGCTGACCAAGACCGAAGTGATTACCACCGACGCTCTTATCGTTGGTGCGGGCCCCGTGGGGCTGTTCGCCGTGTTCGAGCTCGGCCTGCTCGACATGAAATCGCACCTTGTCGATATCCTCGACAAGCCCGGCGGCCAGTGCGCCGAGCTTTATCCCGAAAAGCCGATCTACGACATTCCCGGCATTCCCTACATCACCGGCGCGGGCCTCACCGACGCGCTGATGGAGCAGATCAAGCCGTTCGGCGCGACCTTTCACCTCGGCGAGATGATCGAGACGGTGGAAAAAATCGGCGATCCCTTGTTCCGCGTCACCACCGACGCCGGCAAGGTCTTCGAGGCGAAGATCATCGTGATCGCAGCCGGCGGCGGCTCGTTCCAGCCGAAGCGCCCGCCGATCCCCGGCATCGAGGCCTACGAGGCGAAATCGGTGTACTACGCGGTGCGCCAGATGGAGGCGTTCCGCGGCAAGAAGCTCCTGGTTGCCGGCGGCGGCGATTCAGCGCTCGACTGGACCCTCAATCTCGCGCCGCTCGCGAGCCACCTGACGCTCTTGCATCGCCGCGCCGAATTCCGCGCCGCGCCCGACAGCGTCAACAAGATGATGGCGCTGGTCGGCGAGGGAAAGATCGACCTCGTGCTCGGCCAGGTCACCGCGCTGGAAGGTACCGACGGACAAGTGTCAAAGGCGATCGTGAAGACCAACGAAGGATCGCTGTTCGAGATCGCCTGCGATGCGATCCTGCCGTTCTTCGGGCTCACGATGAAGCTCGGCCCGGTTGTGAACTGGGGCATCGAGCTGAAGGACAATCTCATTCCGGTCGGCACCGAGACGTTCGAGACCAACATCCCGGGCATCTTCGCGGTCGGCGACATCAACACCTATCCGGGCAAGCTCAAGCTCATCCTCTCCGGCTTCCACGAGGTCGCGCTCATGTCGCAGAAGGCGTACCGCTATGTCTATCCAGACAAGCGGCTTGTCTTCCAGTACACGACGTCATCGACAAGCCTGCAGAAGAAGCTCGGCGTTTCGTAGGCCGCACTTTGCTCATGCCCGAACCCGGGCATCCAAGGCCAACAAACTGCGTCTCCCTGTTGCGGGGATCAGCGGAAGCGGTTCCGGCTACTTTGTTATCAGCTTGCGCAGTGCGTCGTTGATCCGGTCCTGCCAGCCAGGGCCGCCCGCCTGGAAATGATCGAGGATGTCGCGATCGAGGCGCAGCGAGACCATCTCTTTCGCGTGCGGGATCGTGGGCTTCGCCGGCGGCAGGTCCGCGGGCTTGGCGGTTGCCTTCTTGAATGCCGCCTCGGCGGTCTCCCGCGTCCCCATTGGCCGGCGTCTATCGTCTGCCATTTTGCGTATTCCTCCGCATCCCGTGCGAGTCGTCCCGCATGATGGCGCGGCTTGCGCGACATCACAATTTCGTTGTGCGCGTTGACTTCAACTCCGGGCGGGAATCATCTCGGGCAATCGCGGGCGCATTCCGGAATACGGCCCGCAAAACCCGGGAGGAGCGAAATGCGCCCCTGTAAGTCCCTGGCATTGTCATTCGTTGTTTTCTTTGCGTTTCTCGCAAACCTCGCGGCGCAAGACCTGCCGACCGCCAAGCCGGCCGAGGTCGGGCTGTCTGCCGAGCGGCTTGACCGCATCACCCAGTGGCTGAGCGCCGAAAGCGCGAAGGGCACCATCCCGGGCGCTATCACGATGGTCGTGCGTGACGGCAAGGTTGCTTATTTCGAGGCCGTCGGCGTGCTCGATCCGGAGTCGAAGGCGCCGATGACCAAGGATGCGATCTTCCGCATCTACTCCATGACCAAGCCGATCACCTCGGTCGCCATCATGATGCTGCTCGAGCAGGGCAAGCTCATGCTCGAGGACCCGGTTGCGAAGTACATCGCGGCATTCAAGGACGTGAAGGTCGGCGTCGAAAGCAGGGGCGAGGACGGCAAGCCGAAGCTCGAGCTGGTCGACGCGAAGCGGCCGATGACGATTCAGGACTTGCTGCGCCATTCGTCCGGTCTCACCTACGGAATCTTTGGCAACACGCTGGTGAAGACGGCTTACCAGGACGGCAATGTCATTGATTACAAGCTGAACAACGCGCAATTCGCCGCGCGCCTTGCCAAGCTTCCGCTTGCCTTCCAGCCCGGAACGACATGGGACTACAGCCACGCGACCGACATTCTCGGCCGGGTGGTCGAAGTCGTGTCGGGCAATTCGCTCTATCAGTTCCAGAAGGAGAACATCCTCGATCCGCTCGGCATGAGCGACACGAGCTACTACGTTACCGACAAGGCAAAGCATTCGCGCATCGCCGAGTCGTTCAAGGACGATCGCAAGTTCGGGACCAATATTGAGTTCAACGACCCGCGCCTTGCGGAGCCCTGGGAGTCGGGAGGCGGCGGTATGGTCGGTACGGTCGCCGATTACGCGCGCTTCCTCACCATGCTGACCAACGGCGGCACGTTCAACGGCAAGCGCATTCTCGGACCGAAGACCATCGCCTACATGACCGGCGACCACATGGGTTCGGTCATCACGCCCGGCCCCCTTTACCTGCCGGGTCCGGGCTACTCGTTCGGGTTGGGATTTGCGGTCCGCAAGGAAGCGGGCGTCGCGACGTCGCAAGGGTCCGTCGGCGACTACAACTGGGGCGGCGCCGGCGGCACCTATTTCTGGGTCGATCCCAAGGAGAACATGTTCGTCGTGTTCGCCATGCAATCGCCGCGCAATCGCGCCGCATTCCGGCCGATCCTGCGTAACCTCGTGTACAGCGCGATCGAGAAGCCGCGCACGGCGGACTAGGCGCGCGCCGCTACTGCGGCGGCGGCGGCAGCGCTTCGCGGCTGACCGACGCCGGCGCGGCGCCGAGGTTGAGCACTTGCCGCGCGGCCACAACCGCGGCGTCGGCCATCGCGGCGTGTCCTTCCGCCGTCGGATGAACCGCGCCGCCGTAGACGGCACTCATCACGCCCCAGGTCGCGTCGTGGATGTCGGTCGGTTGCAAGGTTGCGGGCAGGCCTTCCGGGTAGGTCATTGCGGCGAAATAGGCGTCGTTGGCGGTGCGGACCCAGCGCGCCCGCGGCGCGTAAGGGCGGAACTCCGACGACGCCGCGCCGCAGGTGAGCGGCTCGGTCGCGGCCTGCACCGGGCTTGAGTTGAACGTCTTGCCCTCGGGCAGGAAACATGCGCGGTCGAATTCAGGGTCCTGCTCGGAGCGCGCGCATACGCCGTGCCCCATGAACGCCTGCTGATGCGCATCGACGTATGTCATGCGGTCGGCTGGGTTGCCGCAGGCATTGCCCGCGCAGGTCACGATGCTCTTGAGGATTGGAAGGAACCGCCCACCGACGAACTCAGCGACACGGCGCATGCGATCCCCGTCCACCTTGAACGCCGGATGCACGTCGAAGCCGCTCTGCCCCCCGCCGCAGGCAGAACCGTCCGGACGCAGCGCGGGATTGCCGTATGAGACGAACACGACACGCGAGAGATCGCCGCCCACCATCGGCTTCAACGCCCCGCGCAACTTGGCGAAATTCCCCGGCAGCGCGCGGGTGAGCGCGCTCTCGGCGGATTCCGGCGAGGCGAGCATGCTGTTGAACAGCACACGCTCGCGCGTCGCATCGATGATGACGTTGGCCACCAGCCCGGAGAAATCGATGTCGTTCGCACCGACGGTGAGCAGCACGAGGTCGAGCGTGCGGTTCGGCCGGGTGCGCCGGGCGGTCGCGAGGTACCCCTGCAGCTGCGTGATCTGCGCCGGCACCGTGCTCGGACAGTTCTTGTCCGGCGCGCAATTGAGCTCGCGCGCGCGCTGCGAGCCGAGCACGCCGGCCTCGATCGTCGCACCGGTACAGGCGAGCGGAAGGAAGGTGACGGCGACGTGCGGGCTTTCGATCGCAAGCGCCAGCGCAGTACGGATCTGATAGCCGTACAGCGAGCGGTGGCAGGCCTGGCTCATCCAGCGCGCGCCAAGCCGAGTCCACTCGGGCAGCTGACTCGACGCGTGCGTTGACGCTTCGCATGAGCGATCGCCGGTGTAGGTCGCACGGCCCGGCCGGTAATATTCGCTGCCCGTGCCAAAGCGGCGGAAGCAGAAGCCCTCGTCCGACAGCGTGACCGGGCGGTCGGGATTCCCCTCCCCCGCCGCAATGGAGTCGCCGAGGCCCGCGATCAGCAGATCGCGCACCACGACTTGCTCGGTGGCGCGCAGCGGCGCTGCGCCCGGGTTGCTGACATCGACCGTGACGGTGGTCGTCTTGCCGTAGAGAAGGCGGATGCGGACTTCCTCTTCGCAGGGGCCCGTGAAGGTGCGCGGCGGTCCTTCGCCTTCGTCGAACACCCAGGCGCAGGTCGCCTGCGGTGACGCGCCGGCGATCCTCATCTCGACGCGGTGATCGGCCGGCGCGAGATAATTCTCGCGCGCGCCGTCGCGCTCGCAGGTCGTTACCACGCCGCCCATCTGGTCGATGCAGAGATTGCCGAGCATCGCGCGCGCCCAGCCGCGCCCGTCGGTCTCGCCCGCCAAGATCTGTTCGGCGGCGAGCACGCTCTTGATGCTTTGCGCGGCGACATGCTTGAGGAAATCCGCTTCGCGGCGGAACAGCCGGAAGCGGTTCTTCACCTCCCACACGATACGCAGGTCATTCGAGATCGTGGGCGGCAGGATCTGCAGCGGCGCGGAGGGTGGTGCGGTGATCGGCGGCTGAATTTGCGTTTGCGCGACGGCAGGCCCGCACGCGGCCAGCGCGCACAACATCGCGATCGTGAAACGACCCATTGAGGAGACCAAACCAGACTGTTCCCTTGCCATAGGTTCTAGGACCGCCTCGCGGCAAGATCAGGGCAGCCCCACGCCCATCCGGGAAACGGGTGGCGCCATCGCCGCCCGGTGCGCCAGATGCCGGCCTTCGTCGGAGAAACCGGTGTCCGCGGACGCGCACGTCAACCGCACCATGACGCCCACTGAGTGGGCGATGCTGCTCGCATTGTCGGTGCTATGGGGTGGTTCGTTCTTCTTCACCGGCATTGCCGTCAAGGAGCTGCCGCCGCTGACCATCGTCGTGCTGCGGGTTGGCCTCGCGGCCGCAATGCTTGCCTTGGTGCTGCGCATGCTCGGCGTCCGCCTCCCCCGTGAGCGGGCCGTCTGGGCCGCATTTCTCGGGATGGGCCTGCTCAACAACGCCATCCCGTTCTGCCTGATTGTCTGGGGCCAGACGCACATCGCCTCCGGCCTCGCCGCGATCCTCAATGCCACCACCCCACTGTTCACCGTGGTCGTCGCGCACGTCCTGACGCACGACGAAAGGATGACGGGGAACCGGCTCGCGGGCGTCTTGATCGGATTAGCTGGCGTCGTCGTCATCATCGGTCCAGGCGCACTGCAGAGTCTCGGTAGCGATGTGCTGGCCCAGGTCGCGGTGTTGGCAGCGGCGGTCTCGTACGCCTTTGCCGGCGTGTTCGGGCGTCGGTTCCGACGGCTCGGCGTCGCGCCGATGGCCGCGGCGACCGGACAGGTCATCGCCTCGACCATCATACTTCTGCCGCTGGCGCTGCTGGTCGACCGGCCCTGGACGCTACCGCTACCAAGCGCGCCTGTGTGGGCCGCGATCTTCGGCACCGCGGCGCTCTCCACCGCGCTCGGCTACATTCTTTATTTCCGCATTCTGGAAACCGCCGGCGCGACCAACCTGTTGCTCGTGACCTTCCTCATTCCGGTGAGCGCGATCCTGCTCGGCGCGCTGGTGCTGGGCGAGCGGCTCTCACTGCCGCACTTTCTCGGCATGGCGCTGATCGGCGCGGGACTTGCGGCGATCGACGGGCGGCTGCTGCGGCTAGTACGCCGACCGTCCCCCGTCGGCCGGAATCGCGGCGCCGGTGATCATGCGCGCCTCCTCTGAGGCAAGGAAGAGCGCGATGTTCGCGATGTCCTCCGGCTTGCCGACCCAGAACGGATAGTCCTTCACCCGTTCGTCAGCCTGCTGATCCTCGGCGGGCTTCGGTGCGTCCGGCGTGCCGTAGCGCGAGAGAATCCGCTCCGTGAGAATGCGGCCGGCGCAGATCGCATTCACCCGCACATTATTCCTCGCGTAGGTGCCGGCCAGCGCACGCGTGAGCGAGACGATGCCGCCCTTCGCCGCCGTATAGATGTGCGCCGGACTCGCGCCGCGCAGCGCAGCGCCGGACGACATGTTCACGATCGCGCCGCCACCTCCCCGCACCATCGCCGGAATGGCGTAATGGCAGCAGTTGATGGTGCCGAGCAGGTCGAGCCGCATGGTCTTGTCCCAGACTGCCGCCACATCGACGTTGCCGACGGGCGCATCCTCGCTGATCGAGCCGCCCGCGCAGTTGAACAGGACGTCGAGCTTGCCGAACTGGCGCTCCACCGTGGCGACTGCGGCCCTTACAGCCGCCTCATCGGTCACGTCGGTCGGCAGGAGCAGCGCGCCGAGGTCCCCCAGCGCCGCGCCCGCCGCCTCGTCGATATCCGCGATCGCGACCTTGGCGCCCTCGCGCGCGAACAGCTCTGCCGCCGCCCGCCCGATGCCCCATGCGCCGCCGCTGATCAGCGCGACGCGGCCGGCGAGGCGCGCCACGCTATTCGGCCTTGATGTTGGCCGCCTTGATCACCGGCGCCCACTTCGCGATCTCGGACTTGATGTTGGCCGCATAGTCCGAGGGCGAGCCCCCGATCGGCAGGTAGCCGAGATCCGCGATGCGCTTCTGCACATCCGGCTCGCGCATCGCCTTGGCGAATTCTGCGCTGACGCGATCGACGATCTCCTTGGGCGTGCCCTTCGGCGCAAGCACACCCCAATAGGTCGATGCGGTGACGCCGGCATATCCAGCTTCGGCGAATGTCGGCACTGCGGGCGTCGCCGCATTGCGTGCGTCGCCCGTTACGGCGAGCGCGTTCAGCTTCTTGTCATCCATGAATGGCCGCGCCGACGAGATGCCGGAGAACATCACATCGACATGCCCGCCGATCAGGTCGTTCATCGCCGGTCCCGTGCCTTTGTACGGCACATGCACGACGTCGATACCCGCGACCATTTTCAACAACTCGCCGCCGAGATGCGTGGATGCGCCATTGCCCCCGGACGCGTACGTGAACTTGCCTGGACCTGCCTGCGCGAGCGCGATGAACTCCTTCAAGGTTTTCGCCGGCACCTTCGGGTGCGCCATCAGAATCACCGGCGCGGTCGCAAGCAGGCTGACGGGCACGAAGTCGTTGATGGTGTCGTAGGGCAGCGGCTTCAGGCTCGGATTCACGGCGATCGAGGTATCGGTCATCACCAGCGTGTAGCCGTCGGGCGCGGCCTTCGCGACCTGATCCATGCCGATGGTGCTGCCCCCACCCGGCCGGTTCTCGATCACCAGCGGCTGGCCGAGCGCCTTCGAAACCAGCGGCTCGATGATGCGCGCGAGGTTATCTGTGCCGCCGCCCGCGCCGAACGGCACCACGAGGCGAATCGGACGCGCCGGGTAGGATTGCGAGAGTGCCGGCGCCACGCAGAGGATCGCAAACAATGCGCCAAGCACAAACCTGAGCTGTCTCATCCCATGTCCTCAATTGTGCACGAATGCTATCATCCGCGCTCACGCCGCAACAACTCATCACAAGGTGCACAGTGCAGCATTTCCGCGCGAGCGACGGACTGAAACTCGCCTACACGATCGACGACTTCACTGACCCCTGGCTCAAGGCGCCGTCGCTGCTCTTGCTGCACGCCGCGATGGGTCATTCGAAGCGATACTACGCCTGGGTGCCGACGCTCTGCCGGCACTATCGCGTGGTGCGCATGGACCTGCGCGGGCACGGCTCATCCGAAGTGCCGGCGGCCGAACCGCCGCTCACCATGGAGCGCCTCGTGCAGGACACGCGCGAGATGCTCGATCATTTGGGTGTGGAAGGCGCGCACATCGTGGGCAATTCGGCCGGCGGCTATATCGGCCAGCAGCTCGCGATGAACGCGCCGGAGCGTGTCACCAGCCTGATGCTGTTCGGCTCGACGTCCGGGCTGCGGAACAGCCAGGCGGCGAGCTGGCTGCCGCGCATCGCCACGGAAGGGCTGCGCAACTTCTTCGCCGCGACGATCGCCGACCGTCTCGGCACCGGGATAGACGACCAGCGTCGGGCATTTGATCCGATGCAACTGATCGGACCATTCGAGCGAGGCCA